>Ga0310810_10011646_pt1 | contig 10283 bp, 6 predicted proteins | sample NCmetagenome_FD_207641 | JGI IMG/M metagenome (GOLD analysis project Ga0310810, IMG submission 207641) | Soil microbial communities from experimental microcosm in Duke University, North Carolina, United States - NC | ecosystem: Engineered > Artificial ecosystem > Soil microcosm > Unclassified ...
CCGCGACGGACCTGCACGTCGCTCGAGTATTGCTCGAAGCCGTCCTTGCGCACGTCGACGTGATGCCGGCCCTCGGACAACTGCACGACGAGGCGCGCCTGCGTGGCCGGCGCGTTCCAACGCTCGCCGTCGATGATCACGTCGGCGTCAGACGGCTGCACGCGAATCGACACGGACCCGAACGCGCTGTCCGGCGAGACCACGGCGTCACGCGTCGGCGCTTCCGGTCCGCGCGGCGGGCCTTGCGGCGGCCGCTGACCCGGCGGCGGTCCGCCCGGTCCTCCACGCGGACGAGGCGCCGGCTCGTTCATCGGCTGATCGGGCGACCGTTCGGGCGGCGTCGGCCGCGGCTCGGCGACTTCGCCGGGCGGCAGCGGCACCATCGAGAAGTGGATCTTCTGATCCGCCCCGCGATTCAAAAAGAGCTGCTGGCGCACCGTCCGGTAGCCGTTGAGGTACAGGACGATCTCATGGTCGCCAGGAGGCAGCCGCAGGCGTTGGAAGAATCCGTCGAACGAGTCGACCGTACCGGCCGGCAGGCCATCGACGAACACTTCCGTTTCCCTTGGCGTGACTTCGAGACGGACGGAGGTGCTGTCGTCGACATACCCGTATCCATATCCATAGGGATACGGCCCCCCGTAGTAGTACGGACCTCCCCAATAGCCATAGGCGCCGTACGGCGCCCACGACGCCCAGGGATAGAACCACGGGTTGTAATACGGATAGAACGGATGGTAGTAGCCGAACCCGAACCCGACGCCGATCACGACGTGTGAGTGCCCGCCGTAACCGTAACGTTGAGCTGCGGCGGAGATTGGCGAGCCGATCACCACGGCCCCGGCCAATCCTGCGATCAACAGCGTACGTGCAAGGTGATGGCGCACGATCCACCTCCTCTTCCCGGCATGCGCGTCAGGTGAAAAGTGCAATGCGCATACCACGGCCGTGCGTGCGTAATACTTGATTGGATACCCCGGCTTCCTGACATCTTTCGGAGAATTCCGACCGCTCTTCCGGACAGGACGCGACGCGCATCGCATGGCGACGCGACATGTCGTGGGGCGGCAAACGTTTCGCCGGACGATCTCGTCTGAGGAACTATGTCCTACCTCCGGTACGCGTTCCGCACGCTGCGCAAGACGCCGTTTGTGACCACGGTCGCGGTCCTGTCGCTGGCGCTGGGCATCGGCGCGAACTCGGCGATGTTCTCGATCTTCAACGAGCTGCTGCTGCGATCGATGGCGGTGGCGGATCCGTCCCGGCTCGTCAACCTCAGTGCCCCCGGACCCAAGCCGGGATCCCAGTCCTGCAACCAGGCCGGCGACTGTGACGTCGTCTTCAGCTATCCGATGTTCCGGGATCTCGAGCAGCAGCAAACGGTGCTGTCGGGCGTGGCGGCGCACCGGCTCTTCGGCGCCAATCTCGCCTACAGGGGCGAGCCGATGAGCACCGACGGCGTGCTCGTCTCCGGCAGCTATTTTCCCACGCTGGGACTCACGCCCACGCTGGGGCGCCTGCTCGATCGAAACGACGATCGCACCATCGGCGAATCGCACGTCGTCGTTCTCAGCCACGCGTACTGGACGTCGAAGTTCGGCGCCAATCCCGCGGTGCTGAACGACTCGCTCATGGTGAACGGCCGCGCGCTCACGATCGTCGGCGTCGGACCGAAAGGGTTCTCGGGCACGACGGCCGGTTCGCGTCCGCAGGTGTTCGTCCCGATCACGCTGCGGGGCGAGATGGAGCCGGGTTTCCAGGGCTTCGACGATCGCCGGACCTATTGGGCGTATGTCTTCGGCCGCCTCAAGCCCGGCGTCACGATCGACCAGGCGAAGTCCGCGCTGAACGTCCCGTATCACGCGATCATCAACGACGTCGAGGCGCCGCTCCAGAAAGGCATGAGCGATCAGACGATGGCGCGATTCCGGAAGCGCGAGCTGCTGATCGAGCCGGGCGCGCGCGGCCAGAGTTCGATCAACCGGGAAGCGAAGACGCCGTTGATGATTCTCCTCTCGGTCACCGGCATCGTGCTGCTCATCGCCTGCGCGAACATCGCCAACCTGCTCCTGGCGCGATCGTCGAGCCGTGCGACCGAGATGGCGGTCCGGCTGTCGATCGGCGCGGGCCGCGTGCACCTCGTGACGCAGCTGCTCGTCGAATCGTGTCTGCTGGCGTGCATGGGTGGCGCCGCGGGTCTGCTGGTCGCCAAGCTCACGCTCGACGCGATGCGCGCACTGCTGCCCGCCGAAGTCACCAACTCGATCGATTTCGCGATGGACGGATCGGTGCTGCTGGCGGCCGCCGCGCTGTCGATCTTCACCGGGCTGCTGTTCGGCATCTTCCCGGCGATCCACAGCACGCGTCCGGATCTGGCGACGACGTTGAAAGGGACGTCGGGACAGCCGTCGGGGGCGCGCGGCGCGAAGTGGTTCCGGCTGATTCTTGCGACCACGCAGATCATGCTTTCGATGGCGCTGCTGGCCTCCGCCGGTCTGTTCGCCCGCAGCCTGGTGAACATCACCCGGGTCGATCTCGGCGTGAAGATCGACCACGTCGTCACGTTCGGCATCTCGCCGGAGTTGAGCGGGTACACGCCTGAGCGGTCGCGCGCGTTCTTCGAGCGGGTCGAAGACACCCTCGGTGCGCTGCCGGTCGTGACCGGCGTGACCGTGTCGCTGGTCCCGCTGCTCGCCGGCAGCAACTGGGGCAGCGACGTCTCGGTGCAGGGATTTCCCGGCGGCCCCGACGTCGATCAGAACGCGCGCTTCAACGAGGTCGGGCCCGGCTACTTCCGCACGCTCGGGATTCCGCTCATCAGCGGGCGCGAGTTCTCGCGCGCCGATCGCGTGGGCGCGGCGAAAGTCGCCATCGTCAACGAGACCTTCGCCAAGAAGTTCAACCTCGGCCACGACGCGGTCGGCAAGCTGATGGGCCAGAGCCGCCAGAGCCGCGGTGACGCGAAGCTCGACATGGAGATCGTCGGACTGGTCAAGGACGCGAAGTACAGCGAGGTCAAGCGCGCCATTCCGCCGCTGTTCTTCCGGCCCTACCTGCAGGACGATCGGCTCGGCTCGGCGTCGTTCTACGTGCGGACGTCGGGCGATCCCGTCGCGCTGCTCGGCGCGATCAAGACGTCGATGAAGACGCTCGACCCCATGCTGCCGCTCGAGAACCTGAAGACGATGCCGCAGCAGGTTCGCGAGAACGTGTTTCTCGATCGCTTCATCAGCACGATGTCGGCGGCGTTCGCCGCGCTCGCGACGCTGCTCGCCGCGATCGGTCTGTACGGCGTGCTGGCCTACACGGTGGCGCAGCGGACGCGCGAGTTCGGCTTGCGGATGGCGCTCGGCGCCGATCCGGCGAGGGTGCGCGCGCTGGTGCTCAAGCAGGTGGCGTTCATGACGCTCGTCGGCGGCGCCGTCGGGCTCGGCGTCGCCTTCGCGCTGGGCAAGGCGGCCGAGTCGATCCTGTTCGAGATGAAGAGCTACGATCCGCTGACGTTCATCGGCGCCGCGGTTCTGCTGACGCTCGTCGCGGGCGCCTCCGGCCTGATTCCCGCGCTCCGCGCCTCGCGCATCGATCCGATGCGCGCACTCAGATACGAGTAGACACGCGTCGTCCGGCGTCCGGAGGACGAGGCGCGTCGTCCGACGTCCGACGTGAGGTGTCCGGCATCCGGCATCCGGTCGGACGTCGGACTCCGGACTCCGGACTCCGGACTCCGGACTCCGGACGACGAGCGACAGAATGGGAAGACTCCCAGGCTCGTCCCCGCCTTTCGATACAATTGAGCCTCCGATGTCCCTATCCTCGACTGCGGAACGGCTCGACTTCATCCGTGAGATCGTCACGGCCGACCTGGGCGCCGGCAAGCACGGCGGCCGCGTCGCGACCCGGTTTCCGCCCGAGCCCAACGGCTATCTGCACATCGGCCACGCGAAGTCGATCTGCCTGAACTTCGGCATCGCGGCCGATTTCCGCGGCACCTGCAACCTCCGGTTCGACGACACCAACCCGGTGACCGAGGACGTCGAGTACGTCGATTCGATCCAGGAGGACGTGCGCTGGCTCGGCTTCGACTGGCACGATCGCCCGTACTACGCGTCGGACTACTTCGAGCGGCTCTATCAATGCGCGGAGACGCTCATCCGGGACGGGAAGGCATACGTCGACAGCCTGACGGCGGATGAGATCCGCGAGCACCGCGGCACGCTGACCGAGCCGGGCCGGGAGAGTCCGTATCGGTCGCGGCCGGTCGAGGAGAATCTCGACCTCTTCCGCCGGATGCGTGCGGGCGACTTTCCGGACGGCGCGCACGTCCTGCGCGCGAAGATCGACATGGCGTCGCCGAATCTCAACATGCGCGACCCGGTCCTTTATCGCATCCGGCGGGCGCACCATCACCGCACCGGCGACGCGTGGTGCATCTATCCGATGTACGACTACGCGCACCCGATCTCGGACGCGATCGAGCGCATCACGCATTCGATCTGCACGCTCGAATTCGAGGCGCACCGGCCGCTCTACGACTGGCTGATCGAGCACCTCTCGGGCGCCTTGCCCGGCGATCCACAGCAGATCGAATTCGCGCGGCTGAATCTCACCTACACGATCATGAGCAAGCGGCGGCTGCTGCAGCTGGTCGCCGAGCGGCACGTCACCGGATGGGACGATCCGCGCATGCCGACGATCAGCGGCATGCGGCGGCGCGGCTACACGCCGACCGCGATTCGCGCCTTCTGCGACGCCATCGGCGTCGCCAAGCGCGAGAACGTCGTCGACGTCGGGCTGCTGGAGTTCTTCGTCCGTGAAGATCTGAACAAGCACGCACCGCGCGCGATGGCCGTGCTGAATCCGCTGAAGATCGTGGTCGAGAACTATCCGGACGACCAGACCGAAGAGATGGACGTCGTCAACAATCCCGAGAATCCATCGGCCGGCACGCGGAAAGTGCCGTTCTCGAAGGTGCTCTACATCGAGCGAGACGATTTTCTCGAGGACCCGCCGAAGAAGTTCTTCCGCCTCGCGCCAGGCCGCGAGGTGCGGTTGCGCAACGCGTACCTCATCACGTGCCGCGAGGCGATCAAGGACGCCGACGGACAGATCGTCGAGCTGCGCTGCACGTACGATCCGGCCACGCGCGGCGGCGACGCCCCCGACGGACGCAAGGTCAAGGCGACGCTTCACTGGGTCTCGGCCGCGCACGCCCTCGACGCCGAAGTCCGGCTCTACGACCGGCTGTTCAGCGTCGAAGCTCCGGGCACCGGGAACGTCGATTTTCTTTCGCAGATCAACCCGGATTCGCTCCAGGTCGTGCCGCGCTGCAAGATCGAGCCCTCCCTCGCGTCGGCCGCGCCGGGCGCGCGGTTCCAGTTCGAGCGCATCGGCTATTTCTGCGCGGACCCGGACTCGAAGCCGGGTGCGCCGGTCTTCAATCGCACCGTCACGCTCAAGGATTCCTGGGCGAAGGTGCGGGACAGATAATGGGTGATCTATGCCCTCCATCACCGATCATGCCCCTGGCTCCTTCTGCTGGTTCGAGTTAGCGACCACCGATCACGAAGCCGCCAAACAGTTCTATTCGAGGATGTTCGGCTGGGAGGCGGCTGACTTTCCCATGGGGCCGACCGAGATCTATACGATCTTCCGCCAGAACGGACGCGACGCGGCGGCGGTCTACACGATGCGTCCCGAACAGCGTGCCGGCGGGATGCCGCCGAACTGGATGCCCTACGTCCGGGTCGAGAGCGCCGACGATGCCGCGAAGCGCGCCGACGCGCTGGGCGGCAGGACGCACATGGCGCCGTTCGACGTCGCGGAGAACGGACGCATGGCCGTCGTCGCGGATCCGACCGGCGCCATCTTTTCCGTCTGGCAGCCGAAATCGCACCCGGGCACGGGCGTCGTGCAGGAGCCGGGCACCTGCGTGTGGGCGGACCTGAGCACGACCGATCCATCCGCCGCGGCGCGTTTCTACGCTGATCTCTGCGGCTGGAAGATGGTCGAAGGCAAGAGCGAGCAGCCGGCCAGGCCCGGTCAGTACATGCACATCATGAACGGCCGCGAGATGATCGGCGGCATCCCGCCCGCTGAAAGCCATGATCCGAACACGCCGCCGCACTGGCTGCTCTACTTTTCCGTGAAGGACTGCGGCGCGTCGATCGCGCAAGTGAAGTCGCTCGGCGGCCGCCTGCTGTTCGGCCCCACGGACATCGAAGGCCGGCGGACATTTGCGGTCGTCAGCGATCCGCAAGGGGCGGCGTTCGGGATCGTGACGTAAGGCGATTGTGAATTTTGTCGCCCGTACCTAAACGCGCAGGTAGTCCGGCTCCCAGCTTCTGATCATTTTCTTGATCGCTTTGCCGTCCTGAATGCGATCGCGAAGAACTTTCGCGGCCAGCTCGGGCAGTTCCGCGTCACTCGCAAAGCGCATCGCGATCAATTGCCGTGGCGTGAACTCCCCGATGCGCGGCCGAAACTCCTGCGGGAGGATCTCGCGCAGCCGCAGGCGCATCTCGAGCCGGATCACGCGGTCCTGGACACGCAGCGCGAACGTTCGCGCGTACACGGCGAGCACCCAGAGCGCCAAGGCCACCAGCAGCGCCATCACGGTGTCGATCGAAGGTGCGTTGACGAGTCGACCGATGGTCCGCACGGCGTTCGCCGTCAGCACGCCGAAGACGAAGACGTGATACCAGGGCACCAGACGCCGATGGTGTTCGAATGACTGAGATTTGTCCGCCATCTGGCGATGATAGATCGCCGTGCGTGAAGTGAATTATTGTTAGACGCCATGCCGCTGACTTCCGGAACGCGCGTCGGTCCTTATGAAATCGTCGCCGCGCTCGGCGCGGGGGGTATGGGCGAGGTCTACCGGGCCCACGATTCACGGCTGGGACGCGAAGTGGCCATCAAGGTTCTCCCGGCCAGCTTTGCCGCCGACGCCGATCGGCTGCGCCGATTCGAGCAGGAAGCGCGCGCGATCGGCGCGTTGAATCACGCGAACATCCTGGCCGTGTACGACGTCGGCACCCATGAGGGCGCGCCCTACGTCGTCTCCGAGCTGCTCGAGGGCGAGACGCTCCGCGCGCGCGTCGGCGACGCGCCGCTTCCGCGCCGCAAGGCGATCGACTATGCCACCCAGATCGCGCGCGGGCTGGCGGCCGCGCACGAGAAAGGCATCGTTCACCGCGATCTCAAGCCTGACAACGTGTTCGTCACGCGCGACGGCCGCGTGAAGATCCTCGACTTCGGTCTCGCCAAGATGACCGAGGCTCCGTCGGTGGACTCCGAGACGGCGCTCGTGCGCGACGCGCCGGAGACCGGCGCCGGCACTGTGCTCGGCACCGTCGGCTACATGTCGCCGGAACAGGTGCGCGGCCGCAAGGTCGATCATCGATCCGACATCTTCTCGTTCGGCGTCGTGCTCTACGAGATGCTCACCGGCCGCCGCGCCTTCCAGGGCGGCTCCGCGGTCGAGACGATGAACGCCATCCTCACGACGGAGCCCGCGCCGACCGAGGTCGGCGGGCAGCCGCTGCCGGCGGTGCTCGATCGCATCGTCATGCACTGCCTCGAGAAGAGCCCGGAGGAGCGGTTCCAGTCGGTGCAGGACATCGCCTTCGATCTGGACGCGCTCGCCGGCGTGTCGAGCCAGACATCCGTCGCGGTGGCGGCACCGAGCCGCTCGCGCCGGCTGAAGCCCGTGGCGTTCGCGGCGATCGCCATCGTCGCCGGCGCGGCGCTTTTCGTCGCGGGACGATCGACCGCGCCCGCTCCGACGACGAATCCGATCTTTCAGCCGCTCACGTTCCGGCGCGGCGACGTCTCGCATGCGCGCTTCGGATCGGAAGGCCGGTCGGCCATTTATGCCGCGCGCTGGGAAGGCGGGCCGCTCGAGCTGTACTCGGCGCAGCCGGGAAGTCCCGAGTCGCGCGCGATGGGCCTGCAGGCGGATCTCCAGGCGGTGTCGAAGCACGGCGAGATGGCGGTGCTGCTGAATCAGGGCAGCACCTCGGTGCTGGCGCGCATGCCGGCCGGCGGCGGCGCGCCGCGTCAGGTACTCGAACAAGTACAGTCGGCCGACTGGGGACCCGACGGCGACTCGCTGGCGGTGGTCCACACGGTGGACGGCCGCGATCGCGTCGAGTTCCCGATCGGGACGGTGCGGTATCAAGCGCGGGGCTGGCTCAGCGATCTCGCGGTGTCACCCGCTGGAGATCGCCTGGCATTCGCCGAACATCCCGTCGTCCTCGACAGCCGCGGGGACGTCGTCGTCGTCGACCTCAACGGAACGAGAACGACGATCTCGAGCGGATGGGAAGACATCTTTGGCATGCAGTGGACGCCGGCCGGCGACGAGGTGTGGTTCAGCGCGTCTGGCGGAGGCGGCAAGGCGGCGGGGACCGATCATGCGGTGTTCGCGGCCACGCTCGCTGGCAAGGTGCGGACCGTGATCGATGCGCCCGGCAGCCTCGACGTCGAGGACATCGCGCCGGACGGAGCCGTGCTGCTCGCGCACGGGGCGCGGCGGCCGTCGATCATGGTGCTCGCGCCCGGCATGAAGGATGAGTCCGAGTTGACGTGGATGGACTTCTCCTGGATCAGCGACATCTCCGCCGACGGAAGCCAGATTCTCTTTTCCGAGCAGGGGGTCGGCGGCGGCGCGGGGTACGCGTCGTATCTTCGCGGGACCGATCATTCACCGGCGATCCGTCTCGGCAAGGGGCTCTCGCAATACCTCTCGCCTGACGGGCACTGGGCGCTCGCGATCGATCTCGTGCAGAACCGGCTGATGATTCTGCCGACGGGCCCGGGCGAACCGCGAACGGTGCCGGCCGCGGGAATCAAGGCGTACTCGTTCGCGGGCTGGTTCCCCGACGGGCAGCGCATCCTCTTTGCCGGATTCGAAGAGGGCAAGGCGTTCCGGATGTACGTGCAGGATCTGAAGGGCGGCGCGCCGCGGGCGATCACGCCGGAAGGCATCGCCGTCCGGTCGGACACGCTTTCGCCGGACGGCAAGTGGGTGGCGGCAACCGTGAAGCGTCAGCTCGTGCGATTTCCGGCGGACGGCGGCGATCCGCAGCCGATCCCCGGTAGCGACGAGGCGGACATTCCGCTCCGCTGGCGCGGCGACGGCCGCGCGATCTTCGTGCGGAACGGCCGGCTGCCGGCCCGGATCTTCTCGATCGACGCCACGACGGGCCAGCGTACGCTCATCCACGAGATCAGCCCCCGCGACACGGTCGGCGTCGGCAGCATCGGCGACATCCGGCTGACGCCGGACGGCAAGTCCTACGCGTACGTGTACATCCGGAATCTGTTCAGCCTGTATCAAGTGACGGGATTGAAGTAGATCAAAGTGAAAAGTGAAAAGCCAAAAGTGAAAAGTTGAGAGCTCGCTGGCCGTGTCGTGTGGGCGCAGTTGACTTTTCACTTTTGGCTTTTCACTTTTCACTTTTGAATAGCTTCTGTCGCACCCGTCGAGTGTTACTCTTACGTCCACAGCGCCCACCGGAGGGGCGTTTCTCATGACATCACGCGTACGGCCGCTGATCGCAGCGGTGTGTGTCGCGATGCTCGTCGGTTCCGCCGTGACGACGGGCCAGAGCGCCTCGCAAGAGCCATCAGCCGACCCGAAGCCCCGCCCCGATCTCGTGCGCACGCCCTATACCCCCGCTGAGGTCGAGTTCATGTCGGGCATGATCCCGCACCACGCGCAGGCGGTGCTGATCGCGGGCTGGGCCGCGTCGCACGGCGCACGATCCGACGTCCGCATCCTTTGCGAGCGGATCGTCGTCGGCCAGCGCGACGAGATCGCGACCATGCGCAACTGGCTGCGGGATCGTGGACTGCCGGTGCCCGACGCCAATGCGACGAGGCACAAGATGGTCATGAACGGCATGGAGATGGACATGCTGATGCCGGGCATGCTGTCCGACGAGCAGCTCGCGGCGCTCGACAAGGCGCGCGGACCCGAATGGGATCGCCTGTTTCTGACCGACATGATTGCGCACCACAAGGGCGCGCTGAAGATGGTCGACGACTTGCTGAAAACCTACGGCGCCGCTCAGGATGACGCGCTGTTCAAATTCGTGTCGGACATGAACGGCGACCAGACGATCGAGATCGACTTCATGACGAAGATGCTGCAGGGAGAGATCAAGCGCGAGCCGAACGCCGTGAGGCGAGCCACGCGAACGGAGCGAGGCGTCGAAGCGCCGAGCGAGTGAGCGTGTCGGGGGTCCGGGGGCAACGCCCCCGGATGAAGAACGACGAAG
>Ga0310810_10011650_pt1 | contig 10280 bp, 10 predicted proteins | sample NCmetagenome_FD_207641 | JGI IMG/M metagenome (GOLD analysis project Ga0310810, IMG submission 207641) | Soil microbial communities from experimental microcosm in Duke University, North Carolina, United States - NC | ecosystem: Engineered > Artificial ecosystem > Soil microcosm > Unclassified ...
CCTGGCCGCGCATGGTGTGTGGTTGACCCCGGGCGACATGCGCATCCTCGCACGGCATCACGTCGGCGTGTCGCACAATCCGGAAAGCAACATGAAGCTGGCGAGCGGTGCGGCCAAGGTCGTGGCGATGCGCGGCAGCGGGATCGCGGTCGGGATTGGCACCGACGGCGCTGCGAGCAACAACGATCTCGACATGTTCGAAGCCGTCCGGCAGGCCGCCCTCCTGGCCAAGCTGCAGACCGGCGATCCGCGCGCGGTGCCGGCGCGCACCGCGCTCGAAATGGGGACGATCGAAGGTGCGCGGGCGCTGGGGATGGAACAGACAATCGGTTCGCTCGAGCCCGGGAAGCGCGCCGACGTGATCACCGTGTCGATGGCAGCGGCGCGCCAGACGCCGCTCTATGACGTCATGTCGCACCTCGTCTACACCACCCGCGGCGACGACGTGAGGAATACCATCGTGAATGGCCGCGTGCTGATGCGCGATCGCCGGGTGCTGACGCTCGACGAGGCGGCGGTGCTGACCGAGGCGCGCGCATTCGCGGAGAAGGTGAGGGCCGCGGTTCGATGAACGTGCTGCTGCGCGACGACGCGATCCAGTCGCGGGTGACGGAGCTTGCCGCAGAGATCGAGCGGGACTACCCGGAGGGTGAAGAGATTCACCTCGTGTGCGTGCTCAAAGGGGGATTCGTATTCATGTCGGACCTGATTCGGGCGATGACGCCGCGAGTCACGGTCGACTTTATTGCCGTCTCGAGCTACGCCAAGAGCACCAAATCATCCGGCGAAGTGCGGCTGCTGAAGGATCTCGACTCGGGGCTCGAAGGCCGCCACGTGATCATCGTCGAAGACATCGTCGACACCGGGCTGACCCTGACGTATCTGCAGGACATCCTGCGCGCGCGGTCCCCCAAGTCGCTCCGTACGGCATGCCTCCTGAGCAAACCGTCACGACGGCAGGTCGAGGTCACCGTCGAGTACATCGGTTTCACCATCGAGGATCGATTCGTCGTGGGATACGGGTTGGATTACGCCGAGAAGTACCGCAACCTGTCATATATTGCGGTGCTCGATGGGCAGTGACATTCGAACGATCGCCGCATGCTGAAACGTTTCGAGATCATTACTGAGGCCGACGCGCGTACCCTGGACATCGGCGCGACGGTGGAGCTGGCAGCGGGCGGGCAGGTGACACCGCTGGCGAAGGATACGCTTGCCGCGCGCCGGGTGACGGTGATCGCCGCGGGATCGTCCGATGTGTCGCTGCCGCCCGACCTGGTGCCGGCGTCTCAGATCAGACGGGTGACGATCGGCAGCGATCATACCGGCCTGGTGATGAAGAGCGCGCTCGTCGCGCACCTGCGAGGACGCGCCGTGGCAGTACTGGATATCGGCACGAACAGTACCGATGCGGTCGATTACCCGGACATCGCCGCCGCGGTGGCACGGAGCGTGGCCCGCGGCGAGGCGGATGCCGGGATCGTGATCGACGGCGCCGGGATCGGTTCGGCGATGGCCGCGAACAAAGTGCGCGGCGTGCGCGCGGCGATGTGCCTCACCGAAACGATCGCGCGCTACTCGCGCGAGCACAACGGCGCGAACGTCATCACTCTCGGGTCGTCCCTGCTCGATGGCCCCGCCGCGGCGATCCAGATCGTGGACGTATGGATGGGGACGGCGATGCAAGAAGCGCGATACATTCGCCGCCTGCTGAAGATTCGACGCCTCGAGCAGGACTTCGACAAGGACTGACCCCAGCGTGCTCAACCCACAGGACCTGCAGCGGCTCATCGACATCATCACCGAGGAAGTGATGGCGGCGCAGGCCCGTCCCGCGTCCGGGGCCAGCTGCACATGCCATTCGGTGCTCGCCGATTGCTGCCCGGATCGCCTTCGCGGGGTACTCGATGCGGGCGCGACACGCCTCGGACTGCACGCCACGGGGGGCGCTGCCGGGCCGGTGTCGTCGATGATCGATCACACGCTGCTGAAACCGGATGCCACGCGCGGGGACATCGAGAAGCTGTGCCGCGAGGCGCGTGAATTCCAGTTCGCCACGGTCTGCGTCAATCCGGCATGGGTGGCGGCGGCCGCGTCGCTGCTCCGCGGCAGCGGCGTCGGGGTGTGTTCCGTCGTGGGGTTCCCGCTCGGCGCGACGACCGTCGACGTGAAGAACTACGAGACGCGGCGGGCGATCTTCGACGGCGCTACCGAAATCGACATGGTTATCAACGTCGGCGCGCTCAAATCAGGCGACCTCCGCACGGTCGAGCGCGACATCGAGGCTGTGGTGGAGCCGTGCCGGCAATGCGGCGCGCTGAGCAAGGTGATTATCGAAGCCGCGCTGCTGACCGACGAGGAGAAGATTACCGCATGCACGCTGTCGAAGGCCGCCGGCGCGGATTTCGTGAAGACCTCGACCGGCTTTGCGGCTGGCGGCGCGACTGCGGCCGACGTCGCGCTGATGCGGCGGGTCGTCGGGGCTGAGATGGGCGTGAAGGCCGCCGGCGGCGTGCGTGATCTCGAAGGGCTGAAGGCAATGGTCGCGGCCGGCGCGACGCGTGTCGGGGCGAGCGCCGGCGTGAAGATCGTCCAGGAATCGAAAGGTCAGAAGCCCGCCGCGAGCGCGGCGTCTGGCTACTGATTGCCAGTCGGGGGCGAAGGCCTGGCCGCGGTCGCCGGCACCGGAAACGGAACCGAGAAGCCGCGCTGGTCGAACGTTTTGACGATCCGCCGCCGCAACTCGCGCCCGACTTCCCACTGCTTCAACGGGACCGTCCGTATCCGCGTTTTCATCTTCACCGACCACTCGCCGAATGCGTCGACTCCCAGAATCTCGATGGGCTCGAGAATTGACGGCCCGAACACGGGATCGGCCTGCAGCGCGGCGCCGACTTCGCGTACGGCCTCGGCGACCTTGTCCGGGTCGTCGTAATACGACACCGCGAGATCGATCACGTAGTACGAGAAGTCCTTGCTGCGGTTGCCGAGCGTGTTGATGGCGCCGTTCGGGAAGACGTGGACGGTGCCTTCGAGGTCGCGCAACACGATCGTGCGCAGGTTGATCGCTTCCACCAGACCTTCCGTTCCGTTGATCGTCGCCACGTCGCCGACGCGGACTTGATTCTCGAGGATCATGAAGAATCCGCTGATGACGTCGCGCACCAGCGTCTGTGCGCCGAAGCCGACCGCAAGTCCGGCGATCCCTGCGCCCGTCAGCACCGGCCCGATGTTGACACCGAACAAATCGAGCGCCATGACGAGCGCGATGCCGGTCACCAGCACGGTGACCACGCGCTCGATCAGGGATCCCAGCGTGCGCGCACGCTTCGCGCGTTCGAGCGCGTCGAGACCACTGCCGACGCTGACCTCGTGCTCGAACCGCCGCACCGCCAGCGTCGTCATGCGGATGAGCGCGTAGGCGAGGATCGCGATCAGCAGGAGCCTGGGGCCGGACGTCAGGCTCCAGTCCACGACGTTCCCGAGATGGACGCCGCGCCGCGGCCGCAGTCCTGCAAGATCGAGAGCTGGCACCAGCACCACGCTGACCGCTAACACGAACGCCGCGGCCGCGACGAGCCGCAGTAACCGTTTGACCTGCGGGCTCGCCGACGACACCGTGTCGCGGACGAGCGCGGTAAGTGCTACAACGGTGACGCGCCGGGCGATGCGCGCGGCCAGCCACGCGGCGGCAAGCGTGGCGGCAAGCGCCAAGCCGAACGCCCACAGGTCGATGGGGCCGTCAAGAATCCGTCGCAACATCGATCCCTCGATCGTAGCGGAGATCGCGGCGCGCGCCTAACGGGTGACTATTTGGGATTCCGCGGCGTCTGCGCGCAACTGCGCAAGAGCGTGGACTGGCAGGCGAAGGCTGGCGCGGCATCCCTGACGATCGCTCCGGTTCTCGAGCACGAGGCTGCCGCCGTGCGCTTCGGCAATCTGCCGACTCAATACCAGACCGATGCCCGAGCCTCCGGGCTTGGTCGTAAAGAAGGGTACGAAGAGGTTACCTGTATTCGAGAGGCCGGGGCCCTCATCCTCAACCCACAGCTCCATCGTCAGCGGCACCGACCCGGGCAGACGCTGCCAGCCGACGGTCACGCCGCCCCCCGTTTCCTTCACGGCGTCGACGGCGTTGCGAATGAGGTTGATCAGCAGCTGCTCCAGCTGATCGCCGTCGCCCTGAATCGTCAGCCGCGGCCCGGGCGCAACGCCGATGTGGTGCGCCTTCTCCAGCGTTACGACGCGATCGACGAATGCCACGACGTCGAGCGGCGCCAGCTTGGGGGGTGGCAGTTTGGCGAGGCGCGCGTACGCGCTCATGAACCGGCTGAGCGATTCGGATCGCGAGGCGATGACCCCTAACCCCCGCTGGACGTCCTCGCGCCAGTCGCGCGGCGGCGGATCGCGCTCGACGATGGTGGCCAGGCTGCCGGCGATCGATTTGATCGGCGCGAGCGAGTTGTTCATCTCGTGGCCGATGACGCGAATCAGCCGCTGCCAGGCCTGGCGTTCCTCTTCGCGGAGCGGCTGACTGAGATCTGAAAGCACGAGCAGTTCGTGTGGCCGTCCGCCCTGGCGGAACTGGCTGCGCCGAATCTCCCAGCGGCCGACGCCTCCGGGGAAGACGGTGTTGATCACGCGCGGGGCGTCGCCGGTCAGGCATTCGGCCAGGTCGATCTCGTCGGCGCTGCGCCCCAATAGTCGCTCGGACGGCTGGCTGAGGAGCCGCGCGCCCGCGCGGTTTACGAATTTGAGCTCCTGGGTCTCGTCGAACGTGAAGACCGAGACCTCGATCTCCGCCATGACTTTTCGCAGCAGCGTCGTGGCCTCGAGCGCGTCTAGGCGCTGGTGACGCAGTGTTTCCACCAGCGCGTTGACCTCGATCATGACCTCGCCGAGCGGGTCGCCGCCGTGCGCGCCGCGCGCGCGGATCGAGAAGTCCCCTTCGCCGAGCGCGGCGAGGAGGTTCGACAGCGTCTGGAGGGGGAGCACGACGCGCTCGCGAAGCGCGAAGGCAAAGCCCAGGCAGAACGTGATGATGAGGACGGTGAGCGTCCACTGGACCTTCGGCGTGAAGTCGCCGGTCCACAGGAAGATGAGAGAGATGGCCGCGCCCGGGAGAGCCGAGGCGAACGCCATCAGCAGGATCCGCCTGTCGTGGCTTAGTCGCGACTCGCGTCTGGGGCGCTGCATGTAAAGGAAAAAGGAAAAAGGAAGAAGGAAAAAATTCGAAGAATTCTACCTTTTTCCTTTTTCCTTCTTCCTTAACAAGCGTCAGAGTCCATAGCGCTGCAGCCGTCTATACAGAGCGCTGCGGCTTAATCCCAAAGCTTTCGCAGCCTGGCTGACGTTGCCATCGAAGCGGGTCATCGCCTTCTTGATGAGGAAGCATTCGACGTCCTCGAGGCTCATGTCCTCCAGCCGGCCGACGGCGGCGCTTCCGCTGCGCAGGCCGAGGTCGGTCGCCTTCACGAGCGGCCCCGGCGCCATCAGCACGGCACGCTCGATCGCGTGATCGAGCTCCCGTACGTTGCCCGGCCAGGGATGCTCGAGCAGGATCTGCATCGCGCCGCTCTCGAAGCCGGTGAGCCGCTTGCGATAGCGCTGCGCGTGCTGGCGGAGGAAATGCTGCGCCAGCAACGGCAGGTCTTCGCGCCGGTCGCGGAGCGACGGCACACGGATTTCGATCGTATTCAGCCGGAAGAGGAGATCCTGACGGAATCGTCCCGCTGCGACTTCGTCGGTCAGGTTGGCGTTCGTCGCCGAAATGATGCGGACGTCCACGCGCCGGGTCCGAGACGACCCGAGGCGCTCGAACTCACCGGTCTCGATGACGCGCAGCAGCTTCTGCTGCTGGCTCATGGGAACGTTGGCGATTTCGTCGAGGAACAGCGTGCCCTGATCCGCGAGCTCGAAGCGGCCGACGCGGTCGGTTTTCGCGTCGGTGAACGCGCCGCGGACGTGACCGAACAGCTCGCTTTCGAAGACGCCTTCGGAGACGCCCCCCGAGTTGACGACCACCATTGGCCGCGAGGCCCGGCTCGAAACCGCGTGCAGCGCTCGCGAGACGACCCCCTTGCCGGTGCCGTTCTCGCCGAGGATCAACACGTTCGCGTCCGATGGCCCGACGCGCGAGACGACCTGCAGCACGTTCTGCATCGCGGGGGATTCCGCGATCAGCTTCGGCATCCCCTCGCCGCGAAGCAGCGAGTTCTCCGCCTCGAGACGCTGACCTTTGCGCAGCGCCTGGCTCAGTTCGATCTGCGTGCGAATGATCGCGAGGAGCCGCGCGTTGTCCCACGGCTTCTGTACAAAATCGCGGGCGCCGCGGCGCATCGCTTCGACGGCGACCTCGACGCTGCCCCATGCGGTCATCACCACAACCGGCAGGGTAGGATCGATTCCCTGGATGCGGGAGAGCAGGTTGAGTCCTTCTTCCCCCGACGTCGTGTCTCGCGCGTAGTTCAGGTCGATCAGCGCGACGTCGAATTCGCGCGCCTCAATGGCGGCCAGCACGCCGGCCGGCGACGAAGCGGTTTCGAGCTGAAAGCCTTCCGCCTTGAGCAGCAGCCGCAGCGCCTCGAGGACGTCCGGTTGGTCGTCCGCGATGAGCACGCGCGGCTCGCTCTGGCGCACGGGGTGCCGGACGGTCTCCGGCGCCTCGCTTCGCCCGTTGCGCAGGTGATCGGTGATGAGCATGGAGTCAGTGACCAGCGTTCAGCTTTTGGCTTCCAACGGTGGTCACACTCTCGCGTGTGCTGGAAGCCGGGAGCGGGCAGCTGGTAGCTCAGTGCGACATGTCGAAGCCGCTCTGCTCGAGCTCCTTCTCGGCGCGCTGCTTGACCGCCTCGTCCTCCTCGACGACGCGGCCGTCGAACAGGTGGATGGAGCGATCGGCGTGCCGCGCGTAGCGCGGATCGTGCGTCACCATGCAGATCGTCGCTCCCTCGCGGTGCAGCTCGCGCAGGAGCTCCATCACCGCCTCGCCGTTCTTGGAGTCGAGGTTTCCGGTGGGCTCGTCCGCCAGCAGAATTGAGGGGGCTCCTGCTACCGCGCGCGCCACTGCGACACGCTGCTGCTGACCGCCGGACAACTGGCTCGGGAGGTGCTTGGCCCGGTGCGCCATGCCGACCTTCTCGAGCGCCGCCATGACGCGTTCCTTGCGTTCCGCCGACTTCATGCCGCGGTAGGTGAGCGGCAGTTCGACGTTCTCGTACACGTTCAGATCGCCAATCAGGTTGAAGCTCTGAAAGATGAACCCGATCTCGCGGTTGCGCACGCGCGCCCGTTCGGACAGCGGCAGGTCCGCCACCGACTTGCCGTTCAGCAGGTACTTGCCTTCGGTCGGCGAGTCGAGCAGGCCGAGGATGGACAGCAGGGTCGACTTGCCGCAGCCCGACGGCCCGGCAATCGCGATGTACTCGCCGGTCTTGATGTCGAGGTGAATCCCGGCAAGCGCGTGCGTCTCCACTTCGTCGGTGAAGAAGACCTTGGTGACGCCGTCGAGATGGATCAGCGTGGGCGCGGACGTGTTCATCGTGGCTCCTTTGTCTGTTTCCAGCTGCCAGCCGCCTGCTGCCAGCCGCCAGTTCTATCCACCAATCCGAATGCGATCGAACGAGTCCTGTGCGGACATGTCCGACAAAATCACCACGTCGCCGGGCTGCAGCCCGTCGACGATCTCGATCTGGCTCACCGAGCTGCGTCCCAGCTTCACGGTGGTGCGGACCGCTTCCGTGCAATTCGTGGGCAGGCAACCGCTGGGGAGCCCTTTGAAGAGCGAAACCGTGCTGTTCTCCTGCCCGAAGGCCGGACGCCCGGCGTAGATGACGCTGTCCAGCCGCTCGAGCTGGATGTTGCCATCGATGCTCAGATCAGGGCGGGCTCCCGATGGCAGCGCGCCCTCCAGGATCACGTCCACACCGACGGTGCCGCCGGTTGATTTCGGATCGATGCGCGCCACATGGCCCTTCACGACGCCGTTGCGGGTGTCGATTTCGGCCGACTGTCCGACGCGGATGTCCTTCGTCTGTGTTTCCGCGATGCGCAGTTCGGCCTTGAGGTTCGACGGATCCGCAACGCGCGCGAGGTTCGTGCCGGGCGCAACCTGGGCACCGCGTTCGACCGGGATCTCCTGCAGTACTCCCGACATGCCGGCTTTGACCTTCAGGTCTTCCAGCTGGCGGCGGCGAAGCTCGTAGTTGGCGCGCCGCTGATCCACGTCGGCTTCCTGCGGCGCCAGTTGCGACTTGATCCCGGCTGTCTGCATTTCGAGCCGCTGCTGCGCGATCTTCAGGCGATTCTCGAGTTCCGCTGATGCCGTCCGTGACTGTTTCAGCTGAATCTCCGAAACCAGCCCGTCCTTGAACAGCTTCTCCTGCGCCTCGAGCTGAAGCGCCGCGTTGTTGTACGACGCCTTGATTCCTGCGACGTCCGCCTGCTGGTTCAGGAGCGCGCTCTCGAGCTCCTGCTTGCGATTGACGAAGGCCGCCTGGGCGGATTGATAGCCGAGCTGCGCGTCTCGCACCGCCTGCTCCAGCTCAGGGTTGGTCAATTCGAGGATGACGGTCTCTGGTGTCACCTGCGCGCCCGGCCGCAGCACGATGCGCTCGACCTTCCCCTGCGTCGTCGACGTGACCCAGCGGATGTCCTCTGGCACCAGCGTGCCGGAACCGCGGACCTGGCGGAGCATCGGACCTTTCTTGACCGCGTCCATCCAGACGGTCGCGCGCTCGATCGACGGCGCCGCAGGTTTCAACCGCGAGACGCCAACGGTGATCAGGATGATGACGAGGAGCGCACCGCTGCCGTAAAGGATGCGGCGGATGCGTTTCTTTTTTGCTTGCGACGGACGTGCGATGTCGACCATTGATGCCTCTGTACTAAGCCCGGAGAAGGAGACTCCGGCGCTAGCCAGATAGTCCAATTCGGATGCCAGTGCTGAAAGTACTGCTAACTAGTGCTGCGACTCAGTTTACGGTTCGACCCCAACGGTAGGACGCTCCGTGGACTGACCGTCTTTGAGACGCCCCGTCCCGGATCCGGTCACTCCGCCCGCGAAACGCCTGGGTGAAACACCTGCCTCCTGCCTTTTTGGGCGACCGTGCAATTGGACGGAAGAGCGATGCCGCAGGTTTAGAACAATTTACCGGAATTTATATTGTTTTGACAAAACAAAATAAATTGGGTGTAATGCGCCCGTGAAATCCGCCCGCGAGGCAGCACGCCACGTCATGGCGCTCTATCCCCGCATCTATTTCGCTTGTCATACGCGGCATGTCCGCGACGCTGAATCGCACCGCCTCCTCAGTCGTCACCAGGCCAGCATCCTCGACCATCTCGACGAGATCGATCCGACCACCGTGAATGATCTCGCGCGTCACATGGGCGTGACGGCGGCAACGATGTCGATCGCGATCGATCGCTTGGAACGTCAAGGCTACGCGGCTCGCGCGCGTGATGCGGCGGATGGACGGCGCGTCCACGTGCGCCTGACCTCCGCAGGCGTCCGCGTCCGCGACTCGGCGTCGGTGCTCGACGCGCCCCGGGTCGAAGCACTGGTGGCGGCGCTGAGCGAAGAGGAACGCGCGCTCGCGGTGCGCGGCCTCGCGCTCTTGGCCGAGGCAGCCTCGCGGGTGACGAAGTCCAGCGAAACCGCCGCGGAACAACGGAGTACGCCATGAGGTGGGTCGCACTTGGGGTCATCGTCATCAGCGCCATCGCGGGCCTCGTCGCGCTGATTGGTTCGCGCCTGCCACGTTCGCATCACGCGTCCGGCGAGCGAACACTTCCCGTACCGCCCGAGCTGCTCTGGCGCACACTCACGGACGTCGATGCGTATCCCTCGTGGCGCCGCGATGTGAAGCGGGTCATCCGGCTCGCCGATCGTGACGGCAAACCGATGTGGATAGAAGAGGGCAAGTCGGGGAAATTGACGTTTGCGTTCGAGCGCATCGAGGCGCCGAAGGTCCTCGTCAGCCGCATCGCCGATCCGAATCTGCCTTTCGGCGGCACGTGGACCTTCGAGGTAGCGCCCGCGCCGCACGGCAGCCGGTTGCGCATTTCGGAGGCCGGCGAGATCTACAACCCGTTGTTTCGATTCATGGCGCGCTTCATCTTCGGGTATGACGGCACCATCAACGCGTATCTGACGGCGCTGGAGGGGAAATTCCATGGGGTATGACGCCGGTTGCACGCTGCGGCTCGACGGACGCCGCATCACAGGGAAGGCCCTCTTGGAGCAGCACGAGCTGATCGTGCGAGGAGCCGAACGCGTC
>Ga0310810_10011651_pt1 | contig 10279 bp, 11 predicted proteins | sample NCmetagenome_FD_207641 | JGI IMG/M metagenome (GOLD analysis project Ga0310810, IMG submission 207641) | Soil microbial communities from experimental microcosm in Duke University, North Carolina, United States - NC | ecosystem: Engineered > Artificial ecosystem > Soil microcosm > Unclassified ...
GAGAGAGCGCGCGCGCGGAGCCCCGAGGGTCGGGCGGCGTGCGCCGACGAGCGCGTGCTGCGCGCGGCCGAGCGCGAGCTCGAGTTCGACACGTTCTGGGACCGCGCGCTCACGCTGCACGCGTACGCGACGCTCGGCATGGCGGCGGACGCCGCGCGCGTCGCCGCGCCGCTCGCGGCCGAGTGCCTCGAGATCGCGGCCCGCCAGCCGTGCCTCGGCGCCACGCGCGCGGCCGTGTGGCGCGACGCGCTGGCCGCCGCCCGCCGCTCGGTCGAGGCCGCGGCGCCGCGCGCCGCGCGCGACAACCTGCGCGTGCTCGAGACGGATGCCGCGCTCGCCCGATTTCGCGTTCCGTGCGCGCGCTGCGCGACCGGGAGCGTCGGTGTCGACGAGGTGGCGGAGGACGGAGACGGCGCCTAAGCGGCGGAGGCCTTCGCGCTGAGGCCCCGGGCCCACCGCGCGAGCCAGGCGGTGCGGCGGCAGCGCCGTGCGCTGCTTCGCCCTGCGCTCAGCCGAGGCCCCAGGCCTCGAGGTCGTCCTCGTCCAGACCGAGCAGGTGTCCGACTTCGTGCTGCACGGTGACCCGGATCTCGCGCGCCAGTTCCTCGCGGTCCGAACACACGCGCAGCAGATTGCGCCGGAACAGATAGATCACGCCCGGCGCGCCCGGCACGTCGCCGCTGCTGCGCTCCATGAGATGGCGGCCGACGAACAGGCCGAGGATGTCGGGCGAGAGCGGCGGCTTCTCGGCGCTCAGGAGTTCGCGCCTGGGCAGCGGCTCGACCAGCACCGGCAGCTCGTTCAGGTGTTCGAGCACGCGCGCCGGCAGCTCCTTGATGCTGGACTCGACGAGCGCGTCGAACTCCGAGTCCGCGACCTCGAGCGCCTCCGGGAACGCCTCGGCGTCGATCTCGCAGGCCAGCTCGGCGTGCTCACCGGCGCGCTCCAGGTCTCCGAGATGCTCGTACACGCGGCTCAGCAGATCGTGCGCCTCGCCGAGGTCGGCGTGCACCGCGATCGCGCGCTCGGCGTCGTCGCGCGCGTCCTCCCACTCGACCAGCTCGTAGTGCGCGACCGCGCGCAGGTGGAAGAACAGCGCCGGGTCGGCGGAGCGTTCGGCGCCGCGCAGCGCGTCCAGGGCGCGCGCCGCCTCGCCTTCGTCGAGCGCGACCGCGGCCTCCACGATGCGCACGTCCGGATGCCCGGGCCGCGCCGCGGCCAGCGCGTCCAGTTCGCGGCGCGCGCGATCGACGTCGCCCTCGTCGAGCAGGTCCCAGACGTGATGCACCTGTTCCCACTCGCGCTCGGTGAGCGTGTCGTAACTGGTCGAACCTTCGGGCGTGCGCACGCGCGGCAGGGTACTGCCCGCGCCCGACGCCTCCAAACCGCGGAACCAGGACGCGGGGCCTCCGTGCGTTCGTCCGGTGTTAGAGTCGCGCGCGGATCCGTCACCTTTGGTCCCTCGAGGAGCGATCGCCATGACCCAGACGCAGACGGTCAAAGCGCTGACCCGCGCGCACCGCCGCTCGCTGACCCTGGCCCTCAAGCGCGCGTACCGCGAAGGCTTCGATGCCGGCCTCGCCCGGGCCCACGGCGCGGGCCGGCGCGGCCGCACCATCCGCGCCGACGCCACGGTGGCCGGGCTCGTGCGGCGCATCGAGCGGCACTTCGGATTGGACCGATACGGCTTCGAAGTCCGTGTCGTGCACGCGGGTTCCGGTCGCCGGGTGGCGTCCCGCGACCTGCTCGGCAAGTACCTGCGTCCGACCCCGCCCTAGACGGCGAAAACCTGACGTGCTCCTGTCTTGACGGTCACGAGCGACGCCTCGTAAACTCACCCCTCGCATACGTATCGAGTGCCGCCAGAAGTCCATCCAGAGACTCCCAACGGAGATCCGACCTCATGAAGGTGCTGGCATCCCGCCTGGCGGTTGCGTCCGCTCTGGCGCTCGCGGTGTGGGTGACGCTCACCGGCGCCACCGCCCCGAAGACCTCGCAGCTCGAGCCCGACAAGCTCCTCATCCTGTCGACCGTCGACGTCAAAGGCAAGACGAGCCCCTGCGGCTGACACACGCCCAAAGGGGGCCTGGCCCGGCGGGCCAGTTTCATCGACAGCATGAAGACGAGCTACAGCCAGATCCTTCTCGTGGATGACGGCGGATTCTTCCCCGAGGACGACGTCCACGAGCCGTTCGCCGGATTCCTGATGGACGGCATGAAGCTGCTCGGCACCGACGCGGTCGGCGTCGGCGATCGCGATCTGCGCTTCGGCATCTCGTACCTGAAGGCGCGCGCCACACGAGCCAAGCTGCCCGTGCTCTCCGCGAACCTCATCAACAAGTTCACGCAGCAGCCGGCGCTGTCGCCTTCGGTCGTCAAGAAGGTGGGCACGGTCAAGGTCGGCGTGTTCGGCCTTATCAGCGACAAGGCCGACCTCGGTCCGTCGCGCGATACGCTCCTGGTGCAGGATCCGACCGTCATCGCCAAGCGCACCGTCGCCGATCTGCGCAAGCAGGGCGCGACGGTCGTCGTGCTGCTGTCGCAGCTCGGCAAGGTCGAGACCGAGGACCTGGTGGCCGCGGTCGACGGCATCGACTGCGTGATCGTCGGGCGCAACGTGCCGCTCGTCCAGAGCGGGCGGATGATCAAGGACGCGATCGCCGTCTACGGCGCCGACCAGGGCCAGTACATGGGTCGGACGATCCTGTCGCTGGACGCGGCGCGCAAGGCCACCGCGAAGCAGTCCGAGATGTTCCTGCTCAGCCCCGAGGTCGGGGAGAACGCGCAGATCGCGGCGCTGGTCAAGGGCTTCGAGGACAAGTTCAACGAAGAGGAGAAGAAGCGCGAGCAGCAGCGCGCGGTCGAACAACAGAAGGCCGACACGGGGAACAACCCGGACCATTTCGTCGGCGTCGAAGTGTGCTCGCGCTGCCACACGCAGGAAGCCGAGCAGTGGAAGACCACGAAGCACGCGCAGGCCTGGCAGACGCTCGTCGACGCCAAGAAGGACGCGACGCCCGAGTGCGTCTCCTGCCACGTGGTCGGCTACAAGCAGGCGGGCGGGTTCCAGAACGGCACCGAGACCCCGAAGCTCGGCAACGTGCAGTGCGAGAACTGCCACGGCATGGGCACGAACCACGAGGCGTTCGCGGCGAATCCGGCCAAGATCACCGAGGCCACGTGCGTGACGTGTCACAACCCCGAGCGCAGCCCGACGTTCAACTTCGCGACCTACGAGCCGCACATCATGCACCAGTTCTCGGGAACGATGCCGGCGCTGCCCGCGCACCCGAACACGATGGGCGGACACTGAGCGGAGGACCCTCGCCGTGCCGTTACGGGGCTCCCGTCGTCCGGGAGCCCCGTTTCGCTTCCCCCGGCGCGCTTGACCGCTCGCGAGCCGGTCCTTAGTGTCGCGGGCCGGCCCGGAAGCACGCGGCCCCGTCACGACGTCTTGGGCGGGGCGCGCCGGTCGCCAGGCAACGAACGGCCCCCACCTCTTTCAGGAGCGCGTCGCGCGTGAGCAACGTCCTCGACGGCGTGCAGTACTTCGGATCCATTCTCGACACGGTCGGTCACACGCCGCTGGTGCGCCTGCGCGGACTGGCCCGCGATTGTCCGGCCCCGATCCTGGCCAAGCTCGAGTTCTTCAACCCGGGCGGCAGCGTGAAGGACCGCATCGGGCTCGCGATGGTCGAGGCCGCCGAGAAGGACGGCACGCTGAAGGCCGGCGGGACGATCGTGGAATGCACGTCGGGCAACACCGGCCTGGGGCTGGCCATGGTGGCCGCGGTCAAGGGTTACCGCGCCGTGTTCTGCATGCCCGACAAGGTCTCGAGCGAGAAGGTGAACCTGTTGAAGGCGTTCGGCGCCGAAGTGCTGCTGAGCCCGACCGCGGTCGCGCCCGAGTCGCCCGAGTCCTACTACTCGGTCGCGAAGCGCATCACGACCGAGCGCGCGGGCGCGGTGCTCATGAACCAGTACCACAACCCGGCGAACCCCCTCGCGCACTACCGCTCGACCGGGCCCGAGCTGTGGGAGCAGACGCGCGGGCGCATCACGCATTTCGTGGCCGGCATGGGCACGGGCGGCACGATCTCGGGGACCGGGCGCTACCTGAAGGAGAAGAATCCCAAGGTGCAGGTGATCGGCGCCGATCCCGTCGGCTCGATCCTCAAGGCCTATCACGACACGCATCAGATGACCGAGGCCCACCCCTACAAGATCGAGGGCGTGGGCGAGGACTTCATCCCCACCGCCACCGACTTCTCGGTCATCGATCGCGTGGTCTCGTGCGACGACCGCAACGGCCTCAACACCGCGCGGCGCCTGGCGCGCGAGGACGCCATCTTCGTGGGCGGCTCGGCGGGCATGGCGGCGTGGGTGGCGCTCGAGGTCGGGCGCACGCTGACCCCGGAGCACCTGGTCGTCGTGCTGCTCCCCGACACCGGCGAGCGCTACCTGAGCAAGGTGCACAACGACGAATGGATGCGCGACAACCACCTGCTCGATCCGGCGGTGACGCGCGTCGCCGACGTCGTCGCGGGCAAGGGGCGCATCCTGCGCGGGCTGCTCAAGGTCAGCGCCGACGAGCCGCTGCGCCGCGCCCTGGCGCTCGTCCAGCAGCACGACGTGACGCAGATCCCGGTGTTCGAGGGCGACAAGGTCGTGGGCACGGTCGTCGACAACGAGATCCTGAAGCGCGTGCTCGCCGATTCGGCGTCGCTGGACCAGCCGGTGCGCGCGCTGATGGCCGAGCCGTTGCCCATCGTCGACAGCGACGAGCCGGTCGATCACGTGACCCAGCTGCTGGCGTCGCGCAATCCCGCGGTGCTCGTGCGCGAGAACGGCGCGATCACCGGCATCCTGACCCGATTCGACATGCTGCAGTTCATCGCGGGAGGCGTGTGATGGGCGGTGATTCCGCGCTGCGACCCGATTCCGGCTTCTCGACGAAGGCCATCCACGCCGGGCAATCGCCGGACCCCACGACCGGCTCCGTCACGGTGCCGATCTACCAGACCTCGACGTACGCCCAGGAAGCGCTCGGCGTGCACAAAGGATTCGAGTACGCGCGCACGCACAACGCGACGCGCTTCGCGCTCGAGGCGAACCTGGCGGCGCTCGAGGGCGGCGCCCACGGCTTGTGCTTCGCGTCGGGACTGGCGGCCACGAACGCGCTGCTGCAGACGTTGTCGAGCGGCGACCACGTCGTCGCCGGCGACAACCTGTACGGCGGCACGTATCGCCTGTTCGAGAAGGTCCTGCGCCGCTTCGGGCTCGAGTTCTCATTCGTATCGTCGAGCGACAGCGCCGGGATCGAGAAGGCGTTTCGCCCGAATACGCGGCTGGTGTTCGTCGAGTCCCCGACGAACCCGATGATGCAGCTCACCGACATCGCCGACGTCGCCGCGCGCGCCCACGCCCGCGACATCCGCGTCGCCGTCGACAACACGTTCATGACGCCGTACTTCCAGCGTCCGCTCGCCCTGGGCGCGGACATCGTGCTGCACAGCGTGACCAAGTACCTGAACGGGCACAGCGACATGGTGGGCGGGGCGCTGATCACGTCGAACGCGGCGCTCGCCGAGTCGCTGCGCTACCTGCAGAACGCCGCGGGCGCCGTGCCCGGGCCCATGGACTGCTGGCTGGCGCTGCGCGGCACGAAGACGCTGGCCGTGCGCATGCAGCGCCACGAGGAGAACGCGCGCGATCTGGCGGGCTGGCTGGAACGGCGTCTGGGGGCCTCCCGCGTGTTCTATCCCGGGCTCGCCAGCCACGCGCAGCACGCGCTCGCGAAGAAACAGGCCAGCGGCTTCGGCGGCATCATCTCGTTCGTCCCCGGGGACGGCTCCCTGGCCGCGGGCAAGCAGGTGTTCGACCGATTCCGGGTCTTCACGCGCGCCGAGAGCCTGGGCGGCGTCGAGAGCCTGGTGTGTCACCCGGCATCCATGACCCACGCGTCGGTTCCGCGCGAAGTCCGGCAGTCGATGGGCTTCGCCGACGGCCTGCTGCGCCTGTCGGTCGGCATCGAGGACGTCCAGGACCTGCGCGCCGACCTCGAGCAGGCGCTGCAAGGCATTTGAGGGCTTGGCATTGGTCCATTTCGCGCCGGCAAAAAAGGGGTTGACAAGCGGGGGGGTGGACCCTAGCTTCTCACCCGCTTGTCCCGAGTCCTTGGACCCTTCAGGACCGCATCCTTTCGCTCCCCGCTCGACAACGAGTTCAAGGCTCGCACGGACGCCGCCGTTCCGACACCGCTCCGCTGTGGTGTCGTTCTCTTATCGTGATTGAACGCCAATAGGGCCGCTGCCGGACCGACCGGCGCGGCGAGATGGAGGGGAGGTGAAATTCAAAAATGCGTAAGCTTTTCGCTCTCGCGATGGTGGCCGTGCTGGCCACGACCGTCGCTCTCGCCGTGATCGGATGTGGCAAGAAGGCCGAAGAGACGCCTGCCTCGACCGAGACGTCCGGTGGTGCCATGACCGACAGCAGCATGGGTGGGATGTCCGACAGTTCGGCCATGACGGACTCGACCAAGAAGTAAGCCCGCGCCTGACGATGCGGTGCCGTATGGGAGGGGAGATCCGTAATCGGAGCCTCCCCTCCTGGGCTTTTTGGCGAAGGGGGCCCGCCCCGGCAAGAAATATGGGCCGGACTCGCAACCCCATCGCGCCGACTCGCGTAGGAGCCGACGTGAGAGGAGGTTCGCGACGATGCTAGGCAGCCGGTTCGGAATGCTCGCCCTGGGTGCGCTCGTGTCGCTGCCGGTCGGACCGGCTGTGGCCCGGGCGGACCAGTGGCGCGAAGCGAGCGAGCAGGTCGTGAGCGCCGCCGGGCTGCGCGCGTTCCGCGCCGAGAACCCCTCCGGCGACATCCGCGTGCGTCCCAGCGTCGACGGTCGCATCCACGTCACCGCGCTCAAGGTGATCCACGCCGATCCGGCCGATCACGATCGCCTGTCGCGCGGCACCCGGGTGGATCTGGGCAACGAACAGGGCGTCTACGTGGTGCGGGTGAACTACCCCTCGCGGACGCACGTCGAAATCAACTTCTGGGACCTCTTCAAGGGATTCGAACTGCCGCGCGTCGAGGTTCAACTCGGAATCGAGCTGCCGGCGAACCTGCCCGTCGAGCTGTCGACCTCGAGCGGCGACCAGAACAGCGAGGGCATCACCGCCATGCAGACCCTGTCGAGTTCGAGCGGCGACGTCACCCTGCAAGATTGCGGCCGGTATGCGGTCAGCAGCGCGAGCGGCGACCTGTTCGCCATCGACTGCTCGGGCGGCACGCTGCGCTCGACGAGCGGCGACGTCGTGGTGGACGGCGCGGCGCAAACGGTGCGCGTCCGCACCGCGAGCGGTGACGTGCGCGTCGACCGGGCCGCGGATTCCGTGCGCGTCGAGACGGTGAGCGGCGACGTCGACGTGTCCTCGGCGCCGCGCGGCCTGGTGGCGACGAGCGCGAGCGGCGAGATCGCCGCGCGTCGCGCGGCGGGCCGCACCAGCATCGAGTCGGGCAGCGGCGACGTGACCCTGGAGCTGGCCGCGCCGCTCGCGGGCACCGAAGTGATCTCGGGCAGCGGCGACCTCACCGTCCACATCCCGCGCGGAGCCGGCTGCGCGCTCGAGGCGCGTACCTCGAACGGTGCGCTCGACGTCGAGCTGCCCCTCCAGGTGCGGGAGGTCAATCGGCATCAATTGACGGCCACGGTGAGCGGCGGCGGCGCGCCGGTCACGCTGCGGAGTTCCTCGGGAGACATTCACGTGACGAGCGGAGGTGGAAAGTGATCATGCGCCGGCGGACTCTGGGGCTGTTGGCGGCACTGGCCGTGACCGTGGGGGCGATCGTCGCCGCCCGGATCGAGGCTCCGCGCTGGGCGCCCCGGGCGCTCGTGCTGGCCTCGCACGTCGCGGGCCGGGTCGCGCGCCTCGCCGTGTCGCCCGCGTGGGCCGCCGACGAGATGACGTTCCGGCGCGTCGCCCCGGAGAGCGTCGGGCGCATCGAGGATCGCGTCGCCCTGCGCCGCGCGTCGCGGCTGCCGTCCGCGCCTTCCACGCCGCCCGCTCCGTCCGCGTCCTCGGTCGACACGCTGCGCCCGATCACGCCGGCCGAGCCTCTACCACCGGACGGCAGCGAGCGCTCGGGCGACATGACGCGGGTCGGATCCGACATCCACATCGAGAAGGACCAGACCGTGGTCGGCGACGTCGTCGCGATCGGTGGCGACGTCACCGTGGACGGGCACGTCAAGGGCGACGTGACCGCGCTGCGCGGCGACGTCTACCTCAGTTCGACCGCGCGCGTGGACGGCGACGTCGCGTGCATCGGCGGCGAACTCCACGAGGACTCGGGCGCGTTCGTCGGCGGGCAGAAGGTGACGGCGCTCAGCGGCCGCCGCGAGCGCGAGCTGCGCCACCTGCTGCCGGTCGAAGGCCACGTGCGCAGCGCCGTGGTCGAACTGACGAAGTTCGGCGTCACGCTGGCCTGGCTGCTCGTCGTGCTCGGACTCATCTGGCTGTCCATGCGCATCGCCGGGGGCCGCACGGTCGCGGCGATCGACGGCCTGCGCCGCGAGACCGCGGCTTCGCTCGGCGTCGGGCTTCTGGCCATCGTGCTGGTCATCCCGTCTCTCATCGCGCTCTGCCTCGTCGTCGCCATCCTGTGCATCACCATCATCGGCATTCCGGTCGCGCTCGCCGCGCTCGTCGCGTACGCGCTGCTGCTGATGTTGCTCCTGCTGTGGGGCTTCGTGGTCGGCGCCGCGTGGCTCGGCGGGCACCTGCCGCGGGGTCCGGGCGGCATGGAGATCACGCCGATGCGCGCCGCCGTGACCGGCGCCGTGCTCATCATCGGCGGTCGCGCGCTCGGTCATCTGCTGCACGCCGTGCCTGGGATCGGCGTGCTCGGCGGATTCATCGTCGTCATCTCGTGGATCACGAGTTCGCTCGTGGGCACGCTCGGCGCCGGCGCGCTGCTGCGCTCCGAGTTCGCGACCGGAGTCGTCGGCCGCTGGTGGCGCGGAACGCGCACGCCGCGCGCCCAGTTCGCGACGCCCGGTGCGCCCGCGCCGGCCGCCGGCTATGCCGCGCCGCCGGGATACGCGCCCGCGCCGCCGGGATACGCGCCCGCGCCGCCGGGATACGCGCCCGCGCCGCCTGGGTACCCGCCCGCGCCTCAGGCGCCGCCGACGGCCTGGCCGACTCCGCCGCCGCCGCCGCCGGCTCCGCCGAGCTCGTACATGCCGCCGGCCGCACCGCCGGCGCCATACTCGCCCCCGCCTCCGCCGTACTCGCCGCCGCCTCCGCCGGGCCCACCGCCGGACGATCCGGGGGCGCCGACCACGGGCTAGTCGTGCCGCCCGTGCGGCGGCTGTGGTAGACATGCGGCGTCCGTGCCGGGTCGGGCGGGCGCCGTTCGGTTTTCAGGCCGTCCCTCGCGTGCGGAGAACCCTCGCGTCGTGCACCCCGACTCGCTGGCGTGGCTGTGCGTGCTCCTGTTCGCGGACGGAGCCACGCTCGGGCTGTTCACGACGCCGCTGCTGCTGCGTTACGGGCACCTTCACCCGCCGCTCGCGGTCGCCCTGCTCGGCGGCGCGGCGAGCGCGCTCGGCAGCGCGCTACCCTTCGGCTTCGTTCCTGGCGCTGGTCGTGGCGCGCGCGACGCCGCTGCCTGACGCGCCGCTCAAGCTGGTGGCCGCCGCGCTCGAGTATCCGGTGTGGCGCTACGGCGTCGCGGTGTTCCTGGGCTCGCTGCCGTACTACTTCGCGCTCGCGTACGTCGGCAAGCTGATCGCCATCCCGCCCTGGGTCTTCGCCGCCGGCGTCGCGGTCATCGTGATCGCGTTCGTGGTCGACCGCCTGCGCCGTCGCGGGGCCGCGGCGTGAGCCGGCGTCGCGCCACGAGGAGCGCGCGCGCGGCGCGCGCGGTCGGCGTCGACACGGGCGGAACGTTCACGGATTTCGTGGCGCGCGTCGGCGGGCGCCTGGTGACGCTCAAGGTGCCGAGCACGCCGCGGGCGCCCGAACGGGCCGTGCTCGCGGGACTCGAAGCGCTCGGGGTCACGCATGGCGACCGCGTGGCGCACGGCTCGACCGTGGCCACGAACGCGCTGCTCGAGAGGAACGGGGCGCGCGTCGCGTTCCTCACCACCGCCGGCTTCGAGGACGTGCTCGAGATCGGGCGCCAGGATCGGCCCGACCTCTACGCCGCCGCGCCACGCCGCGTCGCGCCGCTCGTGCCGCGCGAGCGCCGGCTGGGCGTCGCCGAGCGCATCGGC
>Ga0310810_10011652_pt1 | contig 10279 bp, 11 predicted proteins | sample NCmetagenome_FD_207641 | JGI IMG/M metagenome (GOLD analysis project Ga0310810, IMG submission 207641) | Soil microbial communities from experimental microcosm in Duke University, North Carolina, United States - NC | ecosystem: Engineered > Artificial ecosystem > Soil microcosm > Unclassified ...
ATCCTCAAGCGGTTCCGCAACGCGAAGCCGCGCGCCGCCACCAGCGAAGCCCGCACGTACGATGTCGGCGGCCGCACCATTCAGGTGACGACCGCCGAAGTCGAGGGGCGACCCCTCGTCATGTATCTCGACGTTCCGACTGGAGCGCCAACCGACGTGCTCGACCTGTCGAAGGTGACGATCAGGCAGTGATTCAGTCCGCCGGAACCGCTGCCGCCTCGTCCGCGGGGCGGTCGGCGGTCGGCTGGATTTCCGGCGCGACCTGATCCGCGAGTTCCGGCTCGGGTGCCGGCAGCAGCGCCAGACGAAGGACTTCGTCCATCGTTGCGACGAACGTGAACGCCATGTTCGCGCGAACCTCCGGCGGTACGTCGCGGAGGTCTTTTTCGTTCCCCTTGGGCAGAATCACCTCGCGGAGTCCGGCGCGATAGGCCGCCAACGTCTTCTCCTTCACTCCGCCGATCTCCAGGACCTTGCCGCGGAGCGTGACCTCGCCGGTCATGGCGACGTCGCGCCTGACGGGACGCCGGCTCCAGACGCTGGCGATGGCCAGCGTCACGGCGATACCGGCGCTCGGCCCGTCCTTCGGGATGGCGCCGGCTGGGAAGTGAATGTGCAGGTCGCTCTCGCGGAAATCCTGCTCCGGAATCTCGAGCAGCTTCGCGCGCGAGCGAACGAAGGAGAGCGCCGCGTCCACCGACTCGCGCATCACGTCGCCGAGCTGGCCAGTCACCGTTAGGCGGCCGCTGCCTGCCATGCGCAACGCCTCGATGAGCATGATGTCGCCGCCGGTGGAGGTCCAGGCGAGACCGGTGACGACGCCGATCTCCGGTACCTTCTCTGCCTCCTCCATGGAATACCGTGGCGCACCGAGAATGACTTCGACGCGCGCGAGGTCGATCACCCACGCACCCTCTTCGCCTTCAGCCTTGCGTCGCGCGCGCTTGCGCATGATCGACGCGAGATTGCGTTCGAAGTTGCGGAGTCCCGCCTCACGCGAATAGCGACTCGAGATGAATCCGAGCACCTCGTCCGTGAACTGGATGTCCTTGTCCGTGATGCCGTGCTCCTCGAGCAGCCGCGGCATCAGGTAGCGCCACGCGATCTCGACTTTCTCTTCCACCGTGTAGCCCGCGATCCGGATGACTTCCATGCGATCGCGAAGCGGCGCGGGAATGTCGAACAGATTGTTCGCGGTACAGATGAACAGGCACGCCGAGAGATCGAACGGCAGGTTCAGGTAGTGATCGACGAACTCGTCGTTCTGCGACGGGTCGAGCACTTCGAGCATCGCCGCCGTCGGATCACCCGACGGTCCGCCGGCGGACATCTTGTCGATCTCGTCGATCATGATCACCGGGTCCTTCACGCCGACGCGTCGCAGCGCCTGGATGAGCAGGCCCGGGAGGGCGCCGACGTACGTCCGTCGGTGCCCGCGAATCTCCGCTTCGTCGCGCACGCCGCCGACGGAGATGCGATAGAACTCACGGCCGATGGCCTTGGCGATCGCCTCGCCTAACGATGTCTTGCCGGTGCCCGGCGGACCGACGAAGCAGAGAATCGGCCCGTGCGGGTCGCCGCCGCGCAGCTTGCGCACGGCGAGAAATTCGATGATGCGCTCCTTCGCCTCGAGGAGGCCGTAGTGCCGGTCGTCGAGTGCTTCCTCGACCTTCTTGAGCGCGATCTCCTCGTCGCCCGACCGCTTGTGCCAGGGCAATGCCAGGATCCAGTCGAGATACGTCCGGATGACCTGATATTCGCTGGACGCGGGGGACAACATGCGCAGGCGATCCGTCTCGCGTCGCGCCTCCTGCGCGATCTTCTCCGGCAGCTTGGCCTCTTCGATCTTCTTCAACGTCTCGATGGCTTCCTTCTCGCCGGGATCCGCCTCGCCCAGCTCCGCCTGAATCGCGCGCAGCTGTTGCCGCAGGTAGAACTCGCGCTGGTGCTGCTCGATCTTCACCTCGGTCTGGCGCTTCACGTCTTCCATCACGCGGGCGCGGGCGACCTCGCGCTCGAGGCGTGATAAGATGAAGCGAATGCGCTGCCCCACGTCGAGTCGCTGCAGCACCTCGTCCTTGTCCGAGATGCGGAAGTTCATGTTCGTGGCCGCCAGGTCGGCGAACCGCCCCGGATCGGACACGTTCATCTTGAGGATCTGTGGCACCTCGTCGGGGATGCGGTCGACCAGATCGGCGAGCGTCTCAGCCGCGGATACCACGCGCGCGACCAGATCCTCCAGTTCGGCCGGCTCGGCCGGCGTCTCCCGCGCCGCCTTGATCGAGGAGATCGCGTATGGGTTCGTCTGCTCGATCCCTTCGATGGTGATGCGACGAAGACCCTGCAGCGTGATCTGGACGGTGTCCCCCGGGAGGTTGATCCGCTCGTGCACCCGCGCTGCGACCCCCACGCGACCGACGAACTTTCCCGGCTCCACCGGCTCGTCATGATCCCCGCTGGCCACCACCAAAGCGACGATCAGCCCGGGTTCTTCGTTGGCGCGTAGCAAGGCGAGGTTTTCCGGAGCGCCCATCTGCACCGCGATCGTGCCCAGTGGGTACACGATCGTGGACCGCAGCGCCATCAGCGGTAGCGCTGGTGGCAGCTCGGACTTGAGGATCTCTTCTTTGCGTTGGTTGCGGGCCATGCGACAGACTAGGCGGCAGGGGAGAAACGGGGAGCGGGAAAGCTAACAAGATAGGCCGGGAATGACACCATCACGGTTGCTTCAACCCAAGCTCCTGCCTACGTTTGAAGGCTATGTTCGATGAGCTGTCAGAGAAACTCGAAGCGACGTTCGCACGCCTCCGTGGTAGGGGCGTGCTTACCGATGCCGACATCAAGGAAGGGCTCCGCGAAGTTCGCCGGGTTCTCCTCGAAGCCGACGTAAACTTCCAGCTCACGCGCGAGTTCCTCGAGCGCGTCGAGAAGAAGTCCGTCGGCGTGTCCGCGTTGCGCACGGTTTCTCCGGCGCAACAACTCGTCAAGATCGTGCACGACGAGCTCGCCGCAATGCTTGGCGAGCATCGCGAAGGGTTGAAGCTGAGCTCCATCCCGCCGACGGTCGTCATGATGGTCGGGCTCCAGGGCTCGGGCAAGACGACCACTGCGGCCAAGCTCGCGCGTCGCCTCAAAGGCGAGTCGCGACCAACCCGACTCGTCGCTGCGGACGTGTATCGCCCGGCGGCCATCGACCAGCTCGAGACGCTCGGCGCCCAGCTCGATATTCCCGTATACGCCGATCGGACGACGAATGACGTCGTGCGCATCGCGAAGCAGGGAATCGAGCAGGCACGCCGGGCGCGCGACCGTGTGGTCATCATCGATACCGCCGGCCGGCTCCAGATCGACGAAGAGATGATGAAGGAGCTCGTCCGGGTGAAGGAGGCCGTGCGCCCCGATGAGATCCTCCTCGTGGCCGACGGAATGACCGGGCAGGAAGCCGTCCGCATTGCGCAGGGCTTCGACAAAGCGCTGGACATCACCGGCGTGATTCTCACCAAGCTGGACGGCGATGCGCGCGGTGGCGCGGCGCTGTCGATCTACGGTGTCACGAAGAAGCCGATCAAGTACATCGGTGTCGGCGAGAAGACGGACGCGCTCGAGGAGTTCCATCCAGAGCGGATGGCTGGCCGGATTCTGCAGATGGGCGACGTCGTGTCGCTCGTCGAAAAGGCGCAGACGGCGTTCGACGCGGACGAGGCGAAAAAGCTCGAGAAGAAGGTCCGCAAGGAGGGCATGGATCTGAACGACATGCTCACCGCCATGCGACAGATGCAGAAGCTCGGACCGATCGAGGGCATCCTGAAGATGCTGCCGGGTGTGAACTCGAAGATGCTCAAGCAGGCGAATCTCGATCCGAAGCGAATGAAGCACGTCGAGGCGATCGTGCTGTCGATGACGCCGGAGGAACGGAAGAATCCGAGTCTCATCAACGGATCGCGTCGATCGCGCATCGCGAAAGGGTCCGGGCGGCCGACGAACGAAGTGAACCGTCTGCTCGAACAGTTCCGCGACATGCAGAAAATGATGAAGAAGGCCTCGTCAGGCGGCGGCATGCGATTGCCACCGGGCATGATGGGGATGCGGTAACGCGACGATCGTCGTCGTGTGCCGGGTGCGCGCCGGAAATTCCGGTGTCGCGATGAGCCCGGCGTTTTCAGCAGGATGCCTAACAGGAGACAGGTCACATGGTACGTATTCGACTTCGCCGCACTGGCCGCAAGAACTCGCCGTCCTACCGCATCGTCGTCGCAGAGTCGACGAGCCCGCGCGACGGCCGATTCATCGAGATCATTGGCCAGTACTATCCGCGTCAGGGCGACCAGGCCGTGCAGCTCAACACCGAGCGCGCGAATCACTGGCTCGACGTCGGCGCGCAGCCGAGTGACACGGTCCGTTCTCTCCTGAGAAAGGCGGGTCTGCTGAAGGTCCGTCACGAGGCGCGTCTCGCGCGCAAGCTGAACAGCGCCGCCGTGCCGGTTCGGGAAAAGGCCGACGCTTCGGCGGAGTAACGTGGCAGCGCCCGAGTTGGCGATCGTCGGGCGCGTCCGCAAAGCACACGGTATTCGCGGTGAGCTCGTCATCGAGCCGCTGACCAACGCGCCGGACGCGGTCTTCGCGTCCGGCCGTCGTGTGTTTGCGGGAACCGTCCACGGCGATCCGGCACCGGATCGGCGTGAGCTCGTCGTCGAAGAAAGCCGGCCGTTCAAGGGCGGTGGGTGGATCGTCGCCTTCAAATCCATCGCCGACCGCACCGAGGCGGAGCTGTGGCGCGAGCGGTACCTGTTCGCACCGGTCAGCGAGCTGGATCCGGCGGCCGAGGGCGAAGTGTACCTCCATGACCTCTTCGGTTTGTCCGTCGTGCGCGCGGGAACGCTCGAACCCGTCGGTGAAGTCACCGACGTCTACGAGCTTCCGCACGGTGTCATGCTCGACGTTAGGCGGCCCGCGGGAAGCGTGCTCATTCCGTTCCGCGGCGAGGTCGTGACGCGCGTCGATCTCCCGCAGCGACGTCTGGAGATCGATCCGCCCGAGGGGCTGCTCGAGTGAGGATCGACATCGTCACGATCTTCCCGGAGTTCTTCGACGCGCCGCTCGGCCTCAGCATTCCGGCGCGCGCAGCCGCAGCCGGATCCGTCACGTACAACGTCGTCGACCTGCGCGACTTCACGCACGACCGTCACCGCACCGTCGACGATTACCCGTACGGCGGCGGGGCAGGCATGGTGATGAAGCCGGAGCCATTCTTCGAGGCTGTCGAATCGCTCCACGTCGCAGGACCGGTTGTGCTGCTGTCGCCGCGCGGACGCCGGTTCGGGCATGTCGATGCCGTCCGGTACGCCGGGGGCGAAACGCTGACGCTCCTCTGCGGCCACTACAAGGACATCGATCAGCGCGTCGCCGATTTTCTCGCGACAGAGGAGATCTCGCTCGGAGACTTCGTGTTGAGCGGCGGTGAACCGGCGGCGCTCGCGATCGTCGACGCGACGGTGCGATTGCTGCCCGGCGCGATGTCCGATCTCGATAGCGCGCGTGGTGATTCGTTCTTCGATGACCGGGGGCTGAGCGCGCCGAGCTATACGAGGCCGCCGAGCTTTCGCGGACACGACGTACCGGAGATTCTGCTCTCGGGCGATCACAAGCGCATCGCTGAATGGCGCCGGAGCCAGGGCGAGCGCCTCACTCGCGCGCGCGGCGACTCCGTAGCCGCCGGCCCGACGAATCCGTGAGCGGTATCTGACGTCCGCGACCCCTGTGCCGACGGTGCTGAGCTGGAGCGGCGGCAAGGACAGCGCGCTCGCGCTCCACGCGCTGCTCATGGATCCGAACGTCGACGTACGCGGGCTGCTTACGACGATCACGGATGGGTACGATCGCGTGAGCATGCATGGCGTGCGCACCGAGCTCGTCACCGCGCAGGCAAAAGCACTCGGCCTCGAGCTCTGGACGGTCCGCGTCCCTCGTTCCTGCACGAACGACGAGTACGAGCAGGCGACGCGCACACAGCTGGAGGCGTGTCGCGAGTCCGGCATCGAGTGCATTGCGTTCGGCGACTTGCACCTGGCTGATGTGCGTGCGTACCGCGAGCGCCTGATCGACATGGCACACTTGCGGTCGGCGTTTCCGCTCTGGGGCAAGCCGACGATGAGTCTCGCGCGCACTTTCATTCGCGACGGATTCAAAGCCGTACTCGTGTGTGTCGATCCGCGTCAGATCGACGTGTCGCTTTGCGGCAGAGATTTCGATGCGGCGCTGCTCGATGCGCTGCCCCACGCCGCCGACCCATGCGGCGAACATGGGGAGTTTCACACATTCGTGTACGACGCGCCCATGTTCGATCGCCCAATCGCGACTCAACGCGGGGTCGTGGTCGAGCGGGACGGCTTTGTATTCTGTGACCTCTTGCCGAGTGATCCGGGAAGCGCAACTTCTTTGTGACCGATCACGTGTTGGAACGCGTCGTGCCTTGTACGTTGGTATTCGCGAACGAAACCGACGCCAATCGTTACCCGTTCCTCTGCTTAATGCGCGCAGTTCTCCTCCTACTGATTCCTCTGACGACGGGCTGCCTCGATGCCGCGACCGGCAACGTGGCGAACATGCCTGCGCCAACGGCGTCGGTACCTGGGGACCCTGCTGCCCGGCGCGTGTTCTCCTCCGCTCTCAGCGCGCCGACCGGAGACCGCAAGAATTCGACGACGACTCGGTCATTTGCCCGTGGTCGCGTAGAGCTCAAGGTGCGGCGCGACAGCACGCTCGAGTATCACCTGAACGTGTACAACCCGTCGGGTGAGAACTTCACGGCGGCGCAGATCTACCGCGCCGGCCGGTCAGGACCGCCCGTGGTTACACTGTTCGTGGGGGCGTCGCTTCGCGACAAGTACATCCAGGTTCGCGGTACCGGCGTGCTGGGCGATCCCGGCGGGGTGCCGCTCCTCGAGGAGCTGCGAGCGAACCCCGGCGCCTTCTACGTATCCCTCCGCACGACCCGCCAGCCCCAGGGCGCGCTCCGCGGCACGGTCCAGTAGGGAAGCGGCGCGGTCTCCGGGGGTTTCCTCTTGGTTTCGCAGTCCAGCGGCGCCTCGCCGGTGGCTGGCGATGAGGATGCTGGTCGCTTAAGTTGTGGGTCTGCCAAGCGAACCCTTTATCGGGCAAGACCTTTCAGCCCAGAGCGTCATATGCACCCGTTCATCGAAACCCAGAAAGACTGGCTCCGTCCCAACGTCCCGCCGTTCCGCCCCGGTGACACGTTGCGCGTCAACGTGCGAGTGAAGGAAGGCGACAAGGAGCGTCTGCAGGCGTTCGAAGGCGTTTGCATTGCGCGCCGTGGGAGTGGCGTCAGCGAGACGTTCACCGTTCGCAAGATCTCCAACAGCGTTGGCGTCGAGCGCATCTTCCCGGTGCACAGCCCGATGCTCGCCGAGATCACCATCGTTCGCCGCGGTCGCGTGCGTCGCGCGAAGCTGTACTATCTGCGCCACCTGACGGGCAAGGCAACGAGAATCCGCGAGAAGAAGGTTCGGGTCGCTGTTCCCGCCACAGAGGCTGCTACGTCGGAGACCTGACCGTGGCTGATCGTCGGCGCTCGACGGGACCAGCGCGCCGACGCTGGAGCGACATCGAGCGGGAAACGCGGAAGCAACGCGGCCCGCTCATCGCTGGAGTGGATGAGGTTGGACGGGGCCCCCTTGCGGGCCCCGTTGTCGCATGTGCCGTCATCATGCCGCCCGACGCGCGCGCCATCCGCGGGGTCGATGACTCGAAGGCGCTCACGGCCGCAGAGCGCACCCGGCTTGCCAAGCTCATTCGTGAGCGCGCGCTGGCCATTGGCCTCGGCGCCGCGTCCGTCCGCGAGATCGATCGCCTGAACATCTATCACGCGAGCACGCTCGCCATGCGGCGTGCGCTCGGACGTCTCGGCGTCTCGCCGGATCATGTGCTCATCGATGGCAAGGCCATTCGAACGCTGACCATTCCGCACACCGCCGTCGTGCACGGCGATGCGCGCTGCTTCTCGATCGCGTGCGCGTCGATCATTGCGAAGGTCACGCGCGATGGCTTGATGCACCGGTTGAGTGAGCGCTATCCGTCGTATCGATGGGCGCAGAACTCGGGCTACGCGACAGCTGACCACGTCGCGGGACTGGCCGCCGCCGGGCTCACGCCGCACCACCGACGGAGCTTCATGCGCATTCGCCAGCAACTGACGCTGGACTTCGACGCGACGCCGGAGCCGGTCGTCGACGAAGCCGCCGTTGCGGAACTGCAGGCGTCTCTGCCGCCGGAGCTCGTCAACGCGCTCGCCGTGGACTGCATGCCTAACGACGCACCCCCCCAGGCCGGAGAGCTCCGTGGCTGACGCCCCCATCTTTCGCGACGGACTGCTCGCCGGTCAGACCGGCATCATCACCGGTGGCGGCACCGGCATCGGATTCGGGATAGCGGAGTTGCTGGCATCACTCGGCATGCACGTCGTACTCGCGAGCCGCAAGACCGAGCATCTCGAAAGCGCGGCCGCTCGGATACGATCGGCCGGTGGAGAGGCGTCGACCGCGACGCTCGACGTGCGTGACCCGGAGCGCGTGCAAGCGGCCATGGCCACCGTCGTCGAGCAGCGTGGCCGGCTGGACCTGCTGGTGAACAACGCGGCCGGCAACTTCTACGTGCCGTCGGAATCGATGAGCCCTAACGCGTGGCGCAGTGTCGTCGAGATCGACCTCTACGGCACGTTCTTCTGCTCGCAGGCCGCGCTGCCGCACATGCGCGCGTCGGGCGGCGGCAGCATCATCAACATCTCGATGACGCTGCATTACCGCGGGTGGCCACAGATGGCGCACGCCACCGCGGCCAAAGGGGGAATCGACGCGCTGACGAAAACACTCGCGGTCGAGTGGGCACCGGACCGCGTGCGGGTGAACGCCGTCGCCCCGGGGCCGATTCCCACGGAGGGCGTGTTGAAAGCGTTCGCACGTCCGCCAGCGGGGAAGGATCTGTTCGGTGCGAACGAGTCCCCCGCTGCGTCGGGCGAGCGCATAACGAGTGAGTCCGCTCAACGTGAAGCGGCTGATCGCGTGCGTGTCGCGATCGAGCAGCGCGCGCGTCAGATCCCGCTCGCGCGATGGGGCACGCCGCGAGACATCGCCAACGCCGTGGTGTTCCTCGCGTCGCCTGCGGCGAGCTGGATCACCGGCGCGATTCTCGTCGTCGACGGTGGAGAATGGCTCGCGCGTTCGACCGCGTAGTCAACTTTTTTTAGCGTTTGTGATGTGCGTCTCAGGTTTCTCCCGTTGCGTTTCGCTTAATTGCTCGTCACGGAGACTTTTCGTGCGGTGAACGCGCAATTCGTGTGATTCGCATCACACCGCACGAGCAAAACAGCAGCGAAACGACAAAGAATGCGACGTTCGCTTCACTCCGGTACGGTTTTCGCAATTCAGTGAAATCGTCGTGGTGGTGTCGAGACCTCTTTGCCAATCGGAGAGCAGCCATATGAAAGCAAACTTGCGGGCAGTCGGAGCGGTGATCCTGGGTTCGACCGTCCTCGGCGCATGCGCCACCAAGGGCTTCGTCCGGACGTCGGTGCGGGATGAGCGCGCAGCACGTATTGCCGCTGACAGCGGCCTGAGCAATACGATTACGACCGAAGTTGCAGGTGTTCGTTCTGAAGTGACGACGGTCAAGAACGACGTCGCCAGCCTTCGCAATGACCTCACCGCGCTTCGCACCGAGTTCGGCGCGAAGATCACGGCGATGGAAGAGGGCCTGAAGTTCGCATTCCCGGTCAATTTCGCCTTTGACGATGCGACCGTTCGCGAGGCCGACAAGGCCGCGCTCGACCGCTTCGCCAGCGTAGTTGGCAAGTACTACTCAGGTTCGATGATCACGGTCGAGGGCTTTGCGGATCCGGCCGGCTCCACGCGGTACAACATGGATCTGTCGAAGCGTCGTGCTGACGCCGTCGCCGCGTACCTGGGCGAGAAGGGCCTGAGCACGTCCAACGTTCGCACGGTCGGCTATGGCAAGACCCGCCTGGTCAACGAGAAGGCGAAGAAGGACGATCCGGGCGCCGAGGCGAATCGCCGCGTTGTGTTCGTGATCGAGACGAACGGTGCTGCCGCCACGTCGACCACCGCTTCGCTTCCGCAGTAACTGAACGAACTGACGGGCGCGATCCTTCGGGAACGCACTCGTTAGGAAAGGCCCCGGCCAGCTGGCCGGGGCCTTTCGCATCGATGCCTCTCGGTGCCACTCGTTTTTCGGTGAGCACGCTCACGTA
>Ga0310810_10011653_pt1 | contig 10278 bp, 10 predicted proteins | sample NCmetagenome_FD_207641 | JGI IMG/M metagenome (GOLD analysis project Ga0310810, IMG submission 207641) | Soil microbial communities from experimental microcosm in Duke University, North Carolina, United States - NC | ecosystem: Engineered > Artificial ecosystem > Soil microcosm > Unclassified ...
TGCCAAAGTGCAGGAATGGTCAAGCTTCGAAGAGGAAAAAGTTCAGATGTGACAAACACTTAGCTGAACTATTGGAGGCCGATTCTCGATTTCAAAACTTCTTTTGTATCAATAGGTTGATAAGTGCACTAAAAGTGACTTCTGAGGAGTCTCGGGACGCCATCGAGGCGATAATCGCCGCGTGATCAACAAGTTTGTCGCCTCGGCCGAGGCCGCCCTCGCCGATATCCCGGACGGCGCCACCGTGATGCTCGGAGGCTTCGGCAACGCCGGGATGCCGGTCGAGCTGATTGATGCCCTGATCGCACGCGGCGCAAAAGAGCTCACCATCGTCAACAACAACGCCGGCAACGCCGATCACGGGCTCGCGGCGCTGATCGGCGCGGGGCGCGTGAAGAAGATCATCTGCTCGTTTCCGCGCCAGGCCGACTCGTGGCACTTCGACAAGGCCTATCGGTCGGGTCAGCTCGAGCTCGAGCTGGTTCCGCAGGGCACGCTCGCCGAGCGCATTCGCGCGGCGGGCGCGGGCGTCGGCGCGTTCTACACGCCGACCGCGTTCGGCACCGATCTCGCCAAGGGCAAGGAAACACGCCGCATCGGCGATCGCGACTACGTGCTCGAATACCCGATCCACGCCGACTACGCGCTCATCAAGGCCGAGCGTGCCGACCGCTGGGGCAACCTCACCTACCGCAAGACGGCACGCCAGTTCGGGCCGATCATGGCCGCGGCCGCGAAATGCACCGTGGCGCAGGTGCGCGAGACGGTCGAGCTCGGCGAGATCGACCCGGAGGCCGTGGTCACGCCCGGCATCTTCGTCCACCGCGTGGTTCGCATCGCCGCCATGAGGAAAGTCGCATGAAAAAAATCGACCGCAAGCAGCTCGCCGCGCGCGTCGCGCGCGACATCCCGGAAGGCGCGTACATCAACCTCGGCATCGGCCTGCCGACGCTCGTCGCCGACTTCCTGCCAAAGGGCCGCGAGATCATCCTGCACAGCGAGAACGGCGTGCTCGGCTTCGGGCCGCGTCCGCCCAAGGGCGAGGAGGACGAGGACCTGATCCACGCCGGCAAGGAGCCGGTGACGCTGCTCGCGGGCGGCTCGTTCTTCCATCACGCCGACTCGTTCGCGATGGTGCGTGGCCGCCACCTCGATTACTGCATCCTCGGCGCCTTCCAGGTATCGGCGCAAGGCGATCTCGCCAACTGGCATACCGGGGCGCCCGACGCGATTCCGGCGGTCGGCGGCGCGATGGACCTCGCCGTGGGCGCGAAGAACGTGCTCGTGATGATGGAGCACCTCACCAAGGACGGGAAAAGCAAGATCGTCGAGCGCTGCAGCTATCCGCTCACCGGCGCGCGCTGCGTCACCCGCATCTACACCGACCTCGCCGTCATCGACGTCAAGCCCGACGGCCTGCATCTGGTCGAAATCCTCGCCGGCGACCTCAGCTTCGTCGAGCTTCAGCGCGTGAACGGCGTGCCGCTGAAATACCGCGCCGCGGCCTAGCGCAGCACCACCAGCTCGGGCCCTCCGCCCTTTTTCACGTAGACGATGGCGTTCTGCTCGAAGCGGTTGCCGAGCGCCTCGGCCTCGGCGCGCGGCATGTCGAGAACCAGAACGCTGCCCTCGGGCCGCCACACCCCTTTCGGATCGCGCCCCTCGCCCTCGAAGCACAGGTAGCGGCTCTTGCGCACGAGGATCTTCAGCACCTGGAAGGCGACCACGTTGCGCACGAGATTGCGCGGCTCGCCATGCGGGTTGGCGGCGGAGATGAACGCAGCGCAGGCGGCCCGCTTGGCTTCCAGCAGCGCATCGAGGTGCGCGTTCGGCTCGTCCACCTTGAGCACGATGTCGGGCTCGCCGAAGACAACGTAGTGGGCGGCCTTGTACGCGAGGAGGAGAGGCTCGGGAATCATTTTCCTTCCGCACGAGGCGAGACGGGGTGCCCGATCGAATCGGTCGGGCACGCGAATCCTCGTCCTCTAATGGACCGCGCGGCTTTCTTCGGGTTGCTGCTGCGCCGCGGCAGGCGCGGGTGGAACAAGCGCGACCACGCGACAGGAGCGATCGATCTGCTCGGCGATGCGCTCGATCAACGTCTCGGTCATCTCGGGGCGCGGGCGCATGCGCTGGAAATACGCCTGGATGCGGCGCGCGGCGAGCACGGGAATGCCCGAGACGGCGGTGCGCTTCACCGACCAGCCGGGCAGCACCAGGATCGGGCGCACCGCCACCGGCTCGCCGATCGCCTCCTCGATCCATTCGAACAGCCACTCGGCCTGGCGCATCGCCTGCCCGAGCGGGAGCGTTTCCTTCCAGCCCGGGAACTGCAGGCTCTCGCCGTCGTAGGTGACTTCCCAGGGGCGCGCGCCGTCGTTCGGCCGGTCGGCGTCGCGCCCGCGCGCGGCGACAGCGAAGACACCCGCCGGGCCGATGACGATGTGATCGATGTGCGTCTCCAGCCCGTCGGCCGGCACGTCGTGGAAGATGCGATAGCCGAGGTGGCGCAGCTCGTCGAGCTCCTGGCCGACGGCGCGCTCCGCTTCATAGCCGAGCGCGAGCGAACGGCCGCGCCCGAGCACGCGCGCGAGGCGCGCGAGGATCCAGAGCTGCAGCAGCACAGCCGCGCCGACGTAGACCGCGATCGTTTCGGTCTCGGGCAGGAAGCCGTCGTAGACAGCCTTCAGCGGAAAGACACAGAAAAGAAGCGGCATCCCGAACAAGCCGAGCGCCGCGTATTCAGCCGCATCCCAGGCCGCGTTCTGCATCGGATCGCGCAGCGACTCGCCCGGCGCGCGCAGCAGATCGAGCGAGATGGCCTGCCGGCGGTCGGCATGCAGCGCGCGGCGCCGATACAGGATGAGCACCGCGAGCGTCGAGACGAACGCGGCGACAAGGCACAGAAGCGGAATCCACTGCCAGCGGTACATCGAAGCTCCGGCAAAACTGAAAGGGCCCGCGCTCAGCGGGCCCTGTAAATTTGTAAGGACCCGCATGGGAGCGGGTCCTTGGGTCCCGGGTTCTCCCCGAGCAGCACCTTTTTGGGCGCTGAAGTTTCCGAATCCGCTTGGGACGGTATCCCGACACGTCGCCAGGAGTTCCGCTGCTGCCGTCGCGTTTTTCGCGACCGCCCTTGCGCGACTCGCACTCTTTTTACTCCTTCGATCGAGAGCGCGCAATCGTCGCTCGAACCCGACGGAACGAACATCGCGGGCCTTTGGTCGAATCGGCTTTCAAAGCCACCCTTTCGAGGCCGCCATGAAAAATGAACGCCGCAGTTTCCTGCGCACAATTCCGATCGCCTTCGCCGTGGCCGCCGCCACACAGTCGCCCGACCTGCTCGCGCAGGCCAAGCCCGCCGGCGCGGGACCGAAGCTCGACGAGAGCGACCCCCAGGCCAAGGCGCTCGGCTACGTGCACGACGCAAGCAAGGCCGACAAGGCGAAATTCGCGAACTGGAAGCCGGGCGAGGTCTGCGAGGGCTGCCTCCAGTTCAAGGGCAAGCCGAAGGACGCCTTCGGCCCGTGCACGATCTTCGGCAACAAGCAGGTCGCCGCGAAGGGCTGGTGCACGGCCTGGCAAAAGAAAGCCTGAGGCGGAAACAAAAAGGGCAGGCCCGAAGGCCCGCCCGGTTGCAGAAAGCAAGCTCGCCCGGCTAGCGGCTGCGGGCTTCCGCGCCCGCCTTTGCTTGCGCGTGGGTTTCCGCCATTTGACCTTTGCGCTTGCCGTGTGATTGCGCCGCCCTCGAGTGCTTCTTCCCCTCGTCGCTCATGCGCGTCTCGGCGCGCTCAAGCCCGCGTTCCGCGCCGCCCGCATTCGAGTTGGCCGCTTTTGCGTCCGCACCCGCGTCCGCTTTGAGGTCGGCATTCGCGCCAATATGGGCTCCGCCAACGCTCGCGCCCCCGCTCGCACCGACGCCGGCTTTGCCGCCCGCGCCGACGTGAACCTGCGCATACGCAGGCAGCGCAAGGACGAGAGCGGCTAAGGTTGTCGTGATTCTTTTCATCGCGATGACTCCTTTTATGGCGCCTCCTGTCGCGGAGGCATGGACATTACGCGGCAATGCGCGTGCCAATTCGCGTTTTGTGAGTAATCAATCGCTTGCGACTTTCGTCACAAAGAAACCGTCGCTGCCTCGCGACATTACGCGCACGCGATCGTTGCGCTAGTGTGACACCGCCTTAGCAGAGGAGGCGTACATGAAAATCTTCGTGGCGGGGACGATGGGGATCGCCGCGCTGCTTGCCGTCGGCGGCGCGCGCGCATGGGAAGAACCGGATGCGGTCTACGCGAAATTCCACGACGCGGTGAAAGCCGGCAACGCCGATGAGATGCTGCGGCTCTCGAGCGCGGCGCGGCGCGGCGATATGAGCGCGCGCAAAGACGCCGAATTGCGCGAAGCGCAGGCGGCATCGCCCGATCGCTTCGCCCTGGAGCGAAAGACGGTGAGCCGCGACGGCCAGGCGGCGAAGGTCTACCTTTCGGCGCCGGGCGAAGCGTTCGCCCCGCCCAGGGCCGGCGCGCAATACGGCATCGCCCGCCTTTCGCTCGAGGGCGGCGAATGGAAAGTCGCCGGCGAGACCTGGGCACGCGAGAAGCCGGTCGAGCTTCAGCCCGTGCGCAGGCAGGTCAGCGAGGCGATCGCCGCGGAGCGCAATAGCCGTGACCTGACCAAGCCGCCCGCCCAGCCAAAGGCGCCCATGCTGCGCCTTGCGCAGCCCGCGTGCGCCTACAAGGGCGTGATGTCGGACGAGGAGATCGACCGCTGCCGCTAGGATGCTAAGCTCTCCGGATGCACGGGGATTGCCGGGGGCTTTTCGCTGGGATGCTTTTCGCCGCGGCTTTCGCGGCTGCCGCCGCCGACGGCCCTGACATCGTCTATGGCAAATTTCACCGCGCGATCGCCTCGGGAAACCTCGAGGAGATGATGCGCTATGCGCCGGCGGCGCGCCGCGCCGAGGTCGCGACGATGTCGCCGGCCCAGAAGGACGCGCAGATCAAGATGCTCTCGATGATGATGCCCAAGGCCTTCACGCTTCTCGACAAGCGCGTCGCGCCCGACGGGCGCAGTGCGCGCCTCGTCGTCACCGGGCCGGGGGAAACCGTGATTGCCGGCGGCGCGAAGGAGCCGATGTACGGCCGCGTGAAGATGGTGCTGGAGAGCGGCGAGTGGAAGGTGGATGAACTCGCCTGGAGCAACGAGAAGCCTTCGGCGGCGGAAACCGGGCCCGCGATGGCGGCGCCGAACGCAGCCGCCGCGAAGCCCGTTGCGGCATCCAGGCCAGCCCCGAAAGCGGTCACGCCGGCGGCTGCGCCGCCGCCCGCACGCAAGCTCGGCGAAGCAAAGCCGGAGTGCGTCTACAAGCCGGTGATGAGCAACGAGGACATCGAGCGCTGCCGGTAAGGCTTTACCAGGCGCGCTTTTGCGCCCTGGCGACGATCGTGTCCACGTCCTCGGCGAGCAGGTAACCCTTGCGCTGGAGCTCGAGCGCCGCCGCGCGCAGCTTTCCGAGAAACTCGTCCTTGCCCTTGTAGCGCTCCTCCAGCGAGGGCCGGGGATCGCCCGACCTTTCCCGCTCGGCCGCGGTGCGCGCGAAGGGAAAGAGCGAGCCATCGAGGTAGCAAAGCTCGCCTGCGGCGCCGGCGGCGGCTGAGCGCAGCGCCCAGCCGGTGGTGGTCGCGGAGGGCACGGCCTGCTCGGGCACGCGCAGGCCCGCGACCTCGTTGCCGTCGGCGTCGATCGCCGGCACGTAGACCTTGTAGCGGTACTCGAGCGCCGACGGCGGGGCGCTGTCGATGATGCCTTCGTCGATCCTCGCGCCATAGTCGAACTGCAGCATCGGGTTGGGGCCGCGCGGCGCGGAAAATCCCGGGATCCTGGGCCACCTGAGCGAATCGGCGGCTACCAGCGTCTTGTCCGAGAGGCGCGGATAGACGCTCGACGGCGGCGGCGCTCCCTCCTTCACCCAGCGATCGAGCGCCAGGATGAGGGCGCGCATCACCGGCCGCGGATCGACGAGCGTGTTGGCGGGTGCGGCGCACGTACCCTTCGGCATGATCTGCGAGATGACATGCTGCGTACCGGCGAAGTGGTAGACGCGAACGTTTTCCGGGAGAACGAGGTCGCGCGCGCCCGTCGCCTCCGTCGTGCCGAGCGAATGCCCGCCCTGCCAATACTCGGTCGAGGTCACCGTCTGGACGATCTTCGGGCAGCTCGTGCGCGCGCGGCAGCGCTCGAGCAGCCCGTCCTCGCGGCGGCTGAGGTCGTCGCGCATCTTTTCGTAGGCGAAGGGAAACGAGGCGTCCGGGTAGCCGAGCGATCCGTAGCCCAGGCTGTAGGCGCGATTGGGCTGCGCGGCGCGGAAGTTGAGAAAGAGCCGCGCGGACGCGATATGCGGGTTGATGCCGTCGAACACCTGGCGCAGGTCCTCGGTCTCGTTGAAGCCCTGGTAGATCATGTCGCGCAGGAATCGCCCCGACTGGGACGTACCGTGCGCGAGCGTGTATGCCACCTTGTGGCGCCCGTCGGGGCCGAGCGGATTCGGGTTGCCGGACTTGTCGCGCACCGCGTAGCGCAGGAACGCGACGAAATCACGCGTCGCCGCGTAGCCGACGCCCGCGACCGGCGGATCCTTCGCGACATAGGAAAACTGGTAAAGCGCGCCGGCGCGAAAGCCGCGTCCGGCGGGCAGGAGCCTCAGGGTCTGGCCGTCGACGAGCTCCCAGGCGTTCGGAGCGACCAGCGTGGGCAATTCGTCGTTCCTCTCGCGCACGGTGAGGCGCGGCCTGGTCTTCGCAGCGGCGGCAGGCACGAACGTGAGCCGTGCTTGTGTCTGGGCGCTGTTGAAGAGGAACTCGTCCCAGACCGGTGCCTCGACGCCGCGCGCAGCGGGCGCCTCCAGCCCGAGGACGTAGGGCGCGCGCGCCATGCCCGGGATCCAGCCGCTCCAGGCGAGCGAAAACCCGTGCCGCATGAGGAAGCCGTCGCCCGCGCTTTCCGGCGTGTCCAGCGAGTTGCTCGCGGCCGTGTCGTTCAGCAGGTGAATCACGCGCTTGTTGCCGCGGTTATTCACGTCGTAGAGCAAGGTGCCGTTGCCCTTCATCGGGTCGGCCGGCCGCAGGATCTCGAAATCGGCCGAATACTCGACGCGGCCCTGCGCGTTGCGCGGGGCGAGGCGCAGATCGACGATGCCGCGATTGCCCGGATGCGTCGGATCGAGCTCGCCGAAAAAGCGCCCGATCACCCGCACGTACGGCCCGGTGGCGCCGAAGGACCTGCCGCCGGCGAAAGGCGCCGTGGAGGCGACCTGGATCCTCGTCAGTTCGCTTTGGGCGAAAGAACTGAAAAGAAGGATCGATAGAAAGAGCAAACCCCGCGCCGCCATCGCCCTACCAGCCATCGCGCCTCCCGCCGATAGTCCGGGCGCAGTGTCCCGCTCGCGCGACAACCCGTCAACGCGCGCAGCGAACGAGGCCTCAGGAACTTCATCGCGGAGCGCGCACCCAACGGAAAAGCTTTGTCCTGGAAGCTCCTCCGCATGCGGCTCATCGTGGTCCTTTTGCTCGCGCTCTCGCACGCCGGCAGCGCCCTCGCCGCGCGCGCCTTCGGCTTCGAGGACGTGGACGCGCGCGCCAAGGCGCTCGCCGGGAAGCCCTACGACGCCGGTCGCGGGCTGCCCGCGGCGTTGAAGGACCTGACCTATGACCGCTACCGCGACATCCGCTACCGCCCCGAGAAATTCCTCTGGCACGGCACGGGGCTTCCCTTCGAGCTTGCCTTCTTCCACCTCGGCTGGCACTTCGACCGGCCGGTGCGCATCAACGAGGTCGCCGGCGGCGCGGCGCACGAGATCGCCTTCGATCCGCGTGACTTCGATTACGGCAAGAATCCGCCCGACACCTCGAAGCTCGGCGGCATCGGCTTTGCGGGCTTCCGCATCCACTATCCGCTCCTCAAGAACGGCTACAAGGACGAGGTCGCCGTGTTCCTCGGCGCGAGCTATTTCCGCGCGCTCGGCCGCGGGCAGCGCTATGGGCTCTCCGCGCGCGGCCTCGCCATCGACACGGCGGCGCCGGGCGGCGAGGAATTTCCGCGCTTCACCGAGTTCTGGGTCGAGCGGCCGGCGAAGAACGCGAAATCGCTCGTCGTCTACGCGCTGCTCGACTCGCGGCGCGCGAGCGGCGCCTACCGGATCACCATCACCCCGGGCGACGAGACCGCGCTCGATGTCAAGTCGCGCCTCTATCTGCGCGACACCGTCGGCAAGCTCGGCCTCGCTCCGCTGACGAGCATGTTCTTCTTCGGCGAGAACCAGCCGGCCGCGCGCGCCGGGTCTTCCATCGACTACCGGCCCGAAGTGCACGACTCCGACGGCCTGTCGATCCACGCGGGCAACGGCGAGTGGATCTGGCGGCCGCTCGCGAACCCGAAGCGCCTCCTCGTCACGTCGTTCTCGACCGAGAACCCGCGCGGCTTCGGTCTCATGCAGCGCGACCGGGAGTTCGCCCACTACGAGGACCTGGAAGCGCGCTACGAGCGCCGGCCGAGCGCGTGGATCGAGCCAAAGGGCGACTGGGGCAAGGGCCGCATCGAGCTCGTCCTCCTGCCCTCGCCCGACGAGACCAACGACAACGTCGTCGCCTATTGGGTGCCCGAGCGCCTGCCCGCGCCCCTGCAGCCGCTCGATCTCGACTACCGCATCCGCTGGCAGGGCGACAACTTCACGCGCCCGCCGCTCGCCTGGGTGACGCAGACGCGGCGCGGCAAGGGTTATCAGCCCAAGCCCGACGACACGATCGGCTTCGTCGTCGACTTCAAGGGCGCCGCGATCGAGGAAGCGGGCTCGGACTCCGAGGTCGAAGGCACCGTCACGGTGGATTCGAACGCCACCCTCGTCAGCAACCTCGCGCACCACCACGACGTCACCAACGGCGCGCGCCTCGTCCCTCGCATCCGCCGCATCGACAAGGAAAAGCCGGTCGAGATGCGCGCCTTCGTGCGAAGCGGCTCGCGCGCCCTCTCCGAGACATGGAGCTACGTCCTGCCGCCGGAGTGAAGCGCGAGCGGCGGCCGCTCGCGCCGCCGCCTTTCGCGCAATATCTCGCGCCCCCGATCGCGCGCACGCCGATGGCGCCGGAGCGCTGGCGTGGCCGCAGTCGCCTCCGCGCGGACGAGCCCTGGATGCAGGCCGCCGCCCGCCGGCGCGCGCTCCTGGTCGCGCTCGTCGTCCTCCAATGCGCGGCAGGCGCCTGGGCGATGATCGCCGTGCTGCCGTATCACGGCGGCAATCCGCTCGAGGCGGCCACGGTCGCGCTCTTCGCTGTGCTCTTCGCCTGGATCTCGGCGGGCTTCTGGACAGCGATGACCGGCTTCGCGCTGCTCGCGTTCGGGCGCGAGCGCTATGCGATCGGCGCGCGCGGGGTGCCCGACGCACCGATTCGGTCCGGCGCTCGAACCGCCGTGCTGATGCCGATCGCGAACGAGGATGTGCAGCGGGTCTTCGCCGGGCTGCGCGCCACCTGGGAGTCGCTCGCCGCGACCGGCGAGGCCAAGGCGTTCGATTTTTTCGTGCTCTCGGATTCGAGCGACGCGCAGGCGCGGGCGGACGAACCTCGCGCGTGGCTCGAGCTCTGCCAGGCGACCGGCGGCTTCGGACGCATCTTCTACCGCTGGCGCCGCGTGCGGCGCAAGAAAAAAGCGGGCAATGTCGCCGACTTCTGCCGGCGCTGGGGCCGGCGCTACCGCTACATGGTGGTACTGGACGCCGACAGCGTCATGAGCGGCGAGTGCCTGGTGCGCCTGGTGCGGCTGATGGAGGCCAATCCGCGCGCCGGCATTCTGCAAACCTTGCCGCGCGCGGTCGGCCGCGAGACGTTCTTTGCGCGCACCCAGCAGTTCGCAAGCCGGCTCTATGGGCCGCTCTACGCCGCGGGATTGCACTTCTGGCAGCTCGGCGAGGCGCACTACTGGGGCCACAACGCGATCCTGCGCGTCGCGCCCTTCATGCGCCACTGCGCGCTCGGGCGCCTCTCGGGAAAAGGGCCGTTCTCGGGCGAGATCCTGTCGCACGACTTCGTCGAGGCCGCGCTCATGCGCCGGGCCGGCTACGGGGTGTGGCTCGCCTACCGCCTGGAGGGGAGCTACGAGGAGACGCCGCCCAGCCTGCTGGAGGAGCTCAAGCGCGACCGGCGCTGGTGCAAGGGAAACCTGCTCAACGCCCGGCTTTTCCTCGCTCCCGGCATGCCCGGGGCGCACCGGGCGATGTTCGCGAGCGG
>Ga0310810_10011655_pt1 | contig 10277 bp, 6 predicted proteins | sample NCmetagenome_FD_207641 | JGI IMG/M metagenome (GOLD analysis project Ga0310810, IMG submission 207641) | Soil microbial communities from experimental microcosm in Duke University, North Carolina, United States - NC | ecosystem: Engineered > Artificial ecosystem > Soil microcosm > Unclassified ...
AAGGCGACGCTAAGAGTTTGTTAAGCACGTAAAACCTGCGCCGCCCAGGAAAATCGGCCGGAATCTGCATGCTAGACTCGCCCAATGCGACGGCATTTCCGGCTGCCGATGGCCGTGATCGCGGGGGCGCTGCTCGGCCTCATCGCGCTGCTCGCGACGCTCCAGTACCGGTGGCTGGGACAGATCAGCGGCGCGGAGCGCGACCGCATGAAGGCGACCCTGAACACGCGCGCGACCGCGTTTGCGCAGGACGTCGACCGCGAGCTGACGCGCGCCTACCTGTTGTTCCAGCTCGAACCGGTGCCGCCCGATCGCAGCAGCGCGTCGAGCGTCGCCGCGCGCGCCGACCGATGGCAGGCGACGGCGCGCTTCCCACGGATGATCAAGGATGTCTACCTGGTCGACGCGGAAGCCGGCGCCGAGGCGAGCCCGCTGCAGCGCTACAACCCGGCGACGCGCTTCATCGAGCCCGCGGCATGGCCGGCGGCACTGGCTGACGTGAAGGCGGCGGTGCAGCACGCGGCGGCGCCGGTGCCGGCCCCGCCGCCGTCATCAGGCAATCAGGCGTTCGTCCTGCGCGCACCGGTTCCAGCGATGTGGTCGTCGATCCCGGCGATCGTCATCCCTGCGCCGATGCTGATGGTCAACCACATCGCCGCGAGCGCTGGCGCTCATGCCGGATCGATGCGCATGTCGTCCGGGTTCCGCTACACCGTTCTCGTGCTCGACGCCGACTATCTGCGTGACGAGATGCTGCCGGCGCTGGCGCGGCAGCACTTCCAGGACACCGGCGACGGCTTCGACTACCAGCTTGCCGTCGTCGCCACAGCCGCTCCCAATGCACCGCTCTACCATTCCGTCAGCAGTTTTACGCCGGCGGTGGACGCGAACGTGGACGCGAAGGTCGATCTGTTCCAGGTGCGGGTGAAGGACTTCGAGCCGCTCGTCGCCGAGGTGAATCGCTTCGCCACCTTCACGGCCATATCGCGGGGCAGCGAGGGGCAGCGAACAAAGGCGATCGTCCGGCAAGGGATCACGGCGCCGCGCGCGGACGTGGCGATTACCTCCGCGCCGCTGTCGATTGTGGTGCAGAACAGGATCCAGAACGGCGCTTCCGACGCCGCGCAGCAGCGGATCGGGGCGATGCTGTCCGGCGCCGCGACGGCATTCGGCGGCCGCCCTGCGGCGACGGGGCAGTGGCGGCTCTTGGTGAAGCATCCGTCCGGGTCGCTCGAGCGCGCCGTGAACGCCGCGCGGCGCCGCAACCTGCTGATCAGTTCCTCGATCCTGGGCATCCTCGGCATCAGCGTCGGCTTTCTCGTGCTGTCGACGCGGCGTGCCCACGATCTGGCGCGGCAGCAGCTGGAGTTCGTCGCGACCGTCTCGCACGAGCTGCGGACGCCGCTTGCCGTGATTCGATCCGCCGCGGATAACCTGGCGGACGGCGTCGTGGACGACGCGGCGCGAATCCGGCAGTACGGCGAGCTGGTGCGCCGCGAGGGACTGCGTCTGACGGACCTCGTCGAGCAGATCCTCGAGTTCGCCGGGCTGCAATCCGGCGCGAACACCGTGACGGCGAAGCCGGTGCTCATCGGTCCGCTGCTGCGCGACGTCGCCGCGGCGGCCGAGGCGACGGCGCTCCCAGGGCTGCACATCGACCTGATCATTGCGGAGGGGCTGCCGGCGGTCGCCGGCGACGAAGCGTCGCTGCGGCGGCTGTTCCAGAACCTGGTCGGCAACGCGCTGAAATACGGCGCCGAGGCGCGCTGGGTCGGCATTCGTGCCTCGGTCGCCGGATCCAGCGTCGACGTGAGTGTCAGCGACCACGGCATCGGCATCGCGGCGGCCGATCAGGCGCGCATCTTCGATCCGTTCTACCGCGCCCCGGACGTTGTCGCGGCCCAGATCCAGGGGGCGGGCCTCGGGCTGAGCCTCGTGAAGCGCATTGTCGACGCCCACGCCGGCCGGATCGTCGTCTCGAGCACGCCGGGGCAGGGCAGTACCTTCACGGTGACGCTGCCGGTTCTCCAAGGGGACTCGGCGGAGCGCGCCGACAGCGTCGGTGACGCCGCGCCGCAGCCGCTGTAGGGCGTGTGTCAGCCAAGCGCATTCTCCTCGTCGAAGACGAACCCGGGATCGTCCTCACCCTCAGCGATCGACTGTCGCGCGAGGGCTACAGCGTCGACAGCGCCGCCGATGGCGAGAGCGGCCTCGAGCGCGCCACCCGCGACGCCTTCGATCTGCTGCTGCTCGACGTGATGCTACCCCGCATGAGCGGGTTCGACGTGTGCCGGGAGCTGAGGAAGCGCGGCATCGAGACGCCCGTCATCATGCTGACGGCGCGCGGCCAGGTGGTGGACAAGGTGGTCGGGCTGAAGCTCGGCGCCGACGACTACGTGACGAAGCCGTTCGACATGTCGGAGCTGCTCGCGCGCGTCGAAGCGCACCTGCGCCGGCTGCCGCCGGCGCCGCATCCCTCGGAGGGCTACGCCTTTGGCGGCGTGCGGGTCGATTTCCGCAAAGCCGAGGCGACGCGGGAAGGGCAGCCGATCGAGCTGTCGGCGCGCGAGTTCCAGCTGCTGCGCTACTTCCTCGAGCATCGCGGCGCGACGCTGACCCGCGAAGAGCTGCTGAACGAAGTCTGGGGCTACAACTCGATGCCATCCACGCGCACCGTCGACGTGCACGTGGCGTGGCTGCGCCAGAAGATCGAACCCAACCCGCGGCATCCGCAGTTCATCCTCACCGTGCACGGCATGGGCTATAAGTTTGCGGGGTGACATGATGGGGCATGGTCATCGGTCTCATCGCCGATACTCACGGACTCGTCCGGCCTGAGATATTTCCGGCGCTCGAAGGGGTCGAGCTGATTCTGCACGCGGGGGACGTCGGCGGCCGCTCCGTGCTGTACGAGCTGCAGGCGATCGCGCCGGTGCGCGCCGTCTTCGGCAACACCGACTCGCCGGGCGAGCCCGGGCTCGAGGCCCGTCTCCAGCTCGACGTCGACGGCGTGACCGTCCACGTGAGCCACGGACATGAAGTGGGCAGTCCGACACCGGAAAAGCTGCTGGCGCGCTACACTGCCGCCGTGATCGTCTTCGGCCACACGCACAAACCGCTCATCGAACGCGCCGGGCCACGGCTGGTCATAAACCCCGGCGCCGCCGGTCCCCGGCGATTCAAGCTTCAGCCGAGTGTGGCGAGACTCACAATCACGGACGGCAAAACCGACGTCGATATCCTTTGGCTGTAGAGCCGGACATGATCATCAACGACAGCCACTGCCACTTCTTCTCGTCGCGTTTTCTCGAGCTGCTGGCGCCCGAGGCCGGCGGCGCCGACGCGGTTGCGGCGCGGCTGTCGTGGGATGCGCCAGGCACGCCGACCGAGCTCGGGGACCGCTGGGTGGCGGAGCTCGATCGCCATGGTGTCGCGCGCGCGGCGCTGATCGCGAGCATCCCCGGCGATGCGGTCTCGGTCGCCGAGGCGGTGGCGCACCATCCGCACCGGCTCGTCGGGTTCTTCATGCACAACCCGAAGGCGCCTGATGCCGCCGCGGCGCTCGAGCGGGGACTCGCCGGTCTGCATCTGCGCGGCATCTGCCTCTTTCCCGCGATGCACGGCTATCGCCTGGACGACGCGGTTGTGGAGGACGTGTTCCGTGCGGCGGCGTCACACGGCGCCGTGGTCTTCGCACACTGCGGCGTGCTGACCGTCGGCGTCCGCAAGAAGCTCGGACTCGCCAGTCTGTTCGATCTCCGGCTGGGCGATCCGCTGGCGCTCGCGCGCACCGCGCTCGCCCATCCCGACGTGCCGGTGATCATTCCGCACTTCGGCGCGGGGTTCTTCCGCGAAGCGCTGATGGCGGCCGACCAGTGCCCGACGATCCACTTCGACTCGTCGAGCTCGAACGGCTGGATCAAGTATCACCACGGCCTGACGCTCGAGAGCGTGTTCCGGCAGGCGCTGGCCGTCGCCGGCGCCTCGCGCGTGCTGTTCGGATCCGACTCGTCGTTCTTCCCCCGCGGCTGGCAGCGGCCGATCTACGAGGAGCAGGATCGCATCCTCCAGGCGATCGCGCCGGGCGCCGATCGCGAGCGCGTGCTCGCGGGCAACTTCGCGCGGCTGTTCGGGCAATAGCGCGCTCGCGCACCGATGGCCCCGCCGCCCGCGGCCCGCCGCCGCCCGATTCCTTCGCGCTTATAATCCGGCGATGCGGAAGAACGCGCCCCTGCTCACGGTCGGAATAGCCATCGCGCTGCTGTCGCTGGACGCCGGCGCTCAGCGCGGCGGCACGGCGGTCGCGCCCCCCGCCGATCTCGTCCTGACGAACGGCCGGATTGTGACCGTGGACGATGCGCGGCCGGAAGTGGAAGCCATGGCGATCAGCAAGGATCGCATCCAGGCGCTCGGGAGCGCGGCGGACATCAAGGGGATGATCGGCCCGAACACGCGCGTCATCGACCTGCAGGGGCAGCTCGCCATCCCCGGCTTCATCGAGAGCCACGGCCACTTCACCGGCGTGGGCGGCGCGCAGCTCGAGCTGAATCTGATGAACGTGCAGTCGTGGGACGAAATCGTGCGCATGGTGGCGGACGCGGTGTCGCACGCGAAGCCGGGGCAGTGGATCTACGGCCGCGGCTGGCACCAGGAGAAATGGTCCTCGCGCCCGAGCCCGAACGTCGAAGGTTTTCCGACGCACGCCTCGCTCGACAAGGTGTCGCCCGACAACCCCGTGGCGCTCGTGCACGCCAGCGGCCACGCCGCGTTCGTGAACGGCAAAGCGATGGAGCTGTCCGGGATCCGGCGCCCGACCGAGAGCCCGGCCGGCGGCGAGATTCTGCGCGACAAGAACGGCGACGCCACGGGCCTTCTGCGCGAAACCGCGCAGCGGCTGATCAAGCGCGGCGCCGGCGAGCCGCCGCCGACCGCGGCCGAGCGCGACGCGCGCGCGCGCAAGGAGCTGGAGCTCGCGGCGCAGGAAGCGCTGTCGAAGGGAATCACCACGTTCGAGGACGCCGGGTCTCCGCTCGGCACCATCGACGTGATGAAGGCGATGGTCGACGAAGGGCGGATGCCGATCCGCCTCTGGGTCATGGTCCGCCAGGACAACGCCGTGATTGCGCCGAAGCTGGCGCACTACCGGATGATCGACTACGCCGATGGCCACCTGACGGTCCGCGCGATCAAGAAGGCGATCGACGGCGCGCTCGGGCCGCGCGGTGCCTGGCTGCTCGCGCCGTACGCCGACAAGCCCGAATCGGTCGGGTTGCAGACGACGAAGACGCCAGAGATCGAGGAGACCGCGCGGCTGGCGATGGCGAACGGGTATCAGCTGGCGGTGCACGCGATCGGCGATCGCGCCAACCGCGAGACGCTCGATATCTTCGAGCGGGCGTTCAAGGCCAACCCGGCGAAGCGCAACCTGCGCTGGCGCGTCGAGCACGCCCAGCATCTCAGCGCCGCCGACATTCCGCGCTTCGGCCGGATGGGCGTGATTGCGTCGATGCAGGGGATCCACTGCACCTCGGATGCGCCCTACGTGCTGCAGCGGCTCGGCCGCGCGCGCGCCGAGGAAGGCGCCTACGTCTGGCAGAAGCTGATGAAGTCGGGCGCGGTGATCGCGAACGGCACCGACGCGCCGGTCGAGGACGTCGACCCGATCGCCAGTTACTACGCGACCGTCAGCCGCAAGCTGAAGGACGGATCGGTGTTCTTCCCCGAGCAGCGGATGTCGCGGATGGAGGCGCTGAAGTCCTACACCATCAACGGCGCGTACGCCGGCTTCGAGGAAGAGAATCGCGGATCGCTCAAGCCGGGGAAGTACGCCGACGTCACCGTCCTGTCGAAGGACATCCTGAAGGTCCCGGAGGACGAGATTCCCACGACGAAAGTGGTCTACACCATCGTCGGGGGAAAGGTCGTCTACACGCGGTAGGCGTTACCGCGACCCGCCAGACGGTTTTACCGGTTTCTTGTACGGGGGCCGTGCCGGTGTTTTGACCGGGTGCTGCTTCAGCTCGTCGAGCGCAATTGCGATCGCCCGTTCGAGCTGGGGATCGCGTCCCGCGATGACGTCGGCGGGCGTCTGCTCGACCTCGATGTCGGGCGGCACCCCTTCGTTTTCGACCACCCAGCCGTCTTCGGTCCAGATCGCCAGGTTCGGCGCCGTGATGCCGCCTCCGTCGATGAATTCGGGGAAGCCGAGGATGCCGACGAGGCCGCCCCACGTCCGCTTCCCCACGATCGTGCCCATCTTGAGCTTCCTGAACATCCACGGCAGCAGATCGCCGCCCGACCCCGCCGTTTCGTCGATGATCATGACCTTCGGTCCCTGGATCGACGCGGTGGGCGTCTTCAGATCCGCGCCGTAGCGCATCGCCCAATAACTGATCAGCGGACGGCGCAGGATGTCGATGTAATAGTCGGCGACCTGTCCGCCGCCGTTGAACCGCTCGTCGACGATCACCGCGTCCTTGTGGGACTGCGGGTAGAAGTACCGCTTGAAGTAGGCGTGCCCCGGCTCCGCGGTGTTGGGCACGTAGACGTAGGCGACGCGGCCGCCGGTGGCTTTGTCCACCTTGCGCAGGTTGCCTTCGACCCACGCGCGGTTGCGCAGCGCTCCCTCACTCGCGATCGGCACCACCTGCACCGTGCGCGATCCCGATCCGTCGGCGTTGGGGCCGACCGTCAGCTCGACGATCTTCCCGGCGGTGTTCTCGAAGAAGCTGAACAGGTTTGCCGATGGACGTACGTCGCGTCCGTTCACCGCCAGCAGATACTCGCCGGCCTTGACGTTGACGCCGGGCTCGGTGAGCGGCGATCGGAGCTGCGGCGTCCAGTTCAGGCCGCCGTAGATCGTCTTGAACCGATAGCGGCCGTTCTCGACGGCGTAGTCGGCGCCGAGCAGTCCGCCCGGCACCGTCTTTTCCGCGGCCGGCACGTCGCCCGGATCCGTGATGCGATGATGCCCGACGCGCAGCTCGCTGGTCATCCACTGCAGCACGCGGTTCAGATCGCTGCGCGTGGCGACGTCGGGCAGCAGCGCGCCGTACTTCTTGCGCGCGGCGCTCCAGTCCACGCCGTGCATGCCCGGGTCGTAGAAATAGTCGCGGTTGACGCGCCAGGCCTCGGTGAAGATCTCATTCCACTCCGCGCGCGGGTTCACCTTGACCTCGATGCCGTCGGTGCCGATCTTGCCTTCTCCCGGCTTCACCTCGCGTGTCGTCGGGACGATGAACCAGCCGTCGCCCGAGCGGTACATCAGCTTCTTGCCGTCGCCCGAGATTCGATAGTCGCTGACGTTGGCCAGGACGGTCTCCGGCTTGCGCTTCTCGAGATCGAACCGCTGCAGCGTCGGCTTGTCGTCGATCGGTCGGATGAAGTAGATCTGGCCGGCGTTGCCGGCCTGAAGATTGCTCAGGTTGCCGTCAGGAACCGGCAGGTCGAGCGTGCGGAACTGAATGTCATCCAGGTCGATGCGGAACGGAGTCGTATCTGCCGCCGGCTTCGCGTCGGTGGCCGCGCCGCCGCCGTGGGCGGCGGTTGGTGAGCCCGGCTTCGCGGTGGTGTCCGGTGCCGTGTCCGGCGTCTTGTCGTTCGGTTCCGGCGTCTGCGGTTTCGGCTTGCCTTCCTCGTCGCTCTCTTTCGCCAGCGGCGACGGCAGATCCTTGCGCAGCACGGCCATGTAGATGTTGCGCGTCTCGCGCATGTCGGAGCTCGCCTGCGAGAACCAGTCGAGGATCGGTCCGGCGTCCGTCGATCCGAAGAAATACAAGTACTTGCCGCTCCGGTCGAACACCGGCGCGGTCACCTCGGCGAGGCCGTCGGTCACCGGGAACGATTTGTCCTGCTCCACCGAATACACGGCCACCGACATCACGAGCGGCTGCGTGCCCATCGTGTAAGCGAGCCATTTCGAGTCGGGCGACCAGGTGTGGCGGACCTGGGACGCGGGTGTGTAGGTCTGCTGCGAGGCGACTTTCCTGGCGCGGCCCGAGGGCAGATCGATCCAGTAGACCGACTGCGAGTTGTCGGTATACGAGAGGCGCTGCGAATCGGGCGACCAGACCGGATCCTCGTAGTAGCCGTGGCCTTCGACCGGATACGTTTTCGGGGAGCCCTTGCCATCCTGCGGCGCCACCACGAGGCGATACTCCCCGCCGGCGTCGGAGAAGTAGGCGATCCGGGTCCCGTCCGGCGACCAGACGGGCGAATGCTCGTGCACGCCGACAGCGTCGCGCTGCGAATCCACTTGCTGCCGCGGACGTAGCGCTCGCGCGTCTCCCGCAGGTCCGAAGGCACCGAGAAGGTCAGTTTCTTCGACGATCCGTCGCCGGGATCGAACAGGTGCAGGTACCCGGCCTGTTCGTAGACGATGTGGCCGCCGCCGGCCGAGGCGTTGAGCACGGGGAAGTCCGCGTGCCGGGTCAGCTGCTGCACCCGTTTCGTGCCGCGGTCGTACGAGTACAGGTTGAACTCGCCGTCGCGATCGGAGCGGAAGTAGACCGTGCCTCCCAGCCACATCGGATCCGCGTCGTTGGCGCGCGACTCGGGCTGCGGCACCTTTTCGACCGCGTGGGACTGCACGTCGAAGACGCTGATCGTCGAAACCCGGCCGCCGCGGTAGGCCTTCCACTCGGCAAATGCCGCCGACAGCGGATTGTAGGCGACGTATTTCGCGTCGGGCGAGTAGGCGCCGCGCGAGGCGTTGGGAATCGGCAGTTCCGACTCGACGCCGCCGGCGATCGGGACGGTAAACAGCCGCGTGAACCGCGACGTGAACACGCTGCGTGGAGACGTGAACAGCACGCTGCGGCCGTCGGGCACGAAACCCTGAACCAGATCGGGACCCGGATGCCAGGTCAGCCGCGTCGGCGCGCCGCCGTCCACCGGCACGACGTAGACGTCGATGTTGCCGTCGTAATCCGCGCTGAACGCGATGGTGCGGCCGTCCGGCGAGAACGCCGGGTTGGTGATGTCACCCTGGCTGGTGGTGAGGCGGCGGATGTCGCCACCGGCGAGCGTCGCCGACCAGAGATCGCCGGCGTACACGAACGCCACGTGGGTGGCGCTGACTGCCGGCTGGGCCAGGAGCCGCGTGTCCGCGGCCGCCGTGCGAACGGTGGCGCCGGAGGTGAAGAGCAGCAGACAGCAGAGCGCAAGAGCCGGAACGCGCGCAGGCATGGGCCCCTTTCCGCCGCGGATGCGGCGCATGGAGGCCGCATTGTATCCGAGGCGAGGGACCGCGCTAGCGCGCGCCGACCGGCCGTCCGCGGGGCGGCGCGCCGGACGACTGCGGCACCTTGCGGCGGTACTGATCGAAGAAGCGGTTGCAGGCCTTGTGGAAGCGATCCGCGAGCTGGCGGCCGGTTTCGCCGGGCACGGGGACCAGGCGCGCGAACGACGACTGCGCCTGCCGCACCTCTTCTGCCATGGCCCGCCATTTCGTTTCTTCGCCGGCGCGGCCGCCGATCGTGTTGGACGCCAGCGCCTCGCGCAGCCGCGCCGCCAGATCCTGCGCCGAGTCGGTCCGCGGCTCGGTGTCGGAGACGACGACTTCGATGCGCGAGACCAGCTTCTCCATGCGCTGGCGGCTGGCCTCGACGTCGAGCTCGGTGCCGCGGAAGGGCTCTGGAAACGACGTCAGCAGCCGTTCCATCGCGTTGACGAACCGGGCCGACAGCGGATCGGCGCCGGAGCGCACCGCGGTCGTGGACTGGTTCCAGCGCGTCCTGAGCGAGCGCACCTTTTCGAGCAGGTCGGCCGCGGGCTCGGCGCCGTCCGCGGGGAACAGCGCCTCGAGGTCGGCTTGCCGCGACTCGACTTCGATTTCGTCGCGGCGCTTGTAGCGATCGAAGAACAGATCCGCGGCGGCGCGGAAGCGGTTCCACAGCACTTCCGACTTGCTGCGGCGCACCGGTCCCACGTTCTTCCACTCGGCTTGCAGCCGCCGCATCTCCGAGGCGGCGCGTTCCCACTCGCGCGACTGCGCCAGCTCCTCCGCGCGCGCGCACAGCGCTTCCTTCTTCGCCTGGTTCGCGCTCCAGACTTCCTTGCGCTGCGCGAGATCCTCGTTGCGCCGCGTGAAGAAGCGATCGCACGCGTCGCGGAAGCGTTTCCAGACCACGCGCGTGTCGGGGCGGGGCACCGGACCGGACGCCTGCCACTCGGCCTGCAGCTTCTTCATCTCCTCCGCGGTCTTGATCCAGTCGGTGGAGTCGGCGAGCGCTTCGGCGCGCTCGCACAGCGCGATCTTCAGCTTGAGGTTGGCTTCG
>Ga0310810_10011656_pt1 | contig 10277 bp, 9 predicted proteins | sample NCmetagenome_FD_207641 | JGI IMG/M metagenome (GOLD analysis project Ga0310810, IMG submission 207641) | Soil microbial communities from experimental microcosm in Duke University, North Carolina, United States - NC | ecosystem: Engineered > Artificial ecosystem > Soil microcosm > Unclassified ...
AGAACAACGGCGATTTCGTCCGTGGGCTGATCGAACAGGGACGTTTGGATACGGTACACGACATCTCCGACGGCGGCCTGCTCGTCGCGCTGATGGAAATGGCGATGGCAGGGAGCGTGGGCGTATCACTCGCCCCCCCGGAGCTTGGACGTGATCCATTCAACGAGACAGCAATTCCGTTCCTGTTCGGCGAGGATCAAGGCCGGTATCTGTTTGCCGTGCCCCGCACCGAAGCGCGCGCTATTGCCGATCAGGCAAAAGCAGCCGGCGTGCCCGCATCTTTGATCGGGCACACCGAGGGCGATAATGTCTCCGTCTTCGGGATTGGCAGCGTGCCTGTTGCGAAACTGCGCGCCGCGCACGAGGGTTGGTTCCCACGTTTTATGGCGAGCGGCGAACTGCCGCCCACGAATTGAGGATCGAGCGATGGCAATGTCGGCCCAGGAAATCGAAACCGCGATCCGCTCGGCGCTGCCCGATGCGGACGTGACCATCACGGACCTCGCCGGTGACGGCGACCATTACGCCGCCCAGGTCGTCTCAGCTGCGTTCAAAGGCAAAACCCGCGTGCAGCAGCACAAGATGGTTTACGACGCGCTTTCCGGCCGTATGGGCGGCCAATTGCACGCGCTCGCGCTGCAAACCTCGGTCAAGGATTAAGCGCTCGCGACTTGACGCGCGCGTGAGCCGCGCTTACCTCAATAGCGCGAAAGGAACCCTCCATGAGCCAGACTTCCGCCCACGATCAGATCGCCAAAGACGTCGCCGAAAATGACGTTCTGCTCTTCATGAAGGGCACGCCCGTGTTTCCCCAATGCGGTTTCTCTGCCGCCGTCGTCCAGGTGCTCTCCGAACTCGGCGTGAAGTTCAAATCGGTCGATGTGCTCAAGGACCCCGACGTCCGCCAGGGGATCAAGGAATTCTCCAATTGGCCGACGATCCCTCAGCTTTATGTCAAGGGCGAGTTCGTCGGCGGCTGTGACATCATCAAAGAGATGTTCGAATCGGGCGAGCTGGACACGTTCCTGAAAGAGCGTGGGATTAAGCTCGAAAACGTCCAGTAATCGACCCCCGCGAGAAATGAAAAAGGCCGCAGGATCGTCTCCTGCGGCCTTCGTGTTTGCGCGCAACGCTTAGCGTTATCGCGAGTAGAATTCCACCACCAGGCTCGGCTGCATCTGCACCGCATAGGGCACATCCGAGAGCTTGGGCGTGCGCAGGAATTTCGCCACCATCTTGCCGTGGTCGACGTCGAGATAATCGGGCACTTCGCGCTCGGTGCTCTTGGCCGCTTCGAGCACGATCCCCAGATCCTTCGCCTTGCCGCGAAGCTCGATCGTGTCGCCTTCCTTGACCAGCAGCGACGGAATCGTGACGCGCTTGCCGTTCACCGCGACATGGCCGTGGCTAACGAGCTGGCGCGCGGAGAACGGGGTGGAGACGAATTTGGCGCGGAACACCACCGAATCGATGCGGCGCTCCAAGAGCCCGATCATGTGCTCGCCTGTGTCGCCCGTCTTGCGCGAGGCTTCCTCGTAGTAGCGACGGAATTGCCGCTCGGTGATGTTGCCGTAATAGCCCTTCAGCTTCTGCTTGGCGCGCAGCTGCGTGCCATAGTCGGAAAGCTTGCGCGACTTCCTCTGGCCGTGCTGGCCGGGTCCATAGGCCCGCTTGCTGATGGGGCTCTTGTTGCGGCCCCAGATGTTCTCCCCCATGCGGCGGTCAAGCTTGAATTTGGAGGTCGTGCGCTTGGTCATGCGTGTTTCGGGCTCAAAGATTCAGGGATCGGCCGGAAGGGCTCCCGCCGAAGGCCGCGCACTATAGCCAGGAGCTTTCCCCTGTCAAACGCGCACCTCATTCCTCGCGCGGCGGCCGGGGCCGCCGCTTTTTGCCTTTGGTCAGGGCCACGATGACGCCCCTGAGCGTGCGCACCTCCTGGTCGGTCAACTGGGCGCGGTGGAGGATGCTACGCAGGTTCCGGATCATCCCGGGGCGGTTTCCGGGGGGAAACAGGAAGCCGCTCTTCTCCAGTTCCTCTTCAAAGTGTTCGAACAGCCGGATCAGCTCGTCGCGGGGGGCCGGAAGGGCCGCCCCATGGTCGATCCGCTCCGGCGGGGTCTCGTCGCCGCTCCGGAACCACTCGTAGCCGACCAAGAGAACGGCCTGCCCCAGATTCAGTGAGGAAAAGCCGGGATCGGTCGGGACGGTGATGACGCAGTCGGCAAGCGCTACCTCGTCATTGGTCAGGCCGGCACGCTCATTGCCGAACAGGATGCCCGTGGCCAGCCCCCGGCCGGCCGCTTCCCGCAGGCGGCGAGCAGCCTCGGCAGGCGTGAGCACCGGCTTCGCCATGGCTCGGTCGCGAGCGGTCGCGGCGTAGACAAGCCGCAGGGGTGCAATGGCCTCCTCGACTTTGTCGTAGACTCGCGCGCTTTCGATCAGGGCCGCTGCGCCCGCTGCCATCGCCTCCGCTTTGGGATTGGGCCAGCCGTCGCGCGGTTTGACGAGGCGCAAATCGGAGAGGCCGAAATTCGCCATGGCGCGCGCGCAGGCGCCGATGTTTTCGCCCAATTGCGGCTCGGAGAGGATAATTGCGGGTGCGGCAGTTTCGGACATGGTGTCGCGGTGCGATCTCTTCTCTCAGTAACACTTCCTTTTGACGGAATGGGGTTCAGTCGCTAAGAGACCCCCGCTTTCCGAACATCTGAAGGACGAATTTCATGGCGAAAATCAAGGTCGCGAACCCGGTTGCCGAACTCGATGGCGACGAGATGACCCGCATCATCTGGGACCTCATCAAGAAGAAGCTCATCCTTCCTTATCTCGACATCAAGCTCGACTATTACGACCTCAGCGTTGAGCACCGCGACGCCACTGACGACCAAGTGACGATCGACGCCGCCGAAGCGATCAAGCGCTACGGCGTGGGCGTCAAATGCGCCACCATCACGCCCGACGAAGGGCGCGTGAAGGAATTCAATCTCAAGCAGATGTGGAAATCGCCCAACGGCACGATCCGCAACATCCTGGGCGGCGTCATCTTCCGCGAGCCCATCATCTGCAAGAACGTGCCGCGTCTCGTGCCGGGCTGGACGCAGCCGATCGTTGTCGGCCGTCACGCCTATGGAGATCAGTATCGCTGCACAGATTTCCTGGTGCCGGGCCCCGGCAAGCTGACGATCAGTTGGGTCGGCAAGGATGGGAAGAGGATCGATCGCGAGGTATTCGACTTCCCAGGAAGCGGCGTCGCCATGGCGATGTACAATCTCGATCAGTCGATCATCGATTTCGCCCGCGCCTCGATGAACTACGCGTTGAACCGCAAATATCCGCTCTATCTGTCGACCAAGAACACCATCGTCAAAGCCTATGACGGCCGGTTCAAGGATCTGTTCCAAAAAGTGTTCGACGAGGAGTTCGCGGCGAAGTTCAAGGCGGCGAACATCACTTACGAGCACCGCTTGATCGACGACATGGTCGCGGCATCGCTCAAATGGTCGGGCGGATATGTGTGGGCCTGCAAGAACTACGATGGCGACGTCCAGTCCGATACGGTGGCGCAGGGCTATGGCAGCTTGGGGCTGATGACGAGCGTGCTGATGACGCCTGACGGCCAAACCGTGGAATCCGAAGCCGCGCACGGCACGGTGACGCGCCATTACCGGCAATATCAGAAGGGCCAGCCGACCTCGACCAATTCGATCGCCTCGATCTACGCCTGGACGCGCGGCCTGTCGCACCGCGCCAAGCTCGACAACAATTCCGATCTCGCCACATTCGCGCGCACACTGGAGAAGGTGGTGGTGGACACGGTCGAGTCCGGCTTCATGACCAAGGATCTCGCCATCCTCATCGGACCGGAGGCGAAATCGCTCTCGACCGAGGGATACCTCGACAAGGTCGACGAGAGCCTGAAGATGGCGATGGCTTAAGCCGGCTGGAGGGCAGCGAGGCGCTGCTCGATCGCGGCGAGGGCTTCCTTCGCGCGTGCGCCATCGGGGCCGCCGGCTTGCGCCATGTCGGGCCGTCCGCCGCCGCCTTTGCCGCCCACCGCTTCAGCACCAGCGCGCACCAGATCGACCGCGCTCACGCGCGAGGTTAAGTCGGGCGTCACACCCACGACGAGCGAAGCTTTTCCCTCGGCGACCGTGACGAACGCGACGACGCCCGATCCGAGCTTGGTCTTCGCATCGTCGGCGAGGGCTTTCAAATCCTTCGGGGCGACGTCGTCGACCACGCGCAAGACTGCTTTCAGTCCAGCGATGTCCTTGTGCGCCTGACCGTCGGCGCGCGGGCCGCCGGAGAGTGCGAGCGCTTTCTTCGCGTCGGCGAGTTCGCGTTCAAGACGGCGGCGCTCTTCGACCAGTGCGGCGAGGCGCGCGGGCAGTTCTGCCGTTCCCGTCTTGAGCACGGCGGCGGCTTCGCGCGCGGTTTCGGCTTGCGATTCCAGATAGCGGCGGGCGCCTTCCGAGGTCAGCGCTTCGATGCGCCGCACGCCGGCAGCGACAGCGGACTCGCCCAAAATCGTGAAGAGCTGGATGTCGCCCAGCCGGCGCACATGCGTGCCGCCGCACAATTCGACGGAGTAAACGTTGCTGCTCTTCTCGAGGTCGTGACCCATCGCGAGCACGCGCACCTCGTCGCCGTATTTCTCGCCGAACATTGCAACCGCACCCGCCTCGATCGCTTTCGCGGTCGGCATCAGGCGCGTGGACACGTCGTTGTTCTGGCGAATGACTTCGTTGACCTCATCCTCGACGCGCTTGAGCTCGTCCTGCGTCAGCGCCTTGGGATGCGTGAAATCGAAGCGCAGGCGGTCCGGCGCAACGAGCGAGCCCTTCTGGCCCACATGCGGTCCCAGCACATGTTTCAGTGCTGCGTGCAGGAGATGCGTCGCGGAATGGTTCGCACGCGTGGCGCGCCGGCGCTCGGCGTCGACGCGCAGTTCCACCGCTTCGCCGGTGCGGAAATCGCCGCGCGTCACTTCGACGACATGAACATGCAGATTGCTGAGCTTCTTCTCGGTGTCGATCACGGTGCCTTCGCCGCCGCGCGAGGAGAACATCGCGCCGCGGTCGCCCACCTGACCGCCGCTCTCGCCGTAGAACGGCGTCTGGTTGGTCATGATGCGCACCGTCTCGCCGGCATGGGCCGCGTCGACGCGCTGCCCGTCTTTCAGAATCGCGAGAATTGAGCCCTCGGCGGTTTCGGTGTCGTAGCCGAGGAATTCCGTCGCGCCGAGTTCCTCTCGCAGCGCAAACCACAGCGTATCGGTCGCCGCTTCGCCCGAACCTGCCCAGGCTTTGCGCGCTTCGGCTTTCTGGCGCGCCATCGCGGCGTTGAAGCCGTCGATGTCGACCTTCATGCCGCGCTCGCGCAGCGCGTCTTCAGTCAAATCGCGCGGGAAGCCGAAGGTGTCGTAGAGCCGGAATGCGACTTCGCCGGAGAGCGTGTCGCCGACTTTCATCTTCGCCGTGGCTTCGTCGAGCAGCTTCAGCCCGCGCGCCAGCGTTTCGCGGAAACGGGATTCTTCCAGCTTCAAGGTTTCGCTGACGAGAGCTTCGGCGCGCTTGAGCTCGGGATAGGCCTCCCCCATTTCCGCGACAAGCACGGGAACGAGCCGATGCATCAGCGGGTCGCGTGAGCCCAGGATATGCGCGTGACGCATGGCGCGGCGCATGATCCGGCGCAGCACATAGCCGCGGCCCTCGTTGGAGGGCAGCACGCCATCGGCGATCAGGAACGACGACGAGCGTAAGTGATCGGCGATGACGCGGTGACTGACCGCGTGCGGGCCGTTGATTGCGGTGCCCGATTGTTCGGCGGAAGCCGCGATCAGGTGGCGGAACAGATCGATGTCGTAATTGTCGTGCACGCCCTGCATCACGGCCGTGATGCGTTCGAGCCCCATGCCGGTGTCGATCGAGGGGCGCGGAAGGTTCTCGCGCTTGCCGCCGCCGACCTGCTCGTACTGCATGAACACGAGGTTCCAGATCTCGATGAAGCGGTCGCCGTCTTCGTCGGGCGAGCCCGGCGGGCCGCCGGGAATGTGCGCGCCATGATCGTAGAAGATTTCCGAACACGGACCGCAGGGGCCGACTTCGCCCATGGACCAGAAATTGTCGCTTGTTGCGATGCGGATGATCTTGGATTCGGGGAGGCCCGCGATCTTGCGCCAGAGGTCGAACGCGACATCGTCTTCGGAATAGACCGTTACCAGCAGGCGATCTTTTGCGAGGCCGAGATCGCGCGTCACCAGTTCCCAGGCGTATTCGATCGCGCGGTCCTTGAAATAGTCGCCGAAGGAGAAGTTTCCCAGCATCTCGAAAAAGGTGTGGTGGCGCGCGGTGTAGCCGACACGGTCGAGATCGTTGTGCTTGCCGCCGGCGCGGACGCATTTTTGCGCGGTGGTGGCGCGCGGGATGGCGCGCTTCTCCTGGCCGGTGAAGACGTTCTTGAACTGCACCATGCCGGCATTGGTGAAAAGCAGTGTCGGATCGTTGCGCGGCACGAGCGGACTCGACGGCACGATCTCGTGCCCGCGGCTGCCGAAATAATTGAGAAAGGCGGCGCGAATGTCTTTCAGGCTGTTCATGGGAAAATCTAATAGCAGCCCGCACTTGATCTGCAAACGCGGGCGGGCGCGGAGGGCCTGGAAAGAGCGCGAGCACGAGCAGGCACACCCCTATTTCGGACATGTCCCCCCCTCTCGCATTCGGGTTGGATGGCCGGATCACGTCCGGCCATGGAAAAAAGAAGGCCCTCCACGCGGGAGGGCCTTCTTCCGGAGCCGTTCCTTGCCGAAGGAACGGTTTATTCGTCGGAAGAGGAGTCTTCGCCGGAGACGGTCAAACCGGCCGACAATAGGCCGACGCTGGCGCGGATCGCCGATTCGATGGCCGCCGCGACGTCCTTGTTGGCCTCGAGATATTGCTTGGCGTTCTCGCGGCCCTGGCCGATGCGCTGGCCGTCATAGGAGAACCATGAGCCGGATTTCTCGACGATGCCCGCTTTGCTGCCGAGATCGATCAGTTCGCCCGTTTTCGAGATACCGTGGCCGTACATGATGTCGAATTCGACCTGCCGGAACGGCGGCGCGACCTTGTTCTTGACCACTTTGACGCGCGTCTGATTGCCGATCACTTCGTCGCGGTCCTTGATGGCGCCGATGCGGCGGATGTCGAGGCGCACGCTGGCGTAGAATTTGAGCGCATTGCCGCCGGTCGTGGTTTCCGGATTGCCGAACATGATGCCGATCTTCATCCGGATCTGGTTGATGAAGATGACAATGGTGTTCGACTTGGAAATCGAGCCGGTGAGCTTGCGCAGGGCTTGGCTCATGAGGCGGGCCTGAAGGCCGGGCAATTGGTCGCCCATCTCGCCTTCGAGTTCGGCTTTGGGCGTGAGAGCGGCGACCGAGTCCACCACTACGACATCGACACCGCCCGAGCGCACCAGCGTGTCGGTGATTTCGAGGGCTTGTTCGCCAGTGTCGGGCTGGGAAATCAGGAGTTCGTCGATGTCGACGCCTAGCTTCTTGGCGTAGCCCGGATCGAGCGCGTGCTCGGCATCGACATAGGCGGCCACCCCGCCCTTTTTTTGGATTTCGGCGACGGCGTGGAGCGCGAGCGTCGTCTTGCCCGAGGATTCGGGGCCGTAGATTTCAATCACGCGGCCGCGCGGCAGACCGCCGATACCAAGCGCGATATCGAGCCCCAGCGAGCCGGTTGAAACCACCTCGGCCTCGACCGCCTTTTCGCGCTGGCCGAGCTTCATCACCGAGCCTTTACCGAAGGCGCGGTCGATCTGGGACAGCGCCGCTTCAAGCGCGCGCTTCTTGTCGCTGTCTTCCCGCTCCACCACCCGAAGAACCGCCTGTGTCATGATTGATCTCCCCTTATTTCACAGCGCTTTCGAAATGCCCAGGGCCGCGCCAACGCCAAATCAGGCGGCGAATGTACATGTTTTGTTCTAAAACGCAATCTCTTTGTTCTGCAAAGAAAAAACGGTCTTTGTTCCGTTCTCGTTCACGGTCTGATTACCAGCGAAACCAAGACGTTAGGCGGGGCGTTGCCAGAGTGGAGAAGCCCGATGCATGCCGCCGAAATCGAACGCCAGATTGCCGACCTGCTCGCGCGAGCCGCTCATGCGCGCGTTCTCAGAACTTTCATGCTGGACGACCAGACGCAGGAGAACCTTGCCGGTTATGCGCAAGGCCTCGAGCAGCAGGCGGCGGATTTGGAGAAGGATCTCGCGGCTTTGTCCGAGCCCGATTCAGCCGGGGAGCCGGATGAGAGCCAAGACTAGGCCGAGGCGTCGGTGAGTGTGGCTTGCTTGGCCGCGGGCGATTCGCCCGAAAGCACTTCCTTCACCTTGGCAACGAGCTGCTTGAGGCCGAAGGGCTTGGGCAGGAACCGCAAATCCTTCATGCTGGACGACCAGACGCAGGAGAACCTTGCCGGTTATGTGCAAGGCCTCGAGCAGCAGGCGGCGGATTTGGAGAAGGACCTCGCGGCTTTGTCAGAGCCCGATTCAGCCGAGGAGCCGGATGAGAGCCAAGACTAGGCCGAGGCGTCGGTGAGCGTGGCCTGCTTGGCGGCGGGCGATTCGCCCGAAAGCACTTCCTTCACCTTGGCAACGAGCTGCTTGAGCCCGAAGGGCTTGGGCAGGAACTGCAAGTCCTCCGCCTTTTCTTCGTTGCGGCGGAAGGCGTCTTCGGCGTAGCCGGACATGAAGATGATGCGCATCTCCGGACGTAAGCGCCGGGCGGCGCGGACCAAGGTCGGGCCGTCCATATTGGGCATCACGACATCGGTGATCAGCAGGGCGATCGTACCCTTGTGCTGGCGAACAATTTCGAGCGCCGGCTCCCCGCCTGGAGCTTCGAGCACGGTGTAGCCGCGCATCCGGAGCGCGCGCGCGGCGAAACTGCGGACCGCGTCCTCGTCCTCGACGAGAAGGATGGTGTCCTGTCCGGTCACATCGCGCGGCGCGCTGCGCTCGGGCTGTTCCGCCGCTTCGGCCGGTTCGCTGGCGGCGTGCCGCGGGAGATAGATGTGGAAGGCGGTTCCCTTGGCGACTTCGCTGTCGACGGTGATGAAGCCGCCGGTCTGCTTGACCACGCCCCAGACGGTAGAGAGCCCCAACCCGGTGCCCTGGCCCACGGCTTTGGTGGTGAAAAACGGCTCGAAGATCTTGGTGAAGTTTTCCTTCGGAATGCCGCAACCGGTATCGATCACTTCGATCAGAACATAGTCGCCGGCCGGCATGTGACCCGAGCCGATCGGACGCGGCGCGGAGAAAGTCACGTTCTCCGTGCGAATCACGATCGCGCCGCCTTCGGGCGGCATGGCATCGCGCGCGTTCACGACCAGATTCATGATCGCGTTCGAAAGCTGGCCCTCGTCGGCGCGCACGGTCCACAAATCCTGCGGATGCTCGACGCGCAGCACGATGCGCTCGCCCACGAGACGGCGCAGCAGAAGCGACAACTCGGTCAGCGTATCGGCGAGCGCCAGCACTTTGGGCTGCAACGTCTGTTGGCGCGAAAACGCCAGCAGCTGGCGCACGAGGCCCGCCGCGCGCACGGAGTTCTGCCGCACCTCGTTGATTTCCGCGAATGACGGATCGCCCGCCGGATGGCGCATCAGCAACAGATCGCAGTTGCCGATGATGGCCTGGAGCAGGTTGTTGAAGTCATGCGCGACGCCGCCGGCCAACTGGCCGATGGCTTGCATCTTCTGGGCCTGGGCGAATTGGGTCTCGAGCGCCTTCTGCTCGGAGGTGTCGACGACATAGAGGATCGCCCGGAGCTCGCCTTCCGGCCCCGGCATGAACGGGCTGGCAAAGAGCTGCGCCGTGCGCGGGCTCGCCGCGGGATTGGAGGCGTACTGAATCTCGACCGGAGCCTTGTTCACCTCGCCCCGCGCGGCATGGGCTACGAGCTGCAGGGCGGCGCCACGCTCCCTTTCCGACAGCACCGATTCGAGGTTCGCGCCGGCCCGGTAGGCGGCGCCGAAGAAATTCGCAAAAACGCCGTTCGCCTCGAGAATCGCTCCATCGACGCTGGTCAGGGCCACGCCCATCGGCGCGTTGCGGAAAAAGTCGGCAAAGCGGATCAGCGCCGACGGGTTGCGCTTTTCGGTGAACCCCTTGAGCGGTGCGGCTTCGGGAAGCCGCGGCACGAACCACCAGGCGACATCGCCGCTGTCCAACGCTTTGACTGCGGCCGTGAGTTTTTGTCCTGCCTCGGTTTCGAAATTTTCTTCCCGCTCGCG
>Ga0310810_10011661_pt1 | contig 10276 bp, 8 predicted proteins | sample NCmetagenome_FD_207641 | JGI IMG/M metagenome (GOLD analysis project Ga0310810, IMG submission 207641) | Soil microbial communities from experimental microcosm in Duke University, North Carolina, United States - NC | ecosystem: Engineered > Artificial ecosystem > Soil microcosm > Unclassified ...
CGATGTTTTCGGGCATGGTGTATGCGCCGCTGGTCATGCCGGAGGTGATCGTCGGGCTGTCGCTGCTGCTGCTGTTCGTCGCTCTCAACATCGACCGGGGCTTCTGGACGGTGACCATCGCCCACACCACGGTCACCATGAGTTTCGTCACGGTGGTGGTGCAGTCGCGGCTCTTGAGCTTCGACCGCAGCCTCGAGGAAGCGGCGATGGATCTCGGCTGCCCGCCGCTGAAAACTTTCCTGACAGTGACGCTGCCGCTCATCTTCCCGGCCATCGCCGCCGGCTGGATGCTGGCCTTCGTGCTGTCGTTCGACGATCTGGTGATCGCGAGCTTCTCGACCGGGCCCGGCGCGACAACCTTACCGATGCGGATCTATTCGGAGGTGCGGCTCGGTGTGAAGCCGGAGATCAACGCGATCTGCACCATTATGATCGCGGTCGTTGCCGTCGGGGTTGTCGCCGCGGCGCTGGTGAACAGACGCCGAGAATCGAGGCGCTAGTCTAGTCCTGTTTCTGGCTGCTGCCGGGTGGGCGGAACAGGTAGAACAGAAACCACACCGGCAGGATCACCATCGCGCCGACCAGGAGATTTGGCGCGGCCCATGACAGGCCGCGACGGGTCAAGTCCTCGATCCGATCGTAAGACAAGCCGAACTCCTGGGTGAGGCGTTCGGCGGTGATGCCGAAATGGGTCAGGATCGTTCCAACGATCAGCGAGGCGACCGCGACCTTGACCAGGGTGTGGATTAGCGGATGCACATCAAAGCCCCGTCGCCAACGTGTGGTCAGCGGACTGATTCGCAGTGCCGATGATAATCCAAACGGTGATTCGCCGCTCGTACGGGCCGAGAAAGCAAACCGGCGCTAGGGCCTGGGCGCAGCGGTTGGCGCCCCAGCGGGCGGGCTGATCGCCCCGCCGGTCAGCCGTTCGATAGCCGAACGAACGGTGTCGCGGGTATTGCGGTTGCGGACGGCATTCATAAGCGGGCTCGCCACCGGCGAGCGCGCCAGCAAGGCCTGAGTGTCCGGCAGCAGGATCGGATCATCCCAGGAGCCTTGCACCACAAAGGGCAGTTCGAAGGTCGGCGGCGCATCCGCTGAAGCCAGTGCCGCGACCCCGTGCAGATCGAAATCGCGTGACGGGATGGACGCCGAGCCGGCCAGCCCGAGCCGGACTTTCGAGCCCTCCATACTGACATGCTCGATCGTGGCGGTGCCGTCGGCGATTTGGAAGTCGGCGGTGAGTTTTTCGAAGGGCGTGCGGCCGTTACGGAAATCTCCGGTGCCCGACAGTGGCCGACGCTCCAGCCTGCGCAGCAACTGCTCGACGTTCCAGCCCACCAGCGAGCCCTGGCGGCCTGTCAGATTGGCCGTTCCGTTCAGCGTGCGTGTCATCGCCATCACGCTGTTGCCGGCGGCGTCGAGCGCGACGGCAATGTCACCGCGCCCATCGATCCGCCGAAACTGGAATATCTCGCCCAGGCATTTTTCGAGGTCGACATCAGTGAAATGCAGTTGCGACTTGAATTCGGCGCCCGCGTCGGAGCCGGCCAGCGCCAGCGAGCCTTTGAGCATTCCGCCGAACGCCTGCGATTCACCGATGGTCACCAGAAGATTGCCGCCGCGCAGGTTGGCGGCAATGGCGGTGCGGCCGAGCTTGGCGCGCGCCAGCGTCACGTGGGCCGCCGATAGGCGCAAATCGAGGTCGACGCTGTTGAGGCCGTCGATCGCAAGCGGCACAGCGTTCCAGTCGCGCTCGTTGCTGGTAAGCAGGCGAACCGTCGCGATGTAAGGCGTCAGGTCGACCTCATCGGCGGCGAGCGTGCCCTGCAGCTTTGGCCGGCCGTCGGTGGCAAAGGCCATAACGCCCTCAGCGACATTGCCGTCAAGCTCGACGTTGACCGTGGACAGCGCAATCGTTCCGGCAGACACGTTGGTCTTGGCCTTGAGCGCGAAGCGGCCAAGGCCGCCCCCGGGCAACGGCTGCAGGCCGGTCCAGCGCAGCATGTCCCGCAGCGATGGCGCGTCGGCCGCGAGCGTGCCGTCGATCTTGAGCGTCGGCTGTGTGCTGCCGTTGCCTTCGAAGGCGAACTTGAGCGGTTTGCCGGTCAGCCGAATCTTGATTCCCGAGCGTTCGCCGGCCAGTGCGGCCCCGAAATCCGTCAGCGTGATCGAAGCCTCCATCGGCTCGTCATGCCAGACCACGTTGCCGGTGGCGGCGAAGCTCTTCGAGATCGAAGGCCACGCGAGCGCCAGTTCGGCACCCGTGAATGTCTCGTTGATGCCGTGCGCGGCGTCGTCGATGGCGATGGTCCCGTCAGTAATGCGGATTTCGCTGAATGAGGCGGCATCGGCCAAGCGTTTGGCCTTGGGCCCCAGCGCACGGGCGAGAGTGTCGATCAGGCTGGCCCAGTTGGAACGGCTGTCACGATCGAATGTCACGTTGATGCGAGGCCGCACCAGCGACACGTCGGCGATCTCGATGCGACCGGTCAACAGCGGCAGGAAGCGCAATCGCGCCGTCAGCCGGTCCGCCGCCAGCACCGGCTTGTCCTGATCGCCAAGCATCACATCGGCAAAGCTGATGGAGCCGGTCGGAAACAGCGAGACTGTGACATCACCGCGTAGCACCAGGTCCAGCCCGGTGACATTACGGATTTCGGCCGTGGCCTGCTCGCGCACCGTGTCGGTGGGGATGAGAAGAGATACGGCACCAAGTGCGACAAAGCTCGCCAGCACGATGGCGGCGATGGCGATGCCTAGTCGCTTGAAACCGGTGGCCGCGGTCACGATTGTTCCAGTCGGTCGACGGCTTGATAGCCGGCACTATAGCGGTGGGGTTGAGGCGCGCAACTTGTCCGCTGTCTGTGACGCTTTCGTGGCCGGGATGCGCCCCGGGCCGCTCTGTTCAGTTGTTTTTGAGCGCAACCCGATAGCTGGCCTGGGTCTTCGACTTAATTTCATCGAGGCTGGCGCCTGGGGCAATTTCAATCAGCGTCATTCCGCCGCTCCCCTTCCGGTCGATGGTAAAGACGCCGAGGTCGGTGATGACCATGTCGACGACGCCGGCTCCGGTGAGCGGCAGGGTGCAGCGCTTGAGCAGCTTGGCCTCGTTCTTGGCCGAGTGTTCCATGATCACGACGACCTTTTTCACCCCGGCGACCAGGTCCATGGCGCCACCCATGCCCTTCACCATCTTGCCGGGGATCATCCAGTTGGCGAGGTCGCCGTTCTCGGCCACCTGCATGGCGCCGAGCAGCGCGATGTCGATGTGGCCGCCGCGAATCATCGCGAAGCTGTCGGCGGAGGAGAAGAAGCTCGTGGTCGGCAGCTCGGTGACGGTCTGCTTACCGGCGTTGATCAGGTCGGGGTCTTCGTCGCCCTCGTAGGGGAACGGGCCGAAGCCCAGCATGCCGTTCTCGCTTTGCAACTGCACGCTCATGCCGGTCGGGATGTAGTTCGACACCAGCGTCGGGATGCCGATGCCGAGATTGACGTAGAAACCGTCGCGCAATTCCTGCGCCGCACGTTCGGCCATCTGCTCACGGGTCCAGGGCATGACGATTTCTCCTTAGGCGATAACGCGCTTACGCACGGTGCGCTGCTCGATGTGCTTAACGGCGTTGGGGACGTGCACGATCCGCTTCACATAGACGCCGGGCGTGATGATGTGATCGGGATTGATCTGGCCCGGCTCGACCAGATTCTCGACCTCGGCCACCGTGACCTTTCCGGCGGTCGCCATCATCGGATTGAAGTTCCGCGCGGTCTTCCGATAGACCAGATTGCCTTCGGTATCCGCCTTCCAGGCGTGCACGATCGACAGATCGGCGACAATGCCGCGCTCCATGATGTATTTTTCGCCGTCGAATTCGCGCTCCTCCTTACCCTCGGCGATCGAGGTGCCGACGCCGGTGCGCGTGTAGAACGCTGGGATGCCGGCGCCGCCGGCGCGGATGCGTTCGGCGAGCGTGCCCTGCGGATTGAATTCGATCTGCAACTCGCCGGCGAGGTATTGCTGGGCGAACAGCTTGTTCTCGCCGACGTAGGACGAGATCATCTTGTTGACCTGCTTGGTCTCCAGCAGCAGGCCAAGCCCCGCACCGTCGACTCCCGCGTTGTTGGAGACGATGGTGAGGTTCTTCACACCTGAATCGCGTATGGCCGAGATCAGAACTTCGGGAATGCCGCAGAGGCCAAAGCCGCCGGCGCAAATCAGCATGCCGTCCTTGAGTAGACCGGTCAGCGCCGCCTTGGCGTCGGGATAGACCTTTTTCATGCGTGGCACTCCGTCACCAGGACAAACGGGCAGACTTGGTGCCTCGTTCTGTAGCCGAGCCATCGCACCGCAATCAAGCGGGGTGCGCCGGACCTTCTGCGAGGTCAGCCTCCCGACCCGGTCCGGGCCGGCGGGGCGGGCAATTCTGCGATCTCGGCGATCAGCTTCTTGAGAATAGCCTGGCCAAACGAATCGAAGTTTTCCGCAACGGTCACGAACGCGCCTGGGCCCCCCACCACGTTGGTGCGGTAATAGTTGGCGAGCCCGCCGGGCGGGTTGGTATGCTCGGGATTCCAGGCCATGGGCCGGTCGCTGAGGATCACCAGCCCGTTGATGGTGATGCCGGCCGCGACCGCTTCGTTACGGGCGAGCGTGACATCGCGGCCGGAGTTGTTGGTGCCGTCGCCCGACACGTCGATGGTGCGGCGCCCGGACTGGTAGGGCGCCCGCGCCATCACGGACATGGCGTAATCGATGCCGCCGCTGATCGAGGTTCGCTCGGCGAACGAGCGCGGCAGTTCGACAAGCTGATCGGCGAACTTCTTCGCTGCATCAGGTCCGTCGATCAGCGTCCAGTCGATCAGCACCTTCTGGGAGCTGATGCCCGACCACTCCACGAAGGCGGCGGCGATCCGCTTGTGGCGGCCTGAGTTGATGGCGTCGAGCACCCGGGGATCGGCAATCGCGGCGGCGTAGCCCTCGCGCTGCAATTGGAACTTGGGCTGATCGATGCTGCGCGACACGTCGGCGGCGAATACCAGCAGCAGATCGACCTGCTCGACGGTCTGGGCGTTCGACGGCGCCAGCAATGATGTGCTGCAAAGCGCCAGCAATGCAAGCAGCGGTCGAAACACGCGCGGCATGAGGTCAACCTTTCACCGGCCAAGCGCCAGCCCGGCTTTGGCTCAGCACCAGCTAAGCCGAGCTTAACGGATTTCCAGCATCGCGTGTGGCGGCGCACCTAGCAGGGTGCGTTCGACTTAGAATGCAGCCGCTTGGCCCGTCCGGGGGCGCTGTGCGTCCGCCTTTTTCATCAATGTGAGGAATGTCTGGGCGATCTCGTCCTCGTACGGCGCCCACTCCGTGTAATTGATCAGCGGCACTTCCTGGTCGGCGATCGGCAACTGATGCAACACGCAACCGGGTATCCGCTGCGCCGCGATGCGGCCGTTCACCGAAGCGTGGGTCTGATCGTTGCCCGGAATGACCACGGCTGGAACCGAGATCGATGCCAGATCGGCATCGGTCATGCCGAACACTTCGGTCTTGGTGCTGGCGATGAATTGATCCTGCCAGTTCGACATCACCTTGATGTACTGCTTCGGATCCATCGCCATGAGCCGGTCGCGAGTCTGCGGGTTGGCGGCGATCCGCTCCTGGTATTGCTCGGTGGCGCAGACCGCGGCCATGCCGCCCTGTTCGGCGGCCTTTATGAACATGCCGTAGTAATTCTCCGGCAGGCGGCCAGCGGCGAATGCACCGCCGGTCACGCGCATCAGCAGCAGACCACGCACATCATTTCGGAAACGGACATAGTAGCGCATCGCGGTGCGCGCGCCGGCCGACGATCCGCCAATGAAGGTCGGGATAGCGTTGAGCTGTTTGAGCAACTCATGCAGGTCGTCGAGCCAGAGGATTTCCTCGGCGACGTCGCCTTCGATCAAAACGTCGGAGCGTCCGGTGTTGCGGCGGTCGTGCAGGACGACGCGATAGCCTGCGTTGGCAAGCTTGGTGGCGAGCGGCACGAATTCGTCATGGCCGCGGCGGCCGCCTGTGATCAGCGCCACCCACGGCCCCTGATCTCCGATCACCTGATAGAAGATGTTCACTCCGCGGACTTTGGCGACCGGCATGGCGTCTCCCCGTGACCTTTGGCGCGGCCCAATGCCGCGCAGCGGATGCCCATCATAGCGGGATGCGGGCGCCTTGGCAGGGTGGTCGCGGGCCTTGCCGGCACCGTGATTTTCACGGCTGCCGGGCTATTCCGCCGCCAACCGGTCGCCGGGGAACGCCACCTCGACCAGAGTGCCGTCGTCGACCTCACTCTTGATCCGGAAGCTGGCGCGATTGGCCTCGGCCAGAGCCTTGGTCAGTGGCAATCCGAGCCCGGTGCCGCCCGAGCCCCAGCGCCCCGAGCTCGCGATTTGGCGGAACGGCTCGAGCACCGCGGCGAGCTCCTGCTCGCTCATGCCGATGCCGGTATGGCGGACCCGAAGCACCACCTCGCCGGTGTCACCGCGCGCAGTCGAGACGATGACCTGTCCGCCGACGCCGGTGAACTTGATCGAGTTGGAAATGAGGTTCAGCAGGATCTGTCGGACGGACCGTGTGTCGGCGGTGACGGCCGGAAGCAACGAGCCGAGCGAGGTGCGGATGATAATGCGCTCGCGGCTCGCCTGCGGCTGCATCAGCGCGACGCTCTGCTGGGTCAGCTCGTTGAGGTCAATCTCGGTGAAATTCAGCTCAAGCTTGCCGGCTTCGATCTTGGACAGATCGAGCAGGTCGTTGAGCAGTGAGATCAGGTGGCCGCCCGAGGTGTGGATGTCCTCGAGATACTGGATGTAACGCTCGTTGCCGATCGGGCCGAACCGCTCCTGCATCATGACTTCGGAGAATCCAATGATGGCGTTGAGCGGGGTTCGGATCTCGTGGCTGATCTTGGCGAGGAAATCGGTTTTTGTGGACGACGCCAGCTCCGCCTGACGCTTGGCGTCGAGCAACTCGCCCTCCACTTTTTTGCGGTAGGACATGTCGCGGAATACGGCGCAAAGCTTGTTGCCGTCGCCCCTGATCCTGGTCAGCGTCATGAACAGCGGGATCGGATCGCCGTCGCGGTGCCGGCCGATCACGTTCCAGCCGGTCGGCGGTGTTCCAGGGCGCGCCGCGGCGGCAGTGCCGAGATGCTGGAGCACCTCCCTCTGGCTTTGCGGTGCGAACAGCGTCGTGAACGGCAGCCCGGTCAGATCCTCGCTCGCATAGCCGAACAGTTTCGCGGTGCCGCCGTTGATCGATTCCACGCGGGTCCTGTTATCGAGAACGGCGATGCCATCGGCAGCCGCATCGAGGACGGAATGGACTTCGGCGACCTCGTCATTGGCCTGACGCAGTGCGGTGTCGTCGGTCCTCGGCCGGTCGCTACCCGCGCTCTTGCCGCTGTCGACACCCGTCAGCATCAGCACCATCGCGGATTCGCCATCCCACGGCGCCGTGAACAGGCGTGCCGCCACCGGAACCTGGCCGCCCTGGTTGGTGGCGATAATCAGCGATTGGCCGCCGTTGCTCTCGCCCGAATCTTCGCCGCTCGGCTCGACGAACAATGCGTCAAGCCCGCCGGCCTCTTCCAGGGCGTACAACTGCGCGTAGCCGGTCCATTCGAGAAAGGCGCGATTGGCGTAGATCAATTTGTCGAGCCGATACACCAGCACCCCGATCGGAATTCGGTCGAGGATGGATCGCTGATCGGACAGCCCGCGTGCCGATGCCGGTGTTCCGGTCGGCTCAACAATCTGTCGCCTTGCGGGAGGGGCCGACGGCTCAGCCGGCCGGCGCACGCTGGGGTCGTTGAAATTGCTCCGCTCGACCGGCGTTGGCGCTTCCTCCCCAGCGCCTGAAGAGCGAAACGGCACGACATTGACCGGTGGTCGCGGTGGCGTACGTGCTTCGCGGAACACCGGAGGCTCGACGGCCGGAATCCGGGGGCGCGCCGTCCGCGCCAACTCGGCGACCCGCGCGGTCTCGCGGCATATGCCGAAGCCGCGATAGCCCAGAAAGTTGCGGTCGCGGTCGAACACGGGGAGCCCGGACAATTCCACTGCCAGCCGAGCGTCGCTGCCATCCACCGGGAAGGCGACTGTAATGCCGCTCCAGGTTTCGCGCGAGGCAACCGCCCGGGCGACTTGGCCCTCCGGATCGAGGCCCAGCGCTGCTGCCATCACGTTCCAGGACTGGCCGAGCACGGCGGCGGTCCGCGGCCCGAGCAGTGTTCTGAACTCATCGGAGTCGACCGTGAAGCGGCCGCTGTCGTCGATCTGCCAGACAAACCGCAACGGTTGCATGGGCGCAGCGTTTGCTGGCGGGACCGACTTCGGCTCAACCGGCTCAGCGGGCGGTTGCGGTTGCACCGTCGCGGCCCGTCCAGCGTCGGCCGTGAATACGGCCAGCAGCGCGGTCGATGGATCGGCGCCGATCCGTTCGATCAAAAGCTTGCCGGCGCGATGCTGGCCTTCGGCGCGGCCCGCTGCCAGCGCGGTTGCGCCAAGCGCCGCCGCACCGAGCGCGGCAAGGTTTTGTGCGCCTCCGATCTGGCTTTGTGCCGAAGCCGTTGCCGACAGCAGCTTGCCGTCGGCTGCGAACAGCGCCAGCGGTTCATCACAATCGGCAAGCAGGCGCTGCGCCTTGGCGGCGGGCGACAGACGTCCGGCCGCTTCCGTGGCGACAACCAGAATGCCCGGCGTGCGGTCGGAGAGCGTGATCCGCGAGCAACTGCACAGCATGGCGCCGCCGACGCGACTGCCGAAGCCCCGCAGCCGCTCCAGTCGCGGCGCCGCACCGTGACCGAGCGTGCCGGCAAGCCGCGCAATCTGCAACGCGGTCGAACCCTTGGGATCGATGCTATGTCCGGTCAGCGCGAGGCATGAAAACGCGTTGAAAACCGCGGCAGCGGCCGGATTGCCCCAAAGAATGCGCGTGGCGTCCGCGCTCCACAGCCACACCGGCGCGTCACCCAGCGCATAGGGCGCCAGGCGTGGATCGCTCAGGAAGCCAAGGAGGGATCCTTGCTCACGCATTCACGCCTTGCCCCGAAAGCCGGCTGAGCCGGTCTGCAAAATTTGAGTTGAAACCGTCATAATGCCGGGGACCTGGAACGTCCACGCCGGCAATGGCGTTGGCCTTGGTCGAATGGCCCTAACGTTAATTTGCGGGACGGCCATATCGACGGGCGCAAAAAAATTCCTATGATTGGAAGCCCCAAATGCGATGGGAGGCGAGGGTCCGATGGCCGATCAACCCTTCACCGATTTCGTTCCGGCTGAAATGCGGAAGCTGGCCGAGCAGAACCTGCAACAGGCCAAAAAGACGTTCGAAGAGATCATGAATGCGACGCATCGGGCGGTTTCCAGTTTCGGAGGCCACGCGTCGACCGCACAGTCCACGGCATTGGAACTTCAGCGCAAGCTAGTGGGCTATTCCGAACGGAACGTGGCGGTGTCGCTGGAATACGCCCAGGAGTTGCTACGGGCCAAGGACGCCGGCGAACTGATGAAACTTCACTCTGAGTACCTGAAGAACCAGATGCAGGCGCTCACCGACCAGGCACGTGACCTTGCCCAGCACGCCGGTCAGGCCGCGAACCCGCAGAAAAACGGTTAAGGCCCTCCAGACTAGGGCTGCCTTGTGCCGGGAATGCGACATTTGTGTGCAATGCAATATTTAATATTGCGTTGCAATATTGGCGGCATTATGTGGGCCGAAGGATCGGCTTCCGCTTCGCATCCAAGCATAGGCGGCGGCCTGTCCAGGAAGTCGGGAGGGTCGTCACGTGGGTCGGCCGCGACCCGTTCGGGAACAGTGTTACGGGCCTGTTTGCGAATAGCGTGACGAGAAACCGCGAGAGAGAGGACCACCGTTATGTCTGACAGCAGCACCGCCACCACGACGAATTTCGAGTCCGGGGAAATGCCGAAATTCGAAATTCCGCGCTTTGCGCTACCCAAGTTCGAAGTCCCTAAGATGGAAGTGCCGGCGGCATTCCGTGAAATCGCCGAGAAAAGCGTGACCCAGGCCAAGGACAATTGGGAAAGAATCAAGGCCGCCACCGAAGAGGCGACCGATCTGATCGAAGATAGCTGCGCCACCGCGAGCCGGGGCGCTGCCGACTACAATCTCAAGCTGATCGAGGCCGCCCGCGCCAACACCAACGCGACCTTCGATTATGCCGGCCAGCTTTTGGCTGTGAAGTCGCTGTCGGAGGCGGTGGAGCTTTCGACCGCGCATCTG
>Ga0310810_10011662_pt1 | contig 10276 bp, 10 predicted proteins | sample NCmetagenome_FD_207641 | JGI IMG/M metagenome (GOLD analysis project Ga0310810, IMG submission 207641) | Soil microbial communities from experimental microcosm in Duke University, North Carolina, United States - NC | ecosystem: Engineered > Artificial ecosystem > Soil microcosm > Unclassified ...
CCTCAGCATCCTAGACGTACACGCGCACGCTCTTCGTCGCGGTCGCGTCGCGCGCGTGCCTCGTCCCGCCGCTTCGAGCGTCACGCATCGATCCGCTGCTCGCGATGCGCGCCGAGTGACGCCCGCCCGCCGCGCGTCTCGTCGCCGGTTCCGTCCTCCGGCGTCTCCGACGCGGGCACGTCGATGCCGATCCCGGTCTCGACCGTGTTCGCGGGCGGATCGCTCGCAGGAAATGTCTCCTCGAGCGCCTCGTCCAGGCTTCGATCGGCGTGCTGAGCTGGCGTCTCAGCCATGCTGCCTCCCACGAGCATCATAGGCCAATCTCGCGCGTATGCCTCTGCCGGCCGCGTGAATCGGCCTCGTCCGGTGTATCGCCTGCCATTCCCGACCGCAGTCGATTGCAACAGGCCGGCGGCGAAACCCGCGCGGGGCGCGGGCGATTCAAGTCTGCACGCGGCTTGCAAGGCGTCACAGGGCAACGGCAGTCCGGCGCGATCGCACATGCCCGCTCCCGCCAGCGCGCGGGCGTCCGGCGGCCGCCATCGATCATGGTTTGTGAATTCTGTGGTTTGGAAAGCGCCGACGGCGTGAATCACGCGTCGGTGGTCGACTGCGTCCGGGCGCTCGAGGACGAAGTCAGGCGGCTCGAGGGCCTCCTCACGCTGGAGACCGCCGCGCCGCACCCGCGCCGCGAGGCCGCGCCTCCGCCGCCGCGGCCCGCGGGGCCGAGAGCGTCGCGCTCGCGCTGACGCCGCGCGCCCCCGTCCTCACCGATCTCGAAGCAGCCGGCTCCTCGCCTGGGCGAGCGCCCGCCGGTTCGCGTCGGTGACCGTGGGAAAGGAGATGTCGAGGCTCTCCAGCGTCTCGACGATCACGCGCGAGATCACGAGATGGGCGAACCACTTGTGATCCGCCGGCACCACGTACCACGGCGCGTGCTTCGTGCTCGTCTCCGCCAGGACGTCGCGATACGCCCGCATGTAGTCGCGCCAGAGCGCCCGCTCCGCCAGATCGCCGAGCTGAAATTTCCAGTTCTTCGCCGGATCGTCGAGGCGCTCGAGGAGCCGCTTCCGCTGCGTCTTGCGCGAGACGTACAGGAAGAACTTGCGGATCACCGTGCCGTTCCGCGACAGGTAGCGCTCGAAGGCGTTGATGTCTTCGAAGCGCTGCTTCCAGATCGCCGGGCTGGCGCACCACGGCGGCAGCGGCTCGGCGGCGAGCAGCGGCTCGTGCACGCGGACGACCAGCAGCTCTTCATAGTAGGAACGGTTGAAGATGCCGATGCGCCCCCGCGCCGGCAGCGCCCTCGAGGCGCGCCACAGGTAGTCGTGCGCCTGCTCTTCGGCCGACGGCGCCTTGAACGAGTGCACGTCGGTCCCCTGCGGGTTCACCCCCGACATGACGTGCTCGATCGCGCTGTCCTTCCCCGCCGCGTCCAGGCCCTGGAAGATGAGGAGCAGCGCCGCGCGGCCGTTCGCGTAGAGCACCTCCTGCCGGGCCTTCAGCCTCGTGAGGCTGTCGGCGAGATGCTCGGCCGCGCCGCGCTTGTCGAGGCCGTGGCGTTCGCCGGGACGAATCCGCGTCATCGCGGATCGATCGCCGGGCCGCGCGCGGAACTGGTCGACGTTCATGGAGTCCCCTGCAGCACGGGCTCGGGCTCGATCGTACGGACGGCCTGCTCGGGCCCGGGGACGCCCGCGGTCCTCAGGCGGAACGTAATCGTTCCCACGGCGTCACCCGGCAGATCGGCATAGGACAGGCCGAGCCGCGTCGTCACCGCGGTCGTCTCGCCCGCGCGGCCGTCGCCGGCGCGCCACTCGAGCACGAAGGGATCCGCCGCGATCACGCGCAGCGCCGATCCCGCGCGGATCGCGCCGACGCGCCGCTTCTCGCTCCACACCTCGAGCGGCGGGGAGGCTGCGCCCGATCGGCCCGCGTAGCGGCGCCAGACCGGCTCGACGCGGTCGAAGACGCGGCCGTCGACCGTGGATCTGACGAGCTTGATGTACTCGGCATGCGCCCACACCAGCGGCAGCGCCGCGCCTGTCGGTCCGCCGAAGTAGAGCAGCCTGCGGGGCATGGATTCGCCGTCCCAGATCTGCTCCGGGAGCAGCCCGATGCCGACGGCGAACCGCTCGAGCGCACGCAGATAGGGCGCGCTCTCGCGGCCGGCGGCCAGCTCGTAGTGGCCGCGCTCCCCCGTCAGCAGCGGCCACGGCCGGCCCACGCCCCACGCCTGGTACGACCCGCCGTCGTCGCGCTGCCCGTAGCCGTCGTGGTTGTAGCGCCGCCAGCACGGCCCCGCCGGCGTCTCGACCTTCAGCACCACGTCCACGACACGAAGCGACTCGAGGATGACGCCGGCGTCGGGACGACGGATGCCGTAGCGCACCAGCTCCAGAAACCCGGCGTCGACGATGTCGCGAGCCGGGTACTGGTAGGGGCCGCCGGGAGGCTGATTCGCGAGGACGAGGTCGCCGACGTTCGGATCCTCGCGGCCGTCGGCGTTGGGGTTGATGCGGATGTAGTGCCGCGGACTGCCCGGCACGAGCGTGCCCGCGGTGGTCACCGTCCACGCGTCGACGTGCTGCTCGAGAAAATCGGCGTACTCGCGGACGAACGCCGCGGTGACGGCGTCGCCTGACGCCTCGATCAGCTCGGCGCCGCTGACGAGCGCCGCGATCATGATCGCGAGCGTCGACGGCGAGTAGCCCGCCGCTTCTTCCCAGCGCTCCTGGATCGTCGCCGGGCCCTCGCGGATCAGGTACCCGCAGGCGGCGACCACCATCTCCAGGGGATTGAACGACCCCAGGGCGCCCGCCTCGTGAAGCCTCCAGGCGAGCAGGATCGGAAACGACACCTCGTCGAGCTGCACGCCGGTCCAGTACGGCCGGCCGTCGATCCAGAAGTTCTGCGAGAAGCCGCCGTCCGCCCGCTGCGAGACGGCGAGGTACACGAGGGCGCGCAGCGGCGTCACGAGGTCGCCGGCGGCCAGCAGCGCGGTCGCGGCCTGCACGAGGTCGCGCGTCCACACGAGGTGGTAGCCGCCGACCTCCTCGTCGCCCTTCGTCTGGCCCCACGGGATGCTCATCGCGGCAATGATGGCGCCCGGGTAGCTCTTGTCCTCGTGGGCGAGGAGCAGGTTGACGCTCCGCTCGTAGAGGAGCGGCGCGCAGCGCGGTTCGTTCTCCTGGGCCAGGGCGAAGCGCTTGGACGTCCGCTTCCACTCCTGGCGGAAATGCGCGAGCACCGAGTCGAACGGCACGGCCAGCGCCTGGCACAGGCTCGTGATCGCGCGATGGCGTGTGTCGCCGAACGCGAGGGCGACGGTGAACGGCGCGCCCGAGGCCACATCTATCTGCGCCGTCAGGGCCAGGTTGCCGTCGTACGCCGCGTCGTACTGCCAGTCCATCACGAAGTTGTCGTGGAGATCGGTCCAGCCGTCGTTCACCGCCACGTAGCCGCACGAGCGGCGCACGATCGGCGCCGTCGCGCCGAGCGCCAGCCAGGTGCCCCACTTGAAGGCGACGAGGATCGGGCCGCCCTTGGTGTCGAGCGTCTCGGCGTTGTTGTGCCACCCGCCGATCTCGAGGTGCGGCGCCAGCAGCACGTACGTCTGCAGCTCGCGCAGCACCTCGGGGGCCGCCTCGAACGCGGTCCGCATCAGCACGCAGTCGTGGTGCGGCGCCCCGATGAGGGTCTTCCGGATGGTATAGAGGCCGTTCTCGGCCCGGTTGACGATCTCGAACCCGAGCGCGACGTCGTCGATGCAGGCGACCGCCGATCGGGTGTTGCGGCGCTCGTCGTGGAAGAACGTGCGGCCGTCGGTGACGAGGAACTGGAGATCGCGGATCTGCGGCGTGTCGATCGTCGGGTAGTAGACTTCGGTGAGAATTCCTGCCGCCACGGTGTACCAGACGCGACTGGCGGTCGAATAGGCGGTGCCAACGGCCTCCTTGGCACCGCGCGTCCAGCGGGGCGGCATCCCGGGCCCGCCGGGCGCCGAGGTTTTCGTGGAAGCTCTCACGCGGTATCCGATTGTAGACGGGTTTCCGGGCCGGGTATCATGACGGATCGTGAAAGCTCTTTTGCCGGCCCGCCCCGCCGTCGCGCCCGCCCGCGCGCTCCGCCGATACTGACATCGTGACCGACTACGCGATGGCCGCGCTCCTCGGGATCGTCGAGGGGCTGACCGAGTTCCTGCCGGTGAGCTCCACCGCGCACCTCCGGATCGCGGAGGCGCTGCTCCGCCTCGATCTCGCGGATCCGTACTGGAAGATGTTCACGATCGTCATCCAGCTCGGGGCAGTTCTCTGCCTGCCGATCTACTTCGCGGCGCGCCTCGCGCGCTTCCTGGCCTCCTACCCGCGCGGCGAGCGGGGCGACCGCGGCCTGCTGACGCACCCGCTCGCGCTCGTCGGGATCGCGTTCGTAGTGACGGCGGTGCCCGCGTTCCTGCTGACGAAGATCATCGGCCGGCAGCTCGAGCGGCTCGACGTGATGGGCCTGTCGCTCGTCGTCGGCGGCGTCGTGATGTGGATCGTGGACGCCCGGCATGCCGCCGCCGAGCGGCGCGGGCGCGCCGCGGGCAGCAGCATCACCACCTGGGACGTGGAGGACGTCTCGCTGGGACAGGCGATCTGGATTGGCGCCTGCCAGATCCTCTCGGCGGTGTTTCCGGGGACGTCGCGGTCGATGGCGACGATTGCGGCCGGCCAGGTCGCCGGCATGTCGCGCGCCGCCGCGCTCGAGTTCTCGTTCCTGCTCTCGCTGCCGACGATGTTCGTCGCAACGGCGTACGATCTGCTCAAGTCGGTGCGGGGCGCGGGCGAGAACCCGATCGGAACGTCGGCCATCGACGCCCACGGCTGGGCCACCCTGGCCGTCGGCTTCGCCGTGTCCTTCGTCGTCGCGTACGGGTCGGTCGCGTGGCTGATGGCGTGGGTGCGCCGCCGCGGCTTCGTGCCCTTTGCGGTCTATCGGATTGCCGCCGGCGGCGCGGTACTGGCGTTCATGGCGCGGCTCGCCGCGCGCTGACGCTCAGGAGGTCTTCTTGAGCTGCGCGAGGAGCGCCGTCAGCAGCTGCGAATAGCGATCGTCGGCGCTCGTGAACGCCTTCTTGTACTCGTCCTCGCTCAGTTTCTGCCGCTTCCAGTCGCTGTCGAACGCCGTGCGCTTGCCGGCGGCCTCGTAGGAGTCGAACGGCTGGTTCTCGTCGCGCTTCGCCTTCAGGCCGTCGGCGCCGAGGTCCTCGACGAACACCTTGCTCTCCGGCACCGACGCGCTGTTCAGATCGATGTAGATGTCTTTGTAGTTCTTCTGGGCGAGCTTCACGTCGATCAGCTGCGGCGCCGAGTACTTCGCCGACACGACCAGCAGCTGGAGCCCCGGAAAGTACAGCGCCGCGACGAAGGTGTCCGCGTTCGCCGGGTCGCGCGTGGCCAGGCTATCGAGCTTGGCGGCGTCGAGCGCCGACGAGAGCTGGTGCGCGAGCGGCGCGGATTTCGAATCCTGGGCGAGCGCGGCCGGCGGCATCGCCAGCCCTGCGATCGCGGCGAGACAACCGAGCGCTACGGCTTTCATGGACCCCTCCCTTGTCGTGGCCGACGTGTGATCGCGGCAGTTCTATCACACGGCAGGGCTGCGCGCCAGCGGCCGCCCGGCCCACCGCGGTTCGAGCGGGTTTTCTGTGAGGGGCCCGCGCTGGCCGCGCCTCGGAGGGGCTGAAAAGAAACGATGCGGGCGGCCCGCCGGCCTCAGATGAAGAGGGCGTCTTCGTCGTCGGCGCGGCCCTGGCGGGACCGCCCGGCCTTCCCGCGCCGGCGCGCCCAGGGAGTGCTGGACGCCCGCCATGGCCTGCTCGACGCGCGCGGCCAGATCGGCGAACAACTGATCGGCCCGCTCGACCTGGGCGGCCGCCAGCGCCGCGGCGCGCGACGCGTCGCGGCCGATGGAATTGAGATGGGCGAAGATCGGCTTGATCTCGCGCTCGACTTCGTCGGCCAGCCGGCCGATGCGCCGCGCGAGCAGCCCGGCCGCGCAGATCAGGGCGACCTGCACCAGCGCCATCACCAGCGTGGCGACGGCAATGATGGCGAGAAAGACCTGCGCAGAACCGCTCACGCCTGCTCCCGCTCCCGCGCCCGCGCCTGCTGGTAGGCCTCGCGGCCCTTGTCGATGGCGCTCGAGAGCGTTTCGCGCCCCTGCTGCACGATCTTCCCCGCGCGCGCGGCCGCCTCGCTCGCACGCTCGCGTCCCTCGCGCGCCCGGTCGCCGAGGTACTCGCGCGTTTCGCGCCCGCTGGCCGGCGCGTACAGGAGCGCGAGCGCCGCGCCGCTCACCGCGCCCAGCAGAAACGCCAGCAGCACGTTCCCGGCTCCCGATCCTTCGTCGCGTCCCATCGCTGCCTCCGCTCGGCGCGAAGCCTGGCGGCCCCGCGCCACCGCACCGGTCAGAAGATGCTGATCTTCACGTTCAGGTATTTCTTCGGGTCCTTCTTCACTTCGGCCAGGAACGACGACAGCTCCGTCGTCACCTTGTTCATGTTCTCATATAACCGCTGATCTTTCAGCAGCTGGCCGGCCGTTCCCTCCCCGGCGTTGAGCCGCCCGACCAGTTCGTCGAGGCGGGTCGTCACCGATGTCAGGCGGTCGTACAGGGCCCGGTCGGTCATGAGGCGTCCGACCGTGCCTTCACCGCTGTTGATGCGCGCGGTCAGGTCGCGCAGGTTCGCCGTCGCGGCCGCCAGCGAGTTCGCGAACGCCTCGTCTTTCAGCAGCTTGCCCAGGCTGCCCTGCCCGCTGTTCAACTGCTGCGTGAGCGTCTCGATGTTGGCGAGCGACGCCTCGAGCGATTGGGCCGCCTTGGGATCCTTCAGCAGGCGGCCGAGCGTGCCCTGGCCGCGCCGGAGACCGCTCGTCAGATCGTTGGCCGATGCCACGAACTGGTGAAGCTCGTTGTACAGCCGGTCGTCGGTCATCAGCTTGCCGACCGTTCCGTGGCCCGTCCGGATGTCGTGCGCCAGTTTGTTGATCTCGTCGATCCCCTGGCTCGCCTGCTCGGTCAGGTCGGAGAACTGCGCCGGCGCGCGGCCGGCCGGCACGTAGCCGAAATCCGGGATCGGCGTCCCGGTCGTGGACGGCGTGATGTCGACGGCGCCCTCGCCGAGCAGGGAGACCGATCCCAGCTTGGCCACCGAATTGGTCGTGACGAGGCCGCGGACCTTCTTGTTCAGATCGAACCCGACGTCCACCTGATCGCCGGCGAACTCGAGCGTGCGGACGGTCCCGACTTCCTGGCCGGCGACGCGCACGGGCGATCCGGGGGCCAGGCCGGAGACGTTGGTGAAGCGGGTCTTGAGCGAATAGCGGTCCCAGAAAAAGCCGCGGCTGCCGCTGAGCGCGAAGATCAGCACCGCCGTGATCACGAGGGCCACGATGGTCAGCACGCCGATTTTCAGTTCCGACCAGGCAAGCGATCGCGTTCTCGGCATGAATCGGTCCTATGACAGAAAGGCCCGGATATAGGGGTCGGTCGAGCGCCGGAGCGCGTCGGCGTCGCCCTCGAACAGGATCAGGCCGTCGCGCAGCATGATGAACTCGGCCTCCCGCTCCTTGTCGGCCGACGCGGGGCCGATGCGGATCGTACCGTCGCGATCGCGCGCGGCCATGTGCGTGGCGACGTAGAAAGCGTCGCGGAGCTGGTGCGTCACGATGATGGAGCTGACGTTCTCCAGGTCGCGCAGCTTGATCATCTCGTCGTTCACCGTCGTCGCCGTGATCGGATCCAGGCCGGTGGTCGCTTCGTCGTACAGCAGGATGCTCGGCTTGAACGCCATCGCGCGGGCGATCGCGACGCGGCGGCGCTGCCCGCCCGACAGCTCCGACGGCATCTTGTCGATGTGCTCCGCCAGGCCGATGAAGCCGAGCACCTCCTCGACGCGGCGGTCCACGTCCTCGAGCGGCATGTCGGTCTCTTCGTACAGCTTGTAGCCGACGTTTTCGCGGACCGTGAGCGAGTCGAAGAGGGCCCCTTCCTGGAAGATCATGCCCAGGTCGGCGCGGACGCCCATCATCTCGTTTTCCGTCAACTGGTCCACGCGCTGTCCGTTCACCCACACGACTCCGCTGTCGGCGTTCAGGAGGCCGGTGATGATCTTCAACGCGGTCGATTTGCCCGATCCGCTGGCACCCAGGATGATCTTCGTGTGCCCCTTGATCAGCGTGAAGCTGATGTCGTCGAGCACGACCTTCTCGTCGAAGGCGAGGTGCACGTGATCGAACATGATCACGGGCGCGCCCCGCTCGCTCAGGATCTGCCGCGCGTCTTCGGTTGCCAGAGCCGCCATCGATCTCCCGTGCGCGCCGCGGGCCGGCTGACCCGCCGCTGCGACCCGATCCTCCGCCCGCCCCGTCCAGCCCGTCCCGCCCCGAACGCCCGCCCGCCTAATAAAGCAACGAGAACAGCACCTGCGTGACGAAGAAGTCGGCGGCGATCACCGCAACCGACCCGGCGACCACCGCGACCGTCGTCGCCTTGCCGACGCCCTGGGTGCCCCCCGTGGTGCGCAGCCCGACGTGACACGCGATGGTCACGATGATGAAGCCGAAGACGAACGGCTTGATCAGGCCCATCCAGATATCCTGCATGTACAGGCCCTTGAGCACCGACGACCAGTAGAGGCCCGAAGCGACCTGCAGGCGGACGCGCGCGACGATCCAGCCGCCGAACACGCCGATGAAGTCCGAGATCACGGTGAGCACAGGCGTCATCAGGAAGCCGGAGAGCATCCGCGGGACGACCAGCTTTCTGACCGGGTCGGTGCCGAGCGCCCGGAGCGCGTTGATCTGGTCGGTCACCATCATCGAGCCGAGCTCGGCGGCGATGCCCGAGCCGATGCGGCCCGTCAGCATCAACGCGGTGAGCACGGGCCCGAGCTCCTTGATCATCGACGCGCTGACGAGCCGGCCGACGACCGGCCGCGCGCCGAACTGGTCGAGCGTCTGGCCGCTCTGCAGCGCGAGCGCCGCGCCGGTGAAGAGCCCGGTCAGCAGGACCACGGTCAGCGATCCGGCGCCGATCGCGTCGAGCTGCTCGACGATGTCGTGCCGGTAGATCGGGCGGGTGACGAGGCCCGCGAACGCGCGGCGCACCAGGAAGACGTACTCCTGCACCTCCAGCGCGGCGGCCTTGGCCATGCGCTCGAACAACGTCAACGGGGTCAGGCCCTCCGCGCCGGCCCGGGCAAGCCCAGCTCGGGGTTGCGCAGGCGCTTGATGTCGTCGCGTATCGCGGCCGCCTTCTCGAAATCGAGGTTCGCGGCCGCCGCCCGCATCTCCTCCTGGCGCGCTGCGAGGTACGCGTCGAGCTGGTGCTGGTTGTGGAACCGCTCGGTGCCGTCGATCGTCGCGGCCGGCGTCACGTAGTCGCGCTCGTACACGCTCGACATCACCTCGTCTATCCGCTTCACGATCGACTGGGGCGTGATGCCGTGCTCCTCGTTGTAGGCCTGTTGCAGGGCCCGGCGGCGGGCGGTCTCGTTGATGGCGGCGCGCATCGAGTCGGTCGTGTTATCAGCGTACATGATCACGCGGCCGTTGACGTTGCGGGCCGCGCGCCCGGACGTCTGGATGAGCGAGCCGGCCGACCGCAGGAAGCCCTCCTTGTCGGCGTCCAGGATGGCCACCAGCGACACTTCGGGGAGGTCGAGCCCCTCCCGGAGCAGGTTGATCCCGACGAGCACGTCGAACGCTCCCCGGCGCAGATCGCGCAGGATCTGCACCCGTTCGAGCGTCTCGATGTCCGAGTGCAGGTACCGCACCTTCACGCCGAGCTCCTGGTAGTACTGCGTCAGGTCCTCGGCCATCCGCTTGGTCAGCGTCGTCACGAGCACCCGCTCGCCGCGCGCCGCGCGGACGCGGATCTCCTGCAGCAGATCGTCGACCTGCCCCTTCACCGGCCGGACGTCGATCGGCGGGTCGATGAGGCCGGTCGGGCGGATGATCTGCTCGACGACGACCCCCTGGGCCTTCGCCAGCTCGTAGGGCCCCGGGGTGGCCGAGACGAACACCACCTGGCCGACGCGCGCCTCCCACTCCTCGAAGTTGAGCGGCCGGTTGTCGAGCGCCGACGGCAGCCGGAATCCGTAGGCGACGAGCACCTCCTTGCGCGAGCGGTCGCCGTAGTACATACCGCGGACCTGCGGCACGGTCTGATGGCTCTCGTCCACGATGATGAGCGCGTCGGCGGGCAGGTAGTCGAGCAGCGTCGGAGGCGG
>Ga0310810_10011665_pt1 | contig 10274 bp, 12 predicted proteins | sample NCmetagenome_FD_207641 | JGI IMG/M metagenome (GOLD analysis project Ga0310810, IMG submission 207641) | Soil microbial communities from experimental microcosm in Duke University, North Carolina, United States - NC | ecosystem: Engineered > Artificial ecosystem > Soil microcosm > Unclassified ...
CTCAAAACCTCCAGCCAACACCAAAGCTCAACTGCAAATTATTCTTCCATCCCCCGTTCACCCGAATCTGCGTAGGGAAATTCGCAACGATTCGCTCTGGATATTTGATTATCGTATCCCCCAGATCTGCTCGGAGAATCAAACGATCGACCGGATAAAACTCAAACACACCGCCAAGGTCCATCGCGAACTCTTTCTCATGAGACACGCCGCATACTGAACCGAAGTTCGTAGGACTGCAGTTGCCGCGTGAGGGAAACTCGCCAAACCACATCATACCAGGTCGGGCCTTTGCGGAAACTCGTACACGATGTTTGCGAATGCCAGCCTTAAGTCCAACGAACCCCTGCATCTTTTGACCAAACTCTTCATTAAGTAAATGAGTTTCAGGAAAGAAGCTAGCCTCTGCATCAATTGACAGGTGTTTGTTGATGTTGTAGGCGAAGCGACCGCCTAATCCCGATAAAGTGTTGTCTCCAGCCCCATTGGGAATTATCCGTGACTGAAAATCCGTTAATTGAATGATTGTATAAACACCACCTACCTCAAACGGATGGTCTTCATCCTGTGCGTTTGCTGGATTTGCACCGGCCATCACAAAGCACACCGCTACCGTTAATCCCATTAAGAGCTTGTGCATTTGGGACCTCCTGTATGTAGTTGTGCAAGCCGCAGAGCTAATGGCTTGGTGGAGTGTCGTGCAGCAACGGTTGTGCCTTTAATGCAATGATGAACTTGCGTGAAGATTGATGCGCAAGCGTAAGGTAAGAATAGGAATCAGCTTTCAGTTGAAAGAAAAATTGGTCACTGTGCTTCGAGTGTCGCAAGTAATTTTCGATAGCGGGGATCGTCAACTACGCTGCTGAAGGCATCCTCAGCTTTCAATCTGGCGGCATCCTTGAACCCCAGCGAAACTGCTTGTTCGAGAAACTGCACTGCAGATTTCTTTTCTCGCATTAATGCATAAACACGTGCGATCTCGAAAACAATATTCGCGTTCTTCTGATCGACCTCATGCGCGAGTTGGAGGTTCGCCAGTGCAACGTTGTAATCCTTTTCTCGCAAACCGGCTTGTGATTCTTCAATTGATGAAATGAGAAGCTGCGAAATAATGCGTCGGGACAGTCGGCGGTCAGCTGAATCTTTTGTTGACTCTTTCTTTTTGAGCCAATCGGCAATTCTTAGAGTTGGTTCCTGACGCGGCAAACTTGCCGACTCAGAATCTGGTTGCCTGAACCAGGCCGCTCGGATTTCACCTGCTTCACGGAGCTGACGTCGAAATGATTCCTCTTCAGTCTTAACTTCCTTTTTGTAATCGCCAGACTGTTTCAATCGCTCCGCCTTTTCGAAGGCGCCCGGCGAATCGCGTAGCCCAGTGAAATCGCGGGCCATAGAAGCATATGCCTCGTACGAATCTACTGAGCGTTGCTCCGTCAGGAATTGTTCGGCCAGCGTCATACGTTCATTTAGATTCGCGTTAAGAAATGCTTCATCGCGCGTAGTGGAACCAGCTTTCATAGACTGCAGTGTAAACCAGGCCATCGCGTGCTTGATGTTGTCGGCAGGAGGCCATTCGTGACCGCCCAGAAACGTTTCAAAACGATATGGGAGAGTTAGCCTGGACATCACCTTCTCAAGTTCCCACATCTCGCTAAAGTTAAAATCATCGACACCAGCAATCCCGAAGTAAGAGAAGTGTGTGTTGCCATCCGGTCTGACATCCCTGGGGAACCCGGCACCACATCCGATGACTCCAGCGAGGCATCCTTTGCAACGACTGGCGAAGGTCGATGCGAGACGCGACCCACCTGAGAACCCGGCGGCGTAAGTTCGTTTTTCATCAATACTGAATCGTGCGTGTGCGTCGTCCCAAAAGTCAGTGAAGATGTTGGAAATCGTTTGCCAGTCAAGACCGTTACGCGAATTATTAGAACAAAGGACGATGTAGCCGAGTTGTTCGGCAGCTTCGGTGAAACGATCGATCGCAACTCTTCCACGCGCCCTGGGATCGAGACAGAATACCGTGGGCCAACGCTTCTCTGGTGTATATGACTTCGGAAGAAAGGCTGCGTAGGATTGATCCGGATGAGACTGTACGACAACTTTGTCGATGACTTTGCCGGCTTCGATCGGTGTAGTCTGCGCGCAAGTCGGAATAGCGGCTACAAGCACAAATATGAAAACACGAATGCTTTGTGGAAACTGAATAAGCACTGTTCGATACCAAAATGTCCGACGAACTTTAGTTTGTCGTGCGTCCAGTTACGGTCCGCTAATAAATCAGAGGTCGTAACCCAACGCACGACAGACTAAAGTTCGTCGGACATCGTCGGACGATTTATCCCGGAGGCCAACTCAATGGTCGTCCGCCAAGCAGATGCACGTGCAGATGAAATACTGATTGCCCGGCGCCAGCCCCAGTGTTGATTACTGTGCGATAACCCGCTTCTCCGTGCCCTTGATCGTTCGCAATCTTGGCAGCAACCCGCAGTAAGTGACCGAGGAGAGCCTCATCTCGTTGAGATGCATCGTCGAGTGAATCAAGGTGCTCGCGTGGAACCACCAGTACATGCATGGGCGCTTGCGGATTAATGTCGCGGATCACCACGCAGCGTTCATCTTTGTGAACGAAATCGCCAGGTATCTCTCCAGCGATAATTTTGCAGAACAAGCAATTGTCTTCTGACATTTTCCTCCTTCGAACACTTAAGCCGTTTCACTGACGGTTTGCAAAGGCGCTGTAACTGACGCACGGATTCTTTCGATGTCAGCACCTACCGCCCGCAACTTAGCCTCGATCTTTTCGTATCCGCGGTCGATGTGATAGACGCGATCGATTAATGTCTCATCAGCCGCAATCAGCCCAGCCAAAACGAGAGAGGCTGAGGCGCGCAAATCTGATGCAATTACACGAGCTCCTGTAAGCGGCGTCGCTCCATCGACAACAGCTGTGCTTCCATCGATGTGGATGTGGGCCCCCATGCGCTGAAGTTCAGAAGCGTGCATGAAACGGTTCTCGAAAACTGTTTCTACGATTTCCGATCGGCCATCGGCCTGCGTCATCAAAACCATGTACTGTGCCTGCATGTCAGTTGGAAATTCGGGATACGGCGCTGTTGACACACCTTTTGCTTTGAGACCATCCGGGCAGGTGACTTCCAGAGTATTCGGATTGGCTTCATAAATCCCCACACCCACTCCGCGCAACTTATCGATGACAGCACCGAGATGATCGGGTTGACAATCTTTGATTTCTAGTTGGCCTTTCGTGATAGCTGCCGCAACGATAAATGTTCCAGTCTCGATTCGATCAGGAATGATCGTGTGTTCTGCGCCTCCAAGAGAGTCAACACCTTCGATTTGAATTGTGTCTGATCCGGCTCCGTTAACGCGTGCTCCCATTTTGTTGAGCAAATCCGCCAGGTCAATAATCTCCGGTTCGCGAGCTGCATTGCGCAGTATGGTCGTTCCTCTCGCGAGCGTGGCAGCCATCATTAGGTTTTCAGTTCCGGTTACGGTGACTTTGGAGAAGTTGATGTCAGCAGCACGAAGGCGACCGTCAGCAGGAGCGCGAGCGACAACATTGCCGGCTTCCAGTTTCACTTCGGCGCCGAATTGTTCGAAGCCTGCAAGGTGCAAATCAATTGGTCGAGTGCCAATTGCGCAACCCCCCGGAAGTGATACCTTCGCCTTACCGAACCGCGCGAGCAGTGGGCCCAACGCAAGAACCGATGCTCGCATGGTCTTTACGAGTTCGTACGGTGCTTCAAAGAGTTCGATGTGCGAGGCGCTGATTTTGTGAGTTCGTAATTCCGGTGTCAGAACGGTCGCGCCGAGATCCTCGAGTAAGCGACGTTGAGTGATGATGTCCCGAACGTAGGGAATGTTGTGAAGAGTTATTGTTTCGGGAGTTAGTAACGCCGCTGCCATGCATGGAAGGGCAGAATTCTTGGCGCCACTGATAGAGACTCGACCGCGAAGTGGTCGGCCACCCCTGATTCTAAATTTATCCACGATGGAGGAGAGATTAATGGAAAATGAGGAATGGGGAAAGCGGGAAAGACGCGGGGACGTGGCGACACGGAGACGCGGAGATTCGGACTTGTCACCGCGTCTCCGCGTCGTCCTATCTCCGCGTCTGCTTGGCCGCTCTCTCTTAAAACCTAATCACTCAAGGAGCCTCGCTTAATTCTTACACCACCATTCGTGGTCATTGCTCGCACTGTGGCGCCTCCAGAGCCGAGACTTACGGCGAGTTCCTTTGTGATGCGACCCTGGACAGTAACCGGAAAGTCGACGCTGATGCCTCCGTTGACGGTTCCTGTTTGAAGGTTCGCCGAATAATTCTCCGGTACACTCATCGAAACGCCGCCGTTAGTGGTGCGCACATCCAGAGTTTCGCCGTCCCAATGATCGCCGCCCAGTTCTATTACCAGACCACCGTTGGTTGTCGTACCGTGAACCGACCCGCCACATTTCCTAAGCACTACGCCGCCGTTCAGAGCATTGAAGTCGATACGCCCGTTGACCTCAGAGATGGCAATGCCACCGTTGTGAGTTTCAAGCGATAGATCTGAATGGCGTGGTACAAAGATCTCGTAACTTACGGACCAATGATAGTCTTGTTGATTCTCGGGACCGTTCGCATAAATCTTGTTACCGCCAGTCTCAACGCGAATTTGGCGGGCGAGTTGCTCGGCTTCACCGGCATTCGGCGCACCCGTTTGCACCTGCGCTCGCACCAGGATCTGCGCCTGATCCCAACCTTTCACCGACACGCCACCGTTTTGACGTCCGTCGATAGAGACTGGTCCACCATTGGGTGCGAGCGTCTGTTCTCTGATTTCACAATTTCCGACGAGTCGATCGCCGTACCAGTTGTTGTTCCCTCGGCAACTGAGCGAGCCTCTCTTCTCCTGTGCCAGGGCACAAATGCTCATGAGTCCGAGTAGTATTGCGACAAGGACAGTTCGTCCTACAAACCTGAACATGGCTTTCCTCTCCTTCATTTGTCTGGGGTCAGTTGTCTCTAGTTTTTTAATGCGGTTCTGAACGGTAAACACCGCAGAGAATCCGATTGTGGCAACAACGAAAAGGACTATTTCTGATTTCCGATTGCCAATTGCCGATTTGGCTCCTGAAAAATCTTGTAATCCGGTGAACTACGTTTTTGAGTGAACGTTTTGATGGGATGACCAGAATTTACAAGAGCTGGTTAGGAAATCGGCAACAGATCAACGCTTACGCAAAACGACAATCCTCGGAATTCCCTGCAGGTCTGGACGAATCTCCACCAGGTGGAATTCGCTATGACTAACCAATTCACTTACTGCCTCACTCTGATCGAATCCAATTTCCAGAAGCAAATGGCCATCTTTTTGTAGAAACTGGGGAGCTTCTGTAGTCAGTCGTCGGATTATCGAGAGACCATCCGGGCCTGGAGTGAGCGCAACCATCGGTTCGTGGTCTTTTACTTCTCGCTGCAGACCTGCCACTACACCAGCGGATACATAGGGTGGATTCGACACGATCAAATCAAACGGAGGTGTATTTTCAGCTAGTGCATCGAAACAATCAGACACAAGAAACTCAATTCTTTGGTCCACCCGTTGCGCGCCGGCGTTTTCTCTGGCGATCGCTAGCGCAGCTGGTGATACATCCAGTCCAACCCCCCGAGAATCCGGGCATTCACAGAGAAGCGTCACGGCAATACAACCAGATCCCGTTCCAACATCGCAGAAGCGTGACCCGTTCATTAATCCCAGCGTCGCCTCAACCAGCAATTCAGTTTCGGGCCGCGGGATCAGGACGTCAGGCGTTACGCGAAACGCGCGGCCGTAAAAGTCCTGATGGCCCGTTATGTACTGAAGAGGCTCACCAGCTGCACGGCGCTCAACCACATCACGAAACTCATGCACTGTGTTGGGTTCGAGTTTCTTTTCGGCGTGTGAAATCAGAAACGTTCGATCCTTTTGAATAACGTGCGCGAGTAATGACCCTGCGTCGCGTCGTGATTCTGGTACGCCCGCCGTTCGCAAGACCTGCGTTGCTTCAAAAAGCGCCTCTGCAATCGAAAGCTCCATAGTTTTCCCATCCGCCCCCCTGACCTATAATGGGCGCGAAACAATCAGGCAAGCAGATCGACTACTTCCAATCTGAATTCAGGAAGCCAGTGTCGATTGAACATATTTTTCAGATAACTAGAACGAGTCTCGTTCCTCCCGTGAACGTCATGGACCTCCAAACATCTGTTTGGGGGTTCTGACGTTAATAGGGCGAAGTTTAACAACGTTGGCCGCAGGTTCGGTGCCGTGGGAACATTATCCAAAAGCCTTCTGTTATTCATCCTGAACTGGCTCGATGCTGAGTTAACAATCCTTTGGGTGCGACTTAACGTCGCGAGCGAAGGCAACACGTTAATGGCTCGCGTGCTCGCGCATGGAGACCTCCCCTTCCTTACGGTCAAACTTCTGGTCGGTGGCTTCGCCGCTTACATTCTTTATCGCTGCGCTCATCTCAAACTCGCTAAACATGGCCTGACGGTCGTTCTCGCGATTTACGCGGGTTTGATGTTGATCCATGCAGCAACCGGTTGCGCGGCGCTCGGATGGTATGGCCCTCAGTTATTCCTCCTTTACTTAGGAAAGTTGCCTCAGTCCTTCATTAGCTTGTTGCTCTAATCGAACAAAAAAAGAAACTATCACCGTTCTTCCGGCGAATAGTAATAAGCGCCGCACAGACGAGCTTTCTCCCTTGCGGGAATGTACTTTCAGTTCTAAATTTATGCACGCTAATCCTGGTTTCCAAAGTCAGAGAAGCACAACGAAGAATCCAGGCAAAAGCATCTTATAGGTTGGCACTTTTGCCACATACTTAGCAGAGAGGCCGAGGTTTATGTATAGACTTACAGCACGTCAGATCCTACTGATCGCACTCATTTCTGGTTTATTTGCAGCCGGCACAGTCGCGGTTGTGGACCGTGTCCAAAATCGCTTTCAGTCATCGCAAGCAGCTTTGAATGAATCGGCGCCCGCCGGGATAACCGATCCGTCCGTGGCGACGGATGAACAAAACAACATCGAGGTTTACAAAGCATTGAGCCCAGGCGTCGTGTTCATACACTCGACATCCTACGCTCGCGACTGGTTGGGTTTTGTTGAGCCGCAGGAAGGTTCCGGTTCGGGATCGATACTGGACCAACAGGGCAACATCCTGACGAATTATCATGTCATCGAAGGTTCGCAGAAACTTTCTGTAAGCATGGGTGGTCAAAAAGATTACCCAGCGACGATCGTAGGTGGAGACCCTGATACCGATCTCGCCGTGATTCGACTTTTGGAAAAACCAGCGGGTCCCTTGACCGTTGTTCCACTGGGAGATTCAGACAAACTGGTCGTTGGTCAAAAGGTTTTGGCGATCGGAAACCCTTTTGGTTTGGATCGCACGTTGACCACTGGCGTCATTAGCGGATTGCAACGGCCAATCAGAGCTCGCAACACCAGGCTGATTGAAGGCGCGATTCAAACCGATGCCTCGATCAATCCCGGTAACTCTGGCGGACCGTTACTTGATTCGCGTGGTCGCATGATCGGGATTAACTCACAAATTCTTTCCCCCTCGGGCAGTTCAGCGGGTGTAGGATTTGCGGTTCCTGTCAACATTGCAAAGCGAGTTGTGCCGCAGCTTCTAGGTGCGGGTAAAGTCCGGCGTCCGAAACTTGGAATCAGCACTCGCGATGTTTCAACAATCCGGAACCAAGTGGACCTGCCTGTTGATGAGGGAGTGCTTATCATTCAGGTCGCTCGTGGAAGTGGTGCAGCGAACGCCGGGCTCCGCGGAATACAGCAAATGGAAAACGGAGACATCGAACTCGGCGACATCATTCTTGGCATCGATAACGACAAGGTTAGTAATTCGGATGATCTGTTCCGTGTACTAGACAAACATCAGATCGGTGAGACAGTGCAAGTTCAAATACTGCGGGATGGCAAACGAACGAGTGTGCCAGTAAGACTGATGGATTCACCTGACACGCGACGCTGACCCGCTGAACAGGTTTCGAGCTTTGTGCTTCAAAGCACAAAGCTCAACCGCGAGGTTATGCATCAAACCACACACTTCTTCAACCTGGGTTACGGGTGGCTCTGCAAGCACTGCAGTGCTGAAGAGACTGAACGTAAGCAGCACCACCATCATCACCCTGACAATCGCAAAACCCCAGCAGGTCTGGCGCTGGCGAAGTGGAGCGATGAAGAGCACCACGGCTTAACTTGTCCTCGGTGTGGAATTGAAGAGCGATTAAGGCGAGCGAGTCACTGAAGGTTTTCGCAGTAAATAGGTCCTATAGGTCTGATAGGTCCTATTAGGCGACGAACAGATCCTGGTAGTCTTTAAAGCTTCTCCTGATCACTTCCAACGCTTCTTGGCGGTCATAAACATCATCGATTGAAACCTTCCTCGGAGCTTCGCCGGGAAACTGCTTGTAACTCAGGAAGTAATGTTTGAGTCGATCAACTAAGGCGGAAGGCAAGTTGCCAATCGAGTCGATATTTCCGTATGCAAGATCCGCTTCGAGGACGGCGATGATCTTGTCGTCAGCCTGTTGACCATCAATCATTCGCAGACCACCGATTGGCTTTGCGTTCAAAAAGAAGCTGCCTTGTGCGAAGTTCTTTTCAGAAAGAACACAGATATCCATCGGATCTCCGTCGCCTTCGATGTCACTTTGACCAATTTTCCTGGCACATAGCTCGGCTACCAAACGACCGCAAAAAGTCTGCGGGATGAACCCGTACAGCGTCGGACACATTGAAGAAAATCGCTGAGGCCGATCAACTCGTAGATGTCCTGATGCTTTGTCCAACTCATACTTGACGACGTCTGTTGGAACAATTTCGATGTAGGCATTGACTAACTCAGGCGCATTCTTTCCAGGCGACACGCCATGCCACGGGTGTGCTTGAAACAACTGCCTGGGCGGGTTTTCTGCCACTTATTTGTGCTCCTCTGCGATGATAAAATGAGTTTCGATTCAATGACAAACCGTTGTCCGATAAACTTCAGTTTGTCGCGTCGTTCTTAACAGGCATCTCGGAATCGCTGCGCTTCTATAACAACTGCGCTCGTGTTTGGCATCACACGACAAGCTATAAAGCATATCGGACATAAATGGCGGCCACTGTAGACGTATCAAAGCCTATCGTAAGCGCACTGTCCTTGCGTTGGATCATAAGTGCAAAAGACGACCTCATCTGGTTTATTGGCTCGGTAGTTTCCAGTTACTTGCTGCTACTACTCTACGTCAGCGGTATTCTCCCGCTGGTGCCGATGGCCGCACTCTGGGCCATCCTGATTGATGCGCCTCACGTCTTCGGAACATTCTCCCGGACATATTTCGACAAAACCGAGCGGCGTAATCGAGCACGTTTGTTGTGGGGTTCTCTCCTGTTCTTTGCCATTGGGCCCCTAATGGTCTTCGCGGGCGCGGCGTTTGTCTTCTTTTTCGTTGCGGCACTCTGGGCCTATTACCACCTCGTCAAACAACATTACGGCTTCATGGTGTTGTATAAGAAGAAGAACAACGACCTGGCTGCTGTAGATAACTTTCTCGACCGCGCTCTATTGTTGTTTGCGTTCAACTATCCATTCGTTGAGTTCATTGCGCGCGACCCGGAAGCAATGGCCCGTGTGCCTTCATTACTTCGGGGTGGCGTAAACGGCTTCGCAAAACTACTGTTAATTGGAACCGTTTTACTCGGCGTGATCTGGTTGGGAAGACAAATTCAACGTGCGATTACGGCGGAGCCTTTGGACGTTCCCAAGTATCTTTTGTTGGCGGCAGCAATACCGATGCATTGGATCGTTCTATTAACTCCAATGCCTAACAAGCCGATCGCAATCGTCGCGATTCTGACCATCTATCACAATTTTCAGTACCATCGTCTCATTTGGTTTCATAACAAGAAGTACACTCGCGAGCCCGAGAAAAAAGATGATTACGGCGCCGCATCATTTATTAGCCGCCGGCTCCTTTACTACATCACGTTTGGAATTATCTTTGGGATCATCTATCAGGGTCCGCGACAACTCTTAGGTTACGTCAGTTTTCAGCGAGCGAACGCCGGCGTCACGGAACAATCATTCCTTATTCAGCTTGGCGTTTCGTTTCTTTGGGGATATGCGTTCATTCATTACTACCTCGATTCGAAGATTTGGCGCGTTAGAAGAGATGCGGCGGTTGGGAAGGCGTTGAACATGTAAATGGTCTTTGGTCT
>Ga0310810_10011666_pt1 | contig 10274 bp, 8 predicted proteins | sample NCmetagenome_FD_207641 | JGI IMG/M metagenome (GOLD analysis project Ga0310810, IMG submission 207641) | Soil microbial communities from experimental microcosm in Duke University, North Carolina, United States - NC | ecosystem: Engineered > Artificial ecosystem > Soil microcosm > Unclassified ...
TGACCCTGGAAGATTGGCGTGCTAATGAAAGCGCATCGGTCATAATGGCTGCCTGCCTGGGGCATGTGCCCGTGTTGCAGTGGTTCAAAGACAATGGAGTCAGCACAGAAGATGTGCGCGCAAACCAAAACCGTGCGCTGCGCTGGGCGGCACAAAAGGGACACTTGACGGCGTGCCAATTTTTGAAAGATTGGGGACTGACGCCGACTGATGCGTGCTGTGTCATTCCACAAACGCTGTGCGAGGTCTTTTGCAAAAAACACGTGCGCGTCCTTCAGTTTTTCAAGGGGTGGTTCAGCGAGACCACCTTGGGCATCCTTGAGTTGATAAGCTTGTGTCAGATCATTGATGCCGCCATGCGTGTTGCCGACAATGACGCTGAAAGGGTCAGCAAAGAGCCTGAAAATTTCCCTGACAACCACGCAGTGGTTGGAGGAAGCAGAGACAAAGTCCCTGATGGGACACTGGCTCAAATTCAATGGTTTTGCGAGTTTCTGCGACTCTGGAAAGCGGAGCTGCTGCAACGATAAAATATCAAGTTCAAATTTATGGAATACAAATCATTGCTCATTGCACTGTTTATTCGTTCGCCAAAAATACAAACACGTGGTCAAAGGGTCCTTTCATGGCCCACTGGGAGTACTTGAACTCTTGCTCAAACAGACAAAACAAATGTGGACAGCTCCCCAATTCAGACTCACGCAGCGCTTGCCTACTTTCCGGACTTTCCCGGTTGAACCATGCTTTGAACACCCACTTACACAGCGTGTCTGCTTTGACCCTTAATTGCGACGAGAGCTCAATAATACTGTCCGCGCGCGCCCCATTCAGCTTGGCTATTGCCTCAACCTGGACAGCGCTCAGACCAGCGGCATGGTTCACGCGGCTCATGGCGCCCTCCATGTTCAGAACCAGCATAACCACAGATTGGGTGTGCAAACGGGCCTGTTTGTTAAACAGCATTTCCCACGTGTAATTGTGGTTCAGGTCGGCGTTCAGCGCACTCTCAAGACTTGGTGTGTCAGCCTCCAGGGGTTGCTTGGTTGGTTCCGCCATGTGAATGATGATGAAATGCCCAGATCAGAGCCGCACTTTAATGACACAACGACGACGACGTGTCAACACGGCATTTGTTCCCATTTTGATTGACCTATCAAAATGCACACAACTCTGGTCCCATTCCAACGTGTCGTCCTCTCTCGTTGGCACAGCCAACGTCAAACGTGGAGAGAACAATGTCTCGTTTGGTGCAAGTGTCTGCATTTTCTGCTCCCGTTTTAGTGCCCGCACTGAGCCTTGTGTGCAATCTGGGTTTGTGCAAACTCTTTCCTTTTTGGGGAAATTATGTTACGCTCGCTTTGGCCGTCACTGGCGGCATATCCACAACCCTGCTGTTTGTCATGGGAGAAAGTCGTCCTGGCTCTTCCAAGTCATTGTCACTTGGGTTGGGACTGCTCTTTGGTCTTGGCATGGCTGCAGCCATAGGATTTCCCGTCGCCATCAAAGTTGGGATCGCGATTGTCGTGAAAATTGTTGGCTTGCTGGTGTCGTACAGCGATACATAAAATTTTGTAAATGTCTGAAATAAACTTCTTGCGAATGCAGTTTTTGTGTCAGTGATTGACTCTCAAGCATGTGCAATGAGGCGTGAGTGACGCAGCTTTCCATGGACCGCGTCAACCACCTGTGGCCCGACATTGCGCGCTTGGTGCCCAAGGCTGAGCCGTCTTTGCCGTGGCTGTACGCCTCCAACGCCACCGTGAATGATGCGCCCCGGCTGTACACAAACTTGCAATACCAGACCCTGGCCCTGCGGCGGTGTCGGCGCCTGGCCAGCCCTGGTTCCGTTCTGCCTCTGGGGACCAAGCTGGACTTTCCTTCCCTCATGGACATGCTGGTCTGGGCCGCCGAGCGGGGTCGCTTGCGAATGATTCAATTCCTCAAAGCCTGGGTGCCGCACGGCCTGACCATACGCGACAACTTGGCGTTGGCGTGGGCTGCAAAAAATGGGCATCTGCACGTGCTGCAGCACTTCAAGGACCAGTGGGGGTTGAGCGCGGAGGATGTCCGTCAGTGCCTGGCGCTGTCATGGTCCGCTCAAAATGGCCACCTCCACGTCCTCCAATTCTTCATGGATCAGTTGGGGCTGCGTCCCGATGGTGTGTCCCCCAGGTATGCTTTGCAGATGGCCGCCGAAAATGGGCACGTCGAGGTCATGCAATTCCTCAAGGATCGTCTGCGTGTGACCCTGAAGGATGTGCGCGCTGCGGACAACCACATGCTGCGCATGGCTTCCCACCTGGGTCACGCGCACGTCCTCCATTTCTTGAAACAATGGAGAGACAGCAATGGGAGACAGCTCACCCCGGATGATGCACGCGGTCACAACAATTATGCGCTGTACATGGCTGCCCAACATGGGCACGTCCACATTTTAAGAGCACTCAAGACCGAGTGGCACTTGACCAAGCATGACTTGAGCAGCAACAACTGGCACGCTTTGACCACTGCTGCCCGACACGGCCATGTCCGGGTTCTCCAAGTGTGCCAAGACTTGTGGGCGCTGACGCGGGAGGATGCGCAGGCTTGGGTGGGTGAAGCTGTGATTATGGCCTCTTTCGGCGGCCACGTCAACGTGCTCCAATTTCTGACGGACAACTGGCCCCTGACGTGCCAGGATGTGCGCTCAAAAGACAATTACGCGCTGCGCATTGCGGCCGGAAATGGACACGTCAACGTGCTCCAATTCTTGAAGGACAACTGGCCCCTGACGCTGCAGGATGTGCGCGCTGACAACAATTGTGCGCTGCGCTGGGCCGCCAGCAATGGGCACACGACCACAGTACAGTTCCTGGAGCAGTGGCTGATTGAGCTGTCGTAAACGCCAATAAAGTTTATTCACCAATACATGGATCGCGTGAACCACCTGTGGCCCGACATTGCAGCCCTGACGCCAAAAGTTGGGCTGGCCTGGTGTGGTGCGTGTCAATGCACGGTGCCCAGAAAAGCCGTCTTGACCGGCACTTCTTGGGCGTCACGGAGGTGCAAGGCGCTGGGTCGTGAACCAGACCCGGCGTGTGCTGGGGTTGCAGCATTTTTGAATCGCACATTTGCCCTGCAGTTCCGAGACAGAGCACACGCGCTGCGCTGGGCCGCTGAACATGGCCACGTTGACGTGCTGCAATTTTTGAAAGGCTTTGGGTTGACACCAGAAGATGCGCGCTCGTACAACAACTACGCGCTGCGCTACGCTGCCATGAATGGCCACCTTGACGTGCTCCAGTTCCTGAAAGACTTTATGGATGCTGCGCCGTCCGGCTCAACGGCGCCAGCACAGCCTGGTGCAGTCACAAACACGAAGTATCTGACGCTGCAAGACGTGCGCAGTGAGAACAATGCCGCGCTGCACTGGGCTGCCCGTAACGGGCATATCAAAGTGCTCCAATTCCTGAAAGGGTTTGGTCTGACGCTGCAGGATGTGCGCTCTGCCAGCAATCGTGCGCTGCGCTGGGCCGCCGAAAAGGGACACGTCAATGTGCTCCAATTCCTAATAAGCTTTAGCCTGACGCTGGAAGATATGCGCTCCGACTTTAATTACGCGCTGCGTCGGGCTGCCGAAAATGGCCACGTTGGCGTGCTCCAATTCCTGACAGGCTTTGGCCTGACGCTGGAAGATGTGCGCTCCTACAACAATTATGCGCTGGGCTGGGCTGCCCACAATGGCCATGTTGCTGTGCTCCAATTCCTGAAAAGCTTTGGCCTGACGCTGGAAGATGTGCGCTCCGACAACAATTATGCGCTGCGTTGGGCTGCCCGCAATGGCCATGTTGCCGTGCTACAATTTCTGAAGGACAACTGGGACCTGACCCTACAAGATGCGCGGGCCGATGATAACTGCGCGCTGCGCTGGGCTGCCGAAAAGGGGCATGTTGACGTGCTCCAATTCCTGAAGAGCAGTTGGAACCTGACACTACAAGACGTGCGCTCTAACGACAATTACGCGCTTCGCTGGGCTGCCAGTTGTGGCCATGTTGGCGTGCTGCAATTTCTAAAAGACTTTAGGGATCCCGATGGGACAATCCAGGGAAGCACTGCTCAGGCCACAGACACACAGCGTCTGACGCTGCAGGATGTGTGCTCTCGGGACGATCACGCACGACGCTGGGCCGCCATCAATGGCCACGTTGTGGCGGTACAGTTTCTAGACCAGTGGCTGATTGAGCTGTCGTAAACGCCAATAAATACAATTCTACCAAATTCATGGACTGTGTGAACCACTTGTGGCCCGACATTGAGGCCCTGACGCCAAAAGTTGGCCTGGCCTGGTGTTATGCGTGCCAATCCACAGCGCCAAGGACTGCTTCACTGTCCGGCACATCACTGGCCACACTGCGGTGCAAGACACTTGGTCACACACAACACGTGCAAAATACGGACCCGATCGCGATTTTAAATGCTACATTCACCTTGAAATTACAGACCGTGCGTGATGCGCTGGGCTGGGCCACCCGAAAAGGCCATGTCTCCGTGCTCCAATTTCTGAAGAACAACTTTGACTTGACTCTGCAGGACGTGCGCTCCGACAACAATTACGCGCTGCGCATGGCTGCTGCAAATGGTCATGTCGCTGTGCTGCAGTTCTTGACAAACACCTGGGACTCAGGAAGTCAGGCTCAAGCCACGAAACAAGCTGACACTTCGTGTCTGACTTTGGAGGACGTGCGCTCTTTTGACAATTACGCGTTGCTTTCAGCAGCGGTCAATGGGTATGTCGCCGTGATGCAGTTCTTGAAGGACAACTGGGCCTTGACCCTGCAAGATGCGCGCGCTATCAAAAATTATGCGCTGCGCAGCGCAGCACGTAAAGGCCATGTCGACGTGCTACAATTCTTGAAGGAGTGGGGATTGACGCGGGAAGATGCGCGCGCCGTGAACAATTACGCGCTGCGCTGGGCTGCCCACAATGGCCATGTGTCTGTGCTGCAATTCCTGCAAACCGCCTGGGGCGCGCAGCAACCGGGGTCGTTGTTAAAGGCAGACACTCTGTGTCTGACTCTGCAGGACGTGCGCTCTGACGACAATGCCGCTCTGCGGGGCGCGGCGGAAAATGGCCATGTCGCCGTGCTTCAATTCCTGCGAGCGTTCCGGGCCCCCGATGGGTCGGCATTGACTCTGCAGGACCTGCAAGACGTGGAGAATTTTGCGCTGCACTGGGCCGCCCTCAATGGCCACACGGCGGCGGTGCAGTTCCTGGAGGAGTGGCTGATTGAGGTGTCGTAAACGCCAATAAAGTTTATTCACCAATACATGGATCGCGTGAACCACCTGTGGCCCGACATTGCGCGCCTGGTGCCCAAGAGTAAAAATAACACAAAAAATTTGGCCGTGTTCGTAGCGTGGTTGTACGCCTCGGACGCCACCACGGCTGGCCTGTCCACGTCACCACACGTTTGGTTGTGGGAAAGTCACTTGCCGGCCAAACGTTTGCGCTGCGCTGCCCGCGTGATGATACACAGGAACGAACTGCGAAATGACAGCGGGTTGTGTGCCAGGTTCAATGTCGTTGACAGCACTGCCATGCTGGAATGGGTGGCGCAGTATGGCCACGCGGCACACCTGGCGTCCTTGCGGGACTGGGGGTTTGGTGTGCACCATGCGCGCAGGGTGGATGTGCTGAAAAAGGCGGCCGACTGTGGTCGCCTGGACATAATCAATGGTGTCAAAGAGTGGCGCGATTTGACGCACCCTGAACCTCACGATATTAATGAGCCAGACAATGCATCAACCAAAAGTGAGTACAAGTGCCTGACTTTACACGACTTGCGTCAAGACCACTCTGCTTTGCGGCGAGCTTCCTTGCACGGCCACGTGCACGTCATCCAGGCGTTCAGGGAGTGGGGCATCACGCTGGCCGATGTTCGGGAAGCACGGGCCCTGGGGTGTGCTGCTGAGCATGGTCACGTGCACGTGCTCCAATATTTCAAGGACTGGCAAGACACAAAGCCTGACGGCACTGTGGAGCGCCTGAGTGTGCGCGATGTGCTGGAAAGTCGGGCACTCGTGAATGCCGCCGAAAATGGGCATGCGCACGTTCTGGCACACCTGAAGGATGCGTGGCACTTGACCACGAATGATGCGCGAGCCGGCAACAACGAAGCGCTGCGCTTGATCGGCATTTCGGGCGACCTGAAATGTCTGGTGTTCCTCAGAGAACAGTGGCACTTGACGCTGGATGATGCGCGCGCCCAAAAAAATTTGCTGTTGCGGCGCGCCGCAGCCTATGGACACATGGAGGTGCTGCGCTGCCTCAGGGAATGGGTTGACCCCGTGAAACCGGGCGATCCGGAGCCCATCGCGAACTGGCTCCACAGGGTCACTCATGGCGCCCAGCAATCTTGTCCCATCCAAGATCGTCTCACCCTGGAGGATGTGCGCAGCAAGAACAACTTTGCACTAAAATGGGCCGCATGCAGCGACCGCTTGGAGGTGCTCAAATTCTTCAGGGAGTGGCGCGACATTAATCCTGATGGCAGCGTGGCCGGGTTGGGGGAGCATGACGTCAGGTTGGCGCTGCACCATGCGCATGCGCATGGGGAGACGACACAGTTCCTGGAGGAGTGGCTGATTGAGGTGTCGTAAACGCCAATAAACACAATTTTACCAAATTTATGGACCGTGTGAACCACCTGTGGCCCGACATTGCGGCCCTGGCGCCCCGCGTTGGCCTGGCCTGGTGCTACGCGTGCCAATTTACCGCGCCCAGAACAGCTGTCTTGAACGCCACTTCTTGGGCGTCAAGTAGGTGCAAGGCGCTGGGTCGTGAGCCAGCCTCGGCCATTGTCGGGGTTGCAGCATTCTTGAACCACACTTTTGCCTTGCAGTTTCAAGACAGAGCACACGCGCTGCGCTGGGCCGCTGAACATGGCCACGTTGACGTGCTGCAATTTCTGAAAGGCTTTGGGTTGACACCAGAAGATGTGCGCTCGTACAACAACTACGCCATGCGCAGGGCTGCCAAAAATGGCCACCTTGACGTGCTCCAGTTCCTGAAAGGCCATGGCCTGACGCTGGACGATGTGCGCTCTGACAACAATTGGCCGCTGCGCTGGGCTGCCGAAAATGGCCACATCGACGTGCTGCAATTCCTGACAGGCTTTGGCCTGACGTTGGAAGATGTGCGCTCTGACAACAATTGGGCGTTGCGTTGGGCCGCCAGATATGGCTACGTTGACGTGCTCCAGTTCCTGAAAGGCTTTGGCCTGACGCGGGAAGATGTGCGCTCCTTGGACAATTATGCGCTGCGTTGGGCTGCCCACAATGGCCACGTCGGTGTGCTCCAATTCCTGAAAGACTTTGGCCTGACGCTGGAAGAAGATGTTCGCTCTGACAACAATTCCGTGCTGCGCTGGGCTGCCGGAAATGGCCACGTTGACGTGCTCCAGTTCCTGAAAGGCTTTGGCCTGACGCGGGAAGATGTGCGCTCCCGAGACAATTGCGCGCTGCGTTGGGCTGCTAAAAATGGCCACGTTGCCGTGCTCCAATTCCTGAAAGACTTTGGCCTGACGCTGGAAGATGTGCGCTCCGATGACAATTACTCGCTGCGTCGGGCTGCCGGAAATGGCCACGTTGACGTGCTCCAATTCCTGAAAGGCTTTGGCCTGACGCTAGAAGATGTTCGCTCCGATAACAATTTAGCGCTGCGCTGGGCCGCCTCCAATGGCCACACTGCGGCGGTGCAGTTTTTAGAACAGTGGCTGATTGAGGTGTCGTAAACGCCAATAAACACAATTTTACCAAATTTATGGACCGTGTGAACCACTTGTGGCCCGACATTGCGGCCCTGGTGCCAAAAACGACAAACCCGGCGCAGCACTCCGTGGCGTGGCTGTTTGCATCCCATGACACAGCCCTGGCGCTGCCGAGGTGCGTGCGCATGAAGAAGAGGCGAGGTGTGGCCGCGACGCGCTGTCAAACACGCCAAGGGAGAGTGCGCTCGTTTGCCATGTACATTGTCAAGTCAGCAATGACTCACGATCTAGATTGCTTTGACAGCCACACCCACCCAACACCCGGCATGCAGTGGGCCGCAAAGTACGGCTATGTCACTGTACTGCAGTTCGTCAAACGCTGGGGGCTGTCGTCAGATGTAATAAAGCCCACAGCCCTGTACAGGGCCGCCTGCTATGCGCGCATCAACATTCTGGAGTTTGTCATGGCGTGGAAGCGTGCCACGCGCGAAGCAAATAAACCGGCCGATCAGGTCACAGTAAAGGACTTTCTCCAGTTTTGGGAGGGGCTCTCCTACGCGCCGCCTTTGCTGGGCATGTGTGCCAACCACATTTTGGACGGGGCTGCCACATACGGCCAGATCAGCGTGCTGGAATGGTTGAAGTACTGGGGCTTGAGCGCAGACAATGTGCGTCGCAAACACAATGCTGCACTGCGTTGGGCTGCCGAGCAGGGACGCGTCAATGCGCTGCAGTACCTCAAGGACAACTGGGGCTTGACAACAAAAGACGCGCGCTCGCTGGACAACTACGCCTTGGTTGGGGCGGCCCAGCATGGCCACGTTGACGTGCTGACATTCTTGAAGGATGTCTGGGGCTTGAACACCAGTGATGCGCGTGCCCAGGACGGTGCGCCGCTCAGGCTGGCCATCAAATTTGGCGGCGTGGCCGTGCTGCAGGTTCTCAAGGAACAGTATGGGCTGACTTGTGCAGATTTGCGCGCGCACGACAACAACGCGCTCCGTCTGGCTGTTGTGTACGATCGTGTTCCCGTGCTGCACTTTCTAAAAAATTGGCGTGATTCACCCAGCGGCACAGCGTACGGACCGGGCTGTCTGACGTTGGAGGATGTGCGCACGCAGGGAAATTATGTGCTCAGAGTGGCCATCAGGTACGACCAAGTTGCCGTGCTCCAATTTTTCCGGGAGTGGCGCGACTCAGACAACTCAAGGTTGACGCTGCAAGATCTGCATGTCGCCATAGAACGCAACCAACCCAGAGTGTTCCAGGACGCCACAAAACAGGTGCTGGATGCGTGGCTGGCCGAGCTCCTGGCGCAGAATGATTGATGCAATAAAATTCATTTTTCCACCCCTCTTTTGGCATGGACTGCATCAACCACTTGTGGCCTGACATCGCCGACCTCACGCCCCGGCTCAGCGTGGCCTGGTGCAGCGCGTGCCAGCACACCAGCTGCGCAATCAAACAAGTGGGCATCAACAATGGTGTGCCCCTGTCTTGCGTGCGCTGGAAAGTGGCGTGCGCCGACCCCACCCAAAGCAGCCTGCCGGCCATAAAAAAGCAGCTGTTTTGGGATGCCATCATCCGGGAAACCCTTGGGTTGCTTCGATTCTTGAAGGCGCACGGCTTCAGTGTGCAGGATGTGCGCGACGCCAATTCATGCAATGGGTTGGTGTTGGGTTGGATCGCCGCGAATGGGAGTCTGGGTGTGCTGCAAACTCTGACAGACTTGTGGCGGCTGTCGCTGGGCGACATGCGCAGCCACAACAACGTCATGATAAAGGAAGCAGCCAGACATGGACACGCCCACATCCTCCACTTCTTGCGCCAGTTCAAGAGCCTGCTTGCATACCCGACCGGAAAAAGAACACGGAAAGGTAAACCCGCCCGGCGCACACTCACGGCGCAGGACGCACGCGCTGACAATAACTATGCGCTGATGTGGGCTGCCCACAATGGGCATGTGGCAGCCCTGCAAGCCCTGCAACAGTTTGGGTTGACCATCGAAGACGTGCGCACAAACAACAATTGTGCAGTGCGCTGGGCCGCCGGAAATGGACACGTGCCCGTTCTTCAACTTTTCCGCGAATGGGGGCTGACCCTGCAAGACGTGCGCGCAGACGACAACCACATCCTACGTATGGCTGCTGAAAGCGGCATTGTCGGCGTGCTGCAATTCCTGAAAGAGTGGGGCTTGACGCAACAAGATGCACGTGCTTGCGACAACGAGGCTCTCCAACTGGCCGCAAAAAATGGACACGTCGGCGTGCTGCAATTCCTGAAAGAGTGGGGCTTGACGCAACAAGATGCACGCGCTCGCTCAAACAGCGCGATGTTTCTGGCCACATACTTTTGCCGCATGGACGTGCTCATTTTTTTGAAAAATGAGTGGCACTTCACGCACGACGACGCGCTCCAAATGTTGTTCACACACAGCCACTATTCATCAAGGTTTGGACCAGACGTGCGTGCATTTTTTGAGGCATGGGAAGCGGAGGTCCACAACGGGTTGTCGTGCCCAGCCGG
>Ga0310810_10011667_pt1 | contig 10273 bp, 7 predicted proteins | sample NCmetagenome_FD_207641 | JGI IMG/M metagenome (GOLD analysis project Ga0310810, IMG submission 207641) | Soil microbial communities from experimental microcosm in Duke University, North Carolina, United States - NC | ecosystem: Engineered > Artificial ecosystem > Soil microcosm > Unclassified ...
TCCGCGCCTGCAGCCCTCGCGGGTCGATCACCCGCACAGACACGTGGCGAAAACCCGGTTGGGGGGTGGCCGGTACGTACGCCAGCCAGTACTGTTCCCGGAGTTCGCTTCCGATCTGCTCGTAGACACCGGGGAGCTCGGCGGGATCGGTCGTCACGAATGCCCGGCCGCCGGTATCTTCGGCGAGCCGCCGCATCTCGAACCGCATCGTGCGGTCGAGCCAGTTCAACTCTTCCGGTACGGGTACGGTGGCCTTCTCGGCAGGAACGATCGTGAAGATCGTGACGTCGCTCGTGCGGGCCGCGTCGAGTGCCTGTTCGAACGGAATGTGGCTCGCGTTATCCATCCCGTCGGACAGCACCACCAGCGCCTGGCGGCGCACACCCTCCTGCGCGTGGCGCGCGCGCGTCAGCGTATGCAGGGCGAGATAGATCGATTCGTACATGGCCGTGCTGCCGATCGGAGTGGCCGTCCGAATGGCGGCGATCACGCTGTCGCGATCCTCCGAGAGCGGACGCGTCAGCGCCACGGTCGTGTTGAACAGAATCAACCCGACACGGTCGCCTGGACGCAGCGTCTTGACGAGGTCGGTCGCGGCCTTCTTCGTGATCTCGAGCCGCGCGTACATGCTGGCGCTCGTATCGATCAGCACCATCACGTCGAGCGGCGCATCGGAGGTCTCGAACAGCTCGATCCGCTGCGGCAAGCCTTCCTCCAGTACCGAGAAGTTCTCGAGACGAAGGCCGCTTACAAACCGGCGCTGTGCGTCTGTGACCGCGACCTGCAGGACGACGAGGTCGGTTCCAGCGCGATAGACCGTCGGCGACTCTGTCTGGGCAGCGCCGACAGCCACGGCTGCCGCCACGATGGTGGCAACCGCGAGCCGTCCGCAGCCACGCAGATGCTCACGGGAGGTTGAAACGGACACCATACTGCAACCGGTGAGCGATAGCGCTGTTCGGCCCCGGGCCGAATACTTCGCGCTTGCCGTACAGGAACTCGACGCCCATCCAGGCACGGTCGCCGAGGAACCAGTACAGGAGATTGGCTGACAGGTAATCGAGTTGTCGGTTGAGGTCTGATGTGTAGAACGGCTCCTCGGGCACGAACCCCGAGCTGGCGACGGCGTTACTGGACCATTTCTCTGCCCAGAAGTGCTCGTAGCCGGCCATGTACGCGCTCACCGGCACCGCCTGCAGTCGGCCGATCTCGTCAGGGACAGCGGTGATGCCGCTGCGGTAGCCGCCGACGCCGGGGCCGTACGTCAGGACGCCGTATGCGGTGTCGCGACCCCAGGTCGTGAAGTTGATGGACAGCGCCGTGCCCCACAGCGCGACCGTGTCCGGATCCTGAGGCGGCGCGCTCGGCCGGAAACGCGAGGCACCGGTAAATGCTGATGCCTGGATGTGACCGTTGGAACGCGTGTAGCGGAAGCGTGTGGCGAAGTTGGGCGCAGGGAACTCGGCCTGGCCCGGAATGTTGTCGGGAACGATGATCGCGGACTTGTTGTCTTCAACCGCTGCCGCCCATATGAACGAGCCGAACGTCTTCGTGTAACGCAGTTGCGCCAGACGGATCTGGGCGAACGCCGTCGGCGCCTCAAAATCGATCGTGCGCGGCAGGTTGTCTTCATCCACGAAGGTGCTCCAGGTCTGCCCGGCGAGCAGCCCTCTCCACACCCCGTAGGCGTGCCGCAGCCGGAAGGTGGTGCCGGAGCCATAGAAATCGCCCTCGATGAACATCCGGAGCTCGTGACCTTCGGCCGGACCGCGGATGTCGATGTTCAACCGCGTCTCCTTGGCAATCAGGTTCGAGTTGGTGCGTTTCCCGCCGTCGATCGGGATCGTCTGCACAACGAACGAGTCCTCGTTGCCGATCGGATTGAAGTCGCGAATGACGTCGAGCTTGATGCGGCCGCCGGGCTTGAAGGTGAAGTCACCGACCTTGAAGCCGTCTGGCGGCTTCGCCGGCTGGGCGGGCGTCGGCGCCTGCGGGTCGGCGAGGGGTGTCTCAGCGACTGCGACTGCGGCGGCGGTTGCGAGGTCGAGCTCCTGCGCGGCGGCCGGACGGGACACAGCTGCGAGCAGTGCCATCAACATGCCTGTACCAACCGAACACCGTCGGTATGAACTCATGAACCTCACCTGGAAATGCGGGGATTCGCGCGGCGCGCGGCGTGGACACGGCGAGCAACGTCGTAGGCGTGCCCTCCGCCAAGCCAGCAGCGCGCCGCCTGCTCGGTGGCGAAGTACTCGATCGGTACGCGGCGGTGACAGCCTGTGATCGGCGAGATGGTCTTCCACGCGGGCTCGCCAACGATGGCAATCCTGGAAATGCCCTCGGCATCGCGCCCGCTCCACAGCCCCTCGGGATCGAACCGTCCTTCATGGTGCGGGCCGGCGTAACGCTCCAGCCAAATCAGGACGTCGACTCTGCCGACGCGCGCAATCGCCGACCGTACGAGCTTGACGAGCTCACGCTGATCGGCCCGTGTGACTGGTCCGACGATCGTTACCGCCACGAGACCACACGGATTACATGAGCGACTGCGCACCACTCACCGACCTTACGGTCGATGCGAGCGAGGCACTATGCGGATCTGGCGGTGATTCCACGTGCCGCAAACGCATAGAGCACCGGGGTCATCGATGCGTATTCTGCGACCGTCCATGCTTCCGCCGCCCCCGGATTCGCGCACCACTGGAGAACGCAGATGACCACCGAGACGCAGGTTTCGCCCGCCCACGAAACGGCTGCCACGCCGACGCCGCTCGTCAACTTCTTTTCTGCCGCGGAGGCGCGCATCGATCGGTGGCGCCAGCTCTCGGCCGTGGTGCGTGCCTGGCAGGCGGCGCCGTCGCTGGGCAACTCGAGCGACGCCCTCTACACGGAAGCGGTGGTGCTCTTTACGGAAGTGTCGCCCCTCGAAACGTTCTTCGCCTATCCCGGTCCACGCCTGATGGCGGCAACCGAACAGGCGCTGACCGAGCGGAACGCCGGCGTCGCGGTTCGACTGATCCAGCACATCTCCGCGTCGCTGCTCAGCGGGTCGTATCGGCACGATGGGGGTGCGTGGGACCCGCTGGGCGAGGAGGGCGCGGCGAGCGCGGCTGACCTGCTGCCGCCCGATCTCACTTCGGGCAACGGTCAGAAGCCGTACTTCGAAACATTGATCGTCACACCCGTGGACCCGTCACAGTGGGACCGCGCGCGCCACGACCTGAAACGGTTGCGCCGCGCTGATGACGCGTTCAACTATGAGATCGTGCAGGTCGGCACGTTCGAGGACGCCGTGCTCGGCGTGATCTGCAACTACAACCTGCAGTCGGTCGTCATCCGTGACGGCTTCGAATACCGATCACGACATGACGTGCCGGTGCTCCGTGAATTCCTTCGGCGGCACCTGAACGGGGTCGAGTCGGCGAACGCTCCCGCCGCGCTGGCCACGGCGCTCGCCCGGGCGATCAAGCGGTACCGCCCGGAGCTCGACGTCTATCTGCTCACCGATCGCGCGGTCGAGACGCTCGCCGGCAGTGATGAGGCCGCACCGTTGCGCCGCATCTTCCATAACCTCGAAGAGTTGATGGAACTGCACCTGGCCATTCTCGACGGCGTCAACGATCGCTACGACACCCCCTATTTCAACAACCTCAAGAAGTACGCGCAGCGCCCCATCGGCACCTTCCATGCCCTGCCCATTGCCCGCGGCAAGTCCGTGTTCCGGTCGAACTGGATCCGCGACATGGGTCACTTCTATGGCACCAACCTGTTCCTTGCCGAGTCATCGGCGACGACCGGCGGCCTGGACAGCCTGCTGGAACCTACCGGCACTATCAAGAAGGCACAGGAGCTCACGGCCCGCGCCTTTGGGGCGCAGCGCGCGTACTTCGCGACGAACGGCACCTCGACGTCGAACAAGATCGTCGTCCAGGCAATCTGCACACCAGGCGACATCGTCATCGTCGATCGCAACTGCCATAAGTCTCACCATTACGGGTTCGTGCTCGCGGGAGCACAGCCGTACTACGTCGAGGCGTATCCGTTGCTGTCGTACTCGATGTACGGCGGTGTGCCGCTCACGGCGATCAAGGCCGCCTTGCTCAACTGCCTCGAGCAGGGCGTCCTCGATCGCGTGCGCGCGATCGATCTCACGAACTGCACCTTCGACGGGCACATGTACAACACCCAGCAGGTGATGCTGGAGTGTCTGGCCATCAAACCTGACCTGATCTTCCTGTGGGATGAAGCGTGGTTCGGATTCGCGCGCTTCAACGCGTTCCACCGCCGCCGCACCGCGATGGGTGCGGCCGCTGCGCTCACCGCCCGTCTTCGTCATCCGGCGTATCGGGCTCAGTACCAGCAGGCCGCTGAAGCCGCGGGGCCGATCGACGGCCGCAATCCGCGGCTGCTGACCACACCGCTGCTGCCCGATCCCGACAAGGTGCGGATCCGCGTCTACCAGACCTGCTCGACGCACAAGTCGATGTCGGCCCTGCGGCAAGGGTCGATGATTCTGATCTGGGACGACGACTTCCATCGGATCGAGGGTGTGTTCACGGAGGCGTTCTTGACGCACACGTCGACGTCGCCAAACCTGCAGATCATCGCGTCGCTCGACGTGGCGCGCCGGCAGATGGAGCTCGAGGGATACGAGCTCACGATGCACGCGGCGGAGGTCGCATTCCGAATCCGGCGCGAGGTGAACAATCATCCGCTGATCTCACGCTACTTCCACGTCGCCACGCCGTCCGAGATGGTGCCACCGGAGTTCCGGGAGTCCGGCATTACCGACTACGGGCGTCCGCATGCCACGTGGAAGGAGCTCATTGATGCCTGGGACAGCGACGAGTTCGCACTCGACCCGACGCGGCTGACGCTCGTCTGCGGGCGGGCGGGCTTCGATGGCACGCAGTTCAAGGGGCTGCTGGCGGAGCGCTTCGATATTCAGGTGAATAAGACCTCGCGTAACAGCGTCCTCCTGCAGACCAACATCAACAACACGCGCAGCGACGCCGCCCTGCTCGTCAAGGCGCTGGCCGACCTGGCGCGCGAACTCGATCAGCGTCTCGAGCGCGGCGGCGCGGACGAGCGTGCCCGCTTCGACAGCCGGGTGCGGGCGCTCGTCGACGACGTGCCTGACCTCCCGGACTTCAGCTGGTTCCACGACGTGTTCCGCGACAATCCGTCGGGACCGGCGAATATCGGTCACATCCGCGAGGCGTTCTACCTGTCCTACGATGCCGCGAACTGCGAATTCATCAAGTTGGCGAGCCCGGGGCTCGACGAGCGGCTGGCAAACGGGCCGGAGCTCGTCTCTGCAAATTTCGTGATTCCGTACCCGCCCGGGTTCCCGATCATGGTCCCCGGACAGGTCATCACGCCCCAGACGATTACGTTCATGCGCCAGATGGACGTGAAGGAAATCCACGGCTACCGCGCTGAGCAGGGGCTCAAGCTACTCACACCGCAGGCCCTTGCTGCGCACGGCGCGCGGAAAGACCGGGCCACGGCGTCATGACATCGATCCAACTGGATCTGGCAGCTGTTTCGCCCAAACCATGAACATCGCGGGCGCAATGGAACTAACCATGGCGTCCGCGACCGCGGGCCTGGTGCTCGGCAGCGTCCTGGGCGGGCCGCTCGCCGAGTACCTGGTCCGGCGGCACAGATGACGACCGCCCCAACACCGGCGCCGACGATGAACGTGCGTGCCAGACCAGTAAGGAAATGAGACTGTAAGCACGGTCGGCGGAAGCCGTTCTCACGGCGCCCGCTGACCGGGCGCCGTGCCGTGCTCGAGCAGCCGTTACGAATCGAAACCGGGCGGGTAGTGCTTGAAGATCTTGTAGATGGCCTTCGCGACCGTCTTGTCGCGATCATGCGCATCGTCGTCGGTATCGACCTGCTTCGTGGCGGTGCCTCGCCACACCAACTGGCCCCGACTGGTGTCCATCATGTCAACCGCGAGTGTGCCGACGAGAATGTCCCGCACGCGTATCTCAGTCGCCGTGGGTCCCCAGCCTCCGCCCCAGCCCCAGCCGCCCCAGCCGCCCCAGCCGTAGCCCCCGTACATCGGACCGTAGCCGTAGCCGGTGATTTCCTTCTGCTTCTCGTAGGTCATGTGGAACTCGACGATGACATCGGGCGGCGCGCCGTCGGCCTTACGCAGCCCCTTGTATCCGAGCTGGGTCTCGAGTCCCGTGATGATCCGCTCGTCGATCAAGGGATCGCCACTTGAGGTCCCTACCTTGAGCGCGTACGTGTGGTACTGCGTGAAGTTGGCCGTCCTGTCGAAGTCGTACGACGTGTCCTGTGCTGTGGCCAGCACAGGGAGTGCAACGATCGCCAAGCCTGCCAGGCCCAGCCTGCGAATGACTGTCATGGTCCGTCTCCCTGCCGTGTAGCGGTGCAAGGGCAGGTCCCCGCGTATTCGCGCGGGATCCCTGCGACGGACGCTCACGTCGTCTCGCGAGGCCTCACTGCGGATCGAGAGCGCTGACAGCCGGCTGCGTCGCCGCCTGTCGCGCGGCGTCCACCCGTCCAGGTACGACGACGCCGAGCTTCTTCATGCGGAAGCGGAGCGTGTTGGGATGCAGTCCGAGCCGGACCGCCGCGTTCCCGGCCCCGTTGATCCGGCCACCGCACTCGCGCAGTACCTTTTCAATGTACTGCCGCTGCACGGCATCAAGTGTCTGATCGGTGCTCGCACTCGCACCGCTGATGGGCGGCGACGGCTGCAGCGGGTAGTCGAGCTGCAGCGTATCGCCGTTCGAACTGATCAGCGCCCGCTCGATCACGTTGTCGAGCTCGCGGACATTTCCGGGCCAGTCGTAGCCCGTCAGGGCATGCATCACGTCCGTCGGCACCGTGGTGATGTTTCGGCCAAGATCATGTTGACGCCGCCGGATAAACGACCACACCAGATCCGGAATGTCGTGGCGCCGATCGCGCAGCGGCGGCAGCACGATCGGGAACACATTGAGACGATAGAAGAGGTCGGCGCGAAACCGCCCGTCGGCCACTGCATGCTCGAGATCGACGTGGGTCGCGGCGACGACACGCACGTCAACGCGGCGCACCTTCGATGAACCCACGCGCTCGAATTCGCCCTCCTGAAGGGCCCGGAGCATCTTCGACTGGAGTTCCGGCGCAAGGTCGCCAATCTCGTCGAGAAACAATGTCCCGCCGTGCGCAAGCTCGAACCGCCCCTGCCGCAGCGAGGTGGCGTCGGTGAAGGCGCCGCGCTCATGGCCGAACAGCTCGCTTTCGATGAGCGTCGGTGGCAGCGCCGCGCAGTTCACGCGGATGAACGGTCCATCCCGGCGGCGGCTTCGCTCGTGCACCGCCCGCGCAAACAGCTCCTTGCCGGTTCCGGTCTCGCCGCAAAGCAGCACCGTGACGTCGTGCGGTGCGACCTGATCCAGGCGGTCGAGCGCAACCTTGATCGCCGAACTCTGGCCGATGATTCCGCCCTCGGCCACCGTGCGATCAGCGGTGTGATCAACTGCGTGACCAGCCGTGTGAGCGCCGTCGGGCCGCCGGGCGGCGGCCGGACGCGGCGTCGGCTCGCGGACCGACCGATCGATGCTGCTGCCGAGGATTTCGCCAAAGAGTTTGAGACGACCCGCCGCAGCGTCGTTCCATTCGGGGTGGCTGCGACGTGCGCCGAGCATCAGCGCGCAACACACGCTGCCACGCAGCACGATCGGAACCGCCAAACGGACAAGGATGCCCGTACGCACAGAGTGCGCGCGATCGGCAGCGGCCGAGTCCGGAAGGTCACTCTCGCTGGAGACTCCGACGACGGTGCCACGGACCAGACGCCGCAGCAGCCACGGCATCTCCGCCAGGTCCTCAGCCGTGCAGGGGACATGCGGACGTGGTGCCCACGATCCGGTCAGGCACGGTTCGCCGTGGGCGCCGTAAGTGACAAGCGTGCACTCGTCGGCACCGAATGCCATCCCGATTGCCTCGAGCGCGCTCGTCAGGCGCTCGGACGCCTCGTCCGGTTCAAAGGTACAGGACAACGATGATAGCGACATCGCGAACTGTTCAAACGGACTGAGTTCCCGCCACGGTTCTAATGCGATCACTGGGTTCATGAACGCCATTTCCAGGTGCTCACGGCGCGGCCGCGGCGAATCCTCCACCTAAAGCCAGGTGTAAGGCGATGCGGTTGGCCAGACGATCGTTACGAACAGCGACGAGCGCGAACTGGCTGTCCAGCACTCTCGCCTGCATCTCCAGGACGTGCAGCAGATCGGTCGCGCCGATGTCGTAGCGCGTGCGGCCCAGTCGAGCCGCTTCCGTATCCTGGGCCAGAACCGACTCGAGATATCGCTGCTGATCAGCGAGCAGCGTCTCACTGCCAAGCGCACTTTCCACTTCGCCGAAGGCGCGGAGCGCCGCCTGTCCGAAGAGGGCGAGCGAGGCCTCCTGGTCGGCGGTGGCGGCGCGAACCTGCGCCTGGAGCGCTCCGCCGAGAAAGAGCGGCGCAAACACCTCCAGGCCAGCTTTCCAGAAATTGGCCCCCACGCCAATCAGTTGCAGCAGATCGTCAGACGAGCGTCCGCCGCTGGCGGTGAGCGTGAATCGCGGCAGCCGTGCCGCTTTCGCCGCCTGCACCGCATGAAACGTGGCCGCCACCCGCCGCTCGGCGGCAACGAGATCCGGACGACGTTCGAGCAGCTCCGATGGCAACCCGTCGGGAACCGGCGCCGGCACAGGAGGGAGGCTAGGTGCCAGCGCCAGTTCCGCGGCGGGGTAACGCCCGAGGAGCACCTCGAGGCTTCGAGTGAGCTGCTGCAATGAGGCGGCGAACGCACGTTCCCGTTCGCGGGCGCGATCGAGGTCGGCGCCGGCCAGAGCGACGTCCTGAGCACCGACCGCGCCGACGGCGTTCTTGGTCCGGACCAGCCGCAGCAAGTCGTCGTATACGGTCGCGGCCGAGACAGCGGTCACGCGGAGTCGCTCGGTCGCGATCGTGTTGTACCAGACCGTCGCGATTAATGCGGCAAGCGACTGTCGCGCCGACAGGACGTCGGCCGCCGCCGCATCCTTCCTCGCGTCGGCTGCCGCGCCGGAGGCGCGTACCCGCCCCCACACGTCGAGCTCCCACGCCACGTCGAGGACGGCGCCAGTCCGATCGCGTACCCCGTCACTGCGTCCGACGACGCCTTCGAGGGCGGTCGCCGCAAGCTGGGGGTATAACAGCGATCGCGCGGCGGTCGCCAGTGCTGCAGCGTGGTCGACACGCGTGACCGCGGCCTTGAGATCGAGGTTGTGCTCCAGTCCTTCGGTGACGACCGCCTGGAGCTGTGAGTCCTGGAACGTTCCCAGCCAGTCTTTGATGACGTCGCCGCTGACGCCGCTGGTGGCCGTGTACTCCGGAGGCACAACGGTCGTCGCGGGCAGAACGCCGGCGAGTGCATCAGCCGGTGGCGGAGGCTGTTTGACCGCACACGCCGTCAACGCCCACCCGGCGACGACCGTACCCGACAACCAACGGAGATGTGCGGATCTCATGTTCAGTGCAGGCTGACGTTGTGTTTGATGATGATCCAATTGAGGTACGAGCCCACGCGCAACAGCACCTTGCGGATGATGTGAACCGGAACGAGGTGGTGCGTGTAGATCGCGCCCGTTCCGCGCGCACCGGCGGCGAGGAACAGATCCTTGTCCTTGCCGTCGAGGACGAGCTTCACCGCGAAGCGGCCTTCCGGCGTCGGCGTCGCGCCCGTCTGCGGCAACGTGCCGGTCAGCGGCAGCTGCCCCTGGCCCTGCGCCCAGATGATCGAGTCGACCCGGGCCTTGATGATCCGGCCGGGATACGTGGTGAGCGCCAGCTCCGCTTCGTTGCCGGGTTCGACCGCGCGCAACTCGTTCTGCCAGAACATCGCGAGGATGACCTCGTCCTGTTCGACAAACGACATCACTGGATTCAGTGGCAGCTGCGACACCGTCGAACCGGGCCGCAACTGCAAATTGATCACGTGCCCATCCGCGGGTGCGTAGACGGCCGTTTCTTCGAGCTTCCACTCAGCGTCCTTCAGCTGCGCGCGGATTTCCGCCACCCTGGCCTGCTCGTGGCCTGACATCGCACTGACACGTTCCCGTACTGACGAGGCCTTGGCGCGACTGGCGGTTACTTCCTTTTCTGCGGCAGACAGCTGCGGTATCAAGGCGCCGAGATCGGCGCGCTGCTGTGCGACGTCCGACTCCCAGCGCTGCGCCTCGAAGGCATCGCCGGCGCCGGTCGACGCGAGCTGTTTCG
>Ga0310810_10011668_pt1 | contig 10273 bp, 6 predicted proteins | sample NCmetagenome_FD_207641 | JGI IMG/M metagenome (GOLD analysis project Ga0310810, IMG submission 207641) | Soil microbial communities from experimental microcosm in Duke University, North Carolina, United States - NC | ecosystem: Engineered > Artificial ecosystem > Soil microcosm > Unclassified ...
TCGGGCGCGACCAGAATAATCCCTTCGGACTTCGCCAGCGACAGCCACGGATCCATCAGCGACTTGCCGTTGCGTCCCGATCCGTGCAGCAGCAGGACGAGCGGCATCGGATCGGCGTCAGGCTTGTCCGGGATGAAGAGATAGTAGCTGTGGGCCGCGGCGCCGGACCCGAGCGTGAGCTTCTCGACCTTCGCGTCCGCGGCGGGGAGAAGCGGCACCAGCGAAAGACCGAACCAGGCCAGGAGCGCTGCACGAATCATCGTCTGACCTCGGACCCCGGCCCCCGCCCGCTGAACCCGGCGTCAGCTACACGCCTTGCACTTGTGATTGTTCTTCGCGCCGAGCTTCTCGAGGAGCGCGATCGTCGCCGGATACGGCTCGATGCGCGACACGGGGCTGTTGGCCATGTCCGCGGTCGTCTCGCCGGCGCGGTTCACGGCCTTTACGTCGGCCCCCTTGGACACGAGGTACTCGATCATCTCGTTGTCGCCGCGCGCGGCGGCGTGATGCAGCGCGGTATTGCCTTCGTGATCGCGGCCGTTCACGTCGGCGTGGAGCTCGTCGACCAGATACTTCACCGCCGGCAGGAATCCTCCCGGCGCCGTGCGATGCGAGTTGCCGGCGAAGCCCTCGCCGAAGCCGGATCCTGCAGCGGCCTGCAGCGGCGGAATGCCCGGGCCGCCGATCGGCACGGGCGGCAGCCCCGAAATGTCCTCGATCGTCTCGCGGCCCGCGGCATCGCCGGTCCGCGGCCGGCCGGCGGGCTTGATTGTCGGGATGTTCGGATCGGCGCCGTAGGAGACGAGCAGCTTCATCGCGTCGACGTCGCTTGCGTACGCGGCGCGCCAGAACGGCGTGGCGCCGATCTCGTCGACGCCGAGCAGCGGGAAGTTGTACTCCTGATACCAGACTTTCTTGAGCAGCCGGACGTTGGGATCGACGCCGGCGTCGAGCAGCCGTTTCATGAAATCCAGGTATGTGAGCTTCTCCTGCAGGTAGGCGCGCGGCTGGGGATAGAGCGCGCGCGGCGCCCACTGCACGTTCAGCGCGGCATAGAGCGGCGTGACGCCGTTCTCGCTGGCGATCTTCGGATCCGCGCCCCGCTCGAGCAGATAGGCCGCCAGATCGAAATGTCCGTTGATGACGGCCATCAGCATCGGCGACGTGTTGTCGCCGCCGCTCACCGTGTTGACCGCGGCCCCGGCGTCGAGGAGCACTTTGGCGCCATCGAGATCTCCCTGGCGCGAGGCGAATAGCAGCGCCGTGAGCCCGCCCTGGCCGTTGATCTGTTCGGCGTACGTGTACGGACGGCTGACGCCCGCGATGCCGGAGGCGCCCCCGCGACCGCCGCCGCCGCGGCGTCCACCGCCGCCGCCCTGGAATGCCGGGGCGCCCTGCGGGGGCGCCGTCCCAGCGGGCGCCGCTGCGGTGGATTGATCGGATCCGGCTGCCGGCGGTGCTGCGGCCTGCGGCGCCGCGCCGCGGCCGGCGCGTCCGGCTCCGAGCGCCGCGAGGTACGCTTCTTCTTCCGGACTCGGCGGCGCGGTCTTGAGACTCACGACTTTCGTCGCCGCGTTGACGTCGGCCCTGGCCGCGATGAGCAGGCGCATGGCGTCGACCCGCCGATTGGCGGCGGCGAACATCAGCGCCGTCTCGCCGCGCGCCGCTTCCGTGGCATTCACGTCCGCGCCGTGCGCGAGCAGCGCGCGGACCCCATCGGCCTGCCCAGACGCGCTGGCCAGCATGAGCGGGGTGACGCCGCTCGCGGTCGTCGCTTTCGGATCGGCGCCGGCGGCGATCAGGGCCTCGATGATTGCGCCATGGCCCAGTTCGCTGGCCATGAGCAGAGGCGTGTAGTTGCCCAGGCGGGTCGTCGCGCGGACGTTCGCGCCGGCGGCGATCAGCATGCGAGCCAGATCCGCGTCGCCGCGCCGGGCGGCCCAGTGCAGCGCGGTCATGCCGTCGCCCTGGGCGGCGTTGACGTCTTCACCCGCGGTCAGCAGCGCGCGCACGGCGTCGCGGCTGCCCTGCATCGCGGCGTCCGCCACGGGACTGCCTCCGGTCGCCGCCAGCAGCGTCGATAACGCGAGCGCAACGCTGAACGCCGTCGACGCCAGACTCCGTGCCCTCATCGTTACACCACCGTTGTCGACACCGCGTTGAGCTCGAGCGTGCCCGTGCTGTCGCCGAACGACCTCAGATCGTCCAGGCCGAGGCCGTGGAGCAGCGTCAGCATCGCGTTCGCCATGGGCGTCCCGTCGGCCGCCTTCACGTGCATGTTGCCTCTGAGCAGGCCGTTGGCGTGGCCAGCGAGGAACAGCGGGCATCGCTTGTGGTTGTGCGTGTTCGAGTTGCCCATCGGCGACCCGTAAATCACGAGGGTCTTTTCGAGCAGGTTCGCGTCCCCTTCCTGGATGTTCTTCAGCTTCTCGAGGAAATAGGGGACGAGGCTGACGTGGTACTTGTTGATCTGCGCGAACTGGCCGATGCGCTGCTCGTTCTCGCCGTGATGCGAGGCTGGATGAAACGGCAGGGGGGCGCCGCTGTCCGGATAGACGCGGGCGGATCCGTCGCGTCCGAGCTTGAACGAGAAGACGCGCGTGATATCGGCGGCGAACGCGATCGCCTGCAGGTCGTACATCAGCTTCACGTGCTCGGTGAACGAATCGGGCACGCCCATCGGCGCGCCCGGCAGCTCGCGCGGCTCGCCGCTGGCGTTGTACGATTCGACGCGCTGGATGCGGCGCTCGATTTCACGGATCTCCGTGAGGTACTGATCGAGCCGCACGCGATCGGCCGGTCCCAGCGTCTTGGCGATCTGGCCGACCTCCGACGTCACCCAGTCGAGGATGCTGCGGTCGGTCTTGCGGTTGGCGGCGCGCTCGGCCGGCGTCGCGCCGACGCCGAACAACTGGTCGAACGCCGCGCGCGGATCGCGGACCATCGGAAGCGGCTCGGTCGGACTGGCCCAACTGATCGTGTCTGTGTACACGCACGCGTAGCCGTACGCGCATCCGCCCGCCTGATCGACGTTCTCGATGCAGAGCTGCATGGACGGAATCGGCGTGTCCTGCCCGAACCGCCGCGCGTACAGCTGGTCCAGCGACACGTCGACGTGGACGTCCGATCCTTCCGTCTGCTTCGGGTGCGTCTGCGTGAGGAACACGGCGCTCGATCGGAAATGATCGCCGCCGATTTCCGGCGTCGTGAACGCTTCGGCGTTCCTGACGTCCGTGTTGCTGACGATCGTGAGGTAGTCGCGGAACGGCTCGAGCGGCGCCAGACTGCCCGGCGAAAGGTCGAAGGCGTGCCCGGCGGCCGCGGGCGACCACAGGTTCTTCGCCAGGCCGATCTGCGTACTGCCGGCGGCGCCGTGCACCATCTCGATCGCCGCGAGCCGCGTCCGCCCCGCAGCCGCGGTTCTGGCCAGCAGCGTCCGCGCCGGCACCATTGCCTCGAGAAACGGCAGCGCGACGGTCGCGCCCATGCCGCGCAGCACGGTTCGCCGGCTGATGTGCTTCTTGGTCAAGAACATAAATGAATCCCTTATCCCTGATCCCTGATCCCGCATCCCGCATCCCTGATCGCTAATGTGTCGTCGCGTCCGCGCGGCTCATTCGAAACGCCGGACTTTTCACGACGCCGAGCACGTATGACGAGAAGTGATTCTGAGAGCTCTCCGCGTCGCGGACGATCTTGCGGATCGTCGGCATGTCGTAGTACTCGACACGCCGTCCGAGCGCGTAGGCGATCAGGTTCTCGGTGAACGTGCGCAGGACGACGTCCTTGCGCTTCAGGAGCGCGCGGCGCAGCCCGGCCGGACCGTTCAATTCGGTGCCGTCGTACAACTGCCCCGTCGCGTCGATCGATGAGCTGCCGTCTCTGATCCGCCACATCCCGATCGCGTCGAAGTTCTCGAGCGCCAGGCCGATTGGATCGATCACGCGATGGCACGATCGGCACTGCGGGTTGGAGCGGTGCTCTTCCATCCGCTCGCGGACCGAGAGCAGCCGCGATCCGTGCTCCGCCTTCGTCTCGTCCAGGATCGGGACGTTCGGCGGGGGCGGGGGCGGCGGCATGCCGAGCAGCACTTCGAGCACCCACTTGCCCCGCAGCACCGGCGACGTCCGGTCCGCGACCGACGTCAGCGTCAGAATGCTGCCCTGCCCGAAGAGGCCGCGCCGATTGTCGTCGGCGAGCTGGACGCGCCGGAACGATGGTCCGCTGACGTTGGGGATGCCGTAGTGCCGCGCGAGCCGCTCGTTGACGAACGTATAGTCGGCCGAGAGCAGGTCGAGCACGTCGCGGTCCTCGCGGACGATGCTGTCGAAGAGGAGCTCGGTTTCGTGGCGCATCGCGAGGCCGAGCGTCTGATCGAATTGCGGATAGAGGCGGGCGTCCGGCTTGATCTTGTCGAGGTCCTGCAGCCGCAGCCATTGCGCCGCGAAGCGCGTCGAGAGCGCGTCGGCGCGCGGGTCGGCGAGCATGCGACGCGTCTGCTGCTCGAGCCCGGCGGGCGTGCCGAGCGCGCCTTTCGCCGCCGCCGCAATCAGCTCATCGTCCGGTCCGGTGCCCCAGAGGAAGAAGGACAGCCGCGACGCGAGATCCACGTCCGAAATCCGGTACGTCTGGCCCGCGCGCAGGCTGGACGGCGCTTCCTCCAGGCGGAAGATGAAGTGCGGGCTCGCGAGCATGGCCTGGAGCGCCGTGCGAATGCCCGCCTCGAAGCCTTCCTTCGCACGCGCCGACGCGTAGAACTTCATCAGGCCGTCAATATCCATCGGCGTGACGGGCCGGCGATACGCCTTGGCGGCCAGCGTACCGATGATGCGCGAGGCGCAGGCCTGTTCTTCGTCCGCTGCCAGCGGCCGGCACGTGAAGACCCTCCGCCGGCTCGGCGTGTCCGACACGCCCGTCACGCGCTGCGGGCCGACGATCGCGAATTCGCGCAGGTGCGGAAGCGTGGTCACGCCGGCGTTGCCGCTGCCGATCTGCGTATCCGCCAGCGTCTGCTCGACCGGCGCGAGCAGGTCGTCGATGGGCGCCTCCGATCGCAGGATGAACGCGGCGGAGACGCGCTGCGGGCCCGCTTTCACCGCGATCGGCGGCGTCTGCAGGTTCATCCCGTTCGGATCCGATTCGCTCATGCGCGGATTGATGTCGATGAGCGCCGCGCGCTGGCCGTTGATGGACAGCTCGATCTGTTCGCCGCGGACGCCGCTTCCGAAGAGCTGTCCGGTCGGAATCGAATGGAGCATCATCCGGAACGTGTATTCGCCGTCGGCCGGAAACGTGTGCACGACGGAGATGCCGCCGCGCGTGCCGAACGGCGCGCCGTCGACGTGCGACAACTGCGACGCCATCCGCGGAATCTTGTAAATCATCGACCCCGGGGCGGCCTGCGGATCGCCGACCGCCAGCCGGCTCACCTGCGCCGCGGCGCGCAAGTACCCTTCGAGCAGCGTCGCCGACATCGACTGCGTGTCGGCGATGTTGTCGAAGTTGTGGCTAATCGTGTCGGGCGGAAGGTATGCCGCGACGTCGACGTCGAGTCCGAGGAGATCGTGAATCGACTGCGCGTACTCCGCGCGGTTCAGCCGCTGGAACGTGCGATGCCCGGGATTCGGGTGCGACTCCGCGGCGGTATCCAGCTTCGTCTCGAGCGCGGCGGCGAGGCCATCCAGCGACCCGTCGGCCGGACGCTCGGCGCCGGGCGGCGGCATCATACCGGCGCGCAGCTTCCGAACCATCTTCTCGGCGATCTCCGCGCGCTGATCGGCCTTCGCCGGGTCGAAGGTCTCGAGGATGAGATCGCCTTTCGCGTGATCCTGATCGTGGCAGGTGAGACAGTACTCCTCGATCACCGCGCGCGCCTCGGGGTCCGACAGCCTCGGCGCGTGCGCGGGCACAGGTCGAATGGCGCCCGCCGGAACGGCGCTCACTGAAACGCGCGCCTGCGGCAAGGTCGCCGCGATGACGACACCCGCTGCGAGCGCAGACACAAACACTCTCTTCATCCGCTGGAAGCTCCTCCTCCGGGCAGTTTCCAACTCCCGAAAGTATAAGGGTTTGCCGCCCGGGCGCCGCGATCTTTTTGTGACGCGCCAGAGGCAGCCCGGACGGCTAAGGTGTTCCTCTGACGGAGGTTACTGCTTCGCCGCCGACAGGAACTGCTGAATCTGCCTGACGGCGTAGTCGACCTGCATGTCGAACTCGTACTTGCCGAGCTCAGCCGTCGACGGGCGCGCATCTCCCGTGATGCCGTTGTTGACGCGGGGCGGCGGCGGGGCCGCATTGGGATCCGCGGGCTGGCCTCGGCCCCCGACGGGATCGCCGAGGGCCGTCTTGATCAAGTCCTTCCGTACCCAGCCTTTGTCGCCGCCGAGATAGAGCATCTCGGAGGTGTCGATAATCGACGCATGGCCGCCGGCCGGCAGATTCTTCGATTTCAGGTACGTGTCGAAGTCCGCCATCCTCTTCGTATACACATCGTCGCAGTAATACGCATGGACGCCCTGCGGTCCGTATTTGTCGTCGAGCTTCTTCGCGGTCTCGCGATAGACATTCGGCTGGCCGCCGCCGTGATCGCCCATCAGGATGACGTTGCGGAATCCCGTGACGATGGCCTGCTCCGAAATGCGCTCGAGGATGGCGGCGAGCAGCTCGTTCGTCAGCCCGATCGTGCCCGGCAGCGTGGCGCTGGCGTTGTTCGGCGTGTAAGGAAGAACCGGCAGCGCGATCGCGTTCCCGAGCTTGATCGCGATCGCCCGCACCACTTCCCGGCCCATCAGCGTATGTCCGCCGTTGACGTTCTGCGGGCCTCGTTGCTCGGTGCCGCCGGTGTAGACGAGCGCAGTCGTCTTGCCGGCCTCGAGGGCGGCCTTTACTTCAGGCCACGTCATCATCTCGAACATCACTTCGCTCGGGGGAGCCTCTTTAGATTCTCCACCTCGCTGCGCCGTCGCGGTCGCGGCGAAACTGAACATGACGACGAGCGCGAGTGACAAGGATTTCATGCGGCGTAGCTTACAATAGCCGCCGCGGAATACGGCCGCGGATCACGCGGAACAGGACGGAGTACCAATGAACATCCACAAGCTCGCGGCGGCGACGTTGATCGCGTGCGCGGCGGTGGTCGCCGGGGCGGCCGGAATGCAGGCGCCCGCGCCCGAGCAGGGTCGGGGTCGCGGACCGCAGCCGCTCGTGCCGGTTGCGGCCAGTACCCTTGCCGCGAATCCCGACCGCTACATTGGCAGCACCGTCACGCTGACCGCCGCGGTCGATCGCGCGGTGTCGGCAACGGCATTTACCGTCGATCAGGATCGCGCGAAGAGCGGGGGCCAGGATGTCCTCGTGCTCGCCGTGCTGCTGACGGCGCCGGTGCAGCCGAACAGCTACGTGACGGTCATTGGCGAGGTCGTCCGGTTCGATACAGCGGCGATCGCCGCGCGGATGAAGGACGCCGCGCCCGCGCTGCCGTCAGACGTCGCGGCAAAGTATCAGGGCCGTCCGGCGATCATCGCCACGTCGGTCATCAACAGCGCGATGACGGACCTGGCGAAGAAGCTGCCGCCGCCGATGTCGCCGGCCGAACAGGGGCTCAACAGCGCGATGAAACAGGTCGGCCCGGGATTCACCGCGCTGAGGCAGGCCGCCGCGGCGTCCAGCACCGCCGATGCGTCGACGCAGGCGGCCGCGATCAGGAAAGGATTCACCGAAGCGGCCGCGTTCTGGAAGGCGACTCCGCGCCCCGATGCGGCGCAGTGGAACGCGGACGCGCTGCGGATGACCGACGAGATCGCCGCGGCTGCCGGCCGGGGCGACCTCGATGCCGTCAAGGCTTCGGTGCCGAAGCTCCAGCAGATCTGCTCGACCTGCCACAACGTCTATCGCGAGCGGCTCGACGACGGATCCTATCGATTCCGCGCGGCGGCAGGCTCGGATTCCCGGAGCAAGTCGGACAGATAGTCCTTCCAGACCGCCGCAATCGTGTGCGTGCCGTGGCCCGCCGTCCTGTCGCTGAGCGGGATCACGACGGCGCGGCCGTGCGGCACGCGCTTGATCTCGCGTTCGAGAAGGCCTATCTCCGGCGGGTTGACCAGATCGTCGGCGGAGTTCACCGCGAACAGCGGCGCCTTGATCTTCTCGAGGTCCGGCCCGGGATCGTAGTCGCGCGACGCCTCGAGCGCGTAAAGCTGATCGTTGGCGTCGTTGTGGGCCACCCAGTTCGCGACGTAGTCGTCGATCTCCTTGTCGGCCGCCGCAAGCGTCGGCGCCCGCCGCGCGCGGATCACGGGGTTGCTGCTGACGAGCCACAGCATCTCGGCGGCCGTGCGCGCGCTCTGCGGCTGCTTCGCGTAGTTGCCGCCCTGCCACTCGGGATCGTTTCGAATCGCATCGATCACGACGCGTCGCCAGACGCGGTTGCGGCCGGAGATCTGCCCAGGGACGCTCGCCAGCGGCATGAGCGCGTCCATGAAATCGGGATATTTCTCTCCCCACAGCCACGTGTGCATGCCGCCCATCGAGGTGCCCATCACCAGGCGCAGATGGGTGACGCCGAGGCCCTCGCTCAGAAGCGCGTGCTCCGCGCGGATCATGTCGAGATAGCCGTAGTGCGGAAACTTCGCGCGCAGCCCGTCGCTCGGCTTGCTCGACTTGCCGTGTCCGATGTCGTCGGGAAGCACGATGAAGTAGTTCGACGCGTCGAGGAGCTGCCCCGGCTGGAACAGCTCCCCGGCGAATCCGCGGCCGACGAACTGGCCACCGGTGCCGCCGGTGCCGTGCATGATCAGAACGGCATTGCGGACGATTCCCTGTGCGTCCTTTTTCGGCGTCCCGTAGGTGCGGTAATGAATCCTCAGCTCGGGCAGCACTTCGCCCGACTCGAACCGGAAGTCCCTGATGGCGAAGTCGCCTTCGCTGGGCGGCGGCGGCGCGGCGCCTGGCTGCGCCTGCATGAGAAGCGCAAGGAGAACAGCGACCATTACCACAGCCCTACCTTTCCGGTGACCGACGCGATCAGCTTCGCCGGATCGAAACCGACGCCCTGCTTGAAGACCGTTTCGACCTTCCGCACGTCGGCGATGTTCTTCGAGGGATCGCCGGCGATGACGACGAGATCCGCCTGCTTCCCCGCGGCGATCGATCCAACGCGCGCCTGCCGGCCCAGATACGTCGCGCCGTTCATCGTGCCGATCCGGATCGCTTCGAGCGGCGTGAAGCCGGCTTCCACGAGAAGCTCGAGCTGCCGCTGGTTCGAGTAGCCCGGAATGACGCCGCCTCCGCCGGTGGGATCGGTCCCGGCCGTCAGCAGGCCTCCCGCCTTCACGAACGCGCGCTCGAGCGCGAGCTCCTTCGGGAAGAGCGCCGGATAGACCGATTGCTGGTTCTGATTCTGCTTCGTGCGCTCGTAATTCTGCTCGAACTGCTGCTTCAACTGCGGCAGCAGCACGTCGAGTCCTGGAGGCATCGGCCGGCCGGGCGTGAAGGTCTCGAAGACGGTCAGCGTCGACGTCAGCGCGACTTTGCCGCTCACGAGCGTCCTGACGAGCGCCTTGAACAGCTCGCCGTTCTCGTCCAGCGCGGCGATCGAGCGCTGGCCGACGGCCTGCCCGGGACATTCGTCGGGCTTCTTCGCCGCCACGAAATCGGTCGCCGGGAAGAAGCCGTGCTCCAGATTGTCGATGCCCGCGTCGGCCGCTTCGGTGTAGGTGACCGAGCAGAGATGCCCGGTGACCTTGAGTCCTCGCTTGTGGGCCTCCTCCACCGCGGCGCGCAGCTCGGCGCGCGTGATCTGCATGTAGGCCTTGAACGAGGTCGCCCCCATGTCGGCCCAGTACGCGACCTGGCGGCGCGCATCATCGGCGTCCTTCATGTCGCGCATCTGCAGAAAGCTGTTCGGGCCGTTCAGGTACGGCGCCGTGGCGTCAATCGCGGGCCCGGGCTGCTGGCCTTCGTCGATCAGGCGTTTCAGCTTCAGGTCCATGAAGCCGTTCACGTTGCCGCCCGTCCTCATCGTCGTCACGCCGCCCGCCAGATACAGGCGGACGAAGCTCTCGCCCAGTTGTCCGTAGACGCCAGGGCCGGTCGGGTAATAGAGATGCTCGTGCATCATCACGAGCCCGGGAATCACGGACTTTCCCGTCAGATCGACCACCGTCGCGCCGTCCGGCGCTTTGACCCGCGCGGCGTCCCCGGCTTCGGCGATGTCGCCGTTGCGCAGGACGAGGGTCTGATCCTCCCTGGCGGGCGCGCCGGTGCCGTCGATGAC
>Ga0310810_10011669_pt1 | contig 10273 bp, 9 predicted proteins | sample NCmetagenome_FD_207641 | JGI IMG/M metagenome (GOLD analysis project Ga0310810, IMG submission 207641) | Soil microbial communities from experimental microcosm in Duke University, North Carolina, United States - NC | ecosystem: Engineered > Artificial ecosystem > Soil microcosm > Unclassified ...
AAAGGCGTTGGCAAACGGGGTCCATCGCATCCGCTACAGTTGTATCCCACAGCAGCTTGCCGTTGAAAGCATTAATGGCGAGCAGATGCGCGTCGAGTGTGCCTATGAACAGCGTATCGCCTAGGATCGCCAGGCCGCGATTCGGCTGGCCTCCGCCGCCGCTCGCCCGGGCCCGAGCCATCGGCGCGTAATGGTAGGTCCAAAGGACGCGCCCAGTAGCCGCGTTGAGAGCGATCACATCGTTCGGGGGCTGCACCGTGTACAGAATGCCATCCGCGACCAAGGCCGTCGCTTCCATGCGTGATTGTGCCTGAGCTTGCCAGATCCAGGCCAGCTCCAGGTTCTTGACGTTGGCCGGCGTGATCTGCGTTAAGGGACTGTAACGCTGGCCTGACACCGTTCCGGAGTAGGTGAGCCAGTTTTGGGGCTCTTGGCCGGCGTGCAGAATCCGATCAAAACTGACTGCGGGGTACCTATGGATACGGGCGCTGGTGTCGGCCATCTCCACTAAGTCCGCGTCTGTGGAACCCGCAACGCGCTTCGCAGTAAACCGGTGTGGAGCCGAGGCTCCAAACATTCCATTGCTAGGATCGGGGCCCGTACCACCTTCCCGGACCTGGAGCTCCCACTCAAACGCAATAGTGTCGCCGTTGATCCTGCCCGTGAACGTGGCCGTACGATCGCCATCCAAACTTTTGCACTGGAACGTGATCGTGCCGCCCTCAATACGGCCGTCGGAAATTTCGATATCTCTCGACAGGCAATCACGAGCCGCACCGTTCAATCTGGACCCATCCGCTCTGAGCACCACGGTCCAATTGCATCCGAGCTCGCAGACAGACTCGGTGTGCCACGTGCCGGTTGGTCCGGTCTGCGCAAAGCTCGGAGCACACGTGGCGAATAGGATCGCAAGCGCATAGGAAGCGTTCTTCATGTTCAATCTCCAGGTCCCGATCATGGAGGATTATCTCGCAATTCAGGATCGATTGCCGCTCAGCTACTTCTTGGCGGCCGGAAATGCCGCGTCCGCGGCCGAGACGATGAGGCGTTCGAGCGCAAGGTTGGGATACTTCCTGGTGATTTTGGATCGAAACTCGAGGGCGGTCTTGGATGATTCGAGCGCCTCGTTGTAGTCGTGGATGTAGGTTTTCATGAAACTGAGGGTGGAGGCGTAGCGACTCGCGTTGGGCGACTGGTGACCGGGAATCACGGTGACAGGCTTCAGGTCGGCGATCTGATCCAGGCTCTTGAGCCAGTCCTGGGGCATCTTGGGCGGAGTGAAATACGCTCCGCTGAACACGATATCGCCGGCGATCACCGCGCGCAACAACGGGATCCAGATATAGGAGTTATTCGGACCGTCGCCGGTGACGCCGCCGACCACTTCGAGCGTTTCGCCTTCCAGAGTGAGCGTGTCACCCTGCAGTTCGTCCGGCAGGATCGGACCGGTAGTGGGGAGATTGAAGCCGAATTCGGGCGCCCAGTTCTTGATGCGTCCGGCCCAGCCATTGCGAATGCCCGCGACCGTCGCCGGCAGGGCCACAAATTTAGCGTTAGGGAAAGCCTGTTTCAGCGCGGCGATGCCGAAATAGTGATCCGGATGGGGATGCGTAATGTAAACCGTGGTCAGGTTCTTCTTGCTTTCGAGGATCATCGCGGCTACGCGATACGCCTCGCTCATCACGAATTGCGTGTCGATCAGGATGGCGTCCCGATCGCCGTAGATCAGGGTGGAGTTGACGGAGAATCCGTTGGGACCGGAGGTAAAGACCCGCAGGTGCAACTTGGATTGCCCGGAGACTGCGGAGGTGGCGGCCAGTAACGCTAGCAAAATCCTGGTTTTCACGGCCGTACTCCTGTGGCGATGTGTCGCCCAATACCGGTACTTAGTGTAGCTGAAGGCCCGCGCGCACTACGTACTAATTCAGTAAGATGATTGCTTATGAGTGCGCCTACTGCAGCCCGCGCGCCGGCCCGGCGGTACGTCCGTAAGCCGCCACCGTTGCCTCTTCGCGTGGGCATGGGGCTGATGATCTATGGGCTCGGGGCACCCATGATGTGGGGTCTGGAGAAGATCGGCCGGGCCGAGCGTTCGTTCAGACGCATGAGCGCCCGCCAGAGGAAAGCGTTCGAGGAGAAGAATCCGTTCCGCGGCTATGTTCCGGGCAAGCAGGACGTGTTCGTGGCGACGTTCGCCAAAAGCGGCACGAACTGGATGATGCAGATCGCGCACCAGCTCATCTGGCATGGCGCGGGCGAATTCGATCACATCCACTCGGTGGTGCCCTGGCCGGATACCCAGGTGATGCCGCCGTGGATGCAAAAATACGCGATTCCGCTGGAAGAGGCGCAGGACTGGGAGTCGTCGCCGGAGCGCAAGCGCGTGATCAAGACGCACTTCGATTGGGAGCTGCTGCCGTATTCTCCGGATGCTCGCTACATCATCATCATCCGCGATCCCAAAGACATCTTTGTGTCCAGTTACTTCTTCCTGAAGGGCGGCGTCCTGGGTCCGGCGATGCCGTCGGTAGACACCTGGTACAAACTCTTCATGTCGGATGGATTTCCGATCGGCGGCTCGTGGGCGGCGAACACGGCCGGTTATTGGGCGCAGAAGGGACGTCCGAACGTACTGATTGTTTCCTTCAAGTCGATGAAGCGCGACCTGAAGGGAACGGTCCGGAAAGTCGCCCAGTTTATGGACATTCAGGCGCCGGACGCGCTGATCGACGACGTGTACGCGAAATCGTCGTTCGAGTACATGAAGGGGATCGACCACAAGTTCCGGATCGGAAAGGTCATTCCCTGGCGGGCGGAGGGAGCCATGATGCGGAAAGGCATGCAGGGGGGCTCATCGGAACTATTGAGCCTGGAGCGTCAGAAGGAAATGGACGCATACTTCATGGCCGAGCTCAAACGCCGTGGCTCGGATTTCCCGTACGAAGAATTCTGCGACATCGCGTAGAGGCGCGGCGCGGCTCGTCTCAGCGGGCGTTTAGAGTAACCTTGCTGGCATATCCGACTCGGGAGCCATCGCGGGCGGGATAGGCAGTGACCACGACGTGATCGCCGCGCCGGAACGTATCGAGCTTCCAGCCGTTCAGTATCAGCAGGTTGGGGCTGCCCATTTCGAATTCCCAGCTTGCGTCGGACGTCTGCTTGTCCATCGCCTGGAGAAACAAATGGACATGCGGATTGTCCCAAGTGATCTTGGTGACCGTGCCCTTCAGCATGATGGATTGGTGAACGTCGTACACGGCCGCCAGGGAGTGATGCGCCAGAACCGGCACAGCAGCCAGCAGTAAAACAAATCCCGTTACCAGCAGAACCTTGCTTTTCATCGCGGTACCTCCCGATGACTGTACCTACCTATACCTAAGCGCGTGGCGGCAGTCAAGGCGGTGGAGGCCGGGCTAGTCTGCGACGTGGTGCACTTTTAATTGTACGGACGCGGCGGAACCTTGTTCAATCTTTACGCTGGTTGCCATAGGCATCAGGCTGCGCAGGCGCACAGCTCCAGTCATAGTTCGCGGATCGAACTGGTCCAGCGCAATGGCGTAGTAATCGCCGGGGGGTACACCGGCCAGATCAAAGTTCCCTCGCGCGCCGCTTTGGGTGTAGTAGCCGATGCCGGTAACGCTCTGCGGAAATAGCACAACGGTGCCGGCGGCGCCATCCTCAACGCTTCCGCGAACCGAGCCGGCGACCTTCAGGATGATTTTGACCGGCGGAGAAGCGGGTGTCAGCTCCACTCTCTGCGTCGTGATATCGGTTGAGCCAAGCAGGATCGAGTCAGCGTAATAATTCCCAAACATAACGTCGGCCTTGATTTGGTTCGCGCCTGGAACCACGTCCAGTCGGAGCGTGCCGCCCGCCTCGGTTATGCCCCCGCTGCCGGCACGGCCTATTTCCGAATAGAGGCTGACGCCCAGTATGAGATCGCGCCCAGGCGGAGAGCCATCGCTCAGCATGGCGACTCCGGACAGGCGGAACGATGCCGCCAGCTGGATCTTAAGATCGTCCGGATCTCCATGTCCCAAACTGAAGGTGGCGGCGCCATAGCTGGTAATGCCCTGGCGCTGGGATTCATCGCCAGCCGGATCTCCTTCCACTTCAGCGATCCATTCGCCGGCGGGCACGGAAGGAAACTCGAATGCTCCATCGTCACCAGTTACGAACGACTCTACTGGTTCGAGTAATTGGACTTCGGTGGTCCGGATGGAAAAAGACGCCCGCGGGCCTCCCGGAATGAGGAAAGGGCGGTCAGGAGTTTCTCCAGGGACTTTGGGCTGAAGGTTCACTACCGCTCTGGCGGCTGGCCTGCCGTCGGGATTCAGCACGACGCCTCGCACGCGATAGACCGGCACGGACTGCAAGCGGATCTCATAGCCGCTCAGCTCCGCGCCTGGACGAACCACGATCGATTGGGCCTGAGCTGGATCGACCGCGGATGGATAGTATGTGGGAACCACTTCGGTGCGGGTTCCCTCGTGAGCGGCGGAATGTTCGATTGCTTTCGGCCGAGCCAGCAGCGCGTAGGGACCGGGCGAGAGATTCTCGAAAATGAAGAAGCCTTCCTTATCGGTACTGACGTTTCTGCCCTTGCCCAGTTCCACCGAAGCTCGCGCCGGATTTCCATCCGTCCCGATTACGCGGCCCTTAAGAACGGCTGGCGGATTCAGCTCCAGTCGCATGCGCAGGGGCGGTCCGGTCGGGTCGACGTGGTACTTTCGCCGATCACCGGGAAAAACAAGGAAGGCCTCGGCATCGACAGGAAAATATCCACTCTTCTCAACTCCAGCGTCATAGTCGCCGGGCTTGACTCCACTGATTCGAAATGCCCCGGTCTCGTCGGTGTGGACCTCGAAGCGGTTGGCCTGGGAGGCGAAGAGTCGCACTGTAGCGTCAGCGATTCCCGCCCCGCTGACTTTGTTCACCACCACGCCTTCGACCGTCGCGGTGTCCTGCGCGGCCGCCAAAGCAGTTACCGCGCAGAACAGGACGTCGAGTTTCATACGAACAGGCTCTACTTACCTGGCTTGAGCGTGAGCTTCTGGACGCGCCAGTTTAGGATCTCGGCGACGTACAGCTCGTTTTCCGAGGGGCAGGCCATTTCGTGGATCCAGCCGAACTCCTTGGGCTGGCGGCCGGACCGGCCAAGCCATCCCAGCACCTTGCCGTCCAGCGACAGCTTGTACACGCGGCCGGGGTAGGCGTCGGCGCTATAGAGATACTGCGTTCCAGGTCCGGGCGTGATGCAGACAGCCCAAGGGGCGCCAGCGGTGGCCACTTCCTGCTGGGTGCCGGCGTTGCTGAACCAGGATTTCGCCCCGGGCGCGACCGGAACATCTATGGTGATGATCTTCTTGAAATTGCCATCTTTGTCGTAGACCTGGATGCGGCGGTTGCCGCGGTCGGCTACGTAGATGTTGCCCTGGGCGTCGGCGGCGATGCTGTGGGGCGTGTTGAATTCGCCGGGGCCCGGCATGGCGCGATTGGTAACGGGACCGCCCCAGGATTTGATCCAGTCGCCATTCTTGTCGAGCTTGGCCACGCGGGAATTGATGTAGCCGTCGCTGATGAAGATGTTGCCTTCAGGGTCCCAGGTAACGTCGGTGGGCTGGCGGAACCGGCCGTCCTGCGCGGGACGCGGCGGATTGGGGTGTTCCAGGGGATGCGCATTTTCGTCGGATGCTTCGGACTTGCGCCCGAACACCATCAGGACGCGTCCCTGGGGATTGAATTTCACGATCATGTCCGAGCCCTTATCGACGGCCCAGAGATTATCCTGGCGATCGACACGGACGGTGTGCGCGAAGGACCAGGCATACAGATTTTTGCCGATTTCGCGCAAGAATTTTCCATTCTTATCGAAGAGCAGGACCTGCGAGGCGGTGGCGCCATAGGCGGGGCCGGTGGTGTTGCCGCGCGAGTAGACGTAAACCTGACCCTGGGAATTGACCGCGACGCCGGCGGTTTCGCCGAAGTGCAGGTCCTCGGGCAGCTTAAAGAAATCGGGATTGGAGTCGAACTGGATTTCGGGCACGGCCTGCTGCGCGAAACCGGAGGCGGCCAGCAGGCAGAACAGGGCTAACGTGGCAGTTTTCATGAAGCAAATTGTATCGCGTTATAGTGGTCAGCAGAATGGGTCTGTTGCGGTTCGCTATTTTGTTGGCTGTCCCAGTTTGGGCGCAGCTGCCGACCTGCAGCGTCCCGGCCTGGAGCGCCTGCGATCTGACGTTCGATCTGGAAGCCGGCGAAAATTCCGGTGCGGTCGAGCTCCGCGGCGAATTCCGGTCCGCCAAGCGCACCCTGCTGATCCGGGCGTTCAAAGACGGCGATCGAAGATACGTCCTGCGGTTCGCGCCCACCGAACCGGGCGAATGGGCCTACCGGCTGACCAGCAGCGTGAAGCGCCTGGACGGCCAGTTGGGCAAAGCGACCGCCACGAATGCGGACTCGCCCGGCTTTGTCAAAGTGGCGAACGTCCATCATTTCGCAAATGAAGGGACCGGCAAACAGCATCTGTGGATGGCAACGGCAATCGAGGATTTTGCGAGCATGCCTCGTGCCGCGTTCGACGGCGCTGTGGCGCAGAAGATCGCCGAGAAGTTCACGCACCTGCGGGTGACTATCGAGAAGGATGCGGACCTGCGCGAGGCGGCGGAACGAATTCGGGCGATCAACGCGCGGGGGGTGGTGGCCGACGTCGTCCTGGGGGTCATTCCTCCCGACAGGCAGGAGAGGGAACGTTACATTGCCGATATCGCGGCTCGTTTTTCGGCTCTGAATATCACCTGGATGGGCGCGCCGGCGTTCGAGCGAATCGCGAACGGGAAAGCGATGGTGAAGGACGCAGGTACGCTGCTGGCGAAGCTCGATCCTTACAATCATCCGCGCACGTCCATGGCCGAGACGACGTCGTCACCTCTTCTGGGCGATCAGTGGGTCAACTTTCTGAGCTATGGCACGTCCGATCCGAATGTGGGCGCGGTGGAACACCAGTTCTTCGCACTGCCGGCGGTCAACACGGGGATCCAGTCCGAGCGCGATCTGTGGAACGCCACGATGAACGGGCAATATCCGGCTTCAGGCGCGGGCAAGTACATGACGGTCTGGTTCGACTTCATGTCGGGCAATCGCTACTGGGAGCTGGAACCGTATTTCGACGTGGACGGCGGGCGGGCGGTGGCGCTGGAGGATGTGGAGTACATCGTGTACGTCGAGAAGCCGGGACCCATCGAGCTTACGGTGGAGGATCACGGCTACGACGTGAGCTGGATCAACCCTGCGACTGGAGAAAGGACCAAGGCGAAGGGATACAAGGGGAAACATTTCACCGGCGAGCCTCCGGACAAATCGCACGACTGGGTGCTGCAGGTGTCGCGCGAGGGTCACAAAGAGGGGATGCTGAAGTCCTGGAAATTCGAATCGAGGCGGGTGCCAATTCAGGAGATCGAGACGAATTCGAAGAACATACCGTTCGAGGTGGAGCGGCCCGACGGAGACGTTTCGATGGCTTTGCAGCCAAGGTATTCGCTGAAGATCGCCCGGCCGACGCGGGCTACGCGGGAGCTGCTGGCGGAATGGACCGCCGAGGTGGTGCTCGATGGGGAAGGGTATCGCGTGGCGGGAACCGGCCGCGAGGGGATGCTGCATATCCCCAAGGAAATCGTGCACAAGCTGCCGGGCACGTTGAGCGTGCGGGTGTCCATCCTGAACGCGAATGGGAAGGCGTACGCGATCGATAAAGTGTATCGGCTGGGACCGTAGCCTAGCCGCGGACCCGTTTGAGTGCGAGCAATCCGGCGCCAAACGCGAGCAGGGAAAGCGAGGCCGGTTCCGGAACGCTCGACACCGAATCCACCAGCAGGCTGCCGCCAGGTATGCCGTTGAAGCTAGTGGTCGGCCGCGTAAGGGTGGCCAGTCCGTTGTTGATAAAGCGACCTTCGACAAATGTGATCCCCGCAGGGGTTGAGATGCCGGTCAGGTTGATGGCCTGAAGATCGGCGCTACCGGCCAAAAACACGGCCCCGACGGTATAACCCGAGCCGATTGGCAGGAGAACGTCTGGAATGTCGACTACGCGGAAGCCGGCAATGAGTGTAGCCGCGGTTCCACTCGGAACGGTCGCGTAAGCGATCAGATTACCCGCAGGATCCCAAAGCCCAATGTCATGCGCCTGTGACAGACCGAGACCGTCATCGTCCCAAAAACTGAGGGCGGTCGCCGAGAGGCCGGAAACGGTTACGTTAAAGGCGTACCCGCGAGTAGAGTTGATGGCCGTGCCATTCGTGCTGAAGCCCGTAAAAGTGAGGGCTGAAACCGGCGTTGCGTTCGCGGGTAAAGCGAGGGCAAGCGCCGCAATCGCACCGAACGTAGACAGCGAGATCCGGAGTGATTTCATTTATTCCTCTATCTAGTAGATCTTCGAACCAAAGATTTCACTTTAAGCTGCTTGAGTAGTATACGTCCAAAACACCGCGGCTTACCAGCAGTCTTTTGCCGGAAGTTTATCCAGTACTCCCATTACCATTCCTTGCGATCCCGTGCAAAACCGTCCGCAGTACCCACGTTGCCGCATGGGTGGCACGGACCTTTCAGCCTGTGCTCTGCTGAAAGCTGTGCGTCTTTTGGCGATCGACACGACCAGCGAATTCGGCAGCCTCGCGCTCGCGGAAGGCGGCCGGGTGATGGAAGAAGTCGCGCTCGATTCGCCGGATGGCTACGCGCATGTACTGTTCGCGGAGATCGAACGGCTGCTGGCTCGCCACAAGATCACGATCGCGGATATCGAAGGGTTCGCCGCCGCAGCGGGACCCGGGTCCTTCACCGGCGTACGCGTGGGACTGACGGCTGCCAAGGGTCTGGCGGAGGCCACCGGCCGCAAAGTGGTCGCGGTCTCGAACCTGCAAGCACTGGCATGGTTCGGCGCGAAAGCGTTGCGGGCTCCGGTGATCGACGCCCGGCGCGGCGAAATATTCGGCGCCGTTTACGACGGGGATCTGCGGCTGGTCTCCAATGAGGTCGTCATGAAATACGAAGACTGGTTGCGGACACTGCCCGGAGATGTGGAGCTGATCGCGCAGCAGCCGCCGAGAGTGCTGGCGGGCGCGGTCGCCCGCATCGCCGTCCAACGGTTTGAAGCCGGGTCGGCTCAGGATCCAGCCGAGATCGACGCGAACTACGTGCGCCGTTCCGATGCGGAACTAATGTGGCGAGATAAGGTATAAACGTTGGATGGTCGTCATCCTGGAGGCGGTTGCGGGACCGGTTTTAGGGCGGCGCATCGAGGTGCGCGGCGGCAGCATCGTGCGTATCGGACGCGCCGGGAAATCGGATTACGTCATTGCCGAAGACGGGTATCTATCGGGAGCCCACTTTTCGGTGGAGTGCGACGGAACGCAGTGCCGGATTCGCGACCTTGGTTCGAGCAACGGGACCTTCGTGAACGGGTCGCGCATCACCGAGCAGGTGGTTCGGCCGGGCGATTCCGTGGTGGCGGGCGGATCCACGTTTCGCATTCACCTGGACCTGCTGCCCGAGGTCACTGGGGTCGGCTTGCCGAGAGTGAGCACCGCGCCCAATCCGATTTCGATGGCGACGCAGACCATGGGAGAGGTCGCCGGGCGGCAGACTGGATACTCTCCTGCCGAAACTACGTTGTTGAGCGCGCTGTACGGTCCGGGCGATCCAGTTTTTGCAGTTGTAGATGCGTCGCGCGATTCCCGCATTCCGGCGTTTCTGGACTCATCCGGTGAGACGTATTCGCCGTTGGATCCCTCGGGACGCATCGCTGCGTTTCTGGTCGCGCTGCCCGCGAACGCTCGCCTGGTGCACGTTTTGCTCAAGGACGGCTGGGGCCGGGGCTGGGGATTCTACGGGACGTCCAAACAGGGCATCGAAACCGTTCGCGCACATCTTGCCGGCCTGGTGAGCCTGCGCACGCACTCCGGCGCGGCGATGACCTTCCGCTTTTGGGATCCGCGGGTGCTGCGGGCGCTGGTGCCGGCGATGCCGCAGGAAGAAGCGGAGACATTCTTCGGGCCGTGCGAACGGATGATCGTGGAAGCCGAGAAGCCGGCGATGGCGCTGGAATTTTCGCGATCGCCGCGGGGACCCCGGCAGCAGACCCTGCTGCTGGCTTAGAAATGCCGGCGTAAGTCGGCGAAGCGCTCGACTTGCATAAATCGCGCGCCGGCCGGAGGGCGCAGCTCCTGATGCTCCAGCACCCAGGTGCGGGCGTGGGGCACCAGCACGGCTCCCAAGCCGG
>Ga0310810_10011670_pt1 | contig 10273 bp, 8 predicted proteins | sample NCmetagenome_FD_207641 | JGI IMG/M metagenome (GOLD analysis project Ga0310810, IMG submission 207641) | Soil microbial communities from experimental microcosm in Duke University, North Carolina, United States - NC | ecosystem: Engineered > Artificial ecosystem > Soil microcosm > Unclassified ...
CAGGCCGGCGACCGCGACACGGCGCTGGAGCTGACGGCCAAGTGGCTCGCGATCAACCCTCAACAGCGGGCGTTTGCGGCAAAGGACAAATCGTGGTGGGCAGAGAATCTTCGCAAAGATCCGCGCTACATAGCTCTGGTTAAGTGAAACTGACCGTCAGCTAACCGGATTGGCTTATCATTGTGCCGTGGGTCACAGAAAAAAACAGTGAACCAGGCGGCCCGGCATCCTATGCATCGGCCGCTCTTAACGCGTCTTGACGCGCACCTTTCTCGAGGACTGAACATGCGCCCCGTGCTGCGATCGGCACTTCTACTCTCGGCAGTGAGCGTCGCTGTCGCCGCGTGTAACGACGGCCCGAAGCCCACGCCCACCGCGCCGACGAGAACGCCAGTCGGCGTCAACGCGGCTTTGCTTCCGCCTCTGACACTCACGTGTGACATCAACACCTTGAGGTCGAACGTCAAGGCGTACGTCGGGCCGTATAACTCGGACCCGATCTCCACGATCATCAGCAACATGCAGAAGGCCCAGGGCGACTTCACGTTGATGACGCCGCTCGGGTTTGACGGACTGGCACGGCTTGCGGTGGTCCGTGGAGATCCGACGTTGAAAAAGACGGGCGCTACTGCAACGCAGGGCGGCGCGGCGGTGAAGAGTTTCCTGGGCTGCATGACCGTTGGCACAATCCCGGGCGAATTCGCTGCCGATATCGTGAGCGCGATGGGGTCCGGCGGGCTGTTCGAAGTACCAGCGGGGACTGCTGGGGTATTCGCGCGCGGCGAGACACCGTTCTGGGGAGCGCAGCCGGACGGGTCAACCTGGGAGACCTCCGCAAACAACAAGCGCTTCTTGATGTACGGCTTCAAGATCGCGTACGCGAAGGACCAGTTCCCGGTCAACGGCGCGACCACCCTGAACGGGTTCGACTACAAGACGTTGCCCGTGATTGGTGGTGGCATCCTCGCACCGTTCAATCCCCAGGTCATCATCGGTGTGTGTGAGCTCGCAGGGCCATCGTCGTCGCGTATCTATCACGCCGGGGCGATCCTGGCCGGGAAGAATCTCTCGTGCCCGTTGTCGCCGCCCATTCTGGCCTCGGCAGCTTCGACGGAAGGTGGCTTCCTGAGTGTGACTTCGCTTGCCCGAAAGGCACTCGGGGTCTTCGTGCCACAGCCACTGAATGCAACCGCGCTCGTTGTCGGGATTGCCGGAGGGAGAGGCGAGCTGAGCCCAACGGCCGCGGTCGTCGTGACCCCAACCCCGGCTTTCATTTCTCAGCCAGTCAATGGCTTCGTGAATAGCCCGATCCCGGGGAGCCCCGGGCCTTCCGTACAGGTGAAGGTGACGAACGGAGCAGGCACGGCCCTCAGTAATGCCGCGGTGAAGATCACGGTGTTCAACAACAGCGGGGTCAACGTCGCGGCAAGTGGTGACAGCGTAAACACGGGCAATGACGGCGTCGCGACATTCTCCGCGCTCACCGTGAACAAGGCCGGCGGATACAAGCTCACCGCCACTGTGGTTTCTTATGACGGAATCCCCGGCGGCCAGGTGACCTCGTTGCTGTTCAACATTCAGAACAAGACGCCGTAAACAAAGTCCCGGCGAACCACACCAATCGCCGTAGTACGCGGGTCGACGGATCTGATCCGTCGGCCCGCGTTTCGTTTCTCGACGATCAACTCTACTTCCCGCGGCCGGTCTTCTCCTGCAGCTCGTCGATCCGCTTCGACGCCTCGGCCTTGCTGAGGCTGTCGTCGAATTCTTCCTTCGCTTCGTCGGAGAGCGTCTTGAGATATGACCGCTGGGCGCCGGTCATCGGCTCGTCGCCCGTCGTCCACTCGTTAGGGTCCTTGATCGTGTTCGACTGATCGTCGGCCTGCTGCTGTCCACCCTGGTTGGGGCGATTCGTATTCATTCCGTCCTCCTACGTCGCACACCGGTTGTTGGAATCGCGGACCGACTGGAATAGCAGAACGCGTACCAAACAAAGGCCGAACATTCGCCTCGGTGGATCACGGAGAACCATCGGAACAGATCTCCTGTCGAACCTCAGTACTGGTGCTACATAGGTAGCTCCAACACCTGAGCCGGCCCGTATGAAGCCACTTTCCCTGTCGGCCCTCGCCGTTCTGAGCGCAGTCAGCCGGTCCGTCCGCCACGGCTTCGACATCATGGACGCGACCAACCTGCCGAGCGGGACCGTCTACCCCGTACTGGGGCGCCTCGAGCGAGACGGCTACGTCCGCTCGAAATGGGAATCGCAGGCAATCGCGCAGCGCGAGAAGCGCCCGCCACGACGCTACTACGAGATCACCGCCAATGGCTCGCGAGCCCTCGCCGAGTCCGTGGAGCACTACCGCACGCTTGGCGACCGAATCGGCCTAACGCCGGACAAGCCCACGGCGAGATGACGGGCCACCAGATGAGCGAGCCCGCGCGCAGGTTGTACGACCGATGCGTGCGCATCGCGCGCGCTGCGAGCTCTCTCGTTCCCGACTGGCGCCGAGAGGACTGGCTGCGCGAATGGGACGGCGAGCTCTGGTTTCGCGCATCGCTCCTCGATAGACGACACCCCATCGACCGGCTTGCCTCACGTCGGCTGATCATCCGCACCCTCGGCGCATTCGCGCATGCCCTCTGGACGCTGACCGACGAGATGAGGCTCGACCCCATGCTGCAGGATCTGAAGTACGCGCTCCGCGGACTCATCAAACGTCCCGCATTCGCCGCGCTCGTCATTGCGACGCTGGCGCTGGGCATCGGCGCGAACACCGCGATGTTCAGCATCGTACACTCGGTGCTCATCAAGCCACTGCCGTACGAGCGGCCCGACGAGCTCGTATACATGTACGGTGGGTTCGCGGGCGGCGAGCAGGCGTCGGTGTCGCCGCCGGACTACCTCGACTATCGCGCGCGGAATTCCGTGTTCTCGTCGCTGGCGGCGCGCACGATCTTCGGCGCGTCGGTGATCACCGGAACGGACGAGCCGGAACGCGTCACGTCCTCGATCGCCAGCGCGAACTTCTTCGCGACGTTAGGCGTCGCGCCGTACCGCGGCCGTGGGTTTCTGCCGGAGGAAGAGGTCGGACCGAGCACGGTCGCGATCATCTCGTACGGTCTCTGGCAGCGCCGATTCGGTGGAGATGCGCGCATCGTTGGCAAACCGATCACGGTCGACGGTCATTCGCTCACCGTTGTCGGCATCATGCCGCCGTCGCTCGAGCGGACCATCGACGTGCAGGTCTGGAGGCCAATCGGCTTCAATACGCCGGAAACGTCCACGCGCCGCTTCCACTTCCTGCGACTCGTCGGGCGCCTCAAACCGGGCGTCACCATCGCGCAGGCGCAGCGGCACATGGACGAGATCGCGCGAGGCCTGGCGGAGACGTATCCGGAGAACGAAAGCTGGCATCTGAATCTCGTGCCCTATCGCGACGTCGTCATCGGAAGCGTCGGGCCGGTGCTCTTCGTGCTTCTCGGGGCGGTGGGGGTGGTGCTGCTCATCGCGTGCGGAAACGTCGCGAGTCTGCTGCTCGCCCGCGCTTCGGCGCGCAGCGGCGAGATCGCCGTGCGTACGGCCCTCGGCGCCGCGCGCGGCCGACTCGTGCGGCAGCTCCTCACCGAGAGCCTGTTGTTAGGCGTCGTAGCGGGCTGCGTCGGTCTGGGGCTCGCGCACTATCTGCTCGCGGGCGTGCGGGCGATGGGTGCCGGGATGTTGCCGCGGCTTGCCGAGGTGGAGATCGACGGCGTGGCGCTCGCGTTCACGATCGCGGTCTCGCTGCTGACGAGTCTCGTTTTCGGCGCCGCGCCGGCATTGCACGCGGTACGTCCCAACCTCGCAGCGATGATGAAGTCGGTGGGAAAGGCATCGCCGACGCGAGGCGGGGCGCACACGCGTAACGCGCTCGTGGTGGCGCAGGTCGCGTTGTCGTTCGTGCTGCTCGTCGGCGCGGGGCTGCTCGTCCGCAGCCTATCGCAGTTGCAGCACGTCGAGACGGGATTCGATTCCGCCGGGGTTCTGACTGCCGAGATACGGCTTCCGGGCGATCGGTACGACAGCCGGCAGAAGACCGACCAGTTCTGGGTGCAGTTCCTCGATCGTGTCCGCGCGATTCCCGGAGTAGAGGCGGCGGCCGCCACGACGTTGCTCCCGCTTCGCGGTGGTGGCGACACGTACTTCTACATCGAAGGGCAGCCACCGGCGTCCGATGCGCAGAAGATGAACGCGACAGTGTCGACGGTCACGGACGACTACTTCGCTGCGATGCGCATCCCGCTCGTCGGAGGTCGCTCCTTCACCTCGTCCGATCACGGCAACGGCGCCGGCGTGACGGTCGTCAGCCGCGGGCTCGCCACGCGATTGTTCCCAGGCGTCAGTCCCATCGGCAAACGCCTCGTCGTCGACTTCGGCAAGCCGTTCACCGCCGAGATCATCGGCGTCGTGGCTGATGTCCGCGTGTACGGCCAGGCCAACGGAGCACCGGATGTCCTGTACTTCACCGCTGGCCAACCTAACGCGGGATTCGGTACCGGCGTGATGAACCTCGCCACGCGCCTGCGGGGGAACCCGGCGACGATCGCGCCGCAGGTCCGCGCTGCTCTGCACGCCGTTGCCCCAGACGTGGCGCTCTCGGCGGTGGAGTCGATGGACTCGATCCTCCACGATTCCGTTTCAGCGCCGCGCTTCCGGACCCAACTGCTTCTCGCGTTCGCGAGCGTGGCGCTCCTGCTCGCCGTGATCGGCTTGTACGGAATGCTCGCCTACTCCGTCGCACAGCGCACGCGCGAGATGGGCATTCGCATGGCGCTCGGGGCCAGACCCACGGTGGTGTTCCGGATGGTGATTCGACAGGGAATGCTTCTGGTGGGTGTCGGGGTTGTGTTAGGCATCGCGGGAGCCCTTGTCGCGACGCGGCTCATCGCCTCACAGCTCTTCAACATCGGACCGACAGATCCACCGGTGTTCGTGGGCGTGGCGAGTACGCTTATCCTGGCCGGCCTGGCCGCCTGTGTCATTCCGGCACGCAGGGCAACGAAAGCGGATCCGATCTCGGCGTTGCGGCTGGAGTAGCTCGGGGCCGGGAATCGGGAATGGCGGCGACGCTGACTATCTTACGCCCGTCCCCGTCACGCCCCGATCGAGCCTGCCCGTGAAAAAGACTGTCCAGAAGCTGCTGACCGAGTACGGAACGGTCGCCGTCGTCGTGTACTTCGTCATCTTCTTCGCCGTGCTCGGCGGGTTCTGGCTGGGCATCCGGTTCGGATGGCGGCCGCAGAGCGCGGCCGGGAGTGTCGGCGCATTCACGGCGGCGTACATCGCGACGAAGCTCACACAACCAATCCGTATCGGCGCGACGATCGTCGTGACGCCATTCATTGCCAGGCTCTACGAGCGGTTACGGGGAACGCGATCGACTGGCACCTAACGCCTTCACTGGGGACTGGGGACTGGGGAACCGGGAACCGGGAACTGGGAACTGGGAACTGGAGGTCCAGTTCGCAGTTAGCAGTGCCGCCGTCAAGCGGGATCCGAAGGGCCAGTAATAGCAGCAGCGTGCAGCGAGCAGCCGCAGCGTGCAGCCGTCGGCGGCCGTTCGCGCCGTTAGGTGCCCCAGTCCCCAGTCCCCATCTACCGAATGGGTCGGTTCTCCGCAAAGTCGAACAGCGTGAGGCGACGGAGGCGGTAGTACGAAGCCCAGTATCCGCGCAGGGCTTCGATGTAGGCGCGGAGCGCGCCGTCCCGTTCGTTCTGGGCGAGGTACAGGTTGTCGATATTGATCTTGCCGACGATGTAGCGGTTCTTGGCGACGTCGAATCGCTTGACCGCGACGGTATCGGCTTTAGCGGAGAGCGCCAGGTTGCGGGCGGACTGCGCGAGCTGCAGTGCCGCGAAGTGCGCTTCCTCGGCGGCCGCGTCGCGCGTGGCGCGGGCGTTCGCGTTCGCGCGGTCCTCGTCGGCGCGTGCTGCTTCCACCTGGCCCTTGCGATTCCCCCACTGAACGATCGGCATCTGCACGGTCACGCCGTACTGCTGGCGTTGCGCGAGGTCACGGTACGCTTCGTCCAGCACCGAGGCGCGCTGGTTGAACCCGACCGTTGCGGAGATGGTTGCACCGAACCCGTTGTTGAGCTTCGCCTCGGTGACGCGGCGCTTCGCCTGGACGGCCTGGAGTTGGGTCGTGGTCGTGCGACTCTGGTTGCGCAATGCCTGTTCGACCGCGACGATGGTATCGACTTCCGTCATTGGAATGTCGGTAGGCACGGTGATGTCGATGGGTGCGTTAGGCGGAAGGCTGAGCAGTCGCTTGAGCGCGGCGTTTGCACGCGCGAAGTCGAGCTTTGCGCCATCGAGTTGCGTGCGTGCCTGGAGCAGGGCGAGCTCGCTCTGCAGCAGGTCGTTCTCGCCGATCCTTCCGACCTCGAAGCGGCCCTTGTTCAGGTTGAACAGCGTGTCGTTGATGGCCACCTTGGCCGACGCGTTATCGAGTGCCAGTCGTGCCGAGAAGAGGTCGAAGAACGCGGTTGCGGTGTTGACGGCGACGTCCTCCCGCGCCTCGAGGTACTCGCGATCCGCGGTCACCGCGCGCAGGTCCTGTTCGCGCGAGTCCCAGCGCAATGCGTTCGGTCTGAACAGGCTCTGGCTGACCCCGATGGTGACGGGCGTGGAGCTGTAGATGCGGGACGACAGGTCACCGCCGACGTCCACCCGTGAGATGCCGGAGGAGACGAAGAACGAGCCGCCGGTGAGCGGCAGCGGCTGCGACACCATCATGCCTAACGCCGACGTCGTTTCGCGGCGTGGCTTGAACTGTGTGGACCCATCGGGTTGGGTTACCGGGACGATGGCGCGCTCGTAGTTCGGCAACGTGCCGGTGAGCGACAGCTGCGGCATGAGCCGGGCGTTGAATGCCCGGTCGCGCCACCGCGCGGCCTCGCGTGTGTCGAGCACGGCGCGCGCCTGCAGCCCCTGTTTCTGCGCGAGCTCGATGGCCTGCTGCAGGGTCATTGGCTGTTGCGCCGAGAGTGGCGTCCCGGCCGCAGCCAGCAGCGCCGTCAGGCTGATGGCTGTTAGCTGATAGCTGATAGCTCGCGCTGCGCGCGTCATTCGTATCTCAGACATACCACCGGATCCTGTTTCGCCGCGCGCCACGCGGGGACGAAGCCGAAGACGACGCCCACGGTGATCGAGACCCCGAAGGCGATGAACACGGAGAAGAACGAGACGATCGTATTGATCTTGGCGATGCGCTCGATGCCGAGGCTCAGGCCACCGCCGACGAGAATGCCGGCCACACCACCGGCGAGGCTGATGAGCACGGCCTCGCTCAGGAACTGCGCGAGGATGTCCTTCTGGCTCGCGCCCACCGCGCGTCGCACGCCGATCTCGCGGATGCGTTCGAGGATCGACGCCAGCATGATGTTCATGATCCCGATCCCGCCGACGATGAGCGAGATGGCCGCGATCGCCGCGAGCACGACGTTGAACAGGCGCTTGGTGTTCTGTTCCTGCTTCAGCAGCAGCTCGGGCACGCTGATCTCGAAGTCGACCACCGCGTTGTGCCGGCGTGTGAGCATGCGCCGCAGGACGTCCGCGACGCCCGTCACCTTGTTCGCGTCGTCGACGCGGACGATCACGCGATCGAGCTGGTGGTAGTTCGTCCGCTCGGCGCGTTGCTCGGCGTCCTCGTTGGCGGTCGCGTTCGGGTCGTCGTTGAACTCGCGCGACGCCTGCTGCACGTCACGCTCCGTGACCTGCGCGCGGTTCCGGTAGCGGAGCAGCATCGTCGACAGCGGCACGTAGACGTCCATGTTCGCGTCGCGAATGCCGAGCTTCTGTGCCGTCTGATCCGACAGCTTGCGATCTTCGAGCACGCCGATCACGGTGAGCCAGACCGCGCCGACCTTGATCGATTTGCCGATCGGCTCCTCGGTCGTGAAGAAGCGCGTCTTCACGCCGTGGCCGATGATGGCGACGGGCAACCCATCGGCGACCTGCATGGGCGCGAACCGCTTGCCTTCGGCGACGTTGAGGTTCAACAGGTCGAAGTAGGTCGTGTCGACGCCGACCACCTTGCCCGACCGGCGGCGCCCCTCGCGTGTCACGAGCGTCTGCAGCACGATCTCGCCGCTCGTCGTGCGGACGTTAGGCACGACGTCGAGGATCGCCTGGACGTCCTGCCGGGTCAGCCCGGGCGAGAACTTCTTGGGCTCCTTCGTGCCCTCGTCCTTCGCCTTTTCTTCCTTCTGCTCGATGAGCGGCGTGATGATGACGTTGTTCGATCCGAGCAGCTTCATCTGCTCCAGGATCTCCTGCTCGGCACCCTTGCCGATGGCGAGCATCGCGATGACCGATGCCACGCCGAACAGGATGCCGAGCGAGGTGAGCGACGCGCGCAGCGTGTTGTGCCCGACGGCCTCGATGGCCGTCCGGAGGCTGAACAGGATGTGCGCGGTCAGCTCGGCGCGGATGCGCCCGAGGTCACGAACCGGCATTGGATTGTTCCGGCGTTCAGGACGTCGTTCAGGACTTCGTGGCGGCGCCCGATTGAGCCGGCGCTGGAGCCGGCGCGGCCGGCTTCACCGGCACCGGCTTGGCGGTGGACGGCGTATCGGCGGGCCCCGGCTGCGGGAGTCCGCCCGTGCCCGGCTTCGCGCCAGGCAGCGTCTTCATCTCGATCTTGTCCTTGTCCGCCGGCGCTGTGAGCAGCACGCGGTCATCCTTCTGGAGCCCCTTCGCGACGACGATCTCGTTGTCGTTGGCGAGGCCGGTCTCGACCTGCTGCTTCGTGATGCGCGCGCCGTCTCGCTTATAGACGAAGGGCGTGGTGCCCTCCACCGCCACCGCCTCGAGCGGCACGAAGAGCGCGTTCTTGAGGGTGTTCGTGGCGATCGCGTTCGACGTCGTCATGCCCGGGCGGAGCGTGGTATCCGCCTCCGCGAGCAGGATCTTCACCTCGAACACCTTCGCGTCCGCGTTAGGCCGCTGTTCGCCGACGTTCGCCACCGCGACCACGGTGCCGGGGAGCTTCTTCGTCGGGTCGGAATCGAGCGAGACGGTGACCTGCTGTCCAGCCGCGACCTTCCGGACATCGATCTCGTTCACGTAGGTGAGCGATTCCATCTGGCCGAGGTCTGGCAGCGTCGCAACGGTGGGATCCCAAGCGCTGACCTGGGAGCCGACGCCCTTCTTCTTCCCGTTCCATTCCTTCACGTAGATCACCATGCCCGGTGACGGCGCCTTGATGGTGAAGTTCCCGAGCACTTCCTGCACGCTTTTGAGCTTGTTCCGCTGACGCTGCACGTCGGCGCCGACTTCGGCCATCTTCGCGATCGCCTGCTCGGTCTTCGTCTTGTAGTTGACCTTTGCCTGGGCGAGCTGGCGCGTCGCCTTCTCGTAGTCGATCTCGACCTGGCGTTTGGTGCTCGGCGACTCGTACGCGGCCTGTTCCTTGGCGAGCCGCTTTTCCTCGAGCGAGAGCTCCATCGTTTTCATGTCCTCGCGCGCGGTCGAGAGATTCAGCGTCGAGTCGAGCTGCGCCTGCGTCAACTGCGCTTCGGCCTTCTGCAGCGCCAGCGACACCTCCTGCATCTTTGCCGCGATGCCCGACCGATCGAGCTCGGCGACGACGTCGCCTTCCTTCACGACGGTGCCTTCGGGTACGAGCGTGGAGATCTTCGTCTGGTAGATGTCGGCCTGCTGCATGTTTAGTGGCCCCTGCACCTGGACGAATTTCTTCGCGCGCAGCTCGCCGGCGCTGGTGACGACGACCTTGAAATCGCCCTGCTTCACGCGTGCTACGACCGACTCGTCGGACTTCGCGCTAGCGGGGGTGAAGAACCAGGCCGATACGCCGACTACGACCACGATGATCACCAGCAGGGTGACCCAGCGATTGCGCGGGATCCGGATCATGGGAGGCTAAGGCTGCAGGATGAAACTCGACGCGCCTGCCCTAACGGGGAGGCACGGGATGCCACTGCGGCGATGATTGGAGCAATGCCAGAAGCGCGCAAGCTCCGCCGTGGCCAATCTACGACAGCCCAGTTGAGAAAAACCTGTCCACGGCGTCGGTGAGACACGCGTTGGGGGCAAAAGGTTCTCTAGCGGAGCGATTACGCGGATCAGGGTGGGATGCGATGGTCTCACCAGGGGCCAGAGGGATCACCAACAGCAACTACATCGGAATCCCAAACGTCACACGGCCTTCCTCTCTAACAAACGTCTGATCCTGACTTATAGATCGGCGGCTGGTCGAGCCATCCCCGC
>Ga0310810_10011671_pt1 | contig 10272 bp, 9 predicted proteins | sample NCmetagenome_FD_207641 | JGI IMG/M metagenome (GOLD analysis project Ga0310810, IMG submission 207641) | Soil microbial communities from experimental microcosm in Duke University, North Carolina, United States - NC | ecosystem: Engineered > Artificial ecosystem > Soil microcosm > Unclassified ...
GCTCGTGCGCGCACGGGTATTCGCTGCCGGTGCCGAACGCGCTGCGCGACGGCGCCGAGCATCCGGTCCAGGTCTACGCCATCGACGGCGAGGGCGGCGCGAACCCGGCCATCGGCGAGGCGAAGACGGTCAGCTGCGCACCGCCGGGGCCCCCCATCGCGCCGGAGGGAGGTGCGATCCGCCACATCACCAGCCCGGACTCGCTGGCGGCCTGGGGCTTCTCCTTCCTCGACGTCGCGACGCTGCCTGACGACCAGGTCGCGGCGTACACCGAGGGCGCGCCGATGCCGGCGGCGCCGGACCTGGTGCGCGAGGCCGGATCGAGCGACGTCTTCGTGCTCGACGGTGCGCTGCGCCGGCCGGCCCGCCCCGAGGTGCTGGCCGCCTGGCACCTCGACGCTGCAGCCGCGCGCGAGGCGGCCGCCGGCGAGCTCGACGCCATCCCGCTCGGCGCCCCGCTGCCGCAGCCGTTCGCGCTGCGCGGCTCGGGCCCCGCGGTCTACGCGGTCGACGTCGGCGACCCGACCGATCCCGATGCCGGCGGGTCGAGCGGCCTCGGCGGCGGCTGCAGGGCCGGCGGAGGCTCGAGCGGGATCGCCGGGCTCCTCCTCTTGGTAAGCTTTGCCCGTGCGCGTCGCGACCGGACTCGAACGCCTCCTCGCCGGTGACGGCCCCTCCCTGAAGGGGAAGAAGCTCGGCCTGCTCGCCAATCCGACCTCGGTCGATGTCGAGCTCCGGCACTCGATCGATCGCCTGCGGGCGGCCGGGTTCGACCTTCGCGCCCTGTTCGGCCCGGAGCATGGCCTTCGCGGCGACGCGCAGGACATGATCGCGGTCGCCGGCGAGACGCGCGATCGCAAGAGCGGGCTGCCGGTCCACAGCCTGTACGGATCGACCGAAGAGGAGCTGGCGCCGCGCGCCGAACAGCTCGCCGGGCTCGACGCGGTGCTGTTCGATATCCAGGACGTCGGCTCGCGCTACTACACATATGTGTGGACGCTCGTGCTCGCCATGCGCGCCTGCGCGCGCGCCGGCGTCGAGGTGATCGTTCTCGATCGCCCCAACCCGATCGGCGGCGAGCTGGTCGAGGGCGGCGCGATCGAGCGCGGCTACACGTCGTTCGTCGGATTGCTCTCGCTCCCCAACCGGCACGGCCTCACCGCCGGCGAGATCGCCAGGATGGCGCTCGACAGGGAGCGCATCGATCTGCCGCTCACGGTGGTCGAGATGGTGGGCTGGACGCGCGCGATGCGCTACGCCGACACCGGCCTGCCCTGGGTGCTGCCGTCGCCCAACATGCCGACCGAGGACACCGCGCTCTGCTATCCGGGCATGTGCCTGGTGGAGGGGAGCGAGCTCAGCGAGGGGCGCGGCACCACGCGGCCCTTCGAGATCGCGGGGGCGCCCTTCATCGACGGCGACGCGCTCGCCGAGTCCATGGCCGAGCTGCCGGGTCTCCGCCTCCGCCCGCTGGTCTTCACGCCGACCTTCCAGAAGCACGCCGGCCGCCCGTGCGGCGGCGTCCAGCTGCACGTGACCGACCGCGCCGCCTTCCGGCCCTACCTGACCGGCGTCGCCTTCCTGCGCGCGGTGCGCGCGCTCTGGCCGGACGACTTCGCCTGGCGGACGCGCGCCTACGAGTTCGTCGATCGCGTCCCGGCCATCGATCTCCTGTGCGGCTCGCCGGCGGTGCGCGAGGGCATCGATCGCGGCGCCTCGCTGTCGGAGCTGGCCGCGACCTGGGCGGCCGACGAGGCCGCGTTCCGCGCCGAGCGCGCCCGGTGGCTGCTCTATGCCTGACACGCCCGAGACCATCGTCGTCTACGGCGGCAGCTTCAACCCGCCGCACCTCGCCCACCAGATGGCCTGCCTCGCGGTGCTCGAGACCGAGGTGGTGGACCGCATCCTCATGGTGCCCTGCTTCCGCCACGCGTTCGGCAAGGCGCTGGCGCCCTACGAGGATCGCCTCGAGATGTGCCGGCTGGCCGCGGCCCTGTTCGGCGGCCTGGTCGAGGTGTCGACCATCGAGAGCGAGCTCGGCGAGGCGGAGAACCGCACCTATCACACGCTGGCGGCGCTGCGCGCGCGCGAGCCGGCCGCCTCGTTCCGGCTGCTCGTCGGGGCCGACGTCCTCGGCGAGAAGGACAAGTGGTACCGCTGGGACGACGTGGTGGCGATGGCGCCGCTCATCGTCATCGGCCGCGCCGGCGTCGGCGATGGCGCTCACGCGTTCCACCTGCCGGCCATCTCGTCGACCGAGGTGCGGGCGCGGATCGCGCGGGGCGAGAGCGCGGACCCACTGGTACCGCGGTCGGTTCTGGACTATATCGCCGGGCGAGGCCTGTACCGTTGACCGCTCGCACCCCCAACGTGTTCGTCGTCGGCGCCGGACCGGTCGCCACCGCGCTGGCCGGCGCGCTCCGGCTCGGCGGGGTCCCGGTGCTCGGGCTGTGGGCGCGGACGCCGGCGCGGGCCCGCGCGGCCGGTGCGGTCGCCGGGGTCGCCGCCTACTCGGCCGCGCCGCCCGACCTCCTGCTCGAGGCGGCTGTGGTGGTGCTCGCGGTGCGCGACGACGCCATCTCGGACGTCGCGCGCATGCTGGTGGCGACCGGCCTGGTCAATCGGCATCACACCCTCATTCACTGCTCCGGCGCCATCTCGGCCGAGGAGGCGCTGGCCCCGGTGGTCGGCCAGGTCGGCGGCATGGCGATGATGCACCCGCTGCGCGCCATCTCCGACGGTCGCGCCGCGATGCGCGCGATGAAGGGCACCATGTTCGGCGTCGAGGGAGACGAGCGCGGGCGGCGCGACGTCCAGGCGCTGGTCACCGCGATGGGAGCCCAGGCCCTCGAGCTCGGCGGCGTGGAGGTCGCGGCCTACCACGCGGCGGCCGCCATCGCCTCCAACTACCTGCTCGTGCTGCTGGCCGCGGCCAGCGAGCTCCTGACCGAGGTCGGCATCGCGCCGGAGCAGGCGAATCAGGCTCTGATGGCGCTCGCCGAGGGGACGCTGGCCAACGTGCGCGAACGGGGCGCGGAAGCGGCGCTCACCGGGCCGATCCGCCGGGGCGATCGCGCCACCGTCGAGCGTCACCTGGCGGCCCTGAGCACGCGTCCGGATCTTGCGCAGCTCTACCGCGCGCTCGGCCGGCGCGCGGTCGCGATCGCGCGGCGCGCGCCGGATCCGGCTCCCGCCGAGGCGCTCGACGCGCTCGACGAGCTGCTCGCCGAGCCGGCGTCGACGGCGCCTCCGGGTTCCGCCTCGGACCTGCGACGCGCGGCGCAGCCGCGTTAGTTCTGTAAGCGTCGCGGCCCTGTAGGTGTTGTGCGGCCGCGTGCCCACGTTGCACCGGCGTGCATAAGGGTCCTACGATGATCGTCCCATCACTTCACGACGACGACGGAGGTCGCCTTGCTCTCTACGTCCCGGTTCGTTCGCGCGGCACAGGCCGGCGCAGTCCTCGCGGTGATCCTCGCTCTCGGCCTTCCCGCCGAGGCGCGCGACCCGGAGGATGTCTTCAAGGGCCAGATCATCACCTCGGCCAAGCGCATCCCGACGAAGGCGTCGAGCAAGTCGGCGTACATCTCGACCTTGAAGAGGCAGAAGACGAGCCGCTTCTACGAGAACAAGTCGACGAAGTCGTGGAAGGTCTACTACACGGCGTTCTTCCGGCGGCCGCTCGACAGCCTGGAAGTCACCGTCAAGATCTACGACCTGTCCGGCGGCGGCAAGCACATGCTCACCGCCTTCGAGCAGTACATGGACAAGCGCGGCGCGCGCAGCATCACCTCGAACGTGACGCTCAACCGCGACGACTTCGGCGTCAACAAGAACCTCATGATGACGGTCGAGAGCAACGGCTCGATCCTCAGCGCCACCCGGTTCGCCATCCTCGGCGAGGGCGAGCACTACACCGGCCAGGTGAACTTCTCCGAGGAAGAAGCCTCGAAGGGCACCGACGACTGAGTTGATTTCCGGGTCGGGAGTGAGATACCTCTGAACGGGGGGTGATCTCATGTCCTACCGGTTCGTCCGGTCCATCTGCATAGTCGCGACGCTGGCGCTTCCGGCCGCCGCAGCGGCACAGCCGAAGGCGAAGAAGAAGCCGGCGCCGGCGGCCAGCGGGGCAGTCGCGGCGGCCGCGAAGGCGCTGGTCGGGGCCGACGTGGATGCCGCCGCGAAGGCGGCCGCGGCGCTCGGCAAGGACCGGAGCCCGGCCGGGCTCGACGCGCTCCTCGACGCGCTCGCGCTCGGGCTTCACCCGCAGGTCGCGGCGGCCGCGCTCGACGCGGTGGCGGCGCGCAAGAGCGCCGCGGCGCTCGACACCGTGGTCGCCTACCACGAGCACCGGAACCCGAAGGTGCGCGCCAGCGCGGTGACCGCGCTCGCCGCCATCGACGACAAGCGGGCCGACAAGTACATCCTCGCCGCGCTGCACGACGGCCACGTGTCGGTGCGCGCCGCCGCCGCCGCCGCGGTCGCGACCCGCAAGCTGCGCGGCGGCGTCGAGCCGCTGATGGCGCTCCTGGTGAAGGGGGACGAGGCGACCGCGCCGGCGCTCGCCCGTCTGGCCGACCCGAAGCTGGCCGTCGACGTCGCCGAGACCATCGGCAAGGCGCCGGACGCGCTGGTGGCGCGCTGCCTGGGAGGGATGCTGGCCCGGCCGGATTTCAAGCCGGACACCGCGCGGGTCGAGGTGGTGCGCGCCCTCGGGCGCATCGACGGCCAGGAGGCGCTCGAGCAGCTCACCACCTACGTCTCCTCCGTCCCGAAGAACCCGCCCCGCCAGTCGCGCAAGGAGGCCGAGCAGCTGGTCGAGCAGAAGCTCGGCGGAGGTGGCAAATGAGGACGACCGCGCTCGCCCTTCTCCTCGCGCTCGCCTGCGGCGGCTCCGAGGCGTTCAAGCTCACCGCCGACGACAACAACGCCCAGAAGCTCGAGGCGGCCTTCGCCCGCATGGGGCCGCCGCGCAGCGGCCCGATGAACTCGAGCAAGAAGCCGATGGCCTACCTGGTGGCGAGGACCGGCTCCGGCACCGAGCTCATCGCGTTCGACCTCGAGGCCAAGCGCGAGCTCTGGCGGGTGCCGGCGCGCGTCAGCTCGAAGGTCGCGGTCGGCGCCGACTTCATCGCCCACCTCGAAGGGGACGACCAGCTGGTCGCCCGCGATCCGGCGAGTGGCAAGGTCCTGTGGAAGAACCAGATCGCCGGCCGCTTCGTCGGCGCGACCGCCGACGCCTCGCGGCTCTTCTACACCAGCGGCGGCGGCTCGCGCTGGGTGCTGACCGCGCTCGACGGCCGCTCCGGCCACGAGCTGTGGACCGCCGAGTCGCCCGGCGCGCTCGGCGCCCCGGCGGCGCGCGACGGCCTGGTCTTCAGCCCGTTCGTCAGGCAATGGCTGTCGATCCTCGATGCCGAGACCGGAGACGCGCTCACCCGCATCCGCGGGATCGACGAGGAGATCACCTTCGTCCGCGCGACCGGCGCCAGCGTCTTCTTCGGCTCGCGCGCGGGCGTGTTCCTGCTCGACCGCCGGGCCGCCTCCGGCAAGCGCGCCCAGTCCACCTACGGCACCGCCACCCTGCCGAAGGAGTTCGTCCGCATCCACTACGGCCTGGACGCCTTCGATCCGGTGCAGGCCGGGTACTCGGCCTACGACAAGAACCGCATCCTGTGGAACGCGCACCGCGAGGGGCGCGCGCTGCGCTTCGACGGCGGCCGGGTGGTGGTCCACACCTACCGCTTCTTCTTCGGCTTCGACGCCAACTCCGGCGCGCTCGCCTGGGCCTTCAGCCACCCGCGCAACGACGTGGTCGCCTCCGCGCACCTCGGCAGCACGATCGCGTTCTGCTCGAACGCCGGCCAGCTCGGCGCGCTCGATCCGCGGACCGGCGCCCGCGTCTATCAGGCGCAGGTCCCGGCCCAGGTCATCGGCGCCAGCTTCGACGCCGACGGCTGGGCCCCGGTCGAGAAGGTCTCCGAGCCGGATCCGGCCCCCAAGGTGCTGGCCGCGATCGCGCGCGATCCGGACGCCCGCTTCGACGACGTGAAGAAGTTCGCGGTCGCCGCGCTAGCGCAGCAGGGCACAGGTCAGGTCACCGCCGATCTCATCTCGCTCATCCAGTCGGACACCACGCCGCCCGAGCTCTACGAGGCGGCGGTCGAGTCGCTGGTCGCGCGCAAGGATCCGGCCGGTCTGCCGGTCCTGATCGCCGCCCTCGACGTCCGCTACGACTTCCTCAAGCAGGTCCGGCCCCGCTCGGTCGGCGCCCTGGCCCGCGCGATCGCCTCGCTCGGCAAGGCGGAGCTGGAACCGGCCGAGCGCGGCCGCGCGGTCGATGCCTTGCTCGCGCACCTCGACTCGCCCGAGACCACCACCGCCGACCTCGAGGGCGTGGTCGTGGCGCTGGGTGCCATCGGCGGCGGCGCCGAGATCGCTCCCCTGCGCCGGTTCGTGCTCATGTACCGGGCCGACCCGACCTTCTCGTCGCAGGTCGGCGCCGTGGGGGCCGCCATCGACGTCCTCGTCACCCGCGGCGGCCTCGCCGAGCGCGAGCTGGTGAGCTACCTCGCGGAGGATGCCCGCTCGCTGGGAAGTGTGAGGGACTACGCGTCGCGGGCCCTCCTACAGACCACCACCACGCGCGGGAGCAAGAAGAAGTAAATCTGACCGCCGAGCCTGGCCAGGCCCGGTGCGACACCGCACAATCGAACCTCTGCGTGCGGAGGTTTCGCATCCTGGTCTGCCGTGGCCCCGAGTGCGGCGAGCGGCGCGGCTCGCGCGCCATCATGCAGGGGTTTCTGCAGGCGCTCGGCCCGCTCGCCGGTCAGGTCGAGCTGGGCTGGCAGAGCTGCTTCGGCCGCTGCACCCAGGGGCCGAACGTCCTGGTCCAGGAGCTGGCCACCCCGCAGCCCGGGGAGCGCCAGTTCCTGCTCGCCACCATGCCGCGCGGGCGGGCAGGGCGCTCTGCCCTCTACAACGGGGTCACCGAGCGGGACGTGACCGACATCGTGGAACAGCACATTCAGCGCGATCAGCCTGTTTCTCGCCTCATCCAGCCGCCCGCGCGCTCGCCTGCGGGCTACAATGCGCCGTCGAATCCAGCCCCCGGTGTTGTCAAGCCGCCGGGAACCGGCCGCGAGGGAGATTCTTGATGCGACCTGTCAGTCTTGTCTTGGTGACGCTCCTCCTGGCGCTCGGCGCCTGCAAGGGGAAGACGAAGTACAAGGACAGCCCGGAGACCCTGACCAACCTCAAGAACTGCCAGGACGGTCTCAAGGAGAAGCAGGAGTACATCGCCAGCCTGGAGAAACGCATCCAGGAGATGGAAGGCGAGATGGTGACCATCAACTGCACCGGTGAGGCGATGAAGGTGGTCGGCAAGGGGCCCAACGAACGGACCAAGCCGGCCGGCGGCAACGCCGACGACCTCAAGCTGTACGAGGCGTTCGTCGCGGCGCTGCAGCGCTCGCACGGCTCGATCCAGAAGTGCTACCAGGTGGCGCTCAAGAACAACGCCACGCTGCAGTCGCGCTCGGTGACCCTGAACATCGAGGTCCAGTACAAGAGCTCGGGCGACGTGTCGAGCTCGTCGTTCAGCCCGCGCATCGACGCCAGCTTCGACCAGTGCATGTCGGCGGTGGCCAAGCGCTGGACCCTGCCGGCGATGCCGCGCGCGGTCGCGTTCAACTACAAGCAGACGCTGACCCCCGAATAGCTCCCTTCCCCCTATTTGGGGGTCCTGGGCCGCTCGGGGTACGCTTGTCGGTGGCCGGGGACCGGCTCCGCATGAATCCCAGGAAGGCGGTCAAGGAGCTCGAGAAGCGGCTGCACAAGGACCCGCAGAATCTGGTCCTGCGCATCCGGCTGGCCGGTGCCCTGGTGCAGGTCGGCAACTTCGGCGAGGCGGTCGAGATGTACCGCAGCGTCGCGATGGCCTACTACGCGCAGAACCGGATCGATCAGGCGATCGCGGTCTGCCACAGCCTCCTCGAGATCGCACCTGACCACCACCACACGCGCGTGCTCCTGACCGAGCTCGATCAGCGCAAGGCGGCGATGGCGGTGCAGGCGGCGGTCACCACGGAACCGGAGCGGATCGAATCGACGCCGTCGGGCGCGCGCGGGCGGCGCGCGCGGCGGCCGAGCGGCTTCGACACCAGCGGCTTCACGCCGGCCAGCGAGCCGGATCTGCAGAAGAGCGCCCGCTTTCGCTTCGACTCGGGCCGCCACGAGCCGATCGCGCGGTCCAAGCCGACGTCCGACGGTCCGCCCGACGGCGGCGCCGCCAAGCGCTTGCCGCTGCAGACCAACCGCACGGTGCAGGGCATGGCGCCGGTGGTGCCGTCGAGCCCGCTTCCGGATCGCCGCAACCGGCCGACCGGACCGCCGCCGCGCCCGGCGCGGCCGAGCGAGGCGACCGCGGCCGAGCGGACGCCGAGCGCACCGGATGCGGACGAGGAAGCGCCGACCCGGATCGCCGACCGCTGGATCTCGCCGCGAGGCAAGACGCCGTCGGGGGGGACGCCGACCTCCTCGCGCCAGGCCGCGACCCGGCCGCTCCGGCGCAGCAGCAGCGGCAGCGAGCCGACCACCGAGCCGTTCGATCCGACCAACTCCGAGCGATCGCTGCCGACCGTGTCGCAGACGGGTGGAGGCACCCGGCCGCAGAGGCCGTCGGCGTTCCCGCGCCCGCGCCCGAACGACGCGCGGGTCGACTCGGTCGACGAATCGGTGACGCATCCGCGCTCGCTGGTGCCACCGCCGCCGCCGCCGCCGCCGAGCGCGTCGCCGATGCCGGTCCTGCGCAAGCGCACGCCGCGCGGCGCGACGCCCGACACCGGCGGGTTCGCCGAGGCCGACGCCACCATCATGGACGACGGCATCGAGCTGGCGCGTGCGCTCGGCCGCCCGTTCGGCGCCAGCGGGGACGCCAGCGTGGCCGAGGATTCGCACCGGACGCTGGCGCTGCTGGCCGGGCTGCCGGAGCCGGCGGTCCAGGAGATCGCCCACGGCATGGCCCGTCACAAGGTGCGGGCCGGCGACATGATCCTCCGCGAGGGAGAGTCGGGCGACTGCTGTTACGTGCTGGCGCAGGGCGAGGCTCGGGTGCTCAAGCGCGATCCGCTGCAGCCGCGCGGCGAGCTGATGGAGGTGAGCCGGCTGGGGCAGGGCGATCTGTTCGGCGAGGTCGCCATGCTGAGCGACCGGCGCCGGCACGCGACGGTCCAGGCGGTCAGCGACTGCGAGCTCATCGAGCTGCCGCGCGCGCACCTGCGCGACGTCGGCTCTCGCTATCAGGAGGTGAGCCAGTTCCTCGAGCGGTTCTACCGCGACCGCATCATCGCCACGCTGGTCACCACCGCGCCCTTCTTCCGGCCGCTCGAGCCAGCGGCGCGCATGGCGCTGCTCGCCCACTTCCAGTTCACGCGGGTGGACGCCGGCGCGCGCGTCATCCAGGAGGGAGAGCGCGCGGGCGGCTTCTACCTCATCGTGCTCGGCACCGTCGAGATCACCAAGCGGGTGTCCGACAAGCGGCAGGTGCTGCTGGCGACGCTCGACGAGGGCAACTACTTCGGCGAGATGTCGCTCCTGCGCGGTGACGTCGCGCGCGCCTCGGTCACCGCCACCGGGCCGACCGAGCTCGCCATCTTGCCGGCCAAGAACTTCTACGCGCTGGTCGCCAACCACCCGATCCTCTGGGACCAGGTGCGGCAGGAAGCCCACCGCCGCGAGCTCGAGCTCGTCCAGATCGTCACCGGCATGACCGGCGCCGTCTGATTGCGAGGGCGAGGCGTGGGCAAGCGAGCGCGCAGCGCTTGCAACTCTTGGGGCAGCACCCGCGCCGAGCCCGAGGATAATTGAGGGCTACGCCTGCTTCGAGCTGGTGACGATGCGCTCGAGCGCCTGGCCGGCGGCGCGTCCGAGCACCATGAGGTGCTCGTCGAACACGCGCCCCTTGATGCCGTCGCCGTAGACCAGCGCGACCGCGCGACCGCGCAGGAGGACCGGCACCACCACGGTCTCGCCGCGCGGCGCGCCGCCGAGGCCCTTGGCGACGAACTGCGAGGCCGCCGGCGACACGGTGCCGTGGTACGGCAGGCGGCTCGCCGCCACCTGGCCGAACGTGCTCGGCTCCTCGAGCGACAGCTCGCCGGTGCCGACGCCCGGGCGCGACGCGCCCTGCTGGCGGAACGGCACCACGCGGCCGCCCTTGATGGCGAAGAACGCGCGCCGGGTGCAGACGATGCCGAGGTGATCGAGCAGACCGTC
>Ga0310810_10011673_pt1 | contig 10271 bp, 8 predicted proteins | sample NCmetagenome_FD_207641 | JGI IMG/M metagenome (GOLD analysis project Ga0310810, IMG submission 207641) | Soil microbial communities from experimental microcosm in Duke University, North Carolina, United States - NC | ecosystem: Engineered > Artificial ecosystem > Soil microcosm > Unclassified ...
AGATCAGCTCGTCGAGTGATGGCGGCACCGCCGCGAGAATGCCCAGCCATGCGAACGGGTACGTCCGTTCGAACACATGGTACGCGTCGCCCGGAATGGTCGAGCGGGCGATGCCGTGCGACCCATCGCACCCGGCGACGATGTCGCATTCGATCTCGCGCGCGACGCCGCCGGAGCGAAGGCGAACGCGCGGCCGGTCCGAGTCGACGTCGTGAAGGCTGACGTCTTCCGCTTCGAAGCAGATCTCTCTGCCGGTCGCGACACGCGCGGCGATGAGATCCTTCACCACCTCGTGCTGGCCGTACACCGTGATCGAGCGGCCGCCGCTCAACTCCGTGAGCGGCAGGCGATGCCGTTCCCCTTCGAACTGCAGATGGATCCCGTGGTGGACGAGCCCCTCACGGTCCATCCGGTCTCCGACTCCGATCGCACGGAAGAGATCGACCGTCCCCTGCTCGAGGACGCCAGCGCGCAAACGGCGCTCGACGTACGCGCGATCGCGCCGCTCGACGATCACGGAGTCGATGCCCTGGCGGTGCAGCAGATGCCCGAGCGTGAGCCCCGCCGGTCCGGCGCCGATGATCGCGACCTGCGTGCGGGTGGACGCGTGGCCTGCCATGCCGGGTGAACCTACGTGGCGTCGCCCAGATCGCGAGTCATCTCGATCATCGTCCGGCGAAAGCCCGCTCTCGCGAACAGCCGCTGCGCGCGTTCGTTGCGTTCCGCCGTCGACAGCACGAGCTGCGGCGCGCCGAGCGATTTCAGCGCGGCGACGGTCGCATCGAGGAGCATTCGTCCGACGCCGTGGCGGCGGTGCTCGGGGTCGACGATGATGTCGTACAGCACGCCCGCGGGGCCGCGGAGCGCCATGTAGTCACGGCCCTCGAGCCCGGCGTACGTGTAGCCGACCACGTCCCCGTGCTCGACCGCGACGAGCACGATGACGTTCGGCTCCTCGAGCTGAGTGCCCAGGAAGGAGGCGTAGCCGCCTTCCGTCTGGCTCGTCGCGGCCATGAAGCGCTTCCGATCGAAGTCGTGGTGCGTCTTGACGAGCAGCGCACCAAGCCGACCGATGGTCGGGAGATCGGCGGTCGTCGCGCGGCGGATGATGACGTCGGCTGGCGCCGACGGTGTCGGGGTGTCCTGGGGCATGACCCAAGCTTAAGCGCGCGAGCCCCAAGAGGATGGTCGTGCAGGCGGGGCGGGGCGTCAGCAGCGTATACTGGCGGGATCCTGCCGACGCGTTAGGCAGGGCCAGATGCGCTGACGGACTGGGACCCGGTGTCTTGCTTGACCGAGCCCAGTCCGCGGGGGGGCCTCTGCCCGCTGGCAGCAACCATAAGAATGGCGGGTCGATGCGACCTCTGACGCTGCTCACGGACCCCCCGAGTCGCCGTCGTGCCCGGGGGACTTTCGACCCCACAGTCGGCGGCGATGGCAGCCCGCGCAGGCACTGCCGTTAGCGACCGCAGAATACCGTCCACCCCCACAGCCCCGAACCGACCATCACGCGTCGGTGTGCGCTCACCAGCGCCTCACGGGCATTCTGCTGTCAACTGGGCCACAGACTACGGGCGCCGGTGGGGAGGCGATATAGGCCTTTGGTCGCACAGATCCGGTTCGCCTGCGCCGGTCATCGATGCCGCCGCGCCGGGGAGACCCGCGGCGCCGCGCCCGCATCGCATCATTCGCGGACGAACGACGCGTGATCGTTAGGCCGACCGGCGCCAGGGCTCGTCGTCGTCGTTCCCGTCGCGCGCCTGCGGGGCCTCCGGCTCGGGCGCCACGCGCCGCATCTCGTGCACGAGCGCGCCGGCGATGGGGACGACGCCGGAGATGGGCGTCGTGGTGAGCGAGTCGATGTCGCTCGTGTCGTAGTGCGCTCGCAGCCTGGACAGCGCGCCGTGGCGCGAGCCGCTGATCACGATGAATCTGGCAATGCCGGCCGGCTGGTCGCCTCGCCGTAGGCGCCGGGCCTCGATCAGGTACATCTGCGCTTCCACATCCACTCCCAGGCGAAGCCGCCCTGTCCATGTCAGGGAGCGTGTATCGCTCCGAAACGTTCGTGCCGGGTCATGTGCGCGTTTACTGCGCACCCCGAGCTACGACGTCGAGACGCTCGCCGGGAGCGGCCGCAACATTATCGTTGCCTAACATGCCTTCGGCTGGCGGGACAGGTGACGTGCCGTCGTTTTCAGGAGCCGGGAAGGCGATGGCTTCGCGATGTCCGACGAGGCTCGGCCCGACGAGCCCGGCGACGATCGCGAGCTGGCGTCAGAACTCGATCCGCGTCACGACCCGGAACTGAAGCGCGTCGAGGTCGGGCACGTCGTTGTTTTGCGCTGCGACGCGCGAGAGAAAGAAGCTGCCTCCAATGACGAAGTCGGTTCGACCCACGTAGTAGATCCCGAGCTCGCCGCTACGATACCCGCCGCTGAGACTCCCCGTGCGGCCCGAGCCCGTTTGTCCGTGGTACCCCAACGTGACGCCCACAGGGATCTGGCTCAGCTTTCCGAAGTCGAATGCGACCTGTGCGCCGAACGTCGTGACCGACTTGCTGTCCGAGGACTGGTCCACGGCGCCCGTCTCGATCTCCCCGTTGAGACCAGCCCAGGGCGCAAGTGTATACGCTCCCCGCAGGCCGAGCGCCCAGCGGTTCACGCCGCCACTGGTGAGCAGAGTGTCCTTCGCTTGTTGAGTGTAGCCGCTGTCGACGATCTGCTGCGCGAACTCGTATGGGTTGATGTCGTATTCCGTGTTGTGGCGATACTCGCCGACCGCAGAGACCAGGAATTTCTGGCGGTCCAGCAGCGGGGCCGTAGCGCCGAGCGCCCAGCCGAACGCGGCCGATGCACCGCTCGCGGCGACCGCCTCGATGCTCGTGCCGACCCGCCCCGCCGCGATGATGGTCCCGTTCAGCGCGAGCCATCGCGCGAGCCTCTTCTGGTACCCGAAGTCCACGAGCAGAAAGCCGATGTTGCCGCTGAGCGAATCGATGGTGGCGCCCTCGGCGTTCCGCACGGGAACATTGAGGTTCAGCGCCATTCCGCCGCCGGTGGCGTTCTCGAAGTGCGTCGTCGCGAAGGCGTCTCCCACAATGCTGGATGGGAGGTAGCGAAATCCGTCGAGGCATCGCCGACACGGGGTCTGCGCGTGTCCGGCATCCGCATGCAGCGCCGCGAGCCCCACTGCGGCAAGGAAGATGTGATGGCGCATGCGGCCACTATCGGCGCCACCGCCCGATACGCCAAGTGGTACCTTGGCCCCATCCGCCTAACGCATGGCGGCCACAGACGCCCGGATTGACCGAAGGTACAATGGGCGCCCCGCCGCGCCCGCCGTTAGCGTACCCCCGACATCGGCCGGCGCAACGTGCGGTCTCGAGCCGGGAGCGAGGCATTGTCGGTTGGTATCCCCACTGCGTGGGGCTCGTACAGCTCGTGCCTAACGCGACACGCGCTGTGGCGTGCCGCCGCTGCTCGCGATCGTTCGCCGGCCACCGCACCAGACGCGAGCTCGCGTGCGCGTCCCACATCACGGAGGAGCGAATGATCGCACGATCGATACTCGGACCCTGCCTCGTGATCGGTCTGACGGCGTGCTACCCGGGCCGCTCGGTGGACAACAACACCGAGTTCGCGTCGGTGACCACACTGAAGGACAAGGAGGCCACCTTCTCGAACGTCAAGACGTACGCGTTGCCCGACACCGTGCTCTACGTGCCGAAGACCGAGGACTTGAAAGAAGTCCCGGCGGCGACGCAGGCCGCCATCCTGCAGACGCTCCGCAACAACCTCAATGCGCTCGGATGGACGGAAGTCCTCAATGCCAGGACGACGCCGGCCAACGTGTACGTGGTGGCCGCCGTTACCACGGAGACGAACGTCTACTGGGGATACGTCTGGTGGGGCTACTGGGGCTGGTACCCGTACTGGCCCGTGGGTTGGGGCGCGTCCTCCAACTGGTACTACCCGGGATACTGGTATCCCTACACCTACTCTACCGGAACTGTCATGGTGGGCATGGTGGACGGCAGCGCGCCCGCCGCTGAGGAACGCGTCCCACTCATATGGACGGCGGCGGTAAACGGCGTGCTCGCAGACGCTTCCACGAACCTGGCCATCGCCACGGCGGGCATCGACCAGGCATTCGAGCAATCGCCGTATCTGGGAGGCACCGCGGTCAAATGATTTCTCTCGTTCATCTGCCGAGCGTGAGTCGTGCGACCGTTCGGCGAGCGACCATGGCGCTCTCGATTCTCGGCGCCGCAATGAGCTCCGCGTCCGGCGCCACCGCGCAGATCGGCGTCACGCCCTACGTGGGAACGTTCAACTACACAATGGCGGCGCCGTCCGGCGACTCGCGGGACTTCAGCAACAACTACAGCTGGCTGGGGTTCTCGCTCGAAGGCGACTGGTTCCTGAAGCAACACCTCTCGACCGGATTCATTCTCGGCTGGCAGGAGATCTACAAGGAACAGAACGGCGACTCGTTCCAGTTCGACAACGGGACGGCGACCGGCCGTTCGTATCGTCACCTGATGGCGGTTCCGCTTCTCGCGCGGGCCCGATATTGGGGCGGGACCCCAGGCAAGGCGTTTCACCCGTTCGCCGGGATCGGCGTGGGCACGTACTGGATGAAGCAGACCGTCGATTTCGGCATCTACACGGCGGACGTGGATCACTGGCACTTCGGACTCGCGCCCGAGGTCGGCGTGTTGATGGCGAGTCACAGCGGCGTCGCCTGGACGCTGAACGCCCGGTACAACTACCCGTTCGCGTCGGGAGACTACCTGAACGGCAACAAAGCCAGCTGGTCGTACTGGGGCATCGGGATCGGCGTCGCGTACACGCATTGAGGGACGGCCTGTCGGTCATCCGTACCGCTGCATCGCGATGCGGCACCATGCCTAACGCTGCTCGCCGGTCGACCGCACCACGCACTGGACGAGGGCAGTCACGGAGGAGTGATGGGAGTCGACCAGTCGCCGTTCAACGCGAGCGCCGAACACGAGCGTCTCGAGCAGGCGAAGCGCGGCGAACCGTGGAAACGCTGGGGACCGTACCTCAGCGAGCGGCAGTGGGGCACAGTCCGCGAAGACTACAGCGAGTCCGGCGACGCGTGGCATGCGTTCAGCCACGACCAGTCGCGGTCGAGAGCCTACGTGTGGGGCGAGGACGGGCTCGCCGGCGTCTCCGACGACCGGCAGCTCCTCTGCCTCGCGCTCGCGCTCTGGAACGGCAAGGACCCGATCCTCAAGGAGCGCCTGTTCGGCCTGACGAACGGTGAGGGCAACCACGGCGAGGACGTCAAGGAGTATTACTACTACCTCGACAGCACGCCGACGCATTCGTGGATGCGGTACCTGTACCGGTACCCGCAGGCCGCGTTTCCCTACATGGACCTGGTCCGGACGAGTGCGCGCCGCGGCCGGACTGAGCTCGAGTACGAGCTGATCGACACCGGCGTGTTCGACGACAACCGGTACTTCGACGTCTTCGTCGAGTTCGCGAAGGAGCGTCCCGAGGAGCTGCTCGTTCGCATCACCGCGTACAACCGCGGTCCGGAAAGGGCCGCGCTGCACCTGCTGCCGACGCTGTGGTTCCGGAACACCTGGTCCCGGGGCGAAGCCGGCGACCGGCCCAGCCTGCAGCGCGTCGAGATTGCGCAGAGCGCCGTCGTCCACGCCACGCACCCGATGCTCGGCGATCGATGGCTGTACGCCGACGGGGCGCCGCCGCTCCTGTTCACGGACAACGAGACGAATCAGGAACGGCTGTGGGGCCAGCCTAACGCGCGGCCGTGGGTGAAGGACGCGTTTCATCGCTACGTCATCGACGGCGACGCGGGCGCGGTGAACCCCGAGCAGCTCGGCACCAAGGCCGCGGCGCACTACGCGCTGGAGATCGCGTCAGGCGGATCCGCGACCGTGCGGCTTCGCCTCTCGGACCAGGCGCCGGACGCGCGGCGCGGCCGTGTGTTCGGCCGGCCGTTCGATGAGATGCTCGCCTCCCGCCGCTCGGACGCCGACATCTTCTACGCCTCGATCATTCCGAGCAGTGTCGATGATGACTCCGCCGACGTGATGCGTCAGGCACTCGCCGGCATGCTGTGGACGAAACAGTTCTACTGCTACGATGTCGGGCGCTGGCTCACCGAGCACGGCTCGGATCTCATCCGGCCGGTGGCGCCTCACGGTGGTCCGCCGCCGCGAAACCGTCAATGGCAGCACCTCGTCAACGCCGACATCATCAGCATGCCTGACAAGTGGGAGTACCCGTGGTACGCGGCATGGGACCTCGCCTTTCACGCGCTGCCGCTCGCGATGGTCGATCAGGAGTTTGCGAAGGAGCAGCTGGAGCTGCTGCTCCGCGAGCGATACGTGCATCCGAACGGACAGATTCCCGCGTACGAGTGGAACTTCGGTGACGTGAATCCGCCGGTGCACGCATGGGCGACGCTGTTCACCTACCACACGGAACGCGCGATGACGGGGCAGGCCGATCGCGACTTTCTCAAGCGCGTGTTCGACAAGCTGCTGCTCAACTTCACGTGGTGGGTGAACCGCAAGGATCGCGAGGGCCGCAACGTCTTCGAGGGCGGGTTCCTCGGGCTCGACAACATCGGCGTCTTCGATCGCAGCGCTCCGCTGCCGACCGGCGGTTTCCTCGAGCAGGCCGACGGGACCGCGTGGATGGCGTTCTTCGCGCAGACGATGTTCCAGATCGCGCTCGAGCTCGCCGAGCACGAGCCGGCGTACGAGGAGCTCGCGGTCAAGTTCTTCGAGCATTTCATCTGGATCGCCGCGTCGCTGGACCACGTCGGCGACCACGATGACGAGCTGTGGGATGAGCAGGACGGCTTCTTCTACGATCTGCTGCGACTGCCCGACGGGCGATGCCAGCGGCTGAAAGTCCGCTCCATGGTCGGCCTGCTCCCGCTCTGCGCGTCGACCGTGATCACGCCGAGGACGCTGGCGGACATGGAACGGTTGAAGGCACGGCTGGGCTGGGTGGTCCGCGAGCGTGCGGTACTGCTCGAGACCATCGCGCCGCCTAACGTGGCCGGCGTCGGCGGTCGCCATCTGCTCGCGATCCTCGACGAGACCAAGCTCCGCCGAGTGCTCTCCCGCATGCTCGACGAGAAGGAATTTCTCGCGCCGTACGGGATCCGCTCGCTCTCGCGACATCATCACGATCGCCCCTACGACCTCTGGGTGGATGGCCATCAGTACCGGGTCGCGTACGAGCCCGCCGAGTCGCAGAGCGGACTGTTCGGCGGGAACTCGAACTGGCGTGGGCCCATCTGGATGCCCGTGAACGTGCTGATCGTGCGCGCGCTCGCGAACCTCTACGCCTATTACGGCGACGACTTCCGCGTCGAGTGCCCGACGGGCTCGGGCCGGATGATGACCCTGTTCGAGGTCGCCCGCGAGATCACGCACCGGCTCGAGAGTGTGTTCCGGCGCGGGCCCGACGGGCAGCGTCCCGTGTTCGGCGGGGCCTCGAAATTCCAGCACGACCCGCTGTGGCGGGACCATCTGCTCTTTTACGAGTACTTCCACGGGGACAACGGCGCCGGGATCGGGGCCAGCCATCAGACCGGATGGACCGGGGTGATCGCGCGGCTCGTCCACCTGTTCGCCACCACGACGGCCGAGCAGGTCCTCGCGGCGCAGACGCGCGCGGATGTCGTCTACGCGCAGACGCCATCGCCGCGGGGGGTGCCGAGCTCGCCGCGCTGACCGCCCGCGGCACGTTAGGCCGCGGCCGGATGGCGGCGCTATGCACGAAGGTCCGATGGCCGCGTGCGTGACCCATGCGTCATCGTGCGGTACCGGGTGTTCTGTCCTCGCCGTTCGCGCAGGATGACCCGCCCGGCGTGGCCTAACGTCTTCGAGGGAGGACTACCGTGCTTCGTATTACATCGATGGCGCGCGCATGCGTTCTGATCACGACCGTGCTGGTCGCCGGCACGGCGTCTCCGGCCCGGGCTCAGTACGGATCGTCGCACCGGTTCGAGATCACACCGTTCGGCGCCTACCAGTGGGGTGGCTCGTTCAACACCAACTCGTTTGCGACCATCCCGGCGGGTGAGCTGTCGGAGAACAGCTCCGTCAGCTGGGGCGCCGTGATGAGCTTCCTCGCGGAGCGCTACTCGGCGGCGGAGCTGTACTACCTCCGCCAGGACACGAAGGTCGATTTCAACGGCGTCGGCGTCGGGAAGAAGGAGGTGGGGGATTTCGCGAATAACTACATCCAGCTTGGCGTTAGGCAGGGCATCCCGAACGAGAGCAATGTCATCCCGTTCATCACGGCATCCCTCGGCGTCAACATCCTCGATCCCAAGGCGAGCAGCCTCGGCACCAGCACGCGCTTCGCGTGGAGCCTGGGCGGCGGCGGGATGTTCATGCAGCCCGGCAAGCGCGTCGGGATCCGGATGGACGTCAAATGGATGGTGACCCCGGTTCCGTCGGGCACCTACGGCACCTGGTGCGATTACTGGGGCTGCTACGTGACCGAGGGAACCTCGTGGCTGCATCAGGGATCGGCGGGCGCAGGACTGGTGATCGCGTTCTGACCTGACCCGTTCGGCGCGGTGCCCCGGTACCTAACGATGAGCGTCCGGGGCATCGTTGTGCTCGTCCTGCTCGCCATGGCGCCGGCGGCCCACGGCCAGAAGCCCGGCGTCTTTCGCGACCCCGAGGACGGTCGCATGGACGTGAGCGACTGGCTGCTCACGAAGAAAGGGGTCCTGCCGATACCGATCATCGTGACCGAGCCGGCGGTGGGGTACGGCGGTGGCGTCGCGCTCGCGTTCTTCAGTCAGTCGCTTGCGGAAGGGGCGCGGACGAACGGACGGAGCACGCAGTTCTCACCCCCACTCATCGCGGTCGCAGCCGGGCTCTACACGTCGGACGGGAGTTACGGCGGCGCGCTCGCTCTGTTCTACCCGTTCCGCCAGGACCAGTTTCGCTACCTCGGCGCGATAGGCGGGGCGTCGCTCAACCTCGACTTCTACGGGTTCGATGCGGATGGTCCGCTCGCTACCACTCCCGTTCCGTATACGCTCGAGCCGCGCTTCCTCGTGCAGCGGCTGCAGGCGCGCATCAAGCAGACGCCGTTCTTCGCCGGTGCGCACTATCTCTACGTGGGCACGAAGACCTCGTTCGACGCGGCGCTACCCGCCGACGTTCCGCCACGCGACCTCGAGCTGAGCCTCGGCGGGCTCGGCGCGAGCGTGGAGGTCGACACGCGTGACAACCTGCTCGACGCCAAGCGCGGGATGGACGTCACCGCGAGCAGCACGTGGTACGCCGATGCGTTCGGCAGCGACGTGGCGTTCGAGCGGTACCAGGTGCAGGGACTCTTCTACTGGCAGCCGAGCAGCACGTGGGGGTACGGGCTGCGGGTGGACTCGCGCTTCTCGTCGGACGACGCGCCGTTCTTCATGAAACCGTTCCTCTCCATGCGCGGGATCGCCTCCGGACAGTTCTCCAATGACGTGACCCTGCTCGGCGAAGGCGAGCTGCGCTACTCGCTCGATTCGCGCTGGACGATCCTCGGCTTCGGCGGCGCGGGCCGCGTGGCGGAAACGTTAGGCGATCTCGGGGGCGAGCCGACCGTGGGGGCCGGGGGCCTGGGGTTCCGCTATCTCATTGCGCGCAAGCTGGGGCTTGGCACCGGGATCGACTTCGCACTCGGGCCCGGTGGCGATTTCGCCTTCTACATCCAGACGGGAGCGGCGTGGCGGTGAGGGCACCGCGGCGCGGCCGTGGCGTGAACGAGCAAGTTACACCTTCGGTCCACTGCCCCTCGCCCTCGCCATCACCGACAATCGTCCAGTAGAACTACACATCTCCACATTCCTTTCGCGGCGAGGGATCGATGAGAGACGCTCTCAAGCTCATCGCGTGCGCGATCGTCCTCGCGGGTTGTCGCGGGAAGAAACAGGAAGAGTCAGCCGGCGATGTGACGCGTGCGCCGGCCACCGCGCCAGCGGCGGCGGTCACCGAGGCGGCGTGGTCGCCCGATGCGATCGACGAGCTCGTCGCACCGATCGCGCTCTATCCCGATCAACTCGTCGGTCAGATCCTCGCCGCGTCGGTGAACGCGCAGGAAGTGCTCGATGCCGGCAACTGGCTGCTGGAGAACCAGACGCTGAAAGGCGAGCAGCTCGACGCGGCGGCGCAGAAAGCGGGGTTCGGCCCTGCAGTTCGCGCGCTCGTGCAGTTCCCCACCGTCGTCGACATGATGTGCCAGGAGATCGAC
>Ga0310810_10011674_pt1 | contig 10271 bp, 9 predicted proteins | sample NCmetagenome_FD_207641 | JGI IMG/M metagenome (GOLD analysis project Ga0310810, IMG submission 207641) | Soil microbial communities from experimental microcosm in Duke University, North Carolina, United States - NC | ecosystem: Engineered > Artificial ecosystem > Soil microcosm > Unclassified ...
CGGCGCCTGTATCACCGAGCAGGACGTCTTTCGCCACTGCGGCTCTCAACTGGAAGATTTCATGGTGCCGCACACCATCGAAATCCGCGACGCGCTGCCGAAAACGCCAAACGGCAAGCGAGATTATCGCGCCCTGCTCGCCGACGAGTCCCTCGCGGCGCCCCGCACCACGTGACCAGCCTGCCTCACGCAACTGGCTCGGGTGCCGAGGGCCCGCGCCATCCGGCACTCCCTATGGGCGTCCCATCCCGACGGATACGCGTCGCTCAGATCATCACTGGGCTTGAGCTAGGCGGTGGCGGAGCCGTGGTGTCCACCATCGGCCGTGCGCTGGATCGCACCCGTTTCGAGATGGACGTGTACTGCATCAACGAGGGCGGCGACATGCAGCCCGAGCTCGAGCGGCTCGGCTACCGCGTGGTGTGGCTCGAAGGCGCGTGGGATTACCGGCGCCGCCTGATGCCCTATAGCGTTCGCCAGATCGTGAAGCTCGGGGGCATGCTCCGCGCTTCGCAGTACGACGTCGTCCACACACACATATTTCCGGCGGACGTCATTGGTCGCATCGCCGCCCGACTCGCGGGTGTGCCGGTGATGGTGAAGTCACTGCACAACATGGGGCAGTGGAAGACGACGCGCCACATCGTCACCGACCGGTTCCTCGGCCGTTGGACCGGTGCGGTCATTTGCTGTTCGGCATTTCAGCTCGACGTCGCGAGTGCCCAGGAGCGAATGCGCCCTGGTGTCGGTGTTGTGATCAATAACGGCGTCGCGCTGCATCGGTTCGATGTGCCGCGCTCTGCTGCGCTGGCGCGCGAGCTCGGACTTGATCCCCAGCGACTCGTGGTCGGAACGGTTGGCAGGATGGTCGAGGCCAAAGGCCACAGGTACTTCGTGGAGGCGATTCCGCAAGTGCTGGCGCGGCGCCCCGATGCGCAATTCCTCTTCGTCGGCGATGGGCAACTGCGAAAGACGCTATGGGACCAGCTGCCGACGGCGGCGCGCCCGAACGTGTGTTTCGCGGGTGCGCGCGCCGACATCCCGGAGTTGATGGCGCTGATGGACGTGTTCGTGTTCCCCTCGATCAGCGAGGCCTTCGGGATTGCGCTGATCGAGGCCATGGCGAGTCGGTTGCCCGTCGTGGCGTCCGATATCCGCCCGCTGCGCGACATCGTTGTGCCAGGTGAGACTGGCTTGCTGGTGCCGGCGCACAGTTCCGGACCGCTCGCCGACGCGATCATCTCGTTGCTCGAGAACCCGGAGCGAGAGCGCTTTGGGGCGTGCGGCCGTCGTCGCGTCGAATCGCACTACACCGACGAGCAGATGGTGCGCGCGACGGAAGATATTTACGTACGGTTGCTCGCGGCAAAAGCCTCTGCACGACGGGCACATACATCCGAGCTGGCGCCCGGTGGCACCAGCGTTGCGGTTCCTCCTGAAACCGGTCAAGCAAAATCATGAATCTGAGTCCGATGGCGGCACTGAAGTCGATCTACGCGAAGCTTCCCGAGGACGCGAAGCCGTTCGTCAAATCGGCGTACTTCTACACCGAACTGCGGTCGCGGGCGATACGTGAGCGGCGAAGTGTCTATCAAGGGAAACGCGTTGAATTTCTCGAGCTCGAGATCGCGAATCTCGAGTCGTATGAATTTCTCGGGCCGGCGCCCGACGAGGTTCTCGTCGAAACGCATTGCACGCTCGTGAGCCCGGGCACTGAGACGGCGGTCCTCTGCGGTCTTCCTGGAGTGCCGCGTGGAATGTTTCCATTTCCACCGGGATATTCGGCCGTAGGCACAGCGCGAGCCGTCGGCTCCGCCATCAAGGGCATCATGCCTGGCGGCCGCGTCGCGGGGCGCATGCCGCACGCCAATCGCGGCGTGATGTCATCGATCAGTCTGTTCGCGGTGCCCGACGGTGTCAGCGACGAAAACGCGAGTTTCATCGAGTTGGGGATCATTACGCTGCAAGGGATTCGACGCGCGATGATTCAGCCCGGTGATCGCGTCGCTGTCGTTGGCCAGGGCTTGATCGGTCAGGTCTCGAACCGCTTGGCGCGTGCGTGCGGCGCCGCGTGGCTGTGTGGTGTTGCGTCATCACGAAGCCGTGTCCACGGTGCATTGCGCGACGGTCATCTGGATGACTTCGTGGCGTTGAAGGAGAATCCACGTCTCGAGGACATCGGCGCTGACATCGTGATTGAGGCCGTCGGCACTCCTGGCGCGGTTGTGACGGCCATGAACTGTGCCCGACCTGGTGGCACCGTCGTGCTGCTGGGAAGCGCGCGCGGATTGGGACGCAACATCGACATCTATTCCGTAGCGCAGGCGCGGCGCTTGACGCTCATCGGCGCCCACATCAGCGTCCTGCCCGATCGTGATATCAGCCCTCAGCGCTATACGTATGCGGAAGAGGGCCGGCTGTTTTTTGAGCTGCTGCGCACGGGCCGGCTGAACCTCGCCGATCTCATTACGTGGCGCGCACGTCCGGATGAATGCAACGCCGTCTACGAGGTGCTCGCCTCTGGCGGCGCGCATCATGTCGGCATTCTTTTCGATTGGCGTACTCCCGAGGCAACGACGGTACCGCAGGGCGCGGGCCGCTAACGCAGAACTGGTGAATGTGCAGATGCAACCTTTGAAGATTGGAATCGTTGGCGCTGGCGCGATTGCGCAGCGGAATGCGACGGAAGCGGCGAAGTCGGGTGTCGCCACGATCGCCGGTGTATTCGATGTCAACCACAAAGTCGCTCGTGACATGGCGCAGGCGCTGAAAGCGCCGTTCTGTCCGACCTACGAAGCGTTGCTCGAGACGCCTGGCCTCGAGGCCGTGCTCATGTCCACGCCTCATCACCTGCACCGGCCGATGACGGTGCAGGCGGCCCGTGCCGGTAAGCATGTACTGGTGGAGAAGCCGCTCGCCAATACGATCGCGGAAGGTGAGGAGATGATCGATGCGTGCCGCCGCCACGGCGTCGCGCTGGCCGTGAATTACAGCTTCCGATATCTTCCGAAGATCCTCAAAGCGAAGGAACTCATCGATGCCGGAGCGCTGGGCACGATCACCGGCGTACAGATCAACTGGCAGCAGTTCAAGGATCGCGGCTACTGGCTCGGCGCGCAGAGCAATTCGCCCGACGACTGGCGCGCGTCGAAGGCGAAGTGCGGCGGCGGCTTCCTCATCATGACCGTCTGCCATGCCATCGACTACATCTACTACGTGACTGGTCTGAAGGCCTCACGCATCTACAGCGAATACGGGACGCTCGGCTCGCCCGCCGAGGTCGAGGACATCATCAGCGTGTCGTTCAAGATGAACAACGGTGCGGTCGGCAGCGTGATTGGCAGCTCGATCACGCGCGGCTTTCCGCAGCAGGAGGAGCGGATCTCGGGAACAAACGGCACCATGGTGCTGAACGCGGCGGGGATTCAGTTCTACTCCACGCGGCCGATCGATGGAAAGAAACCCGGTCAGGTGCATAGCTACACGAAGTTCCCCGAGGCGAGCTGGACGGCAGACTGGGTGAGGGACTTCGTGAAAGCTGTTCGCAGCGGCACCGAACCGCCAGTCTCCTCGCGTGAAGGGTGGGAAAATCTCGCGTTCATCGCCAAAGCCTACGAATCGATGGAAAAGGGTGTGGCGGTGGAGGTGCCGGCATACGAGCCTCGCCTGGAGGTGACGCATGTCTGAGCGGCAGGGCGAGTCACTCCGAGTTCGCATCGAGGCATCGGCCACTGATGCGGCTGCGCTCGCCGCGTATCAACCGTACGCGACAGGCACGCCGATGCGGCCGGGCACTCCTGGTGCGCCGCGGACGATCCTTGTGCCTGGGGCGCATGTTGCGGGCTCAGACGTTGAAGTATCTGCGTCTGACTGCGTAGTCCTCCCAGCGTCTCTTAATCCGGCGGTCGCTGTGCTCGTGCCGCCGATTGCGGCGGCGCTTGCACTCTGGGAGACGCTGCGCCTCGAACTTGGAGACGCCGCGGTCTGGACGAGCGGCGGACCATTGTCGGGGCTCGTCGGTCAGGCGGCGCTCTGGCGGGGAGCGTGCCCGGGCATTGAGCTCGGCGAACCCTCCGGGGTCTACGACCCCCGACAGGTCGAGCAGGTCCATCTCGCGGATACTGAAGCGGCCGCCACCAGGCTCGTGACGCTCGTTTCGACGCGGCCCGGGTTCGCGGCTGTGGACCTGAGTGGCCGTGCTGACGTCATCGATGTGCTGCTCGAAGTGATTCCGCGATGGGGCCGGTTGTTGCTCGCGGGCCCGGCCGGCACGCCCGTCACGATCGATTACTACCGGAACGTGCACCGAAAGGGCATTGTTTTCGCCACGACTGTCCTCGAACCCTCTCGGGTGTTCGATGCACACTCCGATGTGCGGAGCCAGGTCGCCCGGGCCTGCGCCATCCTTGGGAATTCCCGCATGGCCGCGCAGTGCAGCGCGCTGTTGGCCTACGTCCCATCCGCTCAGGGGATGGCTGGGCTCTCACTCGCCCGGTAAATCGGCCCCCAGATCCGAAGACGCTGCGGCTGGGCAGCGTCGCCCGTAAAATCTCTGCGAACGCGAAGCTGTGAAGAACACGTTGGTGAGTGCGAATTCCATCGCCGCCGATAGCGCGCCGCGCCAAGACGCCGTCTTGGTTGGCGCCGTCGTTCTATCGTTCGTCGTGTGCTATGCGGGGGTGATTGCGTCGCTGTTCGAGCAGTGGATGTCGAACGACATGTACGCGCACGGCATCCTCATTCCGTTCATCAGCGCGTATCTGCTCTGGGATCGACGGGCCTTGTTAGCGAGCTCCCCCGTCGAACCGGCACTCGTGTCCGGCTCACTGCTGTTCGGGACGGCGCTGGCGATGCTGTTCGTTGGCCACGTCGGAGGCGTGATCTCTCTCGAACAAGTGTCACTGATCGTCGCGATTCTTGGATTGGTGCTGTTGCTCTTCGGGAAAACGATGCTGGCGCGGACGGTGTTTCCGCTCTTGTTCCTGCTGTTCATGATCCCGATCTGGGACGTGGTGACCAATCGTCTTCATGCCCCATTTCAACTGCTGTCAGCGCAGATCGGTGCCTCGCTGCTGCGCACGGTCGGCATTCCGATCAGGATCGAGGGCGTTTTCATCGAGCTCCCCAACATGACGCTCGAGGTTGCGCAGGCATGCAGCGGCGTCAATTTCCTCGTCGCGATTCTCGCCCTCGCGTTGCCGCAGGCGTACCTGATGCTCCAGGGCATCGGTCTTCAGATCTTTGTTGCCGGGTTCGCCGCGATCGTGGCGTTGGTCACCAACGGGCTGCGCGTCGCGTTGATTGGCGTGCTGGCGTACACGATCGGAAGCGGCCCGGACGTTCATGGACCTGGGCATGTTCTACAGGGACTCTCCGTCGCGGTCGTCGGCTTCGTGGTGCTCTTCGCGACGATCGTGCTGCTGTCGAAGCGATCACCCCGCAAGTCCTCGTCGAACGTGACGGCCGAGACTCGGGTCGAGTCGTTCACGCCATCGCGCCTGGGTACGCGGCTGACGATCACCGTTTCGCTGGTCCTGTTGATGACGGCCGCCGCCGCCGCCGCGTGGCGCGTTAGTCCTGTCGAGCCTGCCCGGCCGCTGGCCGACGTTCCGTCGAAGCTCGGCTCGTGGGTCACCCTACTGAGCGATGCGACGGCTCCGCCGTTTCGCGCGCGCGGCGCTACTCACGAATTGACGCGGACGTATCTCGCGCCATCGCGGCGTCAGGTGCGGCTCTACATCGGGTATTTCGTCGATCAGTCGCAGGGGCGGGAACTGGTGACTGAGCAGACGCTCGCACTCATGCAGGGTGCAAAACCCCTCACGCTTCGAATGGCAGACGGCCGGAATAAGGACGCGAGCGAACTGGTTCGGACTGCGAAGGGGACAAACCAGTACGTGCTGTCGTGGTACGAACTGAACGGCCATTCGACCGCGAACGGTTACTCGGCAAAGGCGTGGACGACGTGGGACGCGCTGGTGCGACGGCGTACGAGTGGCGCGGTCGTGACACTCACGGCTGATGTGGCATCTGACGCTGATCTGCGTGAGGTAGCTGCCGATGTGCAAGGACTCGCGACGTTAGTCGCGCCGGTGCTCGAGACGTACCTCCCTCGCTAGATCATCGTGAGCGTGCATCACCTTCAACCATCGGAGCATCAGCGCTGGGAGGACTTCGTGAAGGCCGCGCCTGGTGCGCACGCCTACCATCGCGCGGGATGGACGTCGGTGATCGAGCGCGCATTCGGGCAGCAGACGTACAAGCTGATCTCCGAAGATGCCTCGGGCAGTGTGAACGGCATCTTGCCTTTGGCGCGCCTCCGCAGCCGGCTGTTTGGCGACTTTCTGGTCTCGTTGCCGTACCTCAATTACGGTGGCCCATGTGCCATCGATGCCGAAACCGAATCGCGGCTGGTCGACGAGGCGGTCCGTCTGGCGCGTGAGGAAAACGTCCAGCACCTCGAGCTCCGGTTGACGGCGCCTGAAGGCTTCGGGCTGCACGTCAAGGCGTCGAAGGTCTCCATGCGCCTGGCCCTGGCCGAAGATGCTGATTCGCTCTGGAAATCGTTCCCCTCCAAGCTGCGTAATCAGGTTAATCGCCCGATAAAAGAGGGGATGGTGGCCCGGGTCGGCGGGCTCGAGGAGCTCGACGCGTTCTATCGAGTCTTCTCGATCAACATGCGGGATCTGGGCACTCCTGTGTATTCCCGTGCCTTCTTCGAGACCGTTCTGCGGGAATTTGGACCGGATTGCCGCATTGTCTCCGTTTACTACCAGAATCAACCGGTCGCGAGCGGATTTCTGGTGGGATTCAAAGATACCCTCGAAATTCCCTGGGCATCTTCACTGCGGAGCGTCAACCGGCTGGCACCGAACATGCTCCTGTACTGGAGTGTTCTGAAGTACGCGGCCGACCAGGGCTACCGAGTCTTCGATTTCGGGCGATCTAGCCCGGACGCCGGGACCTATCGGTTCAAGGAGCAGTGGGGTGCGAAACCTTTGCCCTTGTACTGGCACTATTGGGTGCGACCCGGCGGGAAGGTTCCCGACCTGTCGCCGGCGAACCCGAAGTACCGCGTCGCGATCGACATCTGGAAACGCCTACCGCTGAGCGTGACCAACCTCATCGGACCGGCGATTGTCAGGAACATTCCGTAATGCTCGCTCGAGTCCTCGCGCCAACGGCCGCTCCGCTTGACGGACCGGCGCTGCTCGCCGCAGCGTGGGCGGCCATCACGCCTGATCGGTCCGCTCAATTGACGCGAGAGTTCGCCGAGTTCGTGAGCGCCGACGAAGCATTTCTCTTTTCGAGCGGCAAAGCGGCGTTGACCGTGCTGCTCAAGGCGTTGACCACGTTGCGGCCTGGCCGCTCGGTTGCGATCCCTGCGTACACGTGTTATTCGGTGCCCGCGTCTGTCGTACGCGCCGGGCTGAACCCGGTCCTGATCGACGTCGATCCGCGCACACTCGATTTCGACGAGTCGTCCCTGCGTCAGGTCCTGCAGCGGCCGGATCTGCTCTGTGTGTTGCCGACGCACTTGTTCGGCGTATCGGTGGACGTCGATCGCGTTCGATCGCTGTGCCGCCCCGACGTCTTCGTCGTCGAGGATGCGGCACAGGCACTCGGTGTGACCGGTCGTGACGGTCGCTTACTCGGGACCCGCGGTGATGCAACGCTCTTCAGTCTCGCTCGAGGGAAGCATCTCACGTGCGGTCATGGCGGCATCATCGCTGTTCGCCATCCTGAAATTGCGACGGCGTGCCGCGCACTCTACGCGGAGGTTCCCGCACCGAGCGTGGTCGATGGTGTCGTGCGCTGGATCGAGCTTGCGGTGATGGCCGTCTGCATCAAGCCAAGTCTGTATTGGCTGCCGTCGAGTCTTCCGTTTCTCGGGCTCGGTCGATCGGTGTACGCCACGGACTTTTCGATCGTTCGACTGCCGGCCGTCTCCGTCGGTGCGATGCATCGCTGGCGCGCACGGCTGGCCGCGGCGAATCGCGCACGACAAGAGACCGTCGAACAACTTCGAGCCGCGATCGGCGCGAATATCGATGGTGGATCGGCCCCGCTACTGCGGTATCCGGTGTTGATGGACAGCGTTCCCCAACGCGACCAATTGATTGACACGGGCAAGCCATTCGGCGCGGGCACGATGTATCCCACATCGATCGCCGGAATCCCGGAGCTGCGCGATCGCTTTGCCGGTCAGCGCTATTCCGGCGCAGAGATACTGGCGACGCGCCTCGCCACGCTGCCGACGCATCAGTACGTGCGTGCATCGGATGTCTCGGCGCTGCAGGCGATTTGTGATCGCGTCAGACATCGTCTCGAGCCCACGGGTGCAGGGAAGGCGGTGTCCGCGTGCTGATGGCGGTGGTGTTCTGGACGTGCGTCGTGTTCGTGGTCTACAGCTACGTGGGCTATGGCATTGCGCTGGCGCTGATGTCGCGCGTGCGCAATCGTCCGGTTCGACGCGCACCAATCACACCGAGCGTGTCCTTCATCATCGCCGCGCACAACGAGGCGAAGCGCATCACCGAGAAGATCGAGAACACGTTGCGTCAGGATTATCCGAGCGATCGATTCGAGATCATCGTCGCCTCGGACGGCTCGACGGACGCGACTGACGAGATCGTCCAGCGTCGAGGTAAGGAGTACGCGCAGCGGACGGCGATCGCCGCTGCACGCGGCGAGGTGCTGGTGTTCTCCGACGTCGCAACGCGTCTCGATCCCGATGGAGTACGGCAGATCGTCATGAGCTTCGACGACCCTTCGGTCGGTTGCGTGAGCAGCGTCGATCGCATGATTGGCAGTGACGGGCGCCCGAGCGGGGAAGGCGGCTATGTGCGCTACGAGATGCAGTTGCGCGCTCTCGAGTCTCGCGTCGGTTCGCTTGTCGGCTTGAGCGGATCGTTCTTCGCCGCGCGCCGCGAGGTGTGTACTCCCTGGCCAGTCGACATCCCCAGCGATTTCACGACCGTGCTGAATGCCGTGACCCGTGGACTTCGCGGTGTCAGTGACGGCAACGCGATCGGCTACTACACCGACCTGGCCGACACCAGCAAGGAGTACTCGCGCAAAGTGCGAACGGTTGTTCGCGGTATCAGCGCGTTGCTCACGCACCGCGCGCTGCTGAATCCATTCCGGTTCGGATTGTTTGCCTGGCAGCTGGCGAGCCACAAACTGTTCCGATGGATTGTGCCGTTCGCAATGGCTGGCGCACTGCTCGCGAACTTGTGGCTGGCGTCCGACTCCAACTTCTATCGCGTGCTGGCCGGTTTTCATCTGGCCGGGTACGGCCTCGCCCTGCTGTCGTTGCGCTGGCCGACGCCAGTGCTGCGGGTATGGCGGCCGGTGGGTTTCCTGCTGTTAGCGAACGCGTCGATCCTGACTGCCTGGATGCGGGTGATGCAGGGAAAGACGATCGTCGTGTGGACACCGTCGGAGCGTTGAGACGTGGCGACGATAGCAACATTCATGGCCAAGGTCCGACGGCAGGAGCCAGGCATTTATCGGACCGTCTACCGCGTGGGGAAGTCGGTCCGCGGCATGCATTTGCCGGCGATCCGCCCATTGGGAGCGTTGCTGTTTCATGGGCGCGGTCTCTGGAAGACGTTCTGGAGCCTCGCGACAAGCCGGTTGATTTACGAGCAGATGCTTCGTTATCGGTGTCAGGTGCACGGTCGCGTCGTGCTGGACGGTGATATGCCGCTCGTCTACGGCCCTGGCGACATCGTCATCGGCGATGGCGTGATCATTTCGAACCGAAACACGTGGATCGTGGGACTGAAGGTCTACCCGGACGCGAAGCTGGAAATCGGTGACCGCGTGACGCTCGGTTATATGAACCTGATCAGCGTCGCCAAGAGCGTTCGTATCGGCAACGACTGTCTGTTCGCCGGTGAAGTGAAGATTCTCGACAACAACAGCCATTCACTTGATTACGTGCAGCGCCGCGCCAACGCTCCGCTCGAACCGGAGGACGTTGCTCCGGTCGTCATTGACGAGGACGTCTGGATCGGAACGAACTGCATGGTCCTGAAGGGCGTGAAGATCGGGCGCGGTGCGGTCATTGCTGCCGGCGCGGTGGTCACGAAGGATGTGCCGCCGTTTACGGTCGCGGCGGGAAATCCCGCGCGCGTCATCAAGCGAATCGAGCCGCACTGCAGTCGTCACGAGGCGGCCGCCGCAGCCGCGGAGGGGTTGAATGTTCACGCCAACGGCTAAGGCACTCGAGGAGCCGTTGCAGTTCCGCTCGGGTGATGCGCGGC
>Ga0310810_10011675_pt1 | contig 10270 bp, 11 predicted proteins | sample NCmetagenome_FD_207641 | JGI IMG/M metagenome (GOLD analysis project Ga0310810, IMG submission 207641) | Soil microbial communities from experimental microcosm in Duke University, North Carolina, United States - NC | ecosystem: Engineered > Artificial ecosystem > Soil microcosm > Unclassified ...
TTCCTGCTCAATCACGCAGCCGAGGGCCAGATCGTCACCGGGCTGCTCTATGTCGATGACGACCCCGACGACCTGCACGCGCATCTCGCGACGGTCGAGACGCCGCTCAATTCGCTCGGCGAGAAGGAGCTGTGCCCGGGGTCGACGGTGCTGGAGCGGTTCAACGCGAGTTTAAGGTAGACATTCGTCATGGCCGAGCTCGTCCCGGCCATCCACGTTTTATCGAGCGTCAAGAAGATGTGGATGCCCGGAGCAACAAGGCCGGGAATGACGAAGTTATTGCTTGAGCCACGGCCTCTCTGCCGCCGCCCTCTTCACCGCCTCGATGAATTCCGGCGGCGGCGGCTCATTTGCCGTCGCCAGCCGCTTGCCGGTTTCCAGAAGGGTTTTCAGGCTCGAGAGGATTTTCGGCCAACCCATCTCGCCGCCTTTGAGGATATCGCGCGGCACATCCCAAGAATGCGATTCCGACATGGTGAGCTTCACCGCCTCGCCGGACGGCGCGATGTCATAGGTGACGAGGCATCCGGGCAGCTCGCCGAAATCTTTCATGCCCTCGACGAGCCACGTGACCGCAAGCCGGCACGGTGGCGACCACTCCGCCACTTCCCCCACGACATGAACCCGCCCGTCCGGCCAGAGCATGCGGAAGCGCCCGCCGATGCGCGGCTCCACCTCCACGGCGAAGCCGAAGAAGTACTGCCTGCTGAAAGCCGGATCGATCAGCGCCTGCCACACCTTTTCCGGCGTCGCGGCAATGTAAGCGACGTAGACGGTCTTCGGCTTGAACCTGGAAATGTCGGTCATTACGGAGCTGCGCGCGTCAGTTCGCCATGTGCCGCCGCTTCTTGTGGTGCTTGCGCCGCGCCACGCGATCGTGCGGGTTCGCGCCTGAAGGCTGGCGATAGATCACGCGTCCCGACGAGGAGAGCGGCGTCGAGGTGTTGATGTTGGGCGGCACGCCATAGCTCGGCGCCGGCAGCGGCGTCACCACTGATGGTACCGGCGGCGGCACGAACAGGGGCGGCGGCGGAGGCGCGGGCGGCGCGGGAATGAGCAGCGGCGGAGTACCGGACTGGGCATGCGCAACGCCCAGACTTGCTGCCGCCGCAATCAACATGCCGAACAAGGAACGCATGGGTGCTCTCCCTGCCGCGCCCGACACGTATCTACGTCGCATGTGGCGACCCGGACAGGCACAGCCGATCACTTTTTAAAGAGCCGAGACTATTCCTCCGGCGCGTCGACGATCGGATCGTAGCGCGCGGCATCGAACCCGAGCAAATTCCAGGACTGCTGCATGTGCGGCGGCAGCGGCGCAGTGAAGTCGACCGTGCCGCCGCGCGGGTGCGGTATCACGATGCGGCGGGCCAAGAGGTGCAGGCGGTTCTGCAGGCCGCCCGGCAGTTCCCAGTTCTCGATGCGAAAATATTTCGGGTCGCCGACGATCGGGTGACCGATATGCGCCATGTGCGCGCGCAGCTGATGCGTGCGCCCGGTGACGGGCTTGAGCGACACCCAGGCGAGCGTGCTCGCCGCCGTCTCCACCACCGCATAGTAGGTGACCGCGTGGCTCGCGCCCTCCTCACCATGCTGCGCGATCCGCATGAAGCTATCCTCCTCACGCTCCTCCTTGGCGAGAAAGGTCGAAATGCGCCCCTGGCGGGGCTTTGGCACGCCTGCAGTCAGCGCCCAATAGATTTTCCGCGCCGAACGTGAGCGGAACGTCTTCGCGAGCGCGGATGCCGCAAAGCGCGTCTTGGCGACCAGCAGGCAGCCGGCCGTATCCTTGTCGAGCCGGTGCACGAGGCGAGGCTTCTGTCCGTCCGGCCCGGACGCGCGCAGTACCTCGAGCATGCCGTCGACATGGCGTGTGGTGCCGGAGCCGCCCTGCACCGCAAGCCCCATCGGCTTGTTCAGCACCAGCACATCGTCGTCCTCGTGCAGCGTGATCGACTTGAGGAACGCGCGGGTCTTTTCATCTTCGGCCGAGAGGCGCGCAGCTGGCTTCGGCTGATTGAGCTTGAGCGGCGGAATGCGGATCTGCTGGCCGGTTTCGAGGCGATCTTTAGGGTCGGCGCGCTTGCCGTTCACCCTCACCTCGCCTTTGCGGATGATGCGCTGGATGTGGCTGAACGAGAGCCCCGGAAACCGCGCCTCGAAGAACCGGTCGAGGCGCATGCCGGATTCGTCGGCGGAGGCGGTGATGGTTTGAACGGTGGTCGAGACGGGTTCGGGCGCCCTCGTCTCTGCGTCATTCTGAGGTGGCCGCCGCAAGGCGGCCCTCGAAGGATGGCCGGAAACTCTGCGCTCGCCATCGCCCTTCGAGGCTCGCGGAGCCTGTCCTCGGGCCGGCCCACTCGGGCCGGACCCGTGGGCACGCTCCTCAGGGGGGCGGCCGGACCGACTCCGCTCGCGCCGCTTCTGCGATCCGCTCCGGTTGCGCCTCATCCGCACCGCCGCATTTCCTGGGGCGGCTCGCCGTTCCATCGCAGCATCAGATGATCGCCTTTCATTTCGAGCGAGATCGGGTGGCGCGCGCCATTCGAGCAGCGGCCCTCGATGTAGAGACCGCGGTCAGCCTTGTACATCTTGCCGATCGAACAACTCTCCGAAGCGAGGCTCACCGAATTCGAGGTGACAACCAGCGGCCCCGCCTTGGTATCACCAGAGCAATGCTGCGGATCGACTGCCCAGCGGCCGAACTGCGGCTCGGACGCGATAGCCGCCGCCGCATACGTGAGCATGATCAGCCCAACAATCCACTTCACGAACCACGTTCCTTCCGCAGCTTCTCCCAATACTCCAGCCGCTTCCTGATCTCGCGCTCGAAGCCGCGCTCAGGCGGGTCGTAGAACTTCTGCCGGCCGAGCGCTTCCGGGAAGTAGTCCTGGCCGGAAAACGCCTCCGGCGCATCGTGATCGTAGTCGTATCCCGCGCCGTAGCTCTCTTCCTTCATCAGCCTGGTGGGCGCGTTGAGGATATGCTTGGGCGGCAGCAGCGAGCCGCCCTCTTTCGCCGCCCGCATCGCGCTGCCGTAGGCCACGTAGGCCGCGTTCGATTTCGGCGCGGTCGCGACATAGATCACCGCCTGCGCGATCGCGAGCTCGCCCTCCGGCGAGCCCAGAAAATCATACGCATCCTTCGCGGCATTGCAGATCACCAGCGCCTGTGGGTCGGCAAGCCCGATATCCTCGACCGCCATACGCACCACTCGCCGCGCGATGTAGAGCGGGTCCTCCCCGGCGTCGAGCATGCGGCAGAGATAATAGAGCGCCGCGTCCGGATCGGAGCCGCGCACCGACTTGTGCAGCGCGGAGATCAAGTTGTAATGGCCGTCCTGGCTCTTGTCGTAGATCGGCGCACGGCGCTGCACGATCTCCTGCAACTGCGCGACGTCGAACACCTCCCCTTTGCGCGCCGCGCGCCACACCTCTTCGGCGAGCGTCAGCGAGGCGCGCCCGTCGCCGTCCGCCATGCGGATCAACGAAGCGCGTGCTTCATCGTCGAGCGGCAGCGTGCGGCCCTCGATCTCCTCGGCGCGCGCGAGCAGCTGGGCGATCGCAGCGGCGTCGAGCGGCTTGAACACCAGCACACGTGCGCGCGACAACAAGGCAGCATTGAGCTCGAACGACGGGTTCTCGGTCGTGGCGCCGACCAGCACCACGGTGCCGTCTTCCATCACGGGCAGGAAGCTGTCCTGCTGCGCGCGGTTGAAGCGGTGCACCTCGTCGACAAAGAGCAGCGTCCCCTGTCCGGTTTGGCGCCGCGCGCGTGCCGCCTCGAAAGCCTTCTTGAGATCGGCGACGCCGGAAAACACCGCGGAGAGCTGCTCGAAATGCAGCGCGGTCGCATCGGCCAGCAACCGCGCGACGGTCGTCTTGCCGGTGCCCGGCGGACCCCAGAAAATCAGCGAGCCGAGCGAGCGAGCCTCCAGCATGCGGCTGAGCGCGCCATCCGGTCCGAGAAGATGGTCCTGCCCGACAACTTCGGAGAGCTTGGTCGGACGCAGCCTGTCGGCGAGCGGCCGCGGCACATCCTGCTCGAGCCCTGCCGCTTCGAAAAGGCTGGCGCTGCGCTTTGGCCGCGTGCTCATCCCCCGATCTGCACCGTTATAGTTTGCCCGGCGCGCACCAGGGTGACGGCCCAGCGCCGGTTTGATTCCTTCGCCAGCCGGTCGAGGTCGCGCGTGCGTGCGACTTTCTCATTGTTCACCGCAGCGATCACGTCACCCTTTTGGAACCCAAGGTTCTGCGCGAGCGAGCCGGCCGCGACGTCGATCACGGCGACGCCCTCGAGCGACTCGCTGATGCGCAGCTCGTCTGCCAGCGCCGGCGAGATGTTGGCGACCTTCAGACCCATGAAAGGCGAGCGCGAGCGGATCACGATCTCGTCACGCGGCGTATCCGGCGCGGTCTCGAGCGCGATCTTGAGCGTGAGCTCTTTTCCGCCCCGGACAACGCCGATCTGGGCCGTCCCGCCCAGCGGCTTGGTGGCGAAGCGATAGTCGAACGCGTTCTGGTCGTCCACGGTCTGGCCATCGATCGCGACGATAAGGTCGCCGGTCTTGAGCCCTGCCCGCGCGGCCGGGCTCTTTTCACTGACCGTCGCGACCAGCGCGCCGACCGGGCGTTTCAGCCCCAGGCTTTCGGCGATATCGGGTGTGACATTCTGCAGCTTGGCGCCGAGCCACGGGCGCTTCACGGTGGTGCCCCCGTCCTTCGCGGACGCAACGACGACCTTGACCATGTTGACGGGGATCGCGAATCCGATGCCCTGCGAGCCGCCCGACCGCGAGAAGATCGCGGTATTGAGGCCGACCAGTCGGCCCGAGAGATCGACCAGCGCACCGCCCGAGTTGCCGGGGTTGATCGCTGCATCGGTTTGGATGAAGAACTGGTAGTCCGTGATCCCAACCTGCGTTCGCGCGAGCGCCGAGACGATTCCGTGGGTCACCGTCTGCCCGACGCCGAACGGATTGCCGATCGCCAGCACCACGTCACCGACCTGTAGCTCGTCGGAATTGCCGAGATCGATCGCGGCAAAATGCTCGCGCCCGTCTTTCACGCGCAAGACCGCTAGATCGGTGCGGGAATCCTTCAACACAATTTCGGCCTCGAACTCGCGCTTGTCGGCAAGCGCGATCTTCACCTCGCTCGCACCCTCGATCACGTGATTGTTGGTCATGATCAGGCCGGATGGATCGACAATGACGCCGGAGCCGAGCGAGCGTTGCACCTGCTGGGGCATCGTCCCGCCGCCGCCGCCAAAGAAACGGCGGAAAAACGGATCCTCCATGAACGGATTGCGATTCTCGACCACGCGCGCCGCATAAACGTTGACGACCGACGGGGTCACCTTGTGCACAACCGGTGCATAGGAGAGGCGCAACTCGCTCGTGGACGAAGGCACACGGCGGTCCTGCGCAATGGCGGGCTCGACGATGAAAACCGCAAGAAGAGCGGCGGCAATCAGGCGATAAAGCATGAGGCGGGTCCGTATTTCGGTGCAGGTATAGAGGCTTAAGCGGGACGATAGAAGGGCGAGCTTTTGGCGCCATGGCCGGGCATGGCGGCCGTCGAGAGGAGCAGTTCGCCCCCACCACCTGCACCTGCCGCGTGTAAACGGCAGCATTGCGACGAACCGGCACGATTGCGCCGCCGCAGACTTCGCCTCACACTTGGCTACCAGAACGGCCGCACAAGGCCGCGGGGGATAGCGCTTTTCTGGGGGATTGGGGAGCAACGCCATGCATAGTCCAGTGCAGAACCAGACGCGCCGCGCGGTCAGCGCAGCCGTGATCGGAAACGTCCTCGAATGGTACGATTTTTCGGTCTACGCCTTCGTGGCGGTGATCATCGCCCGAAAATTCTTCCCGCAAGGCAATGACGTCATCGCCCTGCTTGCGACCTTCCTCGCCTTCGGGCTGGGCTTCGTCGCACGGCCGCTCGGCGGAATCGTCCTAGGGCGCCTCGGCGACACGCATGGCCGCAAGACCGCGCTCCTGATCACCATCGCGCTGATGGCCATCGGCACCGTGATGGTCGGCGTGCTGCCCACCTATGCGGCCATCGGCGTTGCGGCGCCGCTGCTGCTTGTCGTCGCGCGTCTGATGCAGGGCTTCTCGGCCGGCGGCGAATGGGGCTCCTCCACCGCCTACATCGTCGAATGGGCCCCCCAGGACCAGCGTGGCTTTTACGGCAGCTTTCAGCAGATGAGCGTGGTCGCCGGCCTGCTGCTCGGGTCCGCGGTCGCGGCGATCATGAACACGGTTTTGACCCCCGAGCAGATGGATACGTGGGGCTGGCGCGTTCCGTTCCTGCTCGGCGGCATTCTCGGTCCGGTCGGCCTGTGGATGCGGCGCACGATCGACGAAACACCGGCTTACACCAAGGCGAAAGCTGCACCGGTCGAGGCATCGGCGGAAAGCGGCCTGGTCATGGCGGCGCGCGCCTTTGGGTTCACGATCGTATGGACGGTGTGCTTCTACATCCTGCTCAGCTACATGCCGACTTACACGCAGAAATACCTGAAGCTCTCCGCCTCCGCAGCGCTATGGGCGAACACGATCGGATTGCTTGTGCTGATGGTCGCCATCCCGCTCATGGGCATTCTATCGGACAGGATCGGCCGCAAGCCGCTGCTGCTCGCCTGCTGCATTGCCTTCATCGTGCTGCCCTACCCGATCTTCAGCTTCCTCATCTCGGGTGCCTCGCTCACGCAGCTCATCATCGTGCAGATCCTCTTCGCGATCCTGATCTCCTGCTTCTCGGGTGCCGGGCCGGCCGCGATCTCGGAAATGTTCCCGACACGCCTGCGGTCGACCTGGATGACGTCGGGCTATGCACTCGCGGTCGCGATCTTCGGAGGATTTGCGCCGTTCATCGCGATCTGGTTGATCGATCGGTTCGGCTCGCCGCTCGCGCACACGTTCTACCTCATCGCAGCCGCGATCGTGTCGACGATCGTGATCGCGATGATGCGCGAGACGGCGCACGAGCCGCTTGCTTAGCACGCAGGCATGCTGATCACATTCGAAGGCAAGCGCGTCATCGTGGCCGGTGCCGCGCGCGGCATCGGCCATGCCATTGCGGTCGCATTCGCGGAAAACGGCGGCGCGGTGACCGCCTGCGACCGGCTGTTCGACGAGGTCGAAGCCTATGCGGGCCCGGCAAAAGCCGGCCCCGGTTCCATCCGAGCCGCAAAGGTCGACGTGACCGACAAGGCCTCGGTGCAGAGTGTCGTCGAGGGCGTCGGCGGCCCAGTCGATGTGCTGGTCTATGTGGCGGGCGGCATTCGTGGTCAGCGGCCGAAGCCCTTGGAGGACGTGCCCGTCGAAGACTTCCACCAGATCGTGGACGCCAACCTCACCGGCGCGTTCCTGTTCGCACAGGCGGTCGCTCCGGGCATGAAGCGCGCCCGCAAGGGCCGCATCGTGACGATTTCGAGCCGGGCCGCGATTGCGCCGAGCCTCACCGGCATCCAGGCCTACGCCTCGGCCAAACACGGCCAGCTGGGGCTGGTGCGCCAATTGTCCCACGAGCTTGGCCAGTTCGGCATCACGGTGAACACGGTTGCGCCCGGGTTCCTGCGCACCAGCCCCGATTACGAGCCGCAATGGGAGGGCTGGGGCCGGGAGGGGCAAAAAGCTTTCCTGGACAAGATTGCCATGCGCCGCATGGGCACCCCCGATGACATCGCCCATGCTGTGCTGTTTCTTTCTTCCGATTATGCTTCATGGATTACCGGGCAGATCCTTCCCGTGACCGGATCGCCGTACTAACCACCCGGGAGAGTCCCATGACCGAGCAGAAGCCGCTGGAACCCTGGCAGTGGCCGGAGGCGCACTGGCGCAAATTGGTGAACCAGGTGCGCGCCGGGCGCACGCTGCGGCCGAAGGCCTGGAAGAACGGCGCCCGCTGCGCCTTCGCGATCTCGTTCGATTCAGACCACGAGACCAACGAATTGCGCGAAGGCGGCAAGTCGATCGGCCGCATGGCCTGGGGCCAATACGGCAATCGGGTGGGCGTGCCGCGTATCCTGAAGATGCTGAAGAAGCACGATGTGCCGGCGACGTTCTATGTGCCGGCGGTCGCCGCCCTGATCCATCCCGACGAGCAGCGCCGGGTGATCGCCGAAGGCCACGAGATCGGCATCCACAGCTGGATCCACGAGCTCAATTCGGTCCTTTCCTACGAGGCCGAAAGCGACATCATGCATCGCGCGGCCGATACGCTGGAGAAGATCACCGGCGTGCGCCCGGTCGGCGCGCGCACCGCATCCTGGGATTTCTCGCCGCACACGCTGCGCATCACCAAGGAGATGGGGCTGCTCTACGACTCCTCGCTGATGGCGGACGAGGACTGTTATGAACTTGTGCTCGAGGGCGAGCCGACCGGCGTGGTCGAATTGCCGGTCGAGTGGGTGCGCGACGATGCGGTGTATTTCATGATGCATCGCTTCCAGTCGCTGCGACCGCAAATGCCGCCGGAGGCGGTGTTCGACATCTTCCGCCGCGAATTCGACGCCGCCTACGAGGAAGGCGGCATCTGCCAGATCACGACGCACCCGCACATCATCGGCTATCGCTCGCGCATCTGGATCATCGAGGAGCTGATCCGCCACGCGAAGTCGCGGCCGGGCGTATGGTTCGCGACGCATGCCGATGTGGCGCGCTACGCCAAGGAGCATGCCGCATAATGCGCATTGCGGTGGTTGCCGACATCCACGGCAATGTGCGTGCGCTGCGCGCCGTGATGGACGACATCAAGCAGATCGCGCCGGATACCGTCGTCAACCTCGGCGACTGCGTGTCCGGTCCGCTCGAGGCGGCGGAAACCGCCGACGTGCTGATGAGCCTCGCGTGGACCACCATTCGCGGCAATCACGACCGTTGGCTGCTGGAAAAGACGCCGGAGACGATGGGCCGCTCCGACGCCGCGGCGTTCGCCGAGCTCAAGAACCACCATCACGCCTGGCTCTCGACACTGGAAGAGACAGCGACGATCGAAGACATCTTTCTCTGTCACGGCACGCCCGGCAGCGACACGACCTATCTCCTGGAAACCGTGGAGCGGGACGGCGGCGTGCGGCTCGCCACAGAGGCTGAAGTCAGCCGCCGGCTCGGTAGCGAGCATGCGCCGGTCATCCTGTGCGGCCACACCCATGTGCCGCGCATCGTGCGGCTTTCCGACGGGCGCACCGTGATCAACCCGGGGAGCGTGGGATTGCAGGCGTTCAGCGACCTCGAACCGTTCAACCATTCGACGGAGACGGGGGCACCGCATGCCCGCTACGCGGTGCTGGAGCGCGCCAAGGCCGCAGACCCGTGGCGCACCTCGTTCCGCATCGTCCCCTACGATTGGGATGCGGCTGCCGCCTGTGCGACGGCGAAGGGTCGCGAGGACTGGGCCCACGCGCTACGAACCGGGTATGCGGCGGGCTAGCGCGCCCCCCTCGCCTCCAGAATCCGCACCATCGCCGCATAGCCATGCCGCTTCGCATGGGCGAGCGGCGTGACACCCTCACGATCGGCGATATTTGGGTTTGCGCCGGCTTCCACGAGCAGCCGTAGGATTTCGGTGTGCACCGGCCCACCATTGCCGAGGATCACGGCCTCCAGCAGCGCCGTCCAGCCGAGATTGTTGACGTGATCCTTGTCGATCGCGGTGCCGAGCAGAATGCGGACCGCCTCGGGGTGGCCATGGTGCGCCGCAGGGATCAGCGCCGTCCCGCCATAGCGGTTGGTGCTTTTCAGGTCAGCGGTCGGCAGCGTCATCTTCAGGATCTCGATGCGACCCTCCGCTCCGGCGTACAGGAAGGGTGAATCCTGGATGTTGTCTTTGGCGTTCACGTCGGCGCCAGCACCAATCAGCGCACGGGCGACCGCCACTCGATTCGCCTGGGTCGCGGCGAGCAACGCGGTGCGCCCGCGTCCGTCCCGCGCCGCCACACTTGCGCCTTCGCGGATCAACCGCTCGACTGCGGCCAGATCGCCCTTGTCGGCTGCCGCGATCAGGGCCTGATCGCGGTTCTGTGCATTGGCCGGAGCGGACATGGCGAAAAGGATAGCGGCAAGGAGAATACGGAGCATCACGCTTGCTGCCACAATGCTCCGCCGGCGGGCAACTGCGCTTCCGGCCGCAGGGCCGGCTCGCTAGAGTCGCGCAATGATTCAGGCTACCGGCCCTTCCCGGACCTCCGCCGCCGCGGTCGTCTACCTCGCCGCCTTCGTCACCGGCGCGATTATCATGAGCTTCGAGCTGCTCGG
>Ga0310810_10011676_pt1 | contig 10270 bp, 7 predicted proteins | sample NCmetagenome_FD_207641 | JGI IMG/M metagenome (GOLD analysis project Ga0310810, IMG submission 207641) | Soil microbial communities from experimental microcosm in Duke University, North Carolina, United States - NC | ecosystem: Engineered > Artificial ecosystem > Soil microcosm > Unclassified ...
AATCACGCTCCCGGTCGAAAACGAACCCCCATTCGTCACCAGATCTCCCGTAGGACCAAACACGTTGAAGGTAACGGTGACCTTTTGACCAGTACCGTTAGCATTCGCCGTGTGTTCCATCGAGAAATCGATGATGCCGTCATTGTTGAAATCGGCATCCAGGAAAACCGTGACTTTCGGTCCCCCCAGAGTTTCGTCAACAAAAGACGGGGCTGCATAAGTTTCGACCAGCAAATAGATACCATCGTTGGCCGCATTGCTATCACCGAATCCAAAGCCTTCGATTTCCTGAAGCAGCGTGACATTCTTAATGTCGTACTGATCGGGAATCAACGCTTCGTTAACGTCGCTAACATTGAGATAGTAGTTATATCCCGTGTTATTCCATTCGGTAGCCGGCGCGATGGCGCCATTGATGACCGGAACCGCGTAAGCGCTCGACATGCCCATCATGAGCACGCCGGCGATCATCGCTAGTAATCCAGCAGTCTTTTTCATATGCTATTTCTTGCTCCTTTCTTTAGTAGTTAACGAAAAACCCGCGAGGATTGTTTCGTTTGTTATCTGCCAGTCCTCAAGATCACGGTGAGCGCCGTAAGGGCGATCACTTTGATGTCGAGAAGCGGGCACATCTTTTTGATATACAACACGTCATATCGAACTTTTTTCTTCACGTCCTCAATGCTGCTGTCATAACGTTGGCGAATCTGCGCAAGGCCGGTCACGCCAGGCTTCGCAAAATGACGCTTGTCATAATGCGGGATCTGCGCGCGCAGTTCCTTGACGAAATGCGGGCGTTCGGGGCGCGGGCCGACAAGGCTCATCTCGCCTTTGAGGACGTTGAAAAACTGAGGGATTTCATCCAGGTGCGTGGTGCGGAGAAAGTGGCCGAGCTTGGTAACGCGCGGGTCGTTTTCGACGGCCCAGACCGGACCACTTTTGATTTCCGCGTCCTGACGCATGCTGCGGAACTTGTAAATGCGGAAGGTCTTGCCCTTCTGGCCGACGCGTTCCTGGCTGTAAAAAATCGGGCCCCGGGAATCGAGCTTAATCCAGATCGCGATCAACAGCATGATCGGCGAGCACACCGCAAGACCGACGATCGAAACCGTCAAATCCAGGGCTCTCTTGACAAAAATGCGCCAGGACGTGGTCAACTCCACGTACGACCGGGTCAGAACTTCCAGGGCCTTTTCCTCGATGGGGACCTCCCCTTTCGAGATTTTGTGGTAACGGCGCAGCATATAGTCGCGCATCAGGTTGTTTTTAATTTCCTGGAAAGTGACGTTCATTGTTTAAATTCCGCCTTTGCAAGAATTGGTATAAATTTGAATGCCATGAGGACGTAGTCCACGTTTCATGGTGTCTTAAGCACGATCTGTGCCAAGTAAGAAAAAAGAGGGCCCGGATGTAGTGGTTATAACCCTATATTTTAAAAGGGTTTAAGAAAAGCCCGAAAGCCCTTTAAAAGATGCTTATGTTACTTTTGCGAATCGTTTGTTCAAAATAAACAACACATTCCCCGCCTTCAATCGTAACTCTAATCATTTAAAAGAGTTGTGATAATATTTCCGTGTGCTTCTTTTTCACCCAATGTTACTATTTATAACCCAATGTAATGAAATATCTTACAGCAATTGTCAGGGGAAATCCGTAGGGGAAATAAAAAAATTCAACCGACGGTTATTTTGAACGTCAGGCGGGCTGGCGAGCCCCGGTCAGATAGGGCAGGAGATCCTGGAGAAAGGCCTTGAGGTCCTGGGCATCAGCCCCCGCGAGGCGGATAAGCATGACTTCCGTTTCCTTGCGGGAGATCCGGTCCAGGGCAAACTGGAGCTGCTGGGCGTAATAATTCGTGGTGAAACGATTCCCGATTTTATAAAGATAAAGAACTTGCTGCTGGTCGTCGGGATGACGCTCGTTCACGGCCCGGAACTGCCGGATGCCGATCGTCCCCGTTTCAGGAGTAGAAAATTTGGATTCCACGTCGTCGACGATGTTGAAATTCGCTCCGAGGTAGCAGACTTCCGGAGGATGCGCGACGCGGCGGTCTTTTTCGGAACTGACGAGCAAAAGATGAAGCTTCTTGCCTTCCGCGTTCTGATAATTCCGCGACAGCACGTTGCGCGTTTCGAGAATTTCGAGCGTCCTCTGATCCGGCGGCGTGTCCTCGCCTTTCCACGCGCCGATCTCTTTCGGAAAAGTCTGGAAGAACGGGCTCATCGAGGCTGAAATGCTGAATGCCGCGGGCGGCGTGAGGCGGAACGCGGATAAGGCTCCGAGATAAATCAAAACCAGGAGAAAGGCTTTTCCGTTTTTAAGCACGCGCGGCCTCCAGTTGACGGCGGATCAGCATGAACAGCGCGAACGCGATGACGAACACGACAAAGCCTGAAGCGTCGTGAATTTTTCCGTGCACGGCTTCCTGGCCGTAGATCTCTGCGATCAGCGCCAACCCAAAAACCCTCAATAAGTTGGAGAAAATCGCCAGCGGCAGTCCCGCGAAAATCAGGATCGCTTTCCCCCACCACTTCGTTTTACCGCCGTACGCAAAAACAAACCCGAGGCAAAGAAACGCGAGGAAAGAACGCAGTCCGCTGCACGGATCGCCTACCAAAAGAAAAGAGTTCGGCATGACCAGATAACTTCCGTTGCGGTACGCCTTGAATCCGATCGCGTTCAGGCACGTGGTCGCGAGTTCTGTCACGAAGAATTTCATCCTGAGCGTCGTTTCCGAAACGACGAGCAGCGGCAGCGGCACCATGAGGAAAAGAAAGAAAAGAGGAAACGCGATTTGCCGCGTGAATTTCGTGCCCGCGGCGGCAAGCGAAATGCCGAACAGGCAGATCACGAACGAAAAGCACGACAGAAAATAAACGCGCATGATCGCGGCGAAAATCTGCATGAGCGCGGCAACAATGAGAAACGGAAGACCCCAGGCGCTGGACTTCAGTTCCGTGGCCGCAAGCGTGGCGCGTTTTTCCCAAATCCAGTACGCGGTGACCAGCGGGATGAGAAAGCCGTGCGCGAAATAGGAATCGGGCGCTTTCCAGCGGTCCACCATCCAAAGGAAAGAAGGCGTAAATGTCCAGACAAGCAGCGCTGCCGCGGCCGCCAGGAAAAGCCAGTTCAGATTGAAAGAGGTTTTTCTCGTGGTTGTCATGGTTTCAGGCCGTGCACTGTCCAGGCCGGCAAACAATTTTTAAATCTTACTCAAGGGACTCTCATTTTGCAAAGCCCTGAAAAAAATGATCGCCGTTGACGCAAAACACTGGACAGTGCTAGAAGGTAACTCCTTACAGGGCTTATTGATAGGCCTTTTCCCAGATCCCCTTCGTGTCTTTCTTCAAAAAGCGGAAAGACGCGGCCAGGGCCGAATAATTCAGCAGGCAGAACGTGTACGGAATGTAGCCGATCCCTTTCCGGGACGTGAGACGCTCCCAAAGCCACTCCGTCAGCGCAAGCCCGTAAAAAAGGGCCTGCGCCGCGAACAGCATGCGGTACAGCGGGTCGCCCATCAGGGGCAGATTACCGGCAAAGGCGCCGATCATGAAGAACGGCACCATCAATCTCAAAAATTTGTGCGAGAAAAGCTGCCACGCCACCCTGCTCTTGCGCGGATCGAAGAGCTCCGAGAAATGCCCAAAGATCTGATAGTTTCCGGCCAGCGTCCTCACCTTGCGCTTGAACTCTTCCTTGCCTTTGCTCGAAACCAGATCGAAGGCCTTGGCTCTGGATTCGAAAATCACGCGATAGCCTTTGACCACGATCGACAGCGGCGTGTACATATCATCGACGAGAATGTCCATGGGAAGCGGCGTAAACAGCCGTCGCCTTACCGCATAAATGGCGCCGGTCGCGCCGAGCGTGGAACCGATGCGGCTCTCCATCTTGCGCAAAAATTTTTCATACTTCCAGTAAGCGTCCATGCCCTTGCTGACGCCCGCGCCTTTGACCTGTTCGAAATAAAGCTCGCCCGAAACCGCGCCGACTTCCGGATCGTTGAAATTATCCACGAGTTCGCGGATCGCCTGCTTGTCGAAACGCTGCCGCGCGTCCGTGAAGACCAGGATGGAGCCGCGCGCTTCGTTGATGAGTCCGTTCAGCACATGCGGCTTGCCGAAATTGGAGACAAAGCGGAAAAATTTCACGCGCGCGTCGGAGAATTTGGAAATGATTTCGTCGGTTTTGTCCGAGCCGCCGTCGGAGCCGATCAGTATCTCGATTTTTTCGGCCGGATAATCCATTTCCAGCAGATTGCGGATTTTGTCCTCGATCCAGCGCTCTTCATTGAAGGCGGAAAGAATGACGCTGACGAACGCGTCGTGCTTCCCCTTTTTTACGTCGCGGCCGGCGAGGCGGCTGACGATCCATAAAAGAAGCGGATAACCGGCATAGGCGTAGACCACCAGCCCGCAGCAAAACCAGAAGAAAATCTTCATGCCTCTCCTCCCGGACCGCGGGCCGCGGCTTTCAGACGCGCCGCGTGATCATAAATGCCGGGGCCCAGCAGGCGGCGCAGCCTTTCTTTGATTTCTTCACGGAAATGGCGCGATCCGAAATCCGCGCGCAGCCATTGCCCGAGCGTTTCCGGCGCATCGAAGCGTGTCGGCGCCAGCCGCTTGACGTAGAAGGGCTGAACCGGAACTGGATTGACTCCAAAATGCGAGGTAAACATGTTTTGATATCCTGCTTGCCGGACGAAGCGGCCCACGCGGCCGCTGTAAAAGCCGCGCGGCACGGAAAAACTCCGCACCGGACTGCCCAGCCCGTCTTCCAATTTCTTTTTGGCTTCCGCGGTTTCGCGAAGGAGTGCGCCATCGGCCAGCGGCGGAAGCGGCACGTGATCGTAGCCGTGCGCTCCGATCTCGAATCCATCCGCGGCCAAAGCCCGCAGTTCATGCCAATCCATGTACCCGGAGAGGCCGACTTTTCCCGCGGAGACAAAAAAGATTCCGGTCATGCCGCGCACTTTCATCGCCGGGGCCGCGTACGCGGCGTGGCTTGAAAGACCATCATCAAAGGTCAGGAGTACGGCTTTTTCCGCCAAAGACGGCGAAAACGCTTCATGGCTTGAGAGGACTCGGCCTCCTTCGGAACGGATCAGGTCGAGATGGCGTTCAAAAACTTCCGCCGGAAGGACGTAAGCGCGTTCGTCATGATGAAATGAGTATTCCCCTTCGCGGGATTCCAGGCCATGGTAATTGAGGACGGTCAAAAAAGGTTTCATCGTCACTTCCGGAGCTGGATTACAGCAATTTCCGGGCGGCACAAAAAACGGATCGGCAGCGCCTTGATCCCGATGCCCCGGTTCACATACATCCGCGTATTGCCTTTCTGAAACAGGCCGCGCATGTACGGCGTCCGATTCGCATATTCCGACATGCGGATCAGAAAATCGATTCCCACCTGGCCGCCGTGCGTGTCACCGGTCAGAAAAAGCGGAATTTTCGCAGCCGCCACGCGGTCGAACATGTCCGGGCTGGGCGCAAGGATAATGCTCGGAACGCCCGGCGGCAGCCCGCGCACGGCATTACCGAAAGGGTCCTTGAAATAAAAAGCATCATCCACGCCCGTCAGCCAAAGCGATTTACCGCCGGGTAAATCGAGCCGGAGGGTTTCATTGATCAGCCAGCGGATGCCCGCAGGCCCCAGTTCCCTGACCATCCCCGCGGAATCCAGGACAATGTGGTCCGTGTCGCCGGGAATCGCAAAAATGCCCAGGCGAACCTTAAAGCTGCGGAACAGTTCGATCGCGGGCTTGATTTCCGTCAGGTCATCGATAACGTCGCCCGTGAAAAATAAAATGTCGGGTTTGAGACGGTTGACTTTGCGAATCAGCTGCCGGTGCAGAAACTTGAGCCCGCCCTGGTTCAAATGGATGTCGGTAATCTGCACGATCGTCAAATCGCCGGCAACATCCGCAAGGCCGGGGTCCTTGATCACCACTTTTTCAACTTTGATCCAGTTGGGCTCGATGAGGTGGGAATCCACGAAGACGACGATGCCGGCCAGCACCGCGGCCAGGACGAGCTTCGCCAGTCCGGTGATCTTTCCCGTGACCGCGCGTGTGAGCGCGGCAAAGCCCAGCCCGCCCGCCGTAAAAATAATAAAGGCGGCCTTCACAAGCCCATACGCGGTCATGGCCTCCGGCTCCGCCTCATCTGCATGTCTTCTTCGAACGCTTCGAACACGTACGGCACCGTGGACAGAAAAATATTGGGCCGGTGGTAAATCGGCTTCTCAAAAACAAGCCCGTCCAGATGCGGGTCCGTCGAACGCCGCTGGTTTTTCATCAGAAATTCCACGTAGTGGTCGGCCGCTTCAGCCCACTTGGGGTCGTGGGTCAGAAAATAAACGTAGGCAATGCCATGCAGGATGGCCGAGCCGGAGTACTCCTTGGGGGTCAGGTAATTCATGAGCTTGATCAACATATCCGCCACCGGCTTGTCCTGCGTCAGCTGGTGGTAGGCGATAAAAGCGGACACATCATACCACGACATGTACATTTCGTGCTTCTCTCCGCTCCACGTTCCGTCTTTTGGATTATAATTTTCGAGAAAACTGCCGTCCGGCTGCTGGCCTTTCAAAAAGATCCCGATCAGTTTGTCCGCCAGTTTTTTGTAACGATCGTCGCCTGTCGCGTCATAAAGCATCACGCTCCCCCAAAGCGCGTTGGCCATGGCGCGCTGCGGGGCCATGTCGGGATGGCCGGTATATGTGAATTTTTCTTTCAGGAAAAACTCGCCGACCTCTTTGGAGACTTCCAGCACGCGCTCATCGCCGGAAAGATAGTAATACAGGAGAAGTCCGGCCACGTTCGTGTGGCTGGCCTCGTCGCTCCGGCCGCTCCAATGGTCGCCGCTATGGCGGTGCATGGATCCGGGCTGGGACATGTCGTCGCTCAGCGACTTCAGGCGCGGGTCGCTGGCGATCGTGTTGTAATGGATCGTGTCCACGTCCATGATGTGTCGCGCGAGGTTCTCGCCGAATTCGAAATATTTCCACTGCCCACTGCGGGCGAATTGAAGCAGAGCTCCGTAATGCGTGCCGGGTCCTTCGCAGTTGTACCAGCCCCAGCGGCCCACGGGATGCCAGCCCGGCTGTGGATAAACGCCGCTGTCGTCTTCCGCGCGGAACCATGTCAGCGTGTCCCCGAAATTGAGCATGCCGTACCATTCTTCCGCCAGCGGCCAGTAAGCCGCCCAATGGAAAAGGCCTTCGAGCATTTGCTCGGGCTTCGCGTACTGCCGCTCCACGGGAAAAAGCCGCCCCAGCGCGCCCGTGGCGTCAAGCCAATACGGATTGGGCCGGGCGATCAGCCTTTTGCCGAAGCTTACGGCCCTGTCCTGCACTTCCGCGGGGCTGCCGCCGTGAAAATGGAAAAGGATTTCGTGTGTCTTGGCCAGGCCGAAGGCGCTGCCGCGCGCGGCATCGTCCGGGCCGAGCGCCTTTTCCGTGGTCTGCAGGTCGAGCGGTCCCGCGGCTTCCGGCCACAACCACAGCTCGATGGTTTTTGCCGCGGGATCCACGGAAAAACCCTTGGGAAAATTTTCCCGGAAATCGCGCACGGTCACGGCAAGGCCTTCCTTCATGTTCGAAACGTCGAACCAGCCCGCGGACGCGGCCTGCGGATTCGCGGCGGCGCCCGCGCTTGTAACCTGCGTTTCTTTCCAGCTCTTTTGGAACACGTTGAGAGCGGACGCTCCGTTCAGCACCAGAGGCGCCTCCGGAAACTGGCCGATCACCTGACGTTCTTCGCCCGAAGGAATGAAATTGTAGGGAAGACGCACGCCGAACGCATCGATCGTTTCGTTCGGCGGCAGGACAATATCTTTGTATTCTTCATAATATTTGTTGGCGGGATAGCCGGTATAAATCAGCGTATGCTCCACCTTCACGAAATTTTTCCCCTGATAAAACGTGTAATGGACGATCACCTTGCAGTAGCGTTCGCCTTTTTCGTCGACCAGCCAGCTTTCGCCGCGGATCACGGCCTTTTTGGTGCCGCGCTCCTCGACTGCGAGGGTGTAGCCCTGGGTGTCGCGGTCGGCGCGGTACACGGAGCCTTTGCCTTTCAGTTCCAGGACCGCGCGGTGGACCATGCGTTCGTCCGGCGAAAACTCCAGGTCCTGATTGGCATCGAAATAAACCGTGTCGAACAGCGTGAATTCTTTTTTGCTGAGCCCCACTTTGAGCGGGCCGGTCTTCACCCAGATCATGCCGGATTCTTCCGTGAGCTCGAGATTGCCTCCAAATTCCATGGTTTGCATTTCCGAGCTGTAATCCAGAAAAAATCCTGTGCCCTGCCCCGGCGGCAGCGTGGCCTCGAAATACAGGCCGACCCATTTGATCGACCCGTCCGGCCAGCGCGCGAGCACGCGCGGCTGGAACGGCATGTCTTCCTCGCCCGCGGAACGCAGCCGCAGGTTGTTCAGGGATTTGACCTCGCTCATAGGCAGCGGCACCGAGCCTTCCACGGGGCAGAGCCAGCAAAGCGCGGGCGTTTCATTGCGGACTGCGAAAGGAATGCGCACGATGGGCACGCGCGACTCCGGGTTGGGCAAAAGCCAGGCGGGCTTGCGCAGCTGGAATCCGTAATCGACCGGGTTGATGCCGGCGGGCACCACAACCTGCGGCACCGAGGGCAAAGGCAGCGCCGTACCTACTGGCGGCGCAGCCATGCCCGCGCCGGCCAGCCGGATGTCATCGAGATAAAAAATCATGTCGTGTTTGGGACGCCCGTAAAACGAAACCTGATTGACCTTCGCGGCATTCAATTCCGCCGCGATTTTGGCAATCGGGATCGCAAAGCGCCTGCCGCTTTTGCCGGGGACGGGCACGTCCTCTTTGAAGCTTCGGCCCGTACTGTCCACAACGAGGACGGTCAGCGAAATCGCTTCCACGCCCGGATTAAAAACCGCGGCCTGAAAGGTCCCGTAGCGGGACCAGTCAAAACCGCCTCGCCGGCTGCGGACCAGGTCGTCCAGCAAAACGCCCCCGAATTCTTCGGCCGCGCCGCGCACCGTGATCTGCGCGGCACGCGCGCCTTCGGCGGGATTGTCGCCGCTCGAGAGCATGACCGCGTTGACTTTTTTCCACGCCTCGAAATCGGAATTTTTTTCGAAATTGGAAAAGAGGAAGGTGCCGTCCGCCTGGCGTCCCGGAAAAGAAAATGTCTTGCCGAGTAAAAGGCGCCCGAGCGAAAACGTGCCGCCTTGCAGGCCCTGGGCTTCCTGCCCGCTCCAGCTCGTAACGCGCATCAGCCCGAATCCGGCGGCAAATCCTAAAATAAAGCAGCCCAAAACCGTCTGGAGGATCAGGTCGGCCGGCGCGCGGCGGCGTTTGGTGTGGCGCCGCCGTCTCCGCTTCCGCATCCGGTGCCCGGAGGCACTCTCTTGCGCCTCCTGCTCCCCGGGTTCCCCGGTCTCCGCTTCCACTTCTGTATCCGATTCCAATTCCGGCGCTTCTTCATGCTCCGGCGTCCCGGAAGGCACAGCTTGCTTCCCCGCGTCCTTGCCGCGCACCATGCGCCCGAGGATCTGGAAGATTTCCCTGATTTTGCCTTTCAGTTCATCCATGTCGCCCATGTCAGGCTTCCTTCGGAACAAGGTAGAGGTGATCGAGGTAGACTTTTCTTTCACCGGCGGCTTCCCAGACGAAAAAGGTCAGCTGTTCGATGTTTTGCAGTTTGATCACCGCCGCCATCTGCAGCGTCGGCATTTCGATGTAACGCCCTTCGCCCGGACCCAGCGTGACTTCCTGTTTGTAAGGAGTGCCCCAGCGGTCCTTGACCTGCACGACCATGCGCAGCGTGTCGGAGTTGGGATTGTATGCGTAGAACCGGAAAGCGGCGTAAGGCGTCCAATCGCTCAAGCCGAAACGGCTCGTAAAATATTCCTCGATGGAAACGCCGGAAAGTTTTTCTTTGCCGTAGAACGTGACGCGCGCGCCGTAATCGCCTTCCGACGGATGGTCCGTAGACGTTTCAATCATGGCGCCGCCCACGGTCCACAATTTGAAATCGTTCACGCTCTCGAAATTCGCCAGCACGAAAGTTCCGTCCTTCTGGTGCCCGGCCACGGGAATCGTGGGCGCGAAAGAGCGCCGCATCCACATGCGCGTGCGATCGGACAGAGAGCCCGAAGGCGCGGGACCCGCGGCCTGCGACGCGGCATTGCCGCCCACCCAGACGCCGAGCCAGGAGCCGGCAAGCAGACACGCAAGGCCCAGGACGAGGATCATCTTATAATTGGAATATTTCCGGCGC
>Ga0310810_10011679_pt1 | contig 10269 bp, 8 predicted proteins | sample NCmetagenome_FD_207641 | JGI IMG/M metagenome (GOLD analysis project Ga0310810, IMG submission 207641) | Soil microbial communities from experimental microcosm in Duke University, North Carolina, United States - NC | ecosystem: Engineered > Artificial ecosystem > Soil microcosm > Unclassified ...
GTTGATACACGTCCCCAAGTGCGCTGCTCTGTGCGCTCGCTGCACCACTGATTCCACGAATGCGCATGGCGGTGACACCGTCAACCTCGTAACCGCTCTGCGTGCGTTGCAGTTCCTGCAGGCTGCGGAGCAGGAGCCCGGCGCCAACCAGGAGAACCATCGAGATCGCGACCTCGACGGCGATCAAGACATGCCGGGTACTGGCGTGGCCCGCCAGCGCCTCCCGTGTCCCGGGTCGTGTGCTCGTTCGTGAGAACTGCCACGCGGGCGCCAGGCCGCACACCAGAGTCGTGAACACAGCTACGCCGACGGTGAATGCGAGCACCGGGAGGTCCACGCCAATCACGCCGACGAGCGGTGTGAACGGCGGCATCAACGTTCGGAACCCTTGGGTCAGCCAGATCGCTTGCATCACGCCAAGGACGCTGGCGGCGCTGGCCAGCAGCCACGACTCGATCAGAAACTGTCGCACCAACCGGCCCCTGCCGGCGCCGAGCGCATGTCGCACCACTACTTCGGGTCGGCGGTCGAGGGCCTTCGCGAGCAGGAACTGCGCTGTGTTGGTGCACGCGATAAGGAGGACGAGCGCAACTGCTATCGACAGCAGCACAAGTGCTGATCCGCTTGCCCCTTCCGAGATCGACGCACGCAGATCCCGTGCTGCGACGTATGGCTCGCGCCCCTCTCTGACCTGCGGGATGCGGCGATAGACAGCCGGATGCGCCGCAACGACGGTCCGCGAGATGGTCTCCAGTTCTGCCGAGACCCGTTCGATCGTCGCGTCATGCGTCATGCGCGCGATGGCGATCACGCGACGCTCGAACGCAAACTCCGCTGTCCACGACGTGTAGAGCGGAATCATGGGGTAGGGCAAATAGATCTCGACCGGCTCGGCCGTCATGTAGTCGATTGAGAACTCCGGTGGCAGCACGCCGACAACGACGTGGGGAAGTCCGTTCACGGTCAGGGAACGGCCAACCACTTGCGGGTCGGCGCCGAAGTTCCGGCGCCAGAGGCCATCGCTGAGGATCGTGACGAACTGGCTGCCAGCGATACCATCCGCTTCGGTAAACAGGCGGCCCAGCGCCGGGCGAATCCCCAGCATCGGTAAGAGAGCCGATTCGACGCGTGCCGCGAAGACACGGGCAGGCTCCGCGCCGCCGTTAACCTGGGAATCCCGCGTGTCGAAGAAGGAGATGGCCTCTAAGGTGGTGCTCGCGGCGCGGACGTCGAGCAGTTCCGGGATCATCGGATTGGCGACACCTGGCCCTCCACCACGAATGGCATCGTTGACGGCCACGAGCCGGTCGGCGTCATGAAAGGGCAGCGGTCTGAAGAGCGCCGCGTTGAGCAGCGAAAACATCGCGGCGCTGGCCCCGATGCCGAGCGACAACGTCACCACGACCATCGTCGAGAGCCACGGCTTGCGGCTGAAGACACGGATCCCGTGCCGAAGGTCTCCGGCCACACCGTCGAAGAGGCTGCTGATGCGAGCCTCGCGCATGCCTTCCTGGGCACGGAGCGTACTGCCGAGATGACGCCGAGCCTCGGCTTCGGCGTCTCCACGACTCATGCCCCGGCGCAGATTGGCCTCGATGCGGCACTCGAGATGGAAGCGGAGCTCCTCGTCGAACTCTCGTGCTAACGAGCGCTCGCGCCAGCGATTCAGGAAGCGGCTGAGGACTGACATGCGTGCACAGGTTGTTCAGGCGTGTTTCAGCACGCGCGTGACGGCGCCCGCCAGGCGCGTCCAGTGCTCTTCTTCCTCAGACAGACGTTTCCGCCCGGCGGCGGTGATGGTGTAGAAACGCGCGCGGCGATTGTTGTCCGAGACATCCCATTCCGAACGCACCCAGCCGGATTCCTCCATTCGGTGCAGAGCAGGGTAGAGCGAACCGGCTTCAATCCGCAGCACGTCGCGAGACACCTGCTCCACGCGCTCGGTGATGGCGTAGCCGTGCATCGTTCCGCCACTGGACAGCGTGCGAAGCACGAGCAGGTCGAGCGTGCCCTGGAGCTGATCCTTCTTGTTGTCTCTCACGTGTCACTCTCTCATAAAGATATCTACCGAAGCCGCACTGTATCGCTGATTGGCTGGCTCGTCAAGATATCTATAGGAGAGAGCGCCGCCATGGTCACCACGGCAGTGCGCGCGAAACGGGAGAGTTCTGCCGCGCTCGACTCTACGGCGTCTTGTGCTCGATGAGCTCGATCGCGTTGCCGGCGTTGTCGCTGATGAACGCGAAGTCCTCGGTCGGCGTCACGCGCAGGTCAAAGGCCATCTTCACGCCTTTGGCCTTCAATTCCGCGAGCACGGCGGGCAGATTCTTCACCTCGAAGCCGAAGTGCTTCACCCCGTGCGTGCGGAAGTCTTCTGACGGGTTCTTCCTCGACTCGGGCAATGGGGCTGCGTCCGTCACCTGGAATAGTTCGATGGTGATATTGCCGCGGCGCAGATCCGCGACCTGCTGACGCGCGCCTGGCTGACCGGGACGCACGGTCCCCTTGAAGCCGAGCATCTTCTCGTACCAGGCGATCGATTCGGCGATGTTCGGCACGCTCAGCGCGACGTGGTTCCACTCGATGTTGAAGCCCACGGCATCGCCGGTGCGCGCCTCCGTCGTCTGCTTCACCAGTTCTTTCTCGAATGCCTCTTCCCGTTCCGCCACATACGCTCGATAGCCGGCGGGATCGATGAAGGGATTTGACGCGCCGCCCATTTTCGGCAGCTTGTCTTTCAGGTTGAAGTACGCGCCATGCGCTCCCAGGAAGAGATCGACCGGCGTGGTCTTCAGCAGCGCGAATGTCTTCACGTAGTCGCTGGCCATCTGCGGATAGCTCCGGTTGTTCACGAGAACGAACCCTGCGTTCACGTTCGGGCTGCCGATGATGACGGCGTTCAGCGTGCGGCCACCCTCGGCCACCTGCATCGTCCAGGTCGTGCAGCCGGGAGTGTGTCCCGGTGTGAGCCGCGCCGTGAGTGTGGAGCCGCCGAGTTCGACTGTGTCCCGGTCGTGCAGGATCCGATCGACTTTCGCAGCTGGCCGTCCTGGCGCTGTGCTCTCCACTGCGGCCACGTCGGCGTCCATCACCATCAGGCGAGCGCCGGTCTCCGACTTGATGAGACCAATACCCTCGTCGTGATCGCCGTGCGCATGGCTGATCAGGAGGATTTTCGTGTCGGCGTACTTGAAGCCGAGGCCCTCGATGCTCTTGCGGATGGCCGGCACATCCTCCTTGAAGTTGCCGTTGATCAGGATGTTGCCCTGCGGCGTCGCGATGAGATACGCGGCGAGGTCCGCCGTCCCGACGTAGTAGAGATTGCCGGCGATCTTGAAGCCCGGAATGGCTCGATGCCAATCGGGATTCGCCTGCGCATGTGCGGCGACCGGAAGCAGCACGATTGACGACACGAGGAAAACGACTGCTTGAAGCGCAGAGCGCATGCGAACCTCCTACTTGCGGAAAGAGCGTTCGACGGTGTCGTGCGGGTCGACGGACACGGGATGATCACGCCACAGCCAGCGCATCATCTCCGGCAGCATCGCGCCGCCCATGTCGTGGCTGTGGACGCCCATGCCCCAGGCGTAGTTCACGTCGTACCCCTTGGCCACGAGCGTGTCCTTGAGCCGGACGTTCTGGTAGAACCAGTCGCGGGTCGCATCGTACGCGCCCTCGGCGTTGATGCCGCGGTTGTCGTTGCGTCCGTCGATCATGAAAATCCGGATCGGCTTGCGGTCGCTCGCCATGACCTTCTCCGGATACACGTGCCCGCCGGCCAGATCGACGTACGTGCCGATGCCGCTCAACACTTTCCGGAACTGATCGGGCCGCTCCCACGCCACCGTGAACGCGGCGATGGCACCCGAACTCCAGCCGCCGATTCCGTGGCGATCTGGTTCGCGCGAAATCCGATAGTCGGCATAGAGCTTTGGCAGGAGCTCGTCGACGATGACGTGCGAATAGCGATCTGTTGCCGGGTCGTATTCAGGCTGCCGGTTCGTCTTGCCGTCGGCCCTGAATTTTCCTGGGTCGATGAACGCCGCGATCATGAGCGGCAGTTCCCGGCGATAGATCAGGTTGTCGAGGACGTTGACGGCGCGGTAGTACCCGTCGGCCTGCAGGTAGGTGCCCCCATCGTTGAAGACCATGAGGCTCACCTCGGTCTTGCCGTCGTACTGCGCCGGCACGTAGACCCAGTAATCGTGATCGACGCCTGGGAACGCCGTGCTCGGCAGCGTGAAGGGCCCGGCGACCTTTCCCTTCGGCACGCCGCGGCGGACGAGGGAATCGGGCCCGAGCTCGTAGAACGCGTCGTAGTTCGGCTCCGCCGGCGCGCGACGCTGGGCAGTGGCCACGCCGATCGACGCGGCGATGACGAGGATGAGCACTGCGGCGAACGTGGTGTGTCGTGCGATCTGTTTCATCATCAACCATCCAGCAGCAAGACCGGCCCTCAGCGCCCAATTCGTCGTGGGAGGGGGTTGTGTAGCGCGTTGATGATAAACCGTCGGGTGGACGAAGAGTTTCGGTCCCGCCGCTTGCCGTTCCCGCCGTCGATTTCGTGTTTCCAGTTGCGTGGGCACGCGCGAACTAGCGTCGCGTAATTGGCGTCAGCCCGGACTCCACGATCGTCGAGTCCGCCTCAGGCGACGCAAGGAAGCGAAGCAGCGCGCGCGCCGCGTCCACCTGCCTGGCCTTGCTCGTGATCGCGCCAGCGAAAGAAAACCCAGGCTGAAGTTCCGCAGGAATCGGCCCGACGTAGGTCACTCCAGGGACGTGTATGAGCTCACTGACCTGTTGGAAACCGATCTCCACGTCGCCACGCGCCACGACCGCAGCGACGGGTTCACCGGAAGGCGGTCCGCGCACTTTTCGGCTCTTGCGTGCCACCTGGTCCGCGATGCCCAGCTTGGCAAACAGCGTGGTCGAGAGATAGGTGCCGCTGCCGCTGTCGGAGTAACCGATGGACGCAGCTGCAAGGAGCGTCCTTCGGAACGCCTCGACGCTGCCGATATTCGGCGACGCCGCCCCCGAGCGCACCACCATGCCGATCTGCGAGAGGGCGAGATCGACCTTGCTGCCAGCGAGCACGAATCCTCGCTTCGCGAGCTCGTTGGTGGATGCACCGTCCAGGATCACGACGTCGGCGAACTCGCCTCGTGCGAGGCGTGTCGGAATGGCCTCCGGAGAGTCGCCGATCGACGGGCCGCGCGTGGTGATCAGGCGATGGCCGGTCGCGCGTTCGAACGCCGGGCCCAGCTCCGTATAGACACGATAAAAACCGGCCGAAATCATCACGTGCAAGTCGGCGGCAGATACCGAGCCCGAGATGATCAGGGCGACTACGCTGAACCCGGCTAACCATCGGGCCAACGACCGTGCTTTCATGAGGCCTTCCCGTTCACAGTGTCTACCGGCTGCAGTTTCATCCGTGCGAGACACTCGTTGAAGCGCGGATCCGCGCGCAGGCTGTCCCACTGGGGCGCCACGGCGAGATGCACCAACGCAGGGTCGCGCGCGTCGATCAAGCGGTGAAGAAGCTCGAAGGCCGCGTCGAGGTCTCCAGCCTCTCCGTAGCGCACCACGAGAGGCCATTCCACTTCGAATAGTGACGCTGCCCCGCTCAGTGACAGCAGCTCATTGCTCGCGAGATTTCTCATCTTCCAGTGCGCGCACCCGAGCAATACACGAGCGCTTTCTTGCTGTGGATTGCGATCGAGCGCCTTGTTGGCCCACACGATCACGTCGTCGTACCGACGCTGATTCCAGAACGAGGCGGCGATCCACACGTGAGCGAGCGCCGACGTCGAGTCGCATTCCAAACCTTGGAGTTTCAGGTGAAGTCCACGCTCCAGGTCGCCGAGCGCTTCCATCAACATGCCGTAGTAAATGTAAGCTTCAGCGTGATTCGGGTTGATGGCCAGGGCGCGCTGGAAGCTTCGCTCGGCGGCGATCCAATCCCACTCCGTAAAGACCATCACCTGTCCCAGCGCGACCCGTGCGTCGGCGCTTTCATCGTCCAACGCAATTGCGCGAAGCGCAGCGGCTTTGGCCTCGCCGAACGATTCGACGAGGACCCTGCGATCGGCCACCTTGCCAAGCGTCGCGAGCGCCAGGCCGGCGTATGCGTTGGCGCAAGTTGGATCGATCGTCGTTGCGGCCACAAACGCCGACACCGCGTGGGGTACCTGAAGGAAAGACCCCGACCGAAGATGCCTCCAACCGCGGGCAACAAGCTCGAGTGCTTCCGACGCACGGGACGAATCGGTTGTCGTCGCATCGACGCGCATTGAATCTGGCCTCCCTCGCCTTGCCTTCGCATCCATCTGACGTTTCAGCGGCCACAGGTCGCTCAACAGCTCGCGCGCCGACTGATAGCGGACGTCGGCACTCTTGTCGAGGCACTTGAACGTAATCCGTTCCAGCTCCAATGGGATCTCGGGATTGAGCCGTGTGATGGGTTCCGGGGTCGCATGCAGGATGGACTGCGTCAGCTCCGCCGGTGTGTCTCCGGAGAACGGAAGCTGCCGTGTGGCCATCTGATAGATGACGACTCCCAGGCTGAACATGTCGCTGCGTGGATCGACGTGGCCGCCGGCGATCTGTTCGGGACTCATGTACGGGGCAGATCCGACGACACTGCCGACCCCAGTCAATGCCCCAACGTTCCAGCCGTCATTCGGGCTGGCCTCGTCGCCGGGCGACATCTTCGCCACGCCGAAGTCGAGCACTTTCACGTGACCGCGCAGCGTCAACATCAAGTTGGCTGGCTTGATGTCGCGGTGCGTGATGCCCTTTGCGTGGGCCACATCCAATGCGTCAGCAGCTTGCACTGCGACGTCGACGATTTCCGGGGGTGTCAACGGGCGGCCAATTCTTGCTGCGATCGTCTCTCCTTCGACGTGCTCCATGACGATGAAGTGGATCCCATCGCTCTCGCCAACGTCGTAGATGGTTGCGACGTTCGGATGATTCAGCGCGGACGCGGCCTTCGCTTCGCGCGCGAAGCGCAGCATGCGGTCCGGTTCCACCGCCAAATCACCGGGCAGAATCTTCAGCGCGACAGTTCGATCCAGTCGCGGGTCTCGTGCAAGGTAGACCTCGCCCATGCCGCCGGCGCCGAGGAGCGACAGCACTTGATAGTGACTGACCGTGCGACCGACGAGCGTCGTCTCAGGCGGTCCGCTCGGTTCTATGGGAGAGACGTCGACCGCCGGGCGCTCGAGGAACAACTCGGCCTCCCTTGCGTACCTCAGAAGCGACTGCACCTCTTGTCGAAGCGTTTCGTCGTCGCCACAGGATTCATCGACGAAGGCAGCGCGTTCTGACGGGTCTCTATCGAGAGCGCATTGATGAATCTGTTTGACCGTCGCCCAACGATCCGTGGCAATCTGGTTCATGTCAGACTCCTGGGGCGCGCGTGTCGAATCCGGGTCGGCAAGCGCCTCTCTGTTATATAGGCGCCATCGAGCCAGAAAGACTGTCATGCCGCCGAATTCCGCCAACGGACCCACGGAACTCCTCCGGGCCTGGAGCCAGGGCGACGGTTCGGCCCTCGACCGGCTCATGCCGCTCGTCTATGACGAGCTCCATGGTCTGGCGCAGCGCTACATGCGCCAGGAGCGACCGGATCATACGCTGCAGGCGACGTCGCTGGTGAACGAGGCGTACCTGCGGCTGATCGACGTCAATCGCGTCGAGTTCCAGAATCGCGCACACTTTCTGGCTCTGGCGGCGCAGATGATGCGACGGATCCTCGTCGAGTTCGCACGCCACCGACACCGCCAGAAACGCGGTGGCCGTGTCGTTCACCTGAGTCTCGACGACGTGCTCGAGCTGCCGGAGCTACCGGAGCGCGACCTCGTTGCTCTCAGCGATGCGCTCACCGGGCTGGCGACGGTCGATGCACGCATGGGTCAGGTCGTTGAGTTGCGGTTCTTTGGCGGTCTCACCGTCACTGAGACAGCGCAGGTGTTGAAGGTGTCACCCGAGACCGTGATGCGCGACTGGAAGACCGCAAAGGCGTGGCTCCTTCGCGAGGTGCGACGCGGGCAACCAACTACTTCGAGCTGAGATAGCGCGTGGTTTACGGGCTGAGCCGAATCGTCAGGACCGGACACGATGCCCGTCGCACAACCTGATTGGCGGTCGAACCAAAAAACATGATGTCCATCGGAGTTCTGCCCTGGACGCCTATCACGATGAGATCGCTGCCCTCGTCTCGGGCCACGTCGAGAATCTGGCGATAAGGCTTCCCGTTCCTCAGGAGCACCGTGGGTGAGTGCGCCAGTCTGGTGAGACCAGCGGTCTTCTCGAGCTCAGTCAGTGCCATCGTTTCCCGATAACGCCGGTACTCGGCGAGCGCGGCACCTTGCTCGGCCGGGAGATCTGCCAGGTTCGGGGACGGTGGTTCTTCCCACGGCCATTCGAGCACGTGAAGCAGTGTCAGTCGCGCATCCGACTCTTTTGCGAGTGACACAGCGAATTGCAGTGCATGCAACGCTGAATCGGAGAAGTCGATCGCACAGAGCAGCCGCCGGAACGGGAGCTGCGCTGTCGACTGTGCCCGTGGCGGCACTGTCAGTACCGGACAGGCGGCTTTTCGGAGCACTCGTTCAGTCACTGAACCAAGAACAAGATGGTGGAAGCCGGCCGTTCCGTGCGTGCCAATCACGATCAAGTCGGCGGGCAGTGCGGCGGCGCTCTCGAGGATGCGTGCGGCCGGTGGTCCCGCTTCAACGAATAGGTCCACCTCAACGCCGGCGTTGGCGGCCGAGGAAAAGCTTGAAGCCATTCTCGCGCGAATAGCGCTGAGGTCCGCTTCGTTGTGACTGCTTGAGATGCCCTTCTCAGGGACCGAGACGCCAGCGTCGATCACATGAATCGCGGCAATGCGCGCGTTGTACCAGCGAGCCATTGCCACTGCCAAATCGATTGCGTGGGCGGACGCGTCGGAGAAATCAGTCGGACACGAGATGCGAGCGATCGTCATACCTGTTCTTTCACCAGCAGTCGCAAGAAGCGAGCCGCCGATGAATGACGACCGGTGTTCTCGGGGCTTCTGTTCTTGTGGATTTTCAACGGCCCGCCAACATTGAAGGTGGTTCTCGCATGCGTGATTCCTCGCACGGCTGTTGAATATCTCGCGCCCGGTTCGGTGGCCCGAAGCCAATCACAGCAGAAAGTGAAGGCACGCTTCGTGCTCTCCGACAAGTACGTTGCATCGCTGGCGATGGCGTTGCAGGAGCTGAAACATCCTGACTCGTACAGGGGGGACGTGAAACGTGAGTACCATCAAATTCGACATCCGGTTCGCTATAGCTCTCCTGGTCATCGTCGCCATCACAGGGTCGACGTCCTGGGCTCAGGAACCGCGCATCAAACAGGTGATGCGTGCCAAGCTCGATCACTCCCAGAAGATTCTGGAAGCCGTCGTGACCAGCAACTGGCAGTTACTCGACGAGGAAAGCCGTCAGATGGCGCAGGTCGTTCGTGATCCCGCCTGGCAATCGCTTGTCATGCCCGAGTTCATCCGACAGAGTGAAGCGTTTCTTCGTGCGACGCAGGATTTGAGCGAGGCGTCAAAAGCGCGCGACCTCGAACGCGCGTCACTTGGATTCGTGTCGTTGACCACGAGCTGCGTCAACTGCCATCGATACCTGGCACGCGCACGTATCGCGGCTGTGCAGCGATAAGAAGGCTCTGGCACGTTCGATGCCTCTCAGTAGTGACAGAGCGGAGAGAGCAGCGAGAGGAGACTGATATGGACGCATTCACCCGCATCTTGGTACCTGTGGATTTCAGCGCGCACTCAGACCTTGCGTTGCGCTACGCGACGACGATAGCCGACCGGTTCGGCGCGACTGTCGAAGCGCTGCACGTAGTCGAAGACCCCTTGGTGTCGGGGGCATGGACCACCGGGGCCAACGCGCCGAATATCCCGGAGTTGCTCGCGGACCTGGTCAGGGCCGCGCGCGCGAAGCTCGACGAGATGAGCGCAGCCGCGGCCAGCAAGGGTCTGCGCCTCACGACAACGGTCCTCACGACGGTCGCGACGGGAGAGCCGGCGGACAGCATCTCCGATTACGCCCGGACAGAAAGATTTGATCTGATCGTGATGGGAACACACGGGCGCAGAGGTGTGTCTCACGCCCTGATGGGCAGCGTTGCAGAGCGCGTGGTCCGCAAGGCCCCGTGCCCGGTGCTGACCGTACGGGACATGGCGCCCGATGCTCGGCAAGAGCCGCCGGTTGTTTCTGCGGCCGC
>Ga0310810_10011681_pt1 | contig 10269 bp, 12 predicted proteins | sample NCmetagenome_FD_207641 | JGI IMG/M metagenome (GOLD analysis project Ga0310810, IMG submission 207641) | Soil microbial communities from experimental microcosm in Duke University, North Carolina, United States - NC | ecosystem: Engineered > Artificial ecosystem > Soil microcosm > Unclassified ...
GGCGAGGGTCCGCTACCCATCGGCGACTACACCGTGACCGTCGAAGTGGCGGGCCAGTCGCTGACCAAGCCCGCGAAGGTCCGCGCGCGAATCGGCTAACGCCGCCCTCGAACGGGCCGGCAGCGGTTTATCGCCACTGCGGGTCGTACCCGCGCCGGCGCCGCCGTTCGTCCACGCGGAGGCTCAGCATGAAGAGCGCGATCACCTCGAACAGCGCGATGAACGCGTAGATCGCAAAACGCGTGAAGGCCGCGGGATGTGGAAAGCACGTCGTCCCGGCGTCCAGACACAACTGCGACATCCGATCCAGCTCCACGTGTTCCCGGAGGATCAGCGCGAACGCCGTTCCGAACAGCACGATCGATCCGGCGATGTTGCCGAGGATAGGCTGGTCGCGCAGCCACAAAGGGAGCGCGAGCAGCACGGCGATCACCGGCGGCGCCGTCAACTCCGTGGCGATCCAGAACCAGTTCAGCCCTTCCAGCGGCGCGGTGGCCATCGCTACTTGATGACGCCGCGGCCGCGCAGCCAGTTCGCGAGCAGCGACGACCATGCGGAAAGCGCGGGATTGTCGTTCGCGAGGCCGACGCCGTGCGGTCCCTTCTCGAACACGTGCATCTCGGCCGGCACGCCGGCCTTCCGGAGCGCGAGATAGTAGTACACGCTGTTCTCGGCGGGGACGACGGTATCCTCGTTGGTCTGGAAGATGAAGGTCGGCGGCGTCTCTTTTGTGACCGCCTGCTCGCCCGAGAGCGCCCTCGCGAGCGCGGGATCGGGCGTCTCGCCGAGCAGATTCGTCCGCGATCCCTTGTGGGTCCAGGCTTCGGTCATCGAGATCACCGGGTAGCCGAGAACCGCAAAGTCGGGCCGGCTCCCCGCACGTTCGATCGGATCGTCTGCGGCCGTGCGCCCTGAATCGAAGTGTGTGCTTGCCGTCATCGCGAGATGCCCGCCGGCCGAGAAGCCGACGATACCGATCCGCGAGGGATCGATGCGCCATTCGCCGGCGTGCGCGCGCACGGTGCGAATCGCGCGCTGAGCATCGCCGAGCTCGATCGGATGGTGATACCTGGGGCCGAGGCGATAGCGGAGCACGAACGCGGCGACTCCGAGCGAATTGAGGAAGCTGGCGACCTGGCGTCCTTCGTGGTTCGACGCGAGCCGAAGATAGGAGCCGCCCGGGCAGACAATGACGGCGGGCGTGCCGGGGCCCATCGTTCTCGGCAAGTACACGGTCAGCGCGGGAACGTCGCTTTCGTCCGTGCCGAGCGCGCCGGGAGCGGCGCCGGTCCAGAGCGGGATAATCTGTCCGTCCTGGATCGGCACGGCCGGCTGCTGCGTCTGTACGCCCGCGACCGGCGCCACGCCGGACACAACCAACCACGCCGTCAGGACAACGGCGGCAATCTGCCGTACAAGACGCATGCGGCCAGCATAGACGAAAAAAGAGATCAACACAGAGCTACGGAGTTCACAGAGCCGCACAGAGAATCCGACGCGACCGACCGCCTATCGAGACAACCGATGAACGCCGCCACGGTCCGTGTTCGCGCCGAGCCGGCCTCCGGCGCGCGAACACGATCACGTGGCCGTCTCTCTGTTCGTCTCGGTGTCCTTTGTGACTCTGTGGTAAACCGTCCGTCTTCGCGAACCTCAGCTCCCGGGATGGTACTCCCGCTCGATGTGTCCCTTCAGCTGATCGGGATAGAAGTAGACCTCGCGCAGGTTGCCGGTCGCGTAGCGCTGCGCCTCGTCGTTGAAATGCGGCGACGCCGGGTGGCCGCTCTCGCCGCCGGCGGTCACCGCTCTGGCACGCACGCGGTCTCCGAACTCGACGACGGCAACGAAGCTGTTGCCGCTGGTGCCGTACCATTTCTTCGTCCCGGGGTACGCGCGCGCGCCGAAGGAGGCCAGCGATCCCCACCGCGACGAGGTGAAGGCGACGGGAATGCTCGGCTGCGCGTCGTTGAACGGCTGAACGATGTCGCCGGTCAGCCGCTGGAAGCGATTGATGTCGCCCCACGGCGTCTTCCACGTTCCAAAATCGGCGGCGAGCTTGTCCGATGCGGCGGCGAGCGCCTCGACCGGATCGCCTCCGCGGCGCCGCCCCACCTCCTCGCCCCAGAAAACCGCGAGGGACGTCGGCACCGACGAAACCGACCATCGGTAGTCCCACGCGCGGAGGAGCGCAATCTGCTCCGAGAGTTTGCTCTTGAGCGGATTCTCCGAAGGCAGCGCGTCGTACGCCTTGAGCAGACCGGGGATCTGCGTCGCGAACGCCGTCAGATAACTGTCGAACGCCGCCGCGATCAGGGAGTCGACCGTGAAGTCCTTCTTGTCCTGCAGCACCCTGATCGCGTGGAGGCCCCGCGCCGATTCGCCGCCGCTCTCGACGTACGCCGGAAAGTCTTCCTTCTTCGGACTGTAGGGCCCCGCGGCCGACCAGGGCCAGTTGTTCGTGTTGTAGAGCCAGCCGTTCGGCGGATCGAGCAGATGCGGCGTCTCGTCGACCGACAGCAGGCCCTTCCATTCCGTGGCGGGATCGCTGCCATCCACCGGCTTCGTCCAGTCGAAGCGCGTGTCGCGCCTCGGGATGAAGTTCGCGTGGAAGTAGGCGATGTGGCCATCGGCGTCCGCGTAGATCGTGTTGTTGGAGGAATTCGTGTGCAGCTCCATCGACTGCCGGAACGCCTTGTAGTCCCTCGCTTTCGTGCGCGAGTACGACTGCGTGAGCGCCTTGAGGGGCTCCTGCATCAGGCGGATGGCGACCCACGTGCCGCCGGTTTCGCGGACGATCGGTCCGTGATGCGTGCGGTAAACCGTGAACGTCTTCTCGGCCATGCCGGCGTCGGTCTTGTACGGCACCCTGATGGTCGTCGCGATCACCGGACGCTCTTCCCCGCCGTAGCGGTAGAAGAGGCGATCGCCTGTCTTCACGATCGTCTCCAAGTACTCGTCGATGTCGTCCACGCCGCTGGTGGTGTGCATCCAGCCGGCGCGCTCGTTGAATCCCTGATAGATGAAGAACTGGCCCCACGTGACGGCGCCGTAGGCGTTCAGTCCTTCGTCGCTCGTCACCTGCACTTCGGCGCGGAAGAAGAACGAGGTGTGCGGATTGATCAGCAGAAGCGCGTGATGCGACGCCGTATTCGAGGGCGCGATGGCCGCGCCGTTCGACCCCGACGGTTCGCGCTCGGCCGCGTTGCCGTCGCCGCCGGTGCTGGTGGCCGGCGTGTGGCCGTAGAACGCCTGCAACTGGTTCAGATTCACCTTTTCGATATCGCCGCCGATGCTGCCTTCGCTGAACGTCAGGGCCATCCACGGCTCGAAGCGCGTGATGACGCGCGGCTTCACGTCCGGATGCTTATAGAGGTAGTAGTTCAAGCCGTCGGCAAACGCGTCCATCAGCGATCTGAGCCACGCGGGGCTCGCCGCGTACTGCTTCTTCATATCCTCGGGATCGATGAAGAGCTTCATCCGAAGGTCCCGATAGATCTCCGCCTGCCCCTCCGCCTCCGACAGCCGCCCCATGGCGTTGATGTAGTTGGTTTCGACGCGATTGAAGTCGTCCTCCGCCTGCGCATACATGAGGCCGAACACGGCGTCCGCGTCGGTTTTGCCGCGGACGTGAGGAATACCCCAGTCGTCGCGGACGATCGTCACGTTCCTGGCGTGCTGCTCCCAGCGCGCGGTGTCGGCATCGGCTGCGTAGGCGGCGCCGCCACATACAAAAAAAAGGACAGCGAGGACGAGCTTCTTCATGGGCGACAGTTTACCGGAACCGGGTTCCGGCCGCGCTTGTCGAGCTCGGCGCAGTCCACACCGCCGGATCGCATGAGGTCGGCTGGCATTCAGGTTGCGGTGCAGGGATGGAAAAGGGGGACTTCATGCCCAGAGGTGACAAGAGCAAGTACACGGACAAGGAGAAGCGTCAGGCGGAACACATCGAGGAAGGCTACGAGGACCGCGGCGTTCCGGAAGGCGAAGCCGAGCGGCGCGCGTGGGCGACAGTCAACAAGGTCCACCACGGCGGCGAGAAGCCCGGCGGGGGCGGGTACGGAAAGCCGGAAGATCACGAGCCCATGCGAAAGGGCGGATCGCGCTGAGCTCCCGGCGTTGACGCAGACCGCGCGGCGTGTCCCGCGTGTTCCGCGGCCTTCTCTCCGCGTATTCCGCGTGTTCCGCGGCCTTGCCTCCGCGTATTCCGCGTATTCGGCGGCCTTGCCCCCGGGTGTTCCGCGTGTTCCGCGGCCTTGCCCCCGCGTATTCCGCGTATTCCGCGGCCTTGCCCCCGCGTATTCCGCGTATTCCGCGGCTTTGCCTCCGCGTATTCCGCGGCGCTACTTCGCCGGCGCGATCCGCTGGGTGATCTTGCCGTCGGCGTCGAGGAACTCGATACTCGCGTTTCCGTCGGGATCCACTTTCATCGCGAGGCGCGTGCGCCCCTGTGCGTCGGCGAGCATCACGCTGGCGACGCGATCGCGGTTCTTCCCGACGAACACGCGCTGCGCGGGTTTCGGCGCCGCGGCGCGGATCCGCGCGAGCGCGGCATCGCGCTCCGCCTTGTCCTGAATCGCGTTCGCGGCGTTGACCTTGTCCACGAGATCGCTCAGGGGCGCATCCGGCCGGTCCCACACCTTGAACGCCGCGCTGCGTCGGCCGTCCTGTTCCGTGTAGTCGAACCCGATCGTCTGATCCTGCCCCAGTTGGTCGAACATGAGGCCGGCATCCGCGGCGCGGCTGCCGTTCTGCTCGCGGCCGGTGAGAGTCAGCCCTCCGGCCTCGTCCCCCTGATCGTTGAAGAACAGGAAGCCCGCATACGGGCGAGGCCGCTGCAGGACTTTGCCGCCGATGACGCCGGGATGCATCCGATCCTTGTTCGAGATCACCAGGCGCAGGGTGCCGTTGGCGTCGACGATGTTGATGCGCTCGGCGGTGATCTCGCCGAGATTCTGGGATTTCGGCGGCTGTCCGAATGCCGAGACCGCGAGCACGACAAAGACGACGAGCGTCGACACGACGTAGGCGTGCAGGACTCTGAGCTGCCGCCGAATCGAACGGGTCATGGCTGATCTCCTCCGTTGAGCGCCGGCAGGACAGATCCGCGCGCGCCGGCGTCTCGTGGAATCATCGCGCAGCGACCGACGCCCCGTCCAGCGCGGCAACGCGGCGGCGGCGGCCGGCCCGGCCGGACTTGACTGAAACGACTGTTTCATGAAACAGTCGTTTCATGCCGCCGGCCACCGGCGATCGGCGCCAGCAGTTGCTCGGGGCCACCGCGGAGTATCTCCTGCGCCACGGCGTCGCGGGCCTGTCGCTCCGGCCCCTGGCGGCGGCGATTGGCTCCAGCGCGCGGCTGCTCATCTACCACTTTGGATCGAAGGAGCGCCTGCTGATCGAGTCGATGGGCGTGATCCGGCTTCGCGCCCGCAGCGAGGTGGAAGCGATGCTCGGGGCGGGCTCCCGGAATCCCGATCTGGCCGTCCTCATTAGGGGGTTCTGGCGCTGGTCCACGTCGACGCGCCATCGCCCGTACCTGCGGCTGCTGTTCGAGGTGCACGGACTCGCGCTCCAGTACCCGCGTCAGTATGCCGGGTATCTCGAGGGATCGATTCTCCACTGGATCGATCTGTTGGGGGCGGCGCTCCAGGCGTCTCTCGGGCGGCGCGCGCGGCCGACGGCGACGCTGATCGTAGGAACGATCGACGGCCTGCTCATGGATTACCTCTCGACAGGCGATCTCAAACGTACCTCGCGCGCCATCGACGTCTTCGCGGCGCATCTGTCACCGACACGGAGGCCCGAGCGATGAAACGTCTGATCACGACGGGATTCGCCATCTGGCTGGTCGCCACGATTGGGCTGCGCCTGGCCGGCCAGTGGATCGTCAAACCCGGCGCCCTTTGGGCGATCGCCCTGCTCGGTGTCTCGGCGCCGCTCATGTTCATGCTGCCGCGAGGGTTGTTCGAACGGTTCGCCGTCGATCGGAACCGCTATGCCCTCGCCGGCATCGCGCTGGTGGCGCCCGGCATGCTGCTGGATACGATCAGCGCCATCTGGTTTCCGCAGGTCTTTCCCAACATGCAACCCGAGGCCGCGGGGGTGTTCGGCGGATGGCTCCTGTTCTGCAACGTGCTCGCGCTCGTCAGCGCGGCCACGGCAGAGCCGCGGCCTGTCTGACACGACCCGTCCTCCCTGCCCGTCGACGCCGGCCTATCCTCCGCTGACCGCCGGCAGCAGGAACACTTCGGCGCCGCCGCGCACGGGCATCTGAAGCCCGCCGGCGTCGCGCATGTTCTGGCCGTCGACGAAAATATTGACGTGCGGGCGCACGTCGCCGGTTTCGGTCATCACGCGGTCCCGCAGCGCGGGGCATTCGGTCCAGAGCCGCGACAAGGCGTCGAGCAGCGAGCCGGCAGCGCGCTCGAGGCGAATCTCCGGCCGGTTGCCCGCGAGCTCGCGGAGCGCGCCGGGGATCACGAAGAGAACGCTGTTCTCGGGCTGCGGCATTGCCGGCGTCACGCGACGGCCGTCTTCACCGAGATGATCGGCGGCAGTCCGTCGGCGAGAGCGGACCAGGTCTGTCCTTCATCCGTCGAGGCGAACAGCTTGCCGCTTCGCGTGCCGAAGTACACGCCCACGCGATCGAGCGGATCGACGGCCAGGCCGTCGCGCAGCACGGTCTCGTACGCGCCGTCCTGCGGCAGTCCCGCCGACATGGGCTCCCAGTGCGCGCCGCCGTCGCGCGTGCGGTAGACGCGGAGGCGTCCCTCGGGCGTGCAGCGGAACGCGTCGGATTCGAGCGGCACGATCCACGCCGAGTCGGGATCGGACGGGTGGATCGCAATCGGAAAACCGAAGTCCGAAGGCACGCCATTCGCGACGTCGGTCCAGGTCTCGCCGCGATCGTCGCTGCGATACAGGCCCCAGTGGTTCTGCAGGAACATCCGATCCGGGCGTCGCTGCGCCTGCACCACCTTGTGCACGCACTGTCCGAACTCGGGATACTTGTCGGGAAGAAACTCGGCGCGCACGCCCTTGTTGGACGGGCGCCACGTCGATCCGTCGTCCTCGGTGACATACATGCCGGCCGTCGAGATGGCGACGCGGATGCGCGCGGGTTGTTCCGGATCGAGCAGGATCGTGTGCAGGCAGAGACCACCGCCGCCCGGCTGCCACAACGGCCGCTGCGCGTGATTCCAGAGTCCCTCCACGAGCCTCCAGGTGTCGCCGGCATCGTGCGAGACGAAGAGCGCGGCGGGCTCGACCCCGCAGTAGAGCGTATCCGGCCGCTCGTCGCGGCCGGGGGCGATCTGCCAGATCTGTTTCAGCGCGGCGCCGGTGTCCTGAGGGAACTTGACGTTCGCGGTGACCGGATTCGTCCAGGTCTGGCCGAAGTCGTCGGTCGATTGGAGCATCCCGCCCCAGTGCATGCTGTTCGGACCGGCCCAGATCCGGTGACGGCCGGCGCGCCGATCGTAGGCGGTCGCATACACGGCGCTGCCTGGAAAGTACGGACCGCCGACTTCCCAGTCGCGCCGGCGCGGGTCGGCGCGCAGGATGAACGCTCCCTTCATCGTGCCGACGAGCAGCACGACGTCGCCGGGACTTGGGCTCACATGACGCGCGACGGGCATGACAGTGTCGGTATTTTACTGCGCGGCGCGACGAAACGTCAGCGGGACGGCCGTGCCCTGCGCGTTGGTATAGGTGCCGGCCAGTTCGGTCCCCGCGGCGTTCAGCGCGCCGGCGAACGACGTGCCGAAGGCCTTCAGATCGAAGGTGACGCGCGACGCCTTCTGCGTAATGGCGACGATCGGAATCCTCAGATTGCCCATGTCAGGCATCACGATGGCGCCGGCTCCGCTGCCATCCGGCTGATTGGCCAGCGTCAGCACGAGCCTGGACGAGATGCCGTTGTCGTCCAGCGTGCCCGTCCACGCGCCTTCCAGTTCCTTGCCGATCCGCGCGCTTTTCGGCGCCGGAGGCTCGACCTTCGCGTCGCCTGTCCGCGTCAGACTGAACGGGATCGAGAAGTCGGGCCCGCTGAAATCTCCGGTGATCAATCGGCCGTCGGTCGAGAGGACTCCGGTGAAGCCCTGGTCGTCTCTGGCGTAGAAGCTGATGGACGCGCCGTCGAGCGTGACTTTGGCGAACGGAAGCGCCTTGATATGACGCGAAGGATTGGTCAGCGTGCCCTCGAGCGATCCGCCCCGGTTGCGCGTGATATCGACCTCGATCCGGATTTCCATTCCCGGCGCCTGGATCGTGCCTTCCCAGTGGCCGGACGGACCGACGGCGATCTGCGAGCCGAACGAGACGATCCACAACAGGAACCATGCAAGAGACATACGGCCCTCCCCTCAAAAATCCCGGCGGCGGTTGTTCATCGCGGCCGCATAGAGCATGGCCACAGACGCCGTCACGCTCAGCAGAATGCCTCCCGCCGGCAGGCCGCCGCCGTGGAAGTAGCGCTCGCCGCTCATCGCGCGGAAAATGCCGAGCGGCCACGCGTCGCGAAACACCTCCTCGGCGATCCCGAGCGCGATGGCCGCCGCGATCGAAATCAGCAGCGGCCGCCACACATCCGCGAACACGGTCGAGAGCAGCACGGCGAGACTGAAGAACACGGCGCCCGCGAGAAACATGCACGCGCTGAAGACCAGCGCGTCGCCGACGGAGAACCGCTCCCCGACCGCCGGCGACAACGCGGGAATCAGCAGCGACGGGACAACGGCGAGAATCAGGACTTCCCCAAGGCCGAGCGCCGCGCGCGTCGCCAGCACACGGTCGCGGGAGACCGGCAGCGACAGCGTGAAGAGCGCCGCTCCGCCCGACGACTGCGTCAGCAGCCCACCGCTGCCAATCAGCACGGCAAACAGCGTCCAGGTGTTCGACAACTGCTGGTTGAACCACTGCGACCAGGCGTAGCCGCGATACGTGCGAGCCAGCTCGGTCCCTTCCCTGATTCGACGACCCAGCTCGCCGCCCACGTCGACGGTCGGCACCATGGCGAGCAGCTTGACGACCTTGGGGTAGGAGAAGACGACGCCCGCGGCGGCGCACACGAGAAGCGCCAGTCCGATCAGAAAGCGCCAGCGGGTTTCGAGCCAGGCCTTGTACCAGAGCATGTCACTCCTCCGCGGCCACGGTTTCGAGGAAGATCTCTTTCAGCGTGACGGGCAGGACGTCGACCGACACCGGGCGCAGCGCGCGCGTCTCCTCCACGATCCGGTCCGCGGCGTCGCTCGCCAGGACGGTGAGCACGCGTCCCCGGCGGTGCGTGCGAACGACGCCGGGCGTGCGGAAGACGGGATCCGGCGCCTCGCCGTCGAAAACGAGCTGAATGCGGCGATAGCGCTCGCGCAGGTCTTCCAGCGCTCCGGCCACGACCGTGCGGCCGCGATCGACGATCGCCACGCGGTCCGCGATCTGATCCACTTCGCCGATCTGATGCGACGAGAAGAACACTGTCAGCTCCTCCTCCGCGACGTGGGCGACGATCGCCTGGAGGACCTCTTCCGTCATAGCCGGATCGAGGCCGGACGTCGGCTCGTCGAGGACCAGCGCCTCGGCCCCGCGGCTGAGCGCGAGCAGGAGCGCGAGCTTCGTGCGCATGCCGCGCGAGAGCGCTTTGACCTTTCGATCCGGCGGCAGCTCGAACGAGCGGAGATACTTCTGTGCCAGATCCCGGCGCCAGCGCGGATAGAACGCGGCGGTGAAGGCGACGATCTCGGCGACCGTCATGTAGTCGTAGAGATCCTTTTCCTCGCTGACGAATCCGGTCCGGCGGCGAATCTCGACGCTCGCTTCGCGATCCCGGATCGACAGCCCGAACACGCGCGCGTCCCCCGCGGTCGGCGCCACCATCCCAAGCAGCATCTTGATCGTCGTCGTCTTGCCGGCGCCGTTGCGTCCGAGGAAGCCGTAGATCGAACCCTTCGGCACCTGCAGGGCCAGCCCACAGACCGCTTCCGTGGATCCATAGGTCTTCCGCAGACCGATCATTTCAATCGCGGCCACGTCAGCCATTGCGGCCTCCCGTCTGCCGCAGGCCGGCGAGCTCGGCTTCGAACAGCCGCCTGATCTCGTCGTCGCCCAGCCCGCGCCCGCGCAGCTTCTCGATCGCCGCCGACACGATCGTCTGTCCGGCGCGGAGGCTGTCGGTCGCCTTCCTCGCGCGCGCGGTCGCGGCAACGAAGGCGCCGGCCCCGTGACGCAGCTCGATGAGGCCTTCGTGTTCGAGCTCGCGATACGCCTTGGCGACGG
>Ga0310810_10011682_pt1 | contig 10269 bp, 9 predicted proteins | sample NCmetagenome_FD_207641 | JGI IMG/M metagenome (GOLD analysis project Ga0310810, IMG submission 207641) | Soil microbial communities from experimental microcosm in Duke University, North Carolina, United States - NC | ecosystem: Engineered > Artificial ecosystem > Soil microcosm > Unclassified ...
GTCGCCCAGCAGCACGGCGCAGATTCCGGCAACGCTCTCGGCCACGAGGACGAGGCCGAGCGTCGAGTGGCTGATCGTGTAGTGCATGTGTCACTCCCCTGGCTGTCGAATCGAGAACAGGCTGACGCTCCGAAGCTATCCGCCGCCGGCGGTCGCGTCTGGCCACTTTCGGACCGACAAGTGCCGCAGCTGGGCCGAGGGGTTTGCCGCAGGATCCGGGGCGGGATTCATTGCCGCGGGATCCGCCGGCCTCGCACATCCCGGGGCGGAGTTGGCTGTCCGAAAATGGCTAGTCGCTGCCCTCCCCGCCGCTTAGCTTCCAGCCATGACCAACGATGCCGCGCTCTTCCAGGCGTACGCCGCCCGTGACCGGCGCTTCGACGGCGTGTTCTTTGTCGGCGTGACCTCGACGGGGATCTATTGTCGCCCGGTGTGCACCGCCCGAACCCCGAAGCCGGCGCACTGCCGCTTCTTCCGGAGCGCCGCCGAGGCCGAGCGCGAGCGGTTCAGGCCGTGCCTCCGCTGCCGGCCGGAGCTCGCGCCCGGGAACGCGCCGGTGGATGACGCGCACCGGGTCGCGAGTCTCATCGCCTATCGCATCGATGAGGGGCTGCTCGACGACGGCGCGGGCCTCGAGCACGTAGCGGAGCAGTTCGGCTGGAGCTCGCGGCAGATCCGCCGCGTCGTCCGGAAGGAGCTGGGTGTCTCGCCGATGGAGCTGGTGCTGACGCGGCGGCTCCTCCTGGCCAAGCAGCTGCTCACTGAGACAGACTTGCCGATCACGGAAGTCGCGTTCGCCAGCGGATTCGCGAGCCTCCGGCGGTTCAACGACGCATTCAGCGGGCGATACGGCATGCCCCCCTCCCGCTTCCGAAAGGCGGCGGAGCGAGGGATGTCCGCGGCCGCCGGTTCGTTCACCCTCCAGCTGTCGTATCGCCCGCCGTTCGACTGGTCTGGGCTGCTCGAGTTCCTCCGTCGGCGTGCCCTCGCGGGCGTCGAGTCGCTGACGGAGAACGCCTATGCCCGCACCGTCCGACTCGGGACCGTGACCGGATGGATCCGGGTCCGCAACCTGCCGGAGCGGCGGGTGCTGGCGGTCGAGATCAGCCATTCGCTGATGCCGGTCGTGCCACCGCTCCTCGGCCGACTCCGAAACCTCTTCGACCTCAGCGCCCGCCCCGACCTCATCGCCGAGTCCCTCAGCCGGGACCCGCTGCTCGAAGCCGCCCTCGTCCGGCGGCCGGGCCTCCGCGTTCCCGGAGCGTTCGACGGCTTCGAGCTCGCCGTGCGCGCGGTGCTCGGTCAGCAGGTCACGGTGAAGGCGGCCACGACGCTCGCGGCCCGATTCGTCGAGCGATTCGGCGAAAAGGTCGAGGCACCTGAGCCCGGCCTCAGCCGTCTCACGCCGGAAGCCTCGCGCGTGGCGCGCGCCTCACTCGATCAGATCGCGCAGCTCGGCATCATCGAATCGCGGGCGCGGGGGATCATCGCGCTGGCCGGAGAGATCGCATCGGGGCGGCTCCGGCTGGAGCCGGGGGCCGATCCGGCCGCCACGATGGAGCGGCTGAGGCAGCTTCCCGGAATCGGCGCGTGGACCGCGCAGTACATCGCCATGCGTGCGCTGCGCTGGCCGGATGCATTTCCCAGGGAGGACGTCGTGGTGCGGGCGGCACTGGGCGGGGTGACCGGGGCGAGGGCGGAAGCTGCCTCGCAGGCGTGGCGGCCGTGGCGGAGCTACGCCACGATGCATCTCTGGCAATTGGGCGGTGCTGAGCGGGTCTAGCTGGCGGCGGCCAGCCGGTCGAAGCGCGGATTGCCCTTGAGCGGCGCGAAGGCTGGATCGATCCGGAGCCAACCCGGGGAGAGGTAGTACGGCATCTTCAGCAGCGCTTCGAGCTGGTCTATCGCCTTCTCGGGCTCGCCGACGAGGACGTAGGTGCGGGCCAGCTGATGCTGGATGTAGGGGCCCATGTACGAATCGCGCGATGCGGGTGCGAGCGACGCTGCACGCTCAGCGTCCCGGATCGCCCCCGCCTTTTGGCCGAGATAGGCGAGCATCAGGCCGTGGAAGGCGAGCCGCTGCGGGTCGTCGGGCGTTGACGCCAGCGTCTGCTCGTAGCCCATCCGGCCGGAGTCGGCGTAGATGCGGGCGCGGGCCATGTCGCCCCGGAGGGCATACGTCTCCGCCAGCACGCCGCCCCAGGTTCCCCGATCGCCGTCAAAGGTGCTCGGCGTGAGGCGCAGCAGCAACTGCTGCTGTGAATCGTCGAGGATCCAGAAGAGGTCCCAGTAGTTGGCCAGGTTGGCGACGAGCGCAGTCGGCTCGACCGTCGCAGGCGCGGCCCGGACAACAGATCTCGCGCCGGCCAGGTCACCCCGCGCGAGGTAGAACATCGCCTTGTTCTCGATGATGTCGATGTTCGCCGGATCCACGGTCAGCGCCCGGTTGGCTTCGGCGAGTCCCTCGTCGTAGCGCCGGAGCCGGAGCATCGTCGTCGTCAGGCGTCGCGACGTGACCAGCGACCGCGGGTCCAGGGTCCGGGCGCGCTCCAGGTGCTTTTCCGCCAGATCCCAGCGGCCCAGGCTCTGCTCCGCCAGTGCGCTCTCGGTGAGGAGCTCCGCGTTGTCCGGGGCCGCCTTGAGGCCGCGCGCGTACGCCTCCAGCGCCTCGGGGTACCGCTTGCGAATGCTTCCCTCATAGTTGCCGGCCGCCAGCTGCGTTTCCGCGCGGTCGGGCGCCAGCTTCAGCGCGCGCTCCAGCGCCCGTCGCGCCGCCTCGGCCGCCTGCGAAGTCGGAGTCACCTCGTAGTAATAGGCAGTCTGCGCGCGGGCCAGCTGCGACCAGGCCTGCGCGAAGGTCGAGTCGAGTGCCACCGCCTGCTCGTAGTACGTGATCGAGGCGCGGAGCGCCGTCGGATTGGCGAGCATCAGCCCCTGCGCCGCCTCGCCCTTCAGGTAGGCATCGTACGCCGCGAGGTTCTCCGTCGGCCGCTCCGCCAGCGTCTGCTGCTGGGTGCTGCCCAGGGCCACGTCGAGCGCGCTCGCCACCCGGCTCGCGATGCTCGCCTGCACCTGGAAGACGTCGGTGATCGACGCGTCGAACGATTGCTGCCACTTGGTCCGCGGCGCATGACCCGGCGTGACGTCCACCAGTTCCGGACTGACGCGCACGCGGCTGGTCCCGTCGGGGCGCTTTTCCCACTGCACCGTCGCGGTCAGCAGGTAGTCGGCACCGAGATCGCGGCCGATCTCCTGCGGGGTCTTGCTGGAGTGCCGGTACTGGGTCGAGCTGCCGCGCGCGATCACCTGGATGCTGTTCAGTTCCGCGAGCTTGCCGCGCAATTCGTTGGTGATCCCGTCGGCGAGGTAGGCGTCGGCCGAGTCGCCGAGGTTCTCGAACGGGAGCACGGCGAGCACCCTGGTGCCGGTCGGTGCGCCCGACTCCGCCGCCCGCGAGCGCCAGGCGAAGAGCACGCCGAGCCCGAGCAGGAAGCCGACGCCCAGCGTGAGCGCGAGCACGGGGACCCGCCGCGGGTGCCGCGCCCTCATGGCGCCGGAGGGCGTCGCTGCGGGCGCGGCGGGAGCACTCGCGGGCGCACTGATCGTGGTGGCCGACACGCTCTGCACGGCGCGGGCGAACTCGCCGGCGGTGGCGAACCTGTCGGCCGGCACCGGCGCGAGCGCCCGGCGGATCGCCTGATCCACCGCCTCCGGCACATTCGGGCGGACGCTCCGGATGCTCGGCACCGGCTCGGTGAAGCGCTTCATGATGATCGCCTGCGCCGTTGGGCCGGTATAGGGCGGCTCGCCGGCGAGCATCTCGTAGAGCACCGCGCCCAGAGCGTACACATCGGTGCGCGCGTCAGTGGAGCGGTCGGCGCTGGCCTGCTCGGGACTCATGTACGCCGGCGTGCCGACCGCCATGCCGGTCTGGGTCAGCCCCTCCTCGCCGCCGAGTGCCCGGGCGATGCCGAAATCGGCCACCAGCGTCGAGCCGTCCTCGGTGAGGAGGATGTTCTCCGGCTTGATATCGCGATGGATGATGCCGTGCTGATGCGCGTAGTCGAGCGCACGGGCGGCCTCGCGCGCGATCCCCAGCGCGACGTCGAGCGGAAGCTGACGCTCCCGGGTGATGCGGGCGCGGAGACTTTCGCCCTCGACGTACGGCATCGTGAACCAGAGCTGCCGCGCGCCCTCGCTGGTGGCGGGGGTCTCCCCTGAGTCGAGGACGGTGAGAATGTGCGGATGCTGGAGTCGGGCGGCGAACTGGATCTCGCGCCCGAAGCGCTCGGGACCGAGTGACGCGGCGAGATCGGGGTGCAGCACCTTGAGGGCCACCGGCCGGCCGTGGCGGAGGTCCTGGGCCAGGAAGACGGTCGCCATCCCCCCGCGGCCGAGCTCGCGCTCGATCGCATATCGGCCGCTCAATCCCGTTCGAAGCTGCTCGCGCAGATCGGCCAAGGGAACCTGTATGATCGGGGAATTCGCTGGACCAGCACTCCCATTATAACACGATTCCGCACGGCGGAAGGACATCGTGGTGCGGCGGCGGCGCGTCCCCTATTCTTCGCGGAACCCATTCGCGCACCTGCAGGAGGCACCCCATGGCAGCATCTCTCCTTCAGCCCGGCACACCGGCGCCGGACTTCACCCTTCACTCGACCCCCGACCAGGCCGTGTCGCTCAGCGAGTTCCGCGGCCGGCCGGTGATCCTCGCCTTCTACCCCGCCGACTGGAGTCCGGTCTGCGGCGACCAGATGGCACTCTACAACCAGATCCTCCCCGAGTTCTCCGAGTACGGTGCCGAGCTGATCGGAATCTCGGTGGATGGGGTCTGGTGTCACGCCGCCTTCGCGCACGAGCGGAACCTCCACTTCCCCCTCCTCGCCGACTTCGAGCCGAAGGGCGCGGTGGCCCGTCAGTATGGCGCCTATCGCGAGCACGACGGCACGACCGAGCGCGCCCTCTTCGTGATCGATGGCGACGGCGTCATTCGCTGGAGCTACTGCTCCCCGGTCGGGGTCAACCCGGGTGCCGACGGCATCCTCAAGGCGCTGGACGAGCTGGCGGGCCGGTCGGCGGAGGCGCGGTCGTGAGCGCCGCGACCCTGACGCCGCCCGTCGGCAAGCGCGACCACGCGGCGGGGCCGGCCGGCGCGCCGGTCACCTTGGTCGAGTATGGCGACTTCGAGTGCCCGTACTGCGGGCAGGCGTATCCGATCGTGAAGGCGATTCAGGCCCGCCTGGGCGACCGGCTGCGCTTCGTCTTCCGGCACTTCCCGCTGAGCGAGTCCCACCCGCACGCCGAGCACGCCGCGGAGATGGCGGAGGCGGCCGCGGCGCAGGGAAAGTTCTGGGAGATGCACGACATGCTGTACGAACACCAGCGCGCGCTCTCGGACCGCGATCTCGTCGCCTACGCCGCCGGCCTCGGCCTCGACGCGGCACGCGCCGCGCGCGAGCTCGAGCAGGGGACGTACGAGGCGAAGGTGCAGGGCGATTTCCGAGGCGGTGTGCGGAGCGGGGTGAACGGGACGCCGACGTTCTTCATCGACGGCGTGCGCTACGATGGGTCCTGGGCCGACCCCGAGGGACTGGAGCGCGCGCTGAGCGACGCGACATGAAGATCGCCTTCATCGGCACGCACGGCGTCGGCAAGACGACGCTGTGCTACGATCTGGCCGGCCGGCTCAAGCGGCAGGACCGGATCGTGGACCTGGTGCAGGAGGTGGCCCGCGCCTGCCCGCTGCCGATCAATCGCGACACCACGCTCCAGGCGCAGGCCTGGATTCTTCACACCCAGATCGCGCACGAGCTGGCCGCCGCCGCACAGGGCGGGATCGTGATCTGTGACCGCTCCGTGCTCGACAACTACGCCTATCTGGTCCACCAGGCCGGCCGGCGCGCCGAGTACGATCTCCTGGTGCGGGAGTGGGTGCGCAGCTACGACCGGCTCTTCAAGGTGCCGATCATCGATGCCCCGACCTTCGACGGCCGGCGCGACACCAGCCAGACCTTCCAGCAGGCGATCGACTCGACGATCGACGCGCTGGCGGAGCAATTCCGCGTCCCCTGCCACCGGCTCGATCCCGACGCGCGCGAGAGCTGGGTGGATACCGTGCTGACCGCGAGCGGGTTGCCGCTCCACCCGCCGCAGATCGATCTCTTCCGCGTTCCCGAGTAGCGCCGGGCTGAGGATGCCGGAACTGCCCGACGTCACGATCTATGTGGAGGCGCTCGAGCGCGTCGCCGTCGGACGGCGGCTCGAGCAGGTGCGGATCGGAAGCCCGTTCGCGCTCCGGTCCGTTGACCCGCCGATCGGCGAGGCCGCCGGCCGACCGGTGACGGGCGTCCGCCGCCTCGGGAAGCGCGTCGTGCTGGCGCTCGAGCCCGACCTCTTTCTCGTCATGCACCTCATGATCGCCGGGCGGCTGCGCTGGCGGCCGCGTGGCGCGGCGGTACCCCGGGGGCGGGGCCTCGCCGCGCTCGACTTTCCGTCGGGCACCGTGCTCTTCACCGAGGAGGGGAAGAAGCACCGCGCCGGACTCTGGCTGGTGCGCGGCGCGGCCGGCCTCGCCGCGCACGAGCGAGGCGGGCTCGAGCCGCTCGAGGTCTCGCTGGCCGACTTCGGCCGCGCCCTCCGTCGCGAGCGACACACCCTCAAGCGCTCGCTCACCGATCCCACCCTCTTCTCCGGGATCGGCAACGCCTACTCCGACGAGATCCTGCACGCGGCACGGCTCTCGCCCCTCCAGCTGAGCACCAACCTCGACGACGAGGAGATCGCCCGGCTGCATGACGCGATGCGCGCGACGCTGGTCCACTGGACCGAACGGCTCCGCGCCGAGGCGGGCGACGGGTTTCCCGAGAAGGTGACGGCGTTCAGGGAGGGAATGGCGGTCCACGGCCGGTACAGCCAGCCGTGTCCGGTCTGCGGCTCACCGGTGCAGCGGATCCGGTACGCAGAGAACGAGGTGAACTACTGCGCCGCCTGCCAGACCGGCGGCCGGCTCCTCGCCGACCGGGCGCTCTCGCGCCTCCTGCGGGAGGACTGGCCAAGGTCGATCGACGAGCTGGATACGCTCAGGAAGAGCGCCGAGGGGCTTCGGCCTCCTCCGGATTGAGGGAGACCTCGAAGCAGCAGCGCGCGCCGTTCTCGCGGTCGCAGCACTCCCGCACCGTCGTCCCCAGCAGCACCTGCAGCAGCGACTCTACCGCCTCGCAGACCGCACTCTGTCCACCCGCCGCCGAGAGCGGGCACGAATAGCCGCGGATGATGAGCTCGGTGCCGTGACGTTCCACCTCGGTCACGCCGCCGAGGTCGTTCAGCAGCGCGCTGGCCGCCGTCACCCTCGATGCCAGGTCGCCATGGCCCGGCGGCAGCGTCTCGGCCAGCCGCCGGCCGACGCTCCGCATGGTGGCGGAGAGCTCCTCGGGGGTGAGGCGGGCCGCGAGCTCGCGCACCAGCTCCACGAACATCGGGGCGTACAGCCGGGAGAGGAGCGGCTCGACGGAGGCGGAGAGACGGTAGAGGTGCGAGGGCTTCCTGGTACCACGGCGGAGTCCCTCGTGGCGGACGATCCCGTCACGCTCGAGTGCGGCGAGCTGGGCGCGAACCGCGTTGTCGGTCACGCCCAGGTGCGCGGCGAGCTCCTCGACGGTCGCATCGCCCCGGCGGAGCCGGCTGACGATACGGCCGCGAGTGCTCGCGAAGAAACGGTCGCTGAAGGACAGGCTCGGCATACCCCCTAATCTAGCCCTTCAGGGAAGCCTGGATCTGCTTCGCGTGCTCCAGGTGGGCCGCGATGGCCGGCCGGGTCTGCTCCAGGAGCGCCTTCAGCTCCGCGTTCTTCGCGCTGGGAATGAGGGTCTTGTCGATGGCGTCCAGCACCGCCTGATGGTAGGCGACCTCGTTGTCGATGTACGCCTTGTCGAACGCCGCGCCGTGCATCGGCGCGAGGGCCTTGCGATTGGCCGCGCCGCCGTCGGTCAGCTGCCGGCTGGTGGCGTTGGGCTCCGGTGTCACGTGCAGCTTCGTGACCAGCTTGACTGCGGCGGCGTTCACTGCCGAGTGGTCGGTGATCATCTGCTTGGCGAACGCCTTGACGTCGGCGCTGGCTGCGTGCGTCGGGGCCAGCCGGGCGGCATCGATGTCCACCTGGTTGGCCGCGACCACGATCGCGGCGATCTGCGGGTCGGTCGGTCCCTGCGCCACAGCGGGGTGGGCGGCAAGCGACGCGGCGAACAGGGTGCTGAGCGAGAGGAATGCGGTCTTCATGGAGGTTCCGTGGGCTGAGGTGGTCAACGAATGACGAGTGTGCCGTGCATCGTCGGGTGAAAGCGGCAGTGATAGGCGACGACGCCCTTCCGCCGGGGGACGAACCGCCAGGCCCCGTCGGCGGCGATGCTTCCGGAGTCGAATCCGCCGCTGTCGGCCGTCGCGCTGTGGGGGACGAGGTCGTGGTTCCTGAAGGTGACGGCCTGCCCGACCCGGACGGTGTCGGTGGCGGGCGCGAAGGCGAAGTTCCGGATGTGGATCGGGCTCGGCCGGACGGGCCGGGAGGGCATGAGGCCGGTGAGGAGCAGGGCGACAGCGGCGACGGGGGTGACGGCTCGGTGCACGGTCTCGGTCCGGTTGAGGTGGACCGAGGATACTGCATTGCTCGAATAAACGCAAGACTTATGGTGTTTATTGCCACAAAGCAACGAGCCGCCCCCTCGCAGGGGCGGCCCGCCACGATATCGGCGCGGTCAGTGGCCCGCCGTCTTCGCCGGCTCCCGGGGCCAGACGTTGTCGTCCGGATTGCCGTCGGGGAACCGCCCGTGGGGATCGAGCGTGACCTTCACGATCCGCCGCGGCCCGAAGTCGAGCGTCGCCGCATACGTCGCGGCACCGCCGAACCAGACGTCCACCGGCCAGGTGACCGTGGCCGTATCGCCCTTCACCGTCGCGTTCCGCATCGGCCGGATCGCCGGCCCGCCCTTCGCGAACTCGACCTGGAGCACGACCGGTGACGGCATCTGCCCGGCCTGCTTCACCGTGACGACCGTCTTGCCGCCCCGGGTCGTGACCCCGCTGATCGACCCGTCCACCGATTCCGTCGTGAACAGCCAGTAGTACCAGAACCAGCCGAGGTCGCGGTGCAGCTCGCGGTTCATGGCGAACATGTAGTCCCACGGCGACGGGTGCTTGAACCGCCAGTCCTTCGCGTACACGCTCATCGCGCGCTGGACCGCCGAGTCGCCCACGATGCCGCCCAGCATGGAGAGCATCATCGGGGCCTTGCCGTACGTGGTGAACGAGTAGAGCGGCCCGCCGTAGTTGGCGTTCCACATCATCGGCGCCTCGGCCTCATTCCCCGACATCCGGCCGTATGACTGCCCCACGCCGTCGAGCTTCGGCTCGGCTTTCCGGAAGGCGGCACCCGAGAGGATGTTCATGTACTGATTGAAGCCCTCGTCCATCCACCCGTACCACGTCTCGTTGACGCCGACCATCATTGGCCACCACTGGTGCCCGATCTCGTGGTCCGTGACGCCGAACCCCGCGCCGCTCATCGTCAGGCTCGGATACTCCATCCCGCCCTCCGGCCCGTCCACCTGGGTGAAGTGCGGAAAGGCGTACGGCATCCAGAGCTTCGAGTAGAATTCCAGGGCGTGCCGCGCGAAGGCGCCGGTCTGCCGGTAGTTGGCGTGCTCGGGGAGGTACAGGATATCGATCGGGATCACGCCGCGGCCGGGAATCGTGGCGCGGGTGGCGTCCCAGACGAACTCGTTCGACGCAGCCCACGCAAAATCAGCGACGCTGTCGGCGCGGAAGTGCCAGGTGAGGTGGTCACCGGCGAGCGTCGCCTTGCCGGGGCCGCGGCCGGCGCTGTCCACGATGACGATCTGGCTGTCGCTCGCGGTGGCGCGGGCGAGCCGCGCGCGCACCTCGGGTGTCAGCACCGAATCGGGGTTCGCGAGGACGCCGGTGGCACCGACCAGCCAGCCGGCCGGCAGGTCGAGCCGGACGTCGAACGAGCCGAAGTTGTTGTAGAACTCGGAGCCGCCGAGATACGGCTCGGCGTTCCAGCCGCGCAGGTCGTCGTAGACCGCGATCTGCGGATACCACTGCGCCACCTGGAAGAGACGATTCCCCCAGCGCCCCATCCGGTCGCCGCGGGTGGGCGGCGCCACCAGCGGCACCTCGAACGACCACTCGACCTCGAGCGTGCCGGTGCCCTTCGCCGGGATCGGGTTCTTGAGCGCGACCCCCACCACCGTCTGC
>Ga0310810_10011684_pt1 | contig 10268 bp, 4 predicted proteins | sample NCmetagenome_FD_207641 | JGI IMG/M metagenome (GOLD analysis project Ga0310810, IMG submission 207641) | Soil microbial communities from experimental microcosm in Duke University, North Carolina, United States - NC | ecosystem: Engineered > Artificial ecosystem > Soil microcosm > Unclassified ...
CCCTCGGAGTCCTTAGGGACGATCGCGCGCGCGATGAGAGGCCGCATGGAAGCCTGGGACGAGCGTAACGGCAAACGTAGGACCGCTCAAGCCTTAACTCGTCCGCACGCAGTTGACAGCAGGCGGAGCACAGAGTAAACGTTCATCGAAACTCGCGCGCGATCTGAAGGCCAGTGCCTTCCGGGCGCTCGAGCCACGCGATGTCGAAGGGGAGGAAGATGCCGAAGCACGCCCGGACCGCAACACCAGCTATGCAGCGGGTCGCACGCGGATTTCTCGCGCTCTTCGTGTTCCTGGTGACTTACACCATGACCACACCAGCCGGGGCGCAATCGTTTCTCGGTACCATCCGAGGTACGGTCGTCGATCCGCAGGGCAGTGTCGTGCCTGGCGCGGCGGTGTTGATCGTGGACGAGGGGACCAACGTGCCCCGCGCGGTCGAGACCGATGCGGAGGGACGCTACGAAGCGACAAACCTCAGACCTGGGACCTACCGGGTTGAGGTCGTCACGACGAACTTCAAGAAATTCGAGAGAACAGGGGTGGTCCTGCGCGCTGCCGGCACCGCTCTGGTGGACGTGACCCTGACCGTCGGCGGTATCAACGAGACGGTGACCGTCGCCGCCGATGCGATCAACAACATCACGCTCGAGAGCCAGGCCATCTCGCGCGGCCTCGATGAGCAGCAACTCCACGACCTTCCGCGCAACAGCCGCGATATCCAGTCGTTCTTGCTCCTCAACCCCAACGTGGTCGGCGGCGCTGACGATCTTCAGTTTCTCGGGGCCAAGACGTATGGTGTCTCCTACATTCAGGACGGCCAGGCATCGACGAACGCGATTTTCGGCACCATCGGCAACTCCGCTCCGGGGCTCGATGCGATCTCAGAGATGACCGTCCTGTCGAACTCCTACAGTGCCGAATACGGTGGCCTGGCGGGGGTCGTAGTGACGACGAAGCGCGGCGCGAACGTCTACCGCGGGACCAGCTTCTACGACTTCAACAGCGACGCCCTGAACGCGCTGACGTACAACCAGACGCTCACGGGCGTTCAGCGCGGCGATCCGAACTCCGACACCCACGAGCATCGGTGGGGTGGAAGCATCGGTGGCCCACTGATCACCGGAAAGCTGTTCTTCTATGGGAACTACGAGGGTTCGAACAACAAGTCGATATTCGGTGGAGGGCGGGCGACCGTTCCTACAGCGGCGATGCGGAACGGCGACTTCCGTGGCACCGCGATCACGCCTAATGATCCGAACACCGGTCTTCCCTTCCCCGATAAGATGATTCCCAGCGGCCGGATCGATCCGGCCGCGAAGGCGATCATGGACTTCTTCTATCCGTTGCCGAATCAAGGAACGCTGGCGAACGGATACGGCGTCTACCAGCAATTCGTGCCCGAGACGCGCGAACGTCAGCGCGGCGACATCAGAATCGATCACGAGGCGGGAAAGAACGACACGCTGTTCCTCCGCGGGAGCTATCAGAACCGCAATCCGAACGGCATCACCTTCGAGGCCGGCAATGCCTTGACGAACATGCCGACCTTGAACACCAAGCTCAACACGGCGTCGGTCATCGGGGGCTGGACCAAAATCTTCTCTCCGACGGTCGTCAATGAATTCCGGACTGGCTACAACTACGATAACTCGAGGCGGGAGAGCACGTTCCTGGCGGCCGATGTGACTGCCCGGCTCGGCATCGAGAACGCGCCGAGCCTGGCACCGGACCGCCGCGGGTTCCCTCAGTTTCAGTTCACGGCGGGAACGAACCGACCCACCAACATCACCGACGCGGGACGGAACGTTGACCGCACGCTTCGTCAAAACGCCTTTTCGGTCAGCGACAACATCACGTGGGTCAGCGGGGCGCATACACTGAAAGGTGGCGGCCTCTGGACCCAAAACACCGCCCGCGACGGGTTTGGCTTCGGAGTGAACTACCGCGGCCGCTACCGATTTCGCGGTACGTCCACCGGCAATGCCTTCACGGATTTTCTACTGGGGTTGCCCACCGACGTGTCTGACCACATCAGCAATCGCGGCCCGCTCGATGGTCATTCCAACGACATCGCCGGATTCGTCCAGGACGATTGGCGGGTCAACAAGAGCGTGACGATGTTTTTGGGCGTACGGTACGAAGTCGTCGGGGCGTGGCACGAGAAGAGCCTGACCCTCGCGAACTTCTTGCCCGTCGACGGTGGCCACCACGTCGTGCCAAATGCGCAGATCGCAGCGCTACTGCCGCCTGGCCTGATCGCCCTCAACCGCACCGAAACGGCCGACCAAGCGGGTCTGCCGGAGACGTTGGTCAACACGGACAAGAACAACTTCAGCCCACGGGTCGGTTTCGCCTGGCGACTCGACCAGAGCAACAAGACGGTGCTCCGGGGCGGTTTCGGGTTGTTCCATCCAACCGTCGCGGTTCAGGGCATCCGCGACCTGCTCGCCACCAACGAGTTTCGCTACGGCAACGTGCGACGCGGTGGCGGGCTCCGCAACGGCTTTTCCGGCGGCACGCCGTTCGTGGACCTCGCGGATTTCGGTAATCAGGGAATCGATCCGAACCTCCAGAGTCCCGACATCTATCAGTACAATCTGACGCTCGAGCGCGAGTTGCCGGGGCAGATGGGACTACGTGTCAGCTACATCGGATCGACCATGCGCAAGCTGCTGGTCGATCGCGACCACAACACACTGCAAGCCAGCACCGTCCCCTTCGACCCTGAAAACCCTGCGGACTATGCGCGGCTGCCGTTCCCCCAGTACGGCTACTTCATGGACATCGTGTCAAACGCCGGCAGCGGCCAGTTCCATTCGGGCCAGCTCGAGTTGAATCGCCGCTGGCGGAGCGGGCTGGCGTTCAACGCCGCTTATACGCTCGCCCACTCAGACAGCAATGCCCCGGATACCGGCAACAGCACCATCGGGCCAGTGCAATTCGATCCCTATGACATCGAAAAGGATCGCGGTCCCGATCCGAACGTGGTGAAGCATCGGCTCGTCGCGAATGCGACCTTGGACATTCCGGTAGGTCGCGGCAGGCCCCACGGCGCGAACATGGCGAAATGGGCGGACAGTCTGTTCGGTGGTTGGACCGTTTCGTCGATCGTTCAGGCGCGCAGCGGCCAGAACCTCACCCCGTTTTTCAGCGGCTTTTATACGACGAGCCCGTGGAACACCGGCAAGCCGCTGGACGGTTTGGGCAACTGCTTCTGCGAGGCCTGGCGGCCGGATCAGATCGGGGATCCGAACAGCGGTGGGTCACGCGATGCCTTCTTCAACCAGGCGGCGTACGCCCTCCCCGCGCCAGGAAAACTGGGCAACGCCAAGAAGGGCAGCCTGAAAGGGCCGGGCACGTGGGTCGTGAACTTCGCGTTCTACAAGGATGTCGTCACGCAGGGCCATTTCCGGCTGCAATTCTCGGCGCTGCTCGACAACGCGTTCAACCATCCGCAGTTCTTCCCGTCGTATGGGAGCGGATTCGTCGATCTCACGTCGTTCCTAACCGAGGACGATCCCAACAATGGCGAAACGGGGGTGCTGGGTGCGGGTGCCATAGGAAACGCGGAAGGGTTCTCGCCTGGACGGGTGATACGTTTGGGCATCAGAGCGACGTTCTGATGCCCGGTCGAAGATAGTGGTGATGTGGCTCACTCTGGCGAGGCTTTGCCTCGCCAGAGTTGCTGAGACGAAACGTTGACAATGGGCGAAGTCAAACGACTGCTGGACCGGCTGCGCTGCAGCAGACGTACGACCGTCCAACCAAGTCGCACAACGCCTCGGTCTGCTACTTGAGAAGGGCCCGCCAGCCGATTACGATGCTGATTTCGCTCGGCCTCGGCGACAATGCCTGGTCGATGAAATACACGCGTTGCCCGTCTGGCGACAGATCGTACTGCGTGCCCCAGTGTCCCGATCCGATGAGCGGCACGCTCAGCGAAACGGCCGCACCAAGTGTGAGCGCTTCGCGCGGTTGACGCACGACCGATCGGCCGCGAAGATGGCCCTCACGATCGACGTAGAGCAGCTCATGTCCATCGCGCCGCCAGACGGGTTGGCTGCCGCCGTTGTTGGAGACCATGAGACGCCGTGGTGCACCCGATATCGCACGAACGGACACCTCTGCCTGGCCAGTCTCCTCCGAGACATAGGCCAGCCACTGTCCGTCCGGCGAGATCCGCGCATCGTACTCGGAGAATGCCCCGGCGAGAATCGCCTCGGCCGCGCCGCCGGCCTCGAGCGACACGCTCCACACATCGCTGCGAGCACCGTTCAAGGCAGGGCGCGTGTTGACGATGAGATGGCGCCCGTCCGGCGACCAGTCGGTCGGCTCGCAATAAGCACCCGGACACGCGAGTTCCTGTACGACGCCGGTGCCGTCGGCCGCCGCAATGCTCAGTCGTCGCTCGGTTAGGCTGCCGGAACCGTAAGCCAGCCGCAGCCCGTCCGGAGACCACACCGGAAAGATTTCGGTACCAGTTGCCGTGGTGACGCGGATGAGGCTGCCGTCCGCCAGGGTCTCGACCCATATGTCCGGATTGCCGCGTGCCGGATCGACCACCTGCAGGGCCAACCGCCTCCCGTCCGGGGACAGTCGCGGCCAATTCTGCGGCCGGCGCGACGAAAGTCGAACGTCCGTTCCATCTCGCGCGACGGTGCCCAACTGTACACCGTACGGCATTGGCGTCGCCACCGTCGCCAGCAGGTCGGCCGATGCACTCAGCATCGCCGAGTGATACGGCGTGTTCCCGCCCGCGGCGACTGGCAAGCTGCGCGGATCTCCGTCGAACCGGAGGGCCGCCGCATCGAAGGGCCGTGCCTGCAACTGGCCATCAGCCGCGGAGAGCAGCACGCCACGCTCTCCACCTGAGGTCGGGACAAACACCGCTTCCGATTCCGATCGGAGGAGAGGCGATCCAGGCTTGGACGCGGGCCGGTCGATGCTCGCAACGTACACACCACGCCGCTCATCTGCGCTCGCTCTCACGTAGAAGAGGAAGTGGATGCCGTCCGGCAGGAAGACCGGCCATCGGTGCGAATTCTCACCGCGGTCGAAGTCAACCAGCGTGGCAGGGTCGACGGGGCCGCCGTCCGCCGATACCTTGGCGAGTCCCTCGAAGATCAACTGTGGGCCGAACACGATCATCCCCGAGGGACTCCACGCGCCGCCCCTCCCGTCCGGTGCATTGCAGATCACGACCGGCACGCCGCCGGCGACAGCCACTCGCATCAGTTTGCCGCGGGCAAAGAACCCGACCGACGAGCCGTCGGGTGACCAGAACGGCTGCTTGGCTCCCTCGGTGCCGGCGACGGCCGTCGCATCGCGCGAGTCGAGCGACCGCACGTAGAGCCGTGGCACCGGACCAACGGTGACGGCCGTGAACGCCACGCGGCGCCCCTCGGGCGAGACAATCGGAGCGGAGTCGAGCCCCATGTCCGACGGAAGCGACCAGGTGAACTGCGTGAGGGCTGGCCCGGCCGATTCGGTCGCCTGCGGTTTCCAGAGCCGCACAGCGAGAAGCGCCATCACAACCATCGCCAAGCCGGCGAAGCCGGCCATGGCCCATCTCGTTCGCGTGCGAGGGGATCGGTTGAGAGGCGTTCCATACGGCCGCGCATTCAGTTCGGCCGGGCCGATGTGCTCCAGCGCCCAGAGCAGGTCGATTGCCGACTGGAATCTTTCATCCGGCGCCTTGGCAAGCAGGCGTCTGACGATGCTACTCAGTGCGGTATCGCGTGGGAGGAGGTCAGGCGGATCGTCGTGGACGATCGCGTGCAGCGTATCGATCGTGTGCTCGCGCGCGAACGCACGACGGCCCGTCATCAACTCGAAGAGAATCGATCCCAAGGCGAACAGGTCCGTCCGCATCGACCAGGTCGCCCTTGACCTGCTCGGGCGCGAGATAGCCGGCCGTTCCCAGGACGATCCCCGTCAGCGTCGCGAGTCCGGGTGGCAGCGCCGGATCCTGCGCAAGCTTCGCGATGCCGAAGTCGAGGATCTTTGCCGTGCCCGATCTGGTCACGAAGATGTTCTCTGGCTTGAGATCGCGATGAACCAACCCTTGGGCGTGCGCCGCCACCAGGCCGCTCGTCACCGCGGACGCGATGCGACGAGCGTCCTCCGGCGCGACCGAGCCTCTGCCAACGAGCGCTCGCAAGGTCTCGCCGTGCCACGAGATCCACAATCGAAGTGCTCGATGCCAATGACAACGTGATCGGCACCGGCTGCGCCACCGCGGCAGGGAAGCGATTTGAATAAGACGGCACTCTTCTGAACGAGTCGATCCTAACCGTGCGCGGTCGACATTGCAGTGGCGCTGCAGCGCCACGTGACGAGTGGAAAGCCCCCGATCACCGGCATTGCAGTAGGATTGCGGGAAATGCCCGAGGAGTTCATGGTCACGTGTCCGTTTTGCGGCGAGCAGGTGGAAATCTACGTCGAGCCTGATGTCCATGGCAGCTTCGTGCAGGATTGCGAGGTCTGCTGCAATCCATGGCGCATCCTGGTGTCTGGCCGAGACGACGACCGGGTTGTCCATTTGACACGCGCAGACGGATCGGAATGATACAGCTCAGCCTTGCCGAGCCGGCCCTTGACGAATGCGGGCCTGTCGCGCAAATCTGCGCGTGCGATGAAGCGCACGATCTCGGCCATGGCGATACTTACTGCGCGTGGGGCCCCACCCCCCCGCGCTCTCGCTCGGCGGCGCCGCTCCGCGGCGCTTCCTCCCAGCGCCTCGTCCTTCGACCTTGCTCAGGACGACCCTGAGCCTGCCGAAGGGTCGCTCGGGCCGCAGGCGCTCGTTGCCGCGCTCCTGTGCGCGCTGGCAGTCATAGCCGCCGCGCCGGCTGCGCCAGTTCGCGTCTGGCAAGGAACGCTGCAGCTTCCTACGTACGCAGAAGGGCCAGCGAATCCGAACCCACCGTTCGACCTGTTCTCGTACGGGCGATTCAACTATCCGTATCCGAATCGCGACGCATTGACGGATCGACGGGAGCCGGTCGCGTGGCGTACCCTGAATCTCGAGAACGAGTACCTTCGGCTCACCGTGCTGCCGGATCTCGGTGGCCACATCTACAGTTGCCTCGACAAACGCAGCGGGCAACAGATGTTCTATGCGAACACCGCGATCAAGAAGGCGCTCATCGGCTATCGCGGCGCCTGGGCCGCCTTCGGCGTCGAGTTCAACTTCCCCGTCTCGCACAACTGGATGTCCATGTCGCCGGTGGATTTCGCCACGATGGAACATCCCGATGGCAGTGGATCGATCTGGGTTGGCAACGTCGATCAGGTCTACGGTGGCCAGTGGCGGGTCGAGCTGAAACTGGCTCCCGGCCGTTCCGTGCTCGAGCAGAAGGTCGATCTGTACAACACGAGCAACTCCAGGCACCGCTATTACTGGTGGAACAACGGCGCGGTGCAGGCGTGGGACGATTCCCATCTTGTCTATCCGACCGAGCTGATGGCGACGCACGGGTTCACGAAGATTCAGCGATGGCCGGTAGACGACAAAGGGCAGGATCTGAGCGTCATTCGCAATCAGGCTGACGGCCCGGTCTCGCTTTTCACCTACGCCACCCGCGAGGGATTCGTCGGCGTCTATCATCCGCATACGCACAGCGGCACCGTTCACGTCGCCTCGCCGCTGGAACTCCCGACGCACAAGGTCTGGTCGTGGGGATGGGACCGCGACGCGGCCGACTGGCGCACCGCACTCTCGGACGATGACAGCGCCTACGTGGAACTGCAGGCCGGCCTCTTCCGAAATCAGGAAACCTATGCGTTTCTGGAGCCGCAGGAGACGGTCAGCTTCTCGGAGTACTGGCTCCCCGTCCGGGACCTCGGCGGCATCACCCGCGCGAACGTCGACGCGGTCATGCACATGGAACGGACGACTCCGACGCACGTCCGGATCGCGCTCGACGTGACGCGCGATGTGCCCGAGGCACACCTGACCGTCACCGGAACAGCGTCCACCTTCGATGACCGCGTGTCCTTGTCGCCTCGAGAGACGTGGCGCTGGGAAGGCGATGTCGTCGCCAGCAATACGCCGGTCCGGCTCGACGTGACGGATGGCAGCGGCCGGCCCGTCATCTCGCACACCGAGAATCAATTCAATCGCACGCCGGCCTCCGCGGTGCAGGTGGGCCCCCAGATCGCGGCGCGAGTCCCGCATGGTGCTCTGGAACTCGATGACATTCTCCGGCGAGCGCAAACCGACGAACTTGAAGGACGCCGACAGATGGCGATGTCTCGCTACCAGTCGGCGGTCGCACAACATCCGGACGCTGCGTCGCTGCTCAAAGCGGCAGGGCGGCTGGCGGTGTCGCTCGGGTGGGCCGACGCAGGAACGCCGGCGTCGATCGAGAGCGTCCACTGGCTCGAGCGAGCGCTTGCCAGCAACACCACCGACTTCGAAGTGCAGTATTACCTGGGCGTCGCGCTCGCAGCCGCCGGCCGGCTGCCGGACGCGCGGCGACTGCTGGAATCCTCGCAACGCTTCCAGGCCACTACCCTCCCATCGTCGCTCGAACTCGCTCGGCTGCTGGCGCGTCAGGGAGAGGTTGACGCCGCACTGCGCCTGCTGAAGCTGGGGAACTCCGCCACCTCCAAGGCGACGATCCCGCGCGCGATTGAAGCCGTACTGCTGCGCCGTGTGGGTCAACTGGAAGCGGCGCGCGAACTGGCGCGTGCGCTTCGCGCCGTCGATCCGACCAGCGGTTTTGTCCGGTTCGAGTTGACGCGGCTCAACGAACCGGACGATGAGCTCTGGCGACACCTTGCCGTCGATGCGAACCGGGTTCTCGATCTCGTCGATCAATACCTGGCACTTGGGGCATACGACGATGCGCTGAGCTTGCTGCAGCGACAGTACCCGGCGGTGCCAGGCTCCTTGCGCGAGCCTGGGTCTGTCGCACCGGGCGAGTCTCCGCTCGTCGCGTACTATCGCGGCTACGTCCGCGAAAAGACCGGCGGCGACGCGGCGGCCGACTTCAAGATTGCACGCTCGCTTGCCACGACCTACGTATTCCCAAGCCGGCGCTCGTCGTACGTCGTGCTGCGCGAGGCGCTGAAGGTTGATCCAAACGATCAGACGGCGCAGTTCCTGCTGGGCTCGTTGTACCTATCGAGCGGACTGATCGAGCCAGCCATCGAGTCGTGGCAGCGTGTTCGCCGAAGCCAGTCAACCATTCCGGTCCTGCACCGCAATCTCGGGCTCGCGCTGCTTCAGCGAGGCGAGTATGCCGAGTCGCGCGCGGTGCTGGAAGAGGGGCTGGTGGCAGACAAGGACAACGTCGAGGTCTACCTCACGCTTGACGGAGTGTTGAGCGCGGTCGGGGCATCCGCGCGCGATCGTGCTGCGGCGCTCAGTCGCTTCCCGGCGGTTGACAGCCCGATCCCGGCGGCGCTGGCATTCAAGTCCGCGTTCGCGAAAGCCGAAGCTGGCGATGGGCCGGGGGCCGAGCATTTGTTTCAGGATCGCTTCTTTCCGCGTGAGGAAGGCGGCACCAGTGTCAGGACGGTATACGCCCAGGTGCGCCTGATCCTCGCGAACAACGCGGCGGCCTCGGGCAAATGCGACGCGGCACGGCAGATACTCGACTCGTTTTCGGGCGAGCAGCCTGGGCTGCCATTCACGAAAGGCGGTCTGACCGACGTCATCGCGTCGCCGACGCTATCGCTCCAGGCCGCAGAGGCCGAATCGGCGTGCGGCAGATCCGAGTCGGCGCGGGCGCGATGGACACGGCTCGCGCAGCCGTTGGAGAGCGATGGCGCGCCGTTGACGCTGGCGCTTGCCGATATTGCGGCGCAACGACTCGGCCGAACACGATCGGCTGCCGAGCGAGGCCGACTGGAGCGAGCACTGGACAACGCGACGGCTACCCTCGAGTCCGCCGGGACCAGCAGTCCAGGTGTCGTCGAGTACGCTCGAGGCATCTTGCTGACCGAACTGGGAAAGAACGCGGAGGCTCGTGAGTCGTTGCGGCGGGCGTTCACGTATCCTGATCGCGGGTTGTCGCACGTCCTTGCGCGTGCAGCATTGAAGCGTCTGGGGCCGGGATGATGACGAATACTGACGCGCTGAACACTACATCGTCGTCTGCATCATCGACATTCGCGGTCGAACTGCACGAGCCCACGGCAAATGCAAAGAATCGAAGATCCGAAGATCCGAAGATTGTCTATTCGCGTTCGCCACCACGCGCTTCGCGCGTCAGGCCGTCAGAGAATCGCAGATACAAACAGCACTTGTTCACGAG
>Ga0310810_10011687_pt1 | contig 10268 bp, 10 predicted proteins | sample NCmetagenome_FD_207641 | JGI IMG/M metagenome (GOLD analysis project Ga0310810, IMG submission 207641) | Soil microbial communities from experimental microcosm in Duke University, North Carolina, United States - NC | ecosystem: Engineered > Artificial ecosystem > Soil microcosm > Unclassified ...
CGGAAAGCACGAAGGCCGGGTGGAGCCCCGGCCTTCGTCTGCGTCATCAAGTGGTGGAGGGTAAGGGATTCGAACCCTCGACCTCGGCGTTGCGAACGCCGCGCTCTCCCAACTGAGCTAACCCCCCGCGTCAAAAGCCTTCGTATCTTACACGGCTTGGCCCGAGCGTCCAACTGCGCCGATCACTTCGTCTCGGTGCCGTCCTTGCCGCGCAACGACTGGAAGAGTCCGAGCAGGTCCATCGGCAGCGGGAAGAATGTCGTGGTGTTCCGCTCGGACGCAATTTCGCGCATCGTCTGCAGATACCGGAGCTGGACGGCCACCGGGAATCGCGTGAGGACTTCGGCCGCCTCGCCGAGCTTTGCCGCCGCTTGGAATTCCCCTTCGGCGTTGATGACCTTTGCGCGGCGCTCGCGCTCGGCCTCGGCCTGCTTCGCCATGGCGCGCTGCATGTCCTGCGGCAAATCGATCTGCTTGACCTCGACGTTCGCGACCTTGATCCCCCACGGCTCGGTGTGCTCGTCGATGATGCGCTGCAGCTGCTGGTTGATCTTGTCGCGCGCGGAGAGCAGGTCGTCCAGCTCGACCTGGCCCAGTACGCTACGGAGCGTCGTCTGCGCGATCTGCGACGTCGCGTACAGGTAATCCTGTACCGCGATCACCGCCCTGACCGGGTCGATCACGCGAAAGTAGATGACGGCGCTCACTTTGAGCGAGACGTTGTCGCGGGTGATGACGTCCTGCGGCGCGACGTCGAGCGCAACCGTTTGGAGGCTCACCTTTACCATCCGATCGATGAATGGCGCGAGCAGGACGAGTCCCGGCCCGTTGCCGGTGCCGCCGGGATTGAGCAGGGCGCGCGCGTTGCGGCCCAGCCGGAAGACGACGCCGCGCTCGTACTCGCGCAGGATTTTCGCGTACGAGCCGATGAAGATCACGGCGGCGACGACGACCAACAGGATGAGCGCCGAGTCCATCGAGATCATCGCGTGCCTCCCATCGAGATCATCGCGTCCCTCCCCCCGGGCCGTCGGTGCCGACGACCCGCAGCGTCAATCCCTGTACGTCGACGATGGTGACCGCGGCGCCATCAGCGATTGGCCGATCCGCGACGGCGCGCCACAGCTCACCATGCACGGTCACCTGTCCCTCGGGCTCGAGAGCGCCACGCGCGACACCGGTCTGCCCGACGAGACCCGTCGCGCCGAGCAGCGGCCGCCCTCGGAACGCCCGCACGCCGAGGGTCAGCGCGAACAGGAAGAAACCCGCCGTCAACGCGACGGTCGGCACGAGGACCCGCCACGACACTCGAAAGCCAACCTCGGGCGCCTCATAGAGCATCAGCGAGCCCAGCGCCATCGCCACCATGCCCCCGATGGCGAGCACGCCGTGGCTCGTCACCTTCACCTCGGCGATGAACAGGACGATCGCAAACAGAATCAATAGCAGGCCCGCGAAGTTGATCGGCAGACTCTGAAACGCGAAGAACGCGAGGATCAACGAAATCCCGCCGATGACGCCCGGCAGAATCGCACCCGGCGTGGAGAGCTCGAAGATGAGCCCGAGCGTCCCGAGCATCATCAGCACGTACGCCACGTTCGGATCGGTGATGATCGCCAGCACCCGATCGCGAAAGCCGATCTCGATGGGCTTCGCGACGGCGTCGCGCGTCGCGAGCGTCACCGAGCCGCGCGTCGTCTTCACGGTGCGGCCGTCGAGCTTCGTCAGCAGGTCCGGAATGGAGTCCGCGACGAAATCGACGACCTTCAGTCGCACCGCTTCACGCTCCGTGATCGACACGGACTGGCGCACGGCCTTCTCGGCCCAGTCGGCATTGCGCCCGCGGTCGAGCGCGACCGTGCGGATGAACGCCGCGGCGTCGTTTTCGACCTTCCGGAGGCTCTCCTTGTCGACGCCACCGCCGACGGCGACGGGATGCGCGGCGCCGATGTTCGTCGCGGGCGCCATCGCCGCCACGTGCGCCGCCATGGTGATGAAAACTCCCGCCGACGCCGCGCGCGCGCCGGTCGGTCCGACCCAGACGACGACCGGGACCTCGGCGCTGAGCAGCCGCTGGCAAATCGCGCGCATCGACCGCTCGAGCCCGCCGGGCGTGTCGAGCTCGATGACGAGCGCCTGAGCCCCGCTCGCTTTCGCGCGCGCGATCGCCGTCTCCACCAGGCGCAGCGTCACCGGACTGATGACCCCGTCGACGACGACGGTCGCGACGGGCGCCGGCGCCGCCCACGCGGGCACCGCAAGCATCAGCAGGAGGATTGTGGTGACGACGCCGTGCAGGCGACGATCGCGGATCATCGCCCGAGCGCGAAGACGCTCACCAGCTCGAACATGAGGTTTGCCGCGAGCAGCGAGGTGATCTGCCCCGGCCCGTCGTACGGCGGACACACCTCGACGATGTCGGCGCCCACGAGCGTTTGCCCCACCAGCGACCGCACCAGCGTCAACGCCTCGAACGACGTCAGACCGCCCACCTCGGGCGTGCCGGTCGCCGGCGCGTATGCGGGATCGACCGCATCGATGTCGAACGAGCAGTACACGGGTCCACCGCTGAGCCGGGCGAGCCGGGTCGCGGCCCACTTCGTCCCATTTTCCTTCACCGCCTCGATGCGCAGCACCTCGAGGCCTCGCTCGTCGTGGAATGCGAAATCGTCGGCGCCGTACAGCGGCCCACGAATGCCCACCTGGATCATCCGATGGCCGTCGACGACACCCTCCTCGATCGCGCGGCGAAACGGTGTCCCGTGGAAGAACTTGCTCCCGAAATACTCGTCCCATGTGTCGGGATGCGCGTCGAAGTGGATGACGCCGAGCGGACCGTGGCGGCGTGCCAGCGATCGCATGATCGGCAGCGAGATCGAGTGGTCACCACCAACGCACAAGGGAGTCGCGCCCGCCTGCACGACGGCGTCGACGTGCCGCTCGATCGCCTCGTACGTGCGCTCGATCGAGATCGGCACGATGTCCACGTCGCCGCAATCCGCCACGCGCAGGCGCTCGAACGGATGCACCTTGAGCACCGGGTTCCACGGCCGGATCAGTGACGACTGTTCCCGCACCGCGCGCGGCCCGAACCGCGCCCCGGTGCGATACGACGTGCCGCCGTCGTACGGAATTCCGAGGAGCGCGACATCGAGGCGGGCCGCGTCGGCGGCCGCGGGCAGCAGCATGAATGTCGCGATCTGCCCGAAGCGTGGCGACTGGAACGGGTTCCGCGGTCCCGGCAAGCTCATGCCGTCACGGCGCGGCGCCGAGCGCGGCCACCGCGTGCGCCAGCAGCGCCACCTCCTCGGAGGAGTTGTAGACCGAAAAGCTCGCCCGCGTCGTGCCGACGACGCCGCACCAGCGCATCAACGGCTGTGCACAGTGATGGCCGGCTCGCACGGCGATGGCCTCGACATCGAGTGCCGCTGCGACGTCGTGCGGGTGCCATCCGTCGACCGCGAACGACACGACCGCGGCGCGCTCGCGGCGGGGCCCGTAGACGTGCACCCCCGGGATCGCGGCGAGCAGCTCGACGGTCTGAATCGCGAGCGCCTGCTCGTGCTCGCGTACCCGGTCCATACCGAGCTTTTCGAGATACTCGATGGCTGCCGTGAGACCCACCGCCTCGGCGATCGGCGGCGTTCCCGGCTCGAAGCGCCACGGCAGGTCATTCCACGTGGCGCGATCGACCCAGACTTCCTTGATCATCTCGCTGCCACCTCGTGCCGGCTCGAGTGCCTCCAGCACCGCACGTCGACCATAGAGGACCCCGAGGCCCGTCGGGCCCAGCATCTTGTGCGCCGAGAATGCGTAGAAGTCACAGCCGAGCGCGGACATATCGAGCGACAGATGAGGCACCGCCTGAGCCCCATCGACGACGCTCAGCGCGCCGACGCGACGAGCCCGGCCAGCGAGGTCGGCGACGGGATTGATCGTCCCCAGCACGTTCGACACGTGCGCGAACGCAAAGACGCGCGTGCGCTCCGTGAGCAGCCGATCGACGGCGGCCAGGTCGAGCACGCCCTCGCCCGTGAGCGGCACCGACCGGATGCGCGCTCCGCGATCACGCACGGCGGCCTGCCACGGCACCAGATTCGAGTGGTGCTCCAAATCGGTGACGAGCACTTCATCACCCGGCTTCAGCGTGCGCCCCACCGCCTCGGCCACGATGGAGAGCGCGTCCGTGGTGCCGCGCGTGAACACGATCTCCTCGCGCGCGGGCGCGCCGATGAAGCGCTGCACGCGGTCGCGGGCGAGCTCGTACAGCTCGGTCGCTTCCTCGCCGAGCGTGTGAATCGAGCGATGGACGTTCGCGTGCGACGTCTCGTAGTAGCGCGTCATCGCCTCGATCACGGTGCGCGGCTTCTGGCTCGACGCCGCCGAGTCGAGATACACGAGCGGGCGCCCGTTCACGATGCGCTGCAAGATCGGAAAGTCGCGTCGTGTCTGTTCGTCGAGTCTCATGCCAGCGCTCGGCCGAGCACGCTGATCGGCAGCGTCACGCATCGCATGCGCGTCGGCCGCACGTCCGCCTGCAGCACCCCCAGCACGTCGGTCGCGCCGAGGCGTGTCGCATCCGCGCGCGAGCGCCCTTCGACCAGCTCGGCGAGCACGTCCGCCGACGCCGTGCAGATCGCACACGAGTCGCCGGCGAAGCGCGCAGCGGCGACGCGGTCGCCGTCGAGGCGCACCTGCATTCGCACGCGATCCCCGCACAGCGGGTTGACGTCCTCGGCGGTTGCGGTCGCGTCCGGCAGCTCGCCGCGATAGCGCGGGCGCCGCCACCGGTCGCGGATCGCCTCGCTGTAGAGCGCCGGTCGCGTCGCGCTGCTCACGCTTGGTCTCCGCCCGCGATCGCGACGCTCACGCGCGATCTCGGCACGCGATCGTGCGGCTCACTCCCCGTCTCCGCACAGCGTCGCGGCCGCTCACTCGAGCTCGCCGCGCGCCGCACCCGCACGATACGGCGGGAAGCGATATGCCATCTCGCGCGAGAGCAATCCGCCATGGCCGAGCGCCGCGATCTCGGCGTTGCCCACCACTTCGCCGGCGAGCAGCCGTGGCAGCACGAGGTCGAATGTGGTGGCCTGCGAGAACATGCCGCACGTCGGCATGCCGAGCACGGGCACGTCGTCCCAGCGCGCGAGAAACAGCAAGCTGCCCGGGTGTGCCGGCGCGCCGTGCCGCTCCATCCGCGCGCCGAGGATCTCGAGGCCGCCGAAGACCGGATCTAGCGGGTCGAGCGCACTCGCGCCGGCGACGATGAGCAACTCGGCACCCTCGGCCCGCAGCGCGGTCAGCTCGTCGGCGACGCCACGTGCCGAGGCCGACGCGAACCGCACGGGCAGCAGCCGGCCACCAAACCAGTCGATCTTCGTGCGCAGCGCGCCTTCGAAGCGCGCGCGCTGCTTGGGCTCGAGGCTCTCGCGCGCGACCGTGCCGATGGCCGCGCCCCGGAACGCAGTCACGGTAACCGCGCCATCGCGCGCCGCCTTCTCCGCGGACGCGATCGTGTCGGCGGCGATCACCAGCGGCGTGACCTTTGCCTTCGCCACGATCTCCCCGCGGTCCACCGGCTGGCGATCGAACAGCGTGAACATGGCCACGCCGTGGTAGACGTTCACGCCGGCGAGGCGCGCGGTGTCCACGCGCAGCAGACCGCGACGCGTCGCCGTGAGCGACCACTGCCCGCCGGTGTAGCCCCTGAGCTCGACGCCATCGCCCGCGACCGCCGTCGCCAGACGGCGCCCGGCCTCCTCCTCATGCAGATCACCGGGCTCCACGGCGAGCAGATGAACTTCGTCCCACGGCAGCGCAAGCAGCGTGCGGGCCGCGTCGGCGTCCAGCGTGGCGCCCTTGGGGAACGCGACCTTGCCGGCGGCGTCGCGTACGTCGTGGCAGAGCACGCGGCCCACGAGGACGTCGGCGGTGGCGCCGTCACGACGCTGTGCAACGGCTTTCACGATCGCTTGCTCAGAGAGCGGCCGGTGCCGCCGGCGCGGACCGCCTGGATCTCCGCGAGGATCGCCAGCGCGATCTCCGGCGCCGAGCGCGCACCGAGGTCGAGACCGATGGGGACGTGGACTCGCGCGAGTGACTCCGCCGACATACCGTCCTCGGCCAGGTGGCGCAGAATCGTTGCGCCCCGGCGCGACGAGCCGAGCATGCCAATGTAGCCGGCATCGGTGCCGAGCGCGTGCTTCAGGACCGGAAGGTCGTATTTGTAGTCGTGAGCGACGAGGACGAGCGCGGTGGACGGCACGAGCGGATAGTCGCGGATGAGCTCGGACGGGATCCCGACCTTCAGCTCGTCCACGTCCGGAAAGCGCTCCGCCGTCGCGAAGCGCGGCCGGCCATCGACGACGACGGTGCGGTAGCCGAGCACCCGAGCCAGCGACGTGAGCGGCATGGCGACGTGCCCCGCACCGACGACGAGCAGCAGCGCGGGCGGCGCGATGACTTCGACGAACGCGCGCACGGACTCGACGAACAGCGCCCGCGACGCGCCCCGCGCCATGGCGTCACGTGCTTCGGCCGCGAACCGCTCGTCGAGAAAGCCGTCACCCAGCGTGCCCTCGCGCGTGCCGTCGTCGAGCACCAGCAGCTTGCCCGCCGGCGCATCGAGCCGGGTCACGATCGCGCCATGGCCGCCACGCCGGGCATGCGCGCGCACGCGCTCGTACATCTGTGCGCCGACGTCCGGCGAGCCATCGAGCGCGAGCGGCTCGACGAAGACCTCGATGGTGCCGCCGCACGTGAGACCAATCTCCCACGCGTCCTCGTCGCCCAGGTTCATCTCGAGCAGGCGCGGCCGCATGGTCGACAGCACGTCCTCGGACTCCTCGATCACCTGGGCGTCGACACAGCCTCCAATCGTGACCGAGCCGAGGACGCGACCGCCCTCGCCGACGAGCATCTTGGCGCCCTCTTTGCGGGGTGTCGTGCCGCGGGTATTGACGAGCGTGGCGACGGCGACGCGGCCGCCAGAGCGTCGCAATTCGTCAATGTGATCGAACAGTTCGGCCACGACGTTCAATCATACGCTCAGCGCGCGGAAAACGAAATCAACTGCGAGGTGAAACGAGGAAGCGGCGGACGAAGCGGCGCGCTAGCGCGGGCGACCGCGGCCGACCGAGGACAGACTGAGGAGCGCGAGCCCGGTGAGGAAGAGCACCGCCGGTTCACTGGAAGCCAGCGGAAAGACGCTGGGAAAGAGCGACGACACGAGGGCCTGCGCCTGCGTTGGGCCGTGCACGATCGCGACGATCAGTAGCATCACCGGAGCGATGATCTTTCTCATGTCGATTTGTGTGAGTTGCAAGCGCGGCGCCAGACCGCCCTTCGCAATATCGCGGCAGTCGGGCCCCCGTCGGACGGCGAATCGTGCATCGCATTGCAGAACCCCCGCAGGAGGACGCGGGTTGTCTGCACATGCCGACCCGCCTCACAGCGACAGTGAGCCGGCCAGGTCGCGGAGGGCGGCGAGATTGTGCGCTGCGGCGAACCGGTCGACCAGCGGCAGGGCCGCAGCCATCCCACGCGTCAGTGGCTCGTACGACGGGTTGCCGAGCAGCGGGTTGAGCCAGATGACGCGACCCGCGCGTCGCTTGATGCGCAGCAGCTCGGCCGCCAGTACGTCGGGATCGCCGGTATCCCAGCCGTCCGAGAGGATGATCACGATGGTGCGGCGATCGACCAGCGACGGCCAGCGCCGGTTGAACTCCGCCAGCGACTCGCCGATCTTCGTGCCCCCCGACCAGTCCGTCACGGTCGTGAGCCGGCGAAGCACGTCGCGATACGAGCGCGCGCGAAGGTACTCGGTGACGCGTGTGAGCCGGACGGAGAACGTGAACGTCTCCACGTGCGAAAACGCCGACTGCAGAGCGAACACGAACTGCAGCAGGAACCGGCTGTAGAGATCCATCGAGCCCGACACGTCACACAGCAAGACGAGCCGCACCTTCTTGCGCTTGCGTCGGCGATAGCGCAGGTCGATCAGCTCGCCGCGCATGAGATTGGCGCGCAGCGTGCGGCGCAGATCGATGCGGCCGCGTCGGGCCGATGGACGCCGACGCCGGCTGATCCGGCGCGCGAGCCGCCGTGCGATCCGAAGGGTGAGGCGGTACAGCTCGTCGAGCTGGTCGGGGGCGAATGTCGAGAAGTCGCGCGCGGCGACGGCCTCGAGCTCGGACGCGGCGGGCACGCTGAGCGGCTCGTCGCCGCCCTCGCCGTCGCCGCTCTCCTGCCACGCATCGAGCGCAAGCGTCTCGCGTCCGGCGCGCTCCAGTCCGGGTGGCGCGTGCTCCGGCGGCGTGGGCGGCGCGAGCGCCTCTGCGACGCCGTCGGCTTCCGTCGCCACACGCCAGAACGCGTCGAACGCGCGATCGAATGTGGCGAAGTCTTCCGTCCGCCCCGCAAAGACCGCGCGCAGCCCCGTTCGCACCTCCTCGCGGTCGGTGAGATCGAGGTATTCGAGCGCACGAACGCCGTCGGTGACGTGTCCGGGCGTGACGGGCACGCCGTACCGCCGCAACAGCGCCGCGAAACGGACCATCGCGGCGGCCAGGCTGCGATTCACGTCAGGGCGTGGCGAGCAGCGGTCCCAGCCCCGACTTCGCCACCTCGGCGCGGAACCGCTTGATGTCGTCGGCGTCCTTGAGCACGGCGCCGATCGTCTCGCTCACGAGCGCCTCGTCGAGGTGGTCGGCGTGCAGCGCGGCAAGCGCGTGCGCCCAGTCGAGCGTCTCCGCGACCCCCGGCGTCTTGGCCAGCCGCATTCGCCGCAGCGACTCCATGAAGCGCGTCACCTCGCGCGCGAGGCTCTGGTTCAGCCCGGGCACCTTCAGCTGCACGATGCGCACTTCCTTGTCGAAGTCCGGATAGTCGATCCAGAGATAGAGGCAACGGCGACGGAGCGCGTCGGACAGCTCGCGCGTGCGGTTCGAGGTGAGCACGACGTGCGGTGGGTGCGTGGCCTTGACCGTACCGATCTCGGGAATCGTCACCTGCCAGTCGGAGAAGACCTCGAGCATGAAGCTCTCCGCCTCCTCATCCGAGCGGTCGACTTCGTCGACGAGGAGCACGGGCGGCTGATCGACCTGGGTGATGGCTTGCAGCAGCGGCCGCCGCAGCAAGAATGCCTCGGAGAAGATCTCGCGCTCTTCTTCGGAGGCGGTGCGCCCCGACGTCTCGTGCAGCTTGATGTGGAGAATCTGCTTCTGGTAGTTCCACTCGTACAGCATCGCGGCGGCGTCGAGGCCCTCGTAGCACTGCAGGCGGATCAGGTTCGTGCCGAGCATGCGGGCCATGACCTTGGCGATCTCCGTCTTGCCGACGCCGGCGTGGCCCTCGATGAGCAGTGGCTTGCGCAGCCGCGTCGCGAGGTGCACGGAGGTCGCCACCGGCGCATCGGTGACGTAGTCCGCGGCTTCCATCAGCTGTTGGATCTTCCGGATCTCGTCGCGCATGCCGTCTATTCTAGCCTCGTCTCACAAGGGCTCTCGGACGCCGTGCAGGCGCGCGAAATCGTCCGGCGTATCGACGTCAGCGGGCATCGGCAGGTCGAGGTCCACCACGGCGACGCGCTCGGGACGGGCGCTCACCACGTTTCGCGCGCCGGCGTCGCCCGTGAGCGCACGCAGTTCGCCGAACACGGCCGATCCGAACAGCACCGGGGTGCCGCGCGTGCCGCGGTACGACGGCGCCACGATCGTCTTGCCGCTCGCCTGCTGCGCCGCGAGCAGCTCGGGAATCACGCTCGGCGGCGTCAGCGGTTGGTCGCCGAGCACCACGAGCGCGGCGCGCGTCCATGGCTTGAGAGCCGCAACGCCGACCGCGATGGACGAGCCCTGCCCCTCTTGGGGCCGCGGATTGGTCGCGAACCGCAACGCCAGACCGCTCAGCGCGGCGCGCACGGCGGCGTCGTCCTGTCCCGTGACGACGACGCAGTCCGCGACGTGCGGCAGCGTGCGCTCGACGGTCCACCGGACGACGGGCTTGCCCTTCAGATCGAGCAGGAGCTTCTGCCGCCCCATGCGCCGCGCAAACCCCGCCGCCAGCACGATCGCCGCAATCATCGCGTCATCGGCGCTGCGTAATGATCGCAGCGATCATCGCGTCACCGCGCCAAGGGGCGTGATGCTATTGGGCGAGGTGTGGGAGCGGGCCGGCGCTCGCGAGACCCGTATCTTCTGGGCACTGCGTCGGCCCCGCCTAGGAATCGTGGCTCGTTGACAGGCGCTGCGCAGTGTCGATTAGCGTGGTCG
>Ga0310810_10011689_pt1 | contig 10268 bp, 10 predicted proteins | sample NCmetagenome_FD_207641 | JGI IMG/M metagenome (GOLD analysis project Ga0310810, IMG submission 207641) | Soil microbial communities from experimental microcosm in Duke University, North Carolina, United States - NC | ecosystem: Engineered > Artificial ecosystem > Soil microcosm > Unclassified ...
GCCCCTCAGGATATTGCTGAGTATTGGCTTTTTTACGCATTGGCCGAACGCGATGCCGTTGCCGCAAGAAATGCCGTGGTCGCAGCGGGCGAAAACCCAGCCTTCACGGATGAGGCCGTCAATTTCAGCCGGTCGTTCATGGAAGGCGTTATCGCTCGCATGATAAAAGACGACGCAGGCGCACAGGCCGCTTTCAGCGCCGCGCGAAGGGAACAACAGAACGTACTCCAACCTCCCGAGAGCTACGGCCCGTCACTTTGCGTGCTGGGTTTGATCGACGCCGCGTTGGGACGAAAAGAAGAAGCGCTGCGGCAAGGCCGGCGTGCAGTTGAGCTTCTTCCTGTAGAAAAAGATCCGATTCAGGGAAAAGGTATGGTGGAGTACTTCGCGATGATCGCCGCGTGGGTCGGTGAAAAAGACCTCGCCTGCCAACAGCTCGCGATCGCGGTCCGTGCTCCCAGTCCATTGACCTATGGCCACTTGAAACTGCTGCCATACTGGGATCCGCTCCGCGGGTATCCGCCCTTCGAAAAAATCGTAGCCTCCCTCGCGCCGAGGTGAGGCAAAACGCCTTGCTATTGTTCGCCATTGAACTCAGGATGACTCTATGACCGCCAAAAAAAATATTCGGACCCTAATCTTCGCAGTGTTCCTGGCACTCGCTGTCGTCTTCGGAGCTTGCGCGTGTCAAGGGCCAAAAACGGAGGGGCCGTCGACCTATCCTTCGACTCCAGCACCTAAATAACTGAAGGAGGGACTCCTCGAGAAAAGGCCTCCCGCGGCTCCCGCGTAATCCAAAGACGACAGTCACTGGAATACTACTGGAATGGCCAGCGCGCTAACGCCGCTGGGCACAACCAGATCTGGGTGTTGAAAGCGGAAACTGATCCGTACGGCGAGCTATGCGCACTTCGGTGATCTACGGTCAATGACCAAGTGCGGTAATGCGAACTTTTGAGTCCATTGTTTTCCGCCTTGTTTGTCCGCTGGCGGAAGACTTTGCGTCAGATCCATCTCTTTGACTTTTTCTGAAGCGTTCCATGTCGCGCAAGCTTTAGGCCCCGGGCACCAAATCGCCGGCAAAGGGTTTTCCAAATCCCTTTTGCCACGCCGGTTCAGATTTTCCGAAGGAACAGATAAATGAACAATCTGATTCAAACCGACGCGGAAATGAAAGAGCTGAACTACGAGAAATTTTTCGGTTCCACTAAAGGCGCTGAAACGAACGAGGAAACATGTATGCCGCTCAAGGATCAAGACACGATGCTCACGATGGTTGTGCTTCTGCTTGCCTGCCTCGGGCTCGCGGTCCTAGCCCATGTCGTTGTTTAGTAATTATCCAAACGGTAAGCCATTTCTTCTATTAGGCGGCAGGAACCCAGCTGACGATCCTTTAGAAATGCGAGTCGATGCTATGCTTAATGGGCTGCGAAGCGATCGCGCCTCGATACAATTGCGCAGAGACCGCAATAAACGGTCGCGATTAAGGTGACAGCGCTGGCCCACGTTTGATGATCCTGTCCCACAAATACAAATTCATCTTCATCAAGACCGCGAAAACCGCCGGCACGAGCATCGAAGTCTTCCTTTCGAAACATTGTGGTCCGCAGGATGTCGTGACGCCGGTTGTGCCACCTGTTGAAGGACATCAACCGCGTAATTACGAGGGCCTGATCAATCCGGTTCCCGAAATCCTCGAGCGACCGGGCAAATTTTTCTCCGCGTTGCGCCACACAATGACGAGCCGCGCAAAATTTTATAATCACATGCCGGCCCGCGAGGTGAAGCAACGCGTTCCCGCCGACGTCTGGAACGGCTACTTCAAATTTTGCGTAGAACGAAATCCGTGGGACAAGGTTTTGTCTCACTACAACATGCACTCGGCACGCGAAGGTGGCGGACTTGTGCTCGACGAGTATCTCGCTCGTGGTCGATTTCCCATTAACGATTTCCGGTACCTGGATCGTTCGCGGAGCAAAATCGTCGTCGATCGAATTGTCCGCTTTGAAAACCTGCTGGCGGAACTGGGTGAAATTTTCGCCCAGCTCAGGATTCCGTTTGAGGGCACCCTCGGTGTCGCAGCGAAATCGGAATATCGCGCCGACCGGCGGCCGTATGGCGAAGTATTTAACGATGAACAACGGCGAATCGTAGAAAAAGCATTCGCCAAAGAAATTGAACTCCACGGTTATCGATTTGAGCCGTAACTCGAAACAGATTTGGGTTCGGTCAATCCAAGCTTGCCTTTGGTGCCGTCTCTTGTTTGCATGGTAATATGCCTCCTGCAGAACACTCGTGGACGTCACTGAGCGCAACGGACGCAACGGGCCAAAGTCCGGCGGTGTTTGCTACTACGCACTGGAGTGTGGTGCTCGAGGCACAGGGCGAATCCCCGGCAGCACAGAAGGCTCTCGAAAAACTTTGCCGCACGTATTGGCGGCCGATCTATGGCTACGTGCGGCGGCACGGCGTCGGCAATCAGGACGCCGAAGATCTTACCCAGGGCTTTTTCGCGTTGTTGCTCGAGCGCAAAGATCTGAATAGTGTCCGCAAGGAAAAAGGACGACTTCGTTCGTACCTGCTTGCGTCAGTGAAGCATTTTCTCGCTGACGAGTCGCGTCGTGCCATGGCGGTCAAACGCGGTAAAGGACAGCGCTTGATTCCGTTCGACGACGTTCAGGAGGGGGAGCGTATCGAGGCGGAACGCTCCGATCAGCTTACGGCGGATCAAATCTACGAACGGCGTTGGGCGTTCACCGTATTGGAGGAAGTGCTGGCGCGACTGCGCGAAGAGTATCGCAGCGCAGGGAATGTGCGCTTTTTTGATCAGATGAAAAAAATGCTCATGGACGAACCGGACCGTCCGTCGCAGGGCCAGGTCGCGACTGAATTCGACATAACCGAAAACGCAGTGAAACAAGCGTTCTACCGATTTCGGCAGCGTTACCAAACATTATTGCGCGAGGAGATCGCTCATACCGTCGCCATGCCGGGCGACGTCGAAGACGAATTGCGCCATCTGATCGCCGTAGTTCAGATGTAGCGTCTGGAAGGATTTAACACCGTAGCGCGCAGGCATCCGAGAACCGTGGTGGTTTCTCAGCTCCGCCGCTTCCCTGGCCCGCCCTAACCTTGGCAAAGGCGCCATGTTTTCAAACTGGGCAGCCATTTTCCGCGTAACCTCGCGCCAAATCTTACGCATTACGGGGGTGAACACAGAAAGAAAGGATCGAAACCTATGAACCATCAAGATAGCGGAACGATAATCATCACTCTTCTGCTTCTCCTCCCCTGGCTCGGACGCACCGCCGTCTTGGCAATGGCGGCCTGGCGAGAACACGTCCAACGCAACGAGACAAAGGAATAGGAAAGATGTGACGCGGGATTGGTTCCACGTTTATCACTGTGCAGCTTTACAGGACTGTGATGGCGACATCCTACGCCTGCCGCTTTTCCGGCACCCAATTCATCGGCGACATCACCGGAAATCTGCACTGCAAAAGGCTGACGGGAGCAATCTCAGTCACAACTTGAGTTTGTCATTTGTGAATTCCTGCCAGCGATGAATATCGTCGGCGAGACGCGATACCACGGATGCGCATCCCGGGTGCAAGTAAAGGTTGCGCGTTTCGAACGGATCCTCATTTAAGTTGTATAATTCATTCAAATCCTTATCGCGCAGGCAGAGCTTCCAGCCGTCGGGAGAAACAAGCGCCCGGGTGGATTCTTCGACAGCGCGCTTGATCATGCGCCGCCGGGCGAGCTTGCTGCCCTTTTTCACTTTCGTCCGGTTTGGAGCCCACTCGAGAAAGACATTGTTTGGCAAAGCGGTCGCTTCATTGATCAACGGCAACAGACTTTTGCCGGCGCACTGCGGATGATTTGATTGGCCGAGAAGATCGAGCAGTGTCGGCACAAAATCGATGTGGCTCACTGGATGTGAGATCATTTTCTGTCGCCCTTGGCCAGCCAATCGAATCAGCCACGGAACACGCACGGCTTCTTCGAACATCGTCTCTTTGCCGAAGAGATGATGTGCGCCCAGGCTGTCGCCGTGGTCGCTCGTGTGCACCACAATCGTGTGCTCCTTTATGTCGCATCGTTCCAGACAACCAAGAATTGCGCCGATGCTTTGATCGACCAACGTGACCAGGCCGAGGTAACGTTGCTTGATGCTGCGGTATTCGTCGGGTGTAATCCCGAAGAACAACTGAATCGGCAGCCGCTCCCGATCCAACAGCGCTTCAGCCTGCTGCCATTCGCGCATCAAACGATAGCGCAACGGAGTGTTTTCGTGTTCGGGAAGCGTAGCTGTTGTGTCGAGATTCACCTCGTCGAGCGGATTCACATTGTTGAGCGGACCGTTGTAGGGAGAATGCGGTTCCACAAACGCGACGACCAGAATGAACGGATCGCGCTGATATTTCTCGATGAAGTCGCACGCGTGTTTCTCGAGAAACTTTGGCCGCGACAAGTCGATCGATAGATTGCTGATAGCAACTTCCGAGAATTGCCCGTTCGATTTGTCCGGCGTGACGCCATTCGAGAGAAGAAAATTTGTGTAGTCGCTACGACCCGCGTGCAACGCTGTAGCACTGCGGGCAGGGTCATCGGTAGAAACGTAATGCTGGAATCCGCGCCCGGCAGGGCCGTCCTCGCCGAGGTGCCATTTGCCGATGTAAGCGGTCCGATAATCCTGGTCTTGCATTAGCTCTGGAAAAACGCGAAACCGCCGATCGAGTGGCACACTGTTGCGTGTGCACCCGTTGATGTGTGGCCACGTTCCTGTCATGAGCGATGACCGCGAAGGCGTGCAAACAGGATGGGTGACGTAAGTGCGCTCGAAAATCACAGATTCAGACGCAAGCTTGTTCAGATTAGGCGCGTGAACCTTTACGCTTCCGTAGCAAGCGAGCGTGTCCGCGCGTTGTTGGTCGGGGAGAAACAGAATCAAGTTCGGCTTTCGTCGTGCGTCCATGGATGTGCTTCCGCACTAAATCAGTCCTCACGATGGACTGCAATGCGTCAACTGTAGCCGTCGCCCTGCAGGCGACGCGCACGCGTATTCTGGGGAGCGCACGCGCCCTCGCGATCGCGAACTTTTTCTCTGCACCGGCGCTAAACGATTTTTTCATTTGCGCAATATCAAGACGTGCCCAGGCCCAGGCCGTTTCGGCGAGGGCCGCCGAAACTTGCAGCGAGGCGCGTGCGCTCCCCGGAAGTTTCGCGTCGCAACGTTCATCTTTTCAGTGTTTCATCATCCGCATGAAACGCTTTTTGATTGTACCCATTTTCGGCGCGTTACTCGTTACGATGGCGCAGGGCGCGACAAGTTTTGACTTGGCCGCGAAAGCGACAAACGAGCTCGGAGTCGATCTTCATCAACAGCTCGCGACCGGGGACGAAAACCTCTGCATCTCGCCTTACTCAATCGATAGCGCCCTTGCCATGACGTTTGCCGGCGCCGATGGCGAAACGCGCACGGAGATGGCGCGTGTTCTGCATTTTCCAAATGCCGGCGACGTGCCCGCCTCGTTCTTGGCGCTTCAGCAGTCGCTCCAACAAATGAGCGCGAAAACAGCTGAACTCGCAAAAGAATCCAAAAAATTCGGCGGCCCCAGCGAACCGATTACGTTGAACATCGCCAACCGGCTGTTTGCGCAGAAAGGCTATCATTTTCGGGAAGCGTTTCTGTCATTGGTAAAACAGAATTTCGGCGGGGCATTCGAACCGCTCGATTTCGTTGCTGATCCTCCGGCGGCTACGCAGCGCATCAATAAATGGGTGGCAGACCAGACGCGCGATCGAATTCGCGATTTGATTCCCGGAGGCGCGCTGGACAAGACAACGCGACTCGTCCTGGCAAACGCGCTTTACCTGAAGGCGCCGTGGGCGAAAGAATTTTCCCAGAACGCGACGCAATCCGAGCCGTTCTTCGTTCGTGGCGCACCTGTCGATGTTCCAATGATGCGAAAAACTGACAAGAATTTCGGTTACGCAAAACGCGAAGGATTCACTGTCGTAAGCCTCCCCTACTCAGGCAACGACCTACAGTTCGTCGTTCTTCTCCCTGACGACATAAATGGCCTGCGCGGGCTCGAATCGAAACTGAGCGCCGATGTCCTCGCTGGCTGCGCAAAACTTGAAAAGCGCGATGTCGATCTTCATCTGCCAAAGTTCAAGCTCGAGCCGCCCACCATTACTTTGGCGAAACAATTTGAAGCGCTCGGGATGAAGACCGCGTTCGATCAACCGAAGGGCAGCGCAAATTTCGACAAGATCGCGCCGCGGACGCCGGACGATTACCTCTACATCTCGCAGATTTTCCACAAAACATTCATCGCGGTGGATGAAAAAGGAACCGAAGCAGCGGCCGCAACCGCCGTGGCGATGATGACAGGGAGCGCGTTGTTATCACCTCCCCCGCCGCCGATCGAAGTGAAAGTCGATCGCCCATTTGTTTACGCCATTCAGCACGTGCCAAGCGGCGTCTGCCTGTTCCTCGGACGCGTGACTGATCCGCGTTGAGCATGGATATTTCGACTCTAGCAAATCTCATCAACGCGCTTGCGGTCACAGCCGCGCTCCTTTTTGCCGCAGCGCAAGTTGGTTACTACCGTCGTCGAGGCCGTCGCGATGCGATGCTGGAACTTGTCCGTTCGTTCCAAAGCCCGACGTTTTCGCGAGCGCTACGACGCGTTGTGGAGCTACCGGACAACGCAAGCGTGGAGGAAATCCGCGAAATCCTGGGAACAGAAGGTGAAGATCTGCTCGTGCATCTGGCTTCCACATGGGAGACGATCGGTGTACTGCTTTTTCACGGTGAGCTGACACTGGACATCATCGATGACTTCTTCAGCGGCCCGATCCTGATTTCGTGGAGGAAACTGCTGCCTTACACGACCGATCAGCGGCAACGCTATCAACGCGACACATGGTGGGAGTGGTTTCAATGGCTCGCCGAACGCATGATGGAACGCGAATCGAAAACTCCGGCTGTTCCGGCGTACATCGCGCATCGTGGTTGGAAGAAACCGTAGCGTTGTTCCGCAAGCGCAGATGAGAAGCAGAGAGAATTCCGCGGTCACAGACCGCCGCTACAGAAGCGAATCAGCTGCGTAGCTCAGTTCCCCGTTCACAATCCGCGCTGCCGATGTGTACGGATGCGGCTCGACTTTGTTTGCGCCGAGAATGTGCAGCACTTCGAGCCCGCGTGCCTTGAGGTAATCCGAGATCAGCGAGCGATGGCAACGCCACCAGACTGCTTCTGCGCACATGATGGCTATCGGGCCGGCTTCCGAAGCAGTGTAGAGCAGCCGCACGATTCCGTTCTGGAATTGCTCAGTCTGCATGTAATCGGCATAACCGCGGAACGACGCGTTGCGCCACGCCGTGTTGCGCGAGTCTGGCTTTGATTTTCGTTTGCCGCCGAGCTCAGGGAAATGTCCGTAACGCATTCCGTGCGCGGTCAGCGATTCTGCCAGCGCGTCCTTATTGAATTGCGGATAGCGCTTCGAGCCCGGCCACGCGCGCACGTCGGCAAGCAACTTGATCTCGTTTTCCTTCAGCAACGAAATGAATTCATCGATCGTTCGTGTCGAGTGGCCGATGGTCCAGATTCGCATAATTGAGTAAAGGACGTCCCGGCGTTTTCGCGAATCGAGTGCCTGCTGTAGCGGCGGTCTTAGACGGTCGAATGCCACAAGACCACGATCAAGTGCCGGCGACCAAAATGGGGAGCGGTCGCCGCGGCGCCTTCGCCGTCGCGAACTTTTACAAATGCGCGCATCCTTGCGTTGTGTATACGTATGGCATTTCGGCGAGGCGCCCGCGCTCCCCGAACTTGCTGCACAGCGCGCGTGGTTGCACACTCTCACAGTGAGCGAGTTTCAATTCGGCGGCGAATTCGTGTGGTGGCCATCACCGGAGCTGATTGCAGAGTCGAACCTTCAGCAATTCATCGAAAAACATCGGCTCGGTTCGTACGACGAACTGATGCGACGATCGACGACCGACATCGCCTGGTTTTGGGAGAGCGTGTTACGCGATCTCGACATTCAGTTTTACAAACCGTACTCGCGAGTCGTCGATCTGACTGAAGGCAAACCATGGGCGAAATGGTGCGTGGACGGCGAAATGAATATCGTCCACAACCTGCTCGATAAATACGCCGGCACGCCGACCGACAAGAAGCCGGCGATCAAATCTGAAACTGAAGACGGCACCTCGCGTTCGGTTACCTACAGAGAATTGCGCGAGCAAGTCGATCGCATGGCAAATTCCCTTCGCAGCCTCGGGCTCGGCAAGGGTGACGCCACCGGCGTTTTTATGCCGATGGTGCCGGAAATCGTTGTCGCCATGCTCGCCATCATCAAGATCGGCGGAATTTTTCTGCCGCTCTTCTCAGGCTTCGGCGCTGCAGCAATTGTATCGCGATTGAACGACGCCGACGCGAAGGCGCTTTTCACGGCTGCTGGAACGTACCGTCGCGGAAAATTTTGCGCGATGAAACCAATTGCCGATGAAGCCGCTGCCCAAATTCCAACGCTGCAGCATTTGATTGTTCTGAATCAAGCCGGCGAATGGCTCATCGAAGATCTGAGCCGTGATGCAACACCACCGAAAACGTTGTCCGGGCCTTTTGATGATTCGCCAACCGAACGGACGTCAGCCGAAGACCCGATGATGATCATTTACACATCGGGCACGACGGGAAAACCGAAGGGTGCGGTGCACACGCATTGCGGTTTCCCAATCAAATCCGCGCAGGACATGTGGCACGGCCTCGACGTGCACGCTGACGAAACTCTCTTCTGGATGACGGACATGGGCTGGATGATGGGACCGTGGGAAGTTTTCGGAACGCTCCTGCTCGGCGCGACCATGATGCTTTACGATGGCGCGCCCGATTTTCCCGGCCCGGATCGCGTCTGGACATTGGTCGATCGCCACAAGGTGACGGCGCTCGGCGTTTCGCCCACGTTGATTCGCTCGCTGCGGTCCCGCAGTGGCGGGAGCGATGAGATGGTGCATAAACATGATCTTTCGTCATTGCGGAAATTCCATTCCAGCGGCGAACCGTGGAACCCCGATCCATGGATGTGGCTCTTTCAAATTGTCGGGCGCGGCAAACTTCCCATCATCAATTATTCCGGCGGCACGGAAATCTCTGGCGGAATCGTGGAAGGGAACGTGCTCACACCGATGAAGCCGTGCGCGTTTTCGGGTCCGCTTCCCGGAATGGCGGCAGACGTTGTTGATGAAAATGGAAAGTCAGTGCGCGGCCAGGTGGGCGAACTGGTGATTTGCGAACCGTGGATCGGAATGACGCGCGGTTTTTGGAAAGATCCGGAACGCTACATCCAAACGTATTGGTCGCGATTTCCTGATGTGTGGGTACACGGCGATTGGGCCGCAGTTGATGACGACGGACTTTGGTACATTCTCGGCCGATCCGACGACACAATTAAGATCGCCGGGAAACGCGTCGGGCCTGCGGAAGTAGAGTCAGTTCTGGTCGCGCACGCGCAAGTGAGCGAAGCCGCTGCGATCGGCGTTCCCGATTCTATCAAAGGCGAAGCGTTGGTTTGTTTTTGCGTTCTCAAGAAGGACGCGAACGGCGACGGCGCGCTGGCAGCCGAATTGAAAGCCAGTGTCGCCCACGACCTGGGCAAAGCGCTTGCCCCGCGCGAAATCATTTTCGTCGGCGACATTCCAAAAACGCGAAATGCAAAAGTGATGCGCCGCATCGTCCGCGCCGCATATCTGGGCGAAAAACTCGGCGATATCTCGGCCTTGGAAAACCCGGCATCGCTGGATCAAATCCAGCGCGCAGCGAAGTGACGCGGACAATCCTGTCCGCGAGAGGTTGGAGCCGCTTTAGGTAGGGCTCGCACCCCGTGTATGTCCCGAGACGGCGTGCAGAGGACTGCCCGCCCTACCAACTCGACCGGCCGCGCTTTGCACCCGCCTTCGCATAGCTTCGGCGTGGCAAGCAGCGAAGCGGCTAGAGGTTGGCCGCTGCTTGGAGTTAGTCGCACGTGTACAGCAGAAGTTTCCTTGAACTCGATGTGGAAGGTGCGATGGGGGCAAACCCTCTGGTCGAAGTGAATACACTCTGCCCGCCGGCGCGCCTTCGGCGACTAATTCGGGATCGCCTTCAGGAGAAGTCGATCCACCTGCGGCTGGGAACTCGCGAGTTCGTTCTCGCGAGTTCCCCTAATTCCGAAGAACGCTAAGGGCGAGGCGGCGGTGTCGGCCGAGGCCGC
>Ga0310810_10011690_pt1 | contig 10267 bp, 8 predicted proteins | sample NCmetagenome_FD_207641 | JGI IMG/M metagenome (GOLD analysis project Ga0310810, IMG submission 207641) | Soil microbial communities from experimental microcosm in Duke University, North Carolina, United States - NC | ecosystem: Engineered > Artificial ecosystem > Soil microcosm > Unclassified ...
CCTCCTGAATTGCTGGGCGGATTGTCTCGCGATAGAGACGTTCCTTCGCCGCCCCGTGCGCGCGTACTTCCTCGTCCGTCAGGTGACTCCCAAAGAAATCCCGCACGATTTCGTCGTTTCGCCGGCCGTACATGCGTTGCTGCATCCCCTCGTCCGTCTCAATGCCGAACCGCCGGTTGTATTCCGCCCACACTCTGCGATGAATCGGATTGGAATCGATGATCACCCCGTCCATGTCCAGGATCAGCGCAAGTTCACGCCCCAAGTTCGCCATCCATCCAGTTCAGATAGTTTCGCGCGCCCTCGATCACCGGCAGAGCGATCACTTCCGGCACGTCATAGGAATGCAGCTTTTCCACCGCTGCCCTCAGCGCGTCGAAATGTTCCCGCGAAGACTTGATCACCAGGAGCCATTCCACGGCATCCTCGGTCTTGCCCTGCCAGCGATAGAAGCTGCGGATTTCCCGAATCACGTTGACGCAAGCGGCCAGCCGCGCTTCCACCAGGCTGCGCGCGATTTTCTCGGCCTCTTCGGCGCTTGCCGCCGTGCTGAACACAACAATTTTATCGGTCATATTCGATTTTCGTGCAGCGGAATCTTCATCCGATGGTACTATTTATTTTCAGGTCTCCTCATGCGATCCTCGGTCGCAAAGCTCGGTTACGCGGTTGCCGTGTTAGTAGCGGCGAGTTACGCTTTGGTGACTCTGCGCGGTCCACAGGGCGTTCCGGCATTAATTGAGAGGCAAAATCAGATTCGCACGCTGGAAAAGCAGAATACCGATCTGCAGCGCGAGATTGAGTTCCGGCGCGAGCGTATACAGCGCCTGCAAGAAGATGAATCCGAGCAGGAGCTCGAAATCCGCCAGCGCCTGAAGCTGGTTCGCCCCGGAGAAAAAGTCTTCATATTGCAGGATCCCGTGGCTCAGAAGAAGTCCGCAACTAATCCGTAATCTTCATTGTGCTCCTGCTGGCCCTCCTGCTCCTCATATCGCTATCCGCTTCCGCGCAACAACAGCCGGTCCGCTCCGACTCGATCGTCGTCACCGGTACCTGGGAGCCCGTCGAGTTGGACGAACTCGACCGCTCCGTGACCGTGCTGCCCGTCCGCACCGATGAACTCCTCCTCAATAGCTGGTTCGATGCTCTGCGCCTCGATCCGTCGCTCGATCTCCGCGAGCGCGCGCCCAACGGCGTGCAATCTGATATTTCCATACGCGGCGCGAATTTCGGCCAGACCCTGGTCCTGCTGAACGGCATTCGCATCAACGATGCCCAGTCCGGCCACCACAACCTCGATCTGCCCGTCCCCCCCGAGAGCATCGCCCGCATCGAAGTGCTGCGTGGCTCGGGATCGACCCTCTATGGGTCCGACGCAGTCGGCGGCGTGATCAATGTCATCACCGATCCGCCGGAGTCCTCCGAGTTCCGCCTGCGAGCTTCCGCCGGAAACTTCGGCGTGAACCAGGAGCGCGGGTCGCTGTCGCTGGTCCACGGCCCCCTCGACGAGCAACTTACGTTTTCCCGCGATTTTTCAAGCGGGTTCCGGCCCGACCGCGATTACCGCAATCTGGCTTTCGCTTCGTCCACTCACTGGTGGTCCGGACTCGGTGCAACCGACGTTACCATGGCTTACGATGACCGCCCGTTTGGCGCGGATCAGTTCTACGGCGACTTCAACTCCTGGGAAGACACCAAGACATGGTTCGCTTCTCTGCGTCAGGCGATCGGTCCTGACACGGAGGCGTCATTCGCCTTCCGGCGCCATAGCGATCTGTACGTCCTATACCGCGACGATCCCGATTTCTTCACTAATCATCACGCCGTCGAGAGCTATGTGGGCACCCTGCGCCGCAGCGAAACGCTCTCGCAAAACGTACGAGTGCATTATGGAGCTGAGTTCTATCGCGACACCATCGTCAGCAATAATCTCGGGAACCATCAGCGTGACTACGGCGCCGTGTACGCATCCATCGATGTGCGCGCGCTGCGGCGGTTTTCCTTCTCGGCTGGAATTAGAGAGAACGCGTACGGGTCACTCTCGGTCGAAAGTTCTCCATCGGTAAGCGGCGGTGTGTGGCTGCATTCGCGCCTGAAGTTGCGCGCCAGCGCCAGCCATGCCTTCCGCTTGCCGACTTACACCGACCTCTACTACCACGATCCCGCCAACCTCGGCAGCCCTGACCTCCGTCCGGAGCGCGCCTGGAGTTATGAAACAGGACTCAATTGGGCGCCCTCCACGCGCCTGCGCGCCGATCTGGCCGTTTTTCATCGGCGCGAGCGCGATGGCATCGACTACGTGCGCCGCTCCATTACCGATATCTGGCGTGCTTCCAATATCGACCAGCTGCACTTCACCGGAGTCGAAGCTTCGCTGGACGCGAGACTCTCGGCCGGCGAGACGGTGGCCGTGCGCTACACCGCGATCCGCGGCGCGCAGGCGGCCTTCGTCGATCTCACCTCCAGGTACGTGTTCAACTACCCGTCACAATCCGCCGTCGCGGAATGGAGAGGCACTTTTTCGCACGGCCTGCTCGCGCGCACGCGCATCGGCGCTCTCAACCGCCGCGGGCAGACCCCGTACGCCCTGTGGGATCTTTATGCCGGGTGGGGCCAGCACGCTTTGCGCCCGTTCGTGCAGCTCACCAATATCACTTCCACCCATTACGAAGAGATCCCCGGCGTCATCATGCCCGGGCGCGCCATAGTCGGCGGAGTCGAATGGTCCGTAAAGTGGAAATAACCACTCATCTTTACGGATCATGAATGATTTTGGGGAAGAATTCGCGGACTACGTTGAACCCGATCTGCACCGCGACGAATGATCCGAAGTTAACCGCGCCATCGCCCGCACTGGTGATGCTGCGCGGTTGCCACGATCGGGAAATAAACGCGCCCGCGGCGAAACTGCCGATCCGCGTGTAGGCGAAGCGTGTTGAGCCGTCGTCTCGCCGGGTCATGAATGCGCTCTTGGCTGCATATTTGAGACGCGGCCAGAGGCCCGACTCCCCGGATCGAAAATAGCGGTTGTCTTCATGCAACACGCTCGAGGAACCATACATCAACGTCTGGACGATGATGTGCTGCCCGTACAGATCCCCTATCCGCCTGCCGTATCCTTCTGCGCCCTGTCCCCACTCTTTTGGGACGTTCTTCAGTTGCGCGGTTCCGGCGCCGGCGGCGGCCACCGCCACTGTGCCAAGGCTGAATGTGCTGTTGAAGTAATATCGCAGTCTTTGAGCCTGGGTCATGGGGATGAACGACTGCTGGCGAGCCGCCACTGCCGCGGGTACCACCGGCTTTTGGATTCCAGCGTCGGCTGCCGTCTGTGCCAGGGCAACGTGCTGCGCCACGAACAGAATGCACGCGCAAATAGCGGTTTTCTGCATCTCACTTCTCCTTGCCGGCCGAAATTTCGCGCGTTCTGGTCTTATCAGAGATAAAGCCGGCATCCACCCAATCGGCCAGGTCGAGCGGACTGCGGCTGCCGGCATCTGTAACCACTAGGTTGATGAGCTGGCTGCGCTCAGGGATTCGTACATCGAACCGCCACGGTTCTTGACCCAGTCTCATAACCGGGCTTTCCGATGCCAGATTGCCGTCAATGTACACCTGAAACTGGACGCTGGGGTATGTCGCCAGAAACCGGGCGCTAGCGCGCTCGCGGAACGGCTCGTCGTCAACGCCGGCCCGGGCTACAAACCGGTCATAGCCGGGTTGGATTTTGTAAAGAAGATTCGCTGGAGCGCGCATGCCCATCCCCTTGCCGTAGCTGGAATCCCGGATACTGAGCGGTCCGCCGGTGAATGCCAGGTTGGTCTTCGGCGCCCATCTCCAATCCGGCCTCGCCAGTATGACCGATTCGAGCTGATCGAGATAAACATCCGGTTTCGGCGGCAACGTCCCAAGATGCGCGAAGTAGCCCTCGCTTATCAGCGTGACCCGTCGCCCGTTTTCAAAAGCCGCGGCATGTAGCTTCGTCGTTTTCGTCACCTCCAGCGGCCTGGTATATAGCGGCGACTTGAGGCCCGGTTCGGACCCATCCACCGTGAAGTGGATCGCGGCACCTTTCTGTTGAGGCGTGCTCAGCGTGACCTTCACTGATTCGGTGAACTCGTACGGCCACGCCTTGGTTCCCCACGGTGTAACACGCACCATCTCCACAACCCACCGATCGTTCCAGGCTCCGGCTTTTCTCATCTCCTCGGCCATATTAATAGTAGGAATGCCGGATCGTTCCACATCGGCTATATCCTTCTCAGTGCCTGTATCAGGCGTGAACGCGCGATCCGGATCGTAGGAGGTTTCGGCATCCGTCAAGTCACGCGCCAGAATACACTTCAACCCGGCCGCCGTCATCGGGGCAATTCCTTCCGGCTTGTTCATGACGCATAGATTTGTGTTGATGCCCATGTAAATCAGGCGGGTGAGGCCTCGTTGTTTGTAAATCGAATACAATTCCTCCGGATCGCCGGCAATCCAATCACCATCGGCTATCACTAAGCCGGGGTCCATCGCGTCCCATCCATAGTGCACGTGGCATGCGATGCCGGGTCCGCACATGCACTTATCGGGCCGCACCGTGGGGGCGCTGAACGGGCAGGAGAAATTCCTGATGTGCGGCAGCGTGTACCGGATAAGCGCGATGGCCCGCTCGCGCTGCGGCGTCCCCACGTATTGACTGGCCACGTCGGTAGGCGCCCAAATGATCGACATGCCAAGACGCCGTGCGCACTCGAGAGCCTTGTTCATTCTTGGCACTAGAGCCGCGGCCCGCTGCGCGTTGGTCATGCAATCGTTGGTATTCCACATATCGATGACGACGATTCCCGTCTTGGTAGGGTCGAGCGCTTCGTTGGTGGTCAGAATCCGGCCGGATTCGTTATCGCGTGTCCGAAGCGCCAACCCGATTGGCGCGCCCGCAGCTCGGCCCTCGGGAAGACACATCATCCAAAACAGAGGCACACAAGCGGCTCTCAACGCGCCGAGGCGCATCACTCGATTCATGTTTGGACGATTGTCGTATTTCTGGGTCGCTTCGTCAAAACCGCTACCGGCTTGACGCACCAGGTGTGGCTGAGCGCTCATGCTACATTCGGACTCATGATCCCTCGCCGGAGCGCATGGATCGCCGTCATCGGATCGGTTGCAGCGCTTGCCTACCAGGCCTCCGATGCGCGTCGTTACTTCGACCAGGCCCGGCAGCTCTTCGGCCAGCGCCAGTTGGAGCAAGCGCAAGCCGCTGCGGAGAAGGCCCTGGCGGCGGACCCCCAAATGGCCGATGCCGAAACTCTCATGGGCCTCATCGCCACCGTGCAATCACAATTCGCCGAGGCGGAAAAGCATTTCGCCCGCGCCATCGCGCTCCAGCCGCAAAATTATCAGGCGCACGCCTACCTCGGCTCGACTTACCTGCAACAGAAACGCTTCGCCGAGGCGGCCCGCGCTTTCCACAAGGTTCTGGAGCTGAATCCGGGAAACGCCGCCGCCACTTATAACCTGGGCCTCATCGCACTCGCCCAAGACTCGCCCGCCGAGGCTCTGCGCCACTTCGAAACCGTGGTGCGCGCGGATCCTTCCGACATTCCGGCGTTGATGGGGATGCTCGAGTGCCAGCTTCTGCTCCGCAAGACTCCTGAGTCTCGCGCGACCGCCGGGCGAATCGCGGCGCTCCTGAAGGATCAGGATCCGCGCTTGGTCCAGATCGCGGCTCTTCTCGCCCAGCACGGTGAATCAGCCGCCGCTATCCCGCTGATGGAGCGCGCGCGCCTCGCCTTCCCTCAGTCTTACGACGTGAATTACAACCTGGCGCTGGCGTGTTTTCAAACCGCCCGTTACGACCGGGCAGCCGAAGTCCTGCGTCCGTTCGCCGGCCCGGATGGCAAAGCCGAGGCGTCCGACCTCCTCGGCGCCATCGAGGAAAAGCGCGGGCACATGGATGCCGCCGAGCAAGCCTTCGAAGACGCCACGCATCGGGACCGCGTGAGTGAAGATTATCGTTTTGATTGGGGGAATGCCCTGCTGCAGCACGGGAAGCTGGAACCGGCGGTTCGAGCGTTTCGCAGCGCTGTTTCCGACCTTCCGAAATCCTGGAAATTGCGGATCGGGCTGGGTTCTGCCTGCTATCTGGCGGGTGATTACGAGAGTGCGGCCGAGGCGTTGTTGGAGGCGGTCAGGCTCAAACCGGAATCCGCGATGGCCTGCTTTCTCCTCGGCGAGGCCTACGATTCCGCCGCGCGCTTCCAGCCCGCAATCGAGACCGCGCTCGTTGCGTATTTGAAGGCCGCTCCGCGCGATCCCTGGGCGTACTATCACTTGGCCGCGATCTTATATGCGCACGCACAATACGGCCAGGCGCTCGAAAATCTGCATCAAGCGCTCCGGCTCGATCCGAATTTCGCCGAGGCCTACCTCGAGATCGGCCTGATCGCACTAGCGCAAGACAAAACTGGCGAAAGTATTGCCGCGCTCGAAAAGGCCGTACATCTCGATCCGGGCCTGGCCGCCGCGCATTACCGGTTGGGCCTCGCCTATCAACGAACGGGGAACGCGGCGCGCGCCAAAGAAGAGCTTGCCCGGTTTCGCGCACTTAAGGACGACGCGCGTTACCGCAGCCGCGTGCTCGAATCGCTGGCAACAATGGGACGCTAAGGTTTGCGCGGCGCGACGCGCAAAATCTCGACCAGGCTTTCTTCCTCGCTTCTCCTTTTCGCCTTGACGCGTTGGAAGGTGGCGAGCAGCCGCTCCGCCTGCTCCGTTTTCCCCTGTTTCCGGTAGAGCAAACCAAGCTGATAGAGCGCCGTTGTGTTTTCCGGATCGATTTTCAAGGCGGTTTGCCACTCGAGAGCGGCCGCGTCCGACTTGCCTGCCGCCAAATCGAGCTGTCCGAGCAGCGCGTGGGAGCGGGCGTCATTTGGATTGACCGCAATCGCCTGGCGCAGGGCCGCAACCGCCTTGGCGTGATTTTCGCCGGATGCCACGCCGTTTCTGGCTAACGCCGTGGCGTAAAGGTACTGCGCACGAGAGTCTCGCGGGTCCGCGGCCCGCGCCTTCTCGAACAGGTCCATCGCCCGGGCGGTTTCGCCGGCTTCCAATTGTGAAACACCAAGCGCCAGTAGCGGCAGGTTCCAACCCGGCTTGAGGCGGCTGGCTTCGGTAAAGCTGTTTTCAGCCTGGCTGCGATCCCCCTTCAGCGCCCACAGCGTCCCCCGCTCGAACAGCAACGCGGCGGACTGCGGAATTTGCTCCAAGCCGCGCGACACCACCTGCAATGCATAATCGTTGTTTCCGTGCGCCGAAGCGAATTCCGCCAATGCCGTGTAGTTGTCTTCTGCATGAGGATCAGCTTCGACAGCCTGGGAAAAAGCGCGGTAGGCCCGGTCCGGCTGCTGCTGCCGGTCGTAGGCTTCCGCGAGCATTCGCCAGACTTCCGGCGAGTTCTTTTCCGCCGCGGCGCGGGCCACATGCTCCATGACATTCTCGGGCAGTCGCTCGTGAGTCGCCTGGTACGACTCTAGAACCGCGGGAAGAACTTCGGGATTTTCGAATGCCAGCACACCTGCCCTCTCGAATTGAACCTTAGCACGCGCGAATTCCCCGCGGGCATGCGCAGCCAGCGCAAGATATAGATGCGGAACGGGATCCGCCGGAAGCTCCTTTGTGACCGCCAGAAACTCGCGCTCCGATTCCTGCTTGCGATCGAGAAACCAGAGCACCGTGCCCAGGTTCTTGCGGGCGGCCCAAAATTGAGGATTCAGCCGGACGGCTTCGCGGTAGAATTTCTCCGCTTCGGCGAAATTCTCAAGCTGCGTATAAGCAATCCCGATCTGCTGGCACACATTCGCGTTGGAGGCTTCCGAACGGTGCAGTTCCAGCAGAATCTGAAGCGCATCCTGAGCATGACCTTGTTTGAGCAGGGCCTGCGCGCGGGCGAGAGGCGGCTCCTGGCTGTAAACGGGAAACAGCAGCAGCGCCCAAAGCAACGTCCTACCGAGGCGGGACGGCGACATTATTTTCCTTCGCATACAAGTCGATCGAGCGCGCCAGTTCCTTGAGCCATTGGTCCAGGCCGAGGCTGTCCTCGGGAGCGAGCATGTAACTCAAGTCGGCGCGGCGATCCGCGAAGTGGTCCTTCACGTCATCGAAGACGTGGACGAACTGGCGGCCGTCGACCGAACGCCCTTTGGGATAGCGGCTCTTTTCAAAGACCGTTTGGACATCCTCGAAGGTCTTGCGGCCGTCCTTACGGAGCTGATCGACGGTGTCGTAAGCCGCCGAGAGAAGTTTCACCGCCTGATCCATGTGATCCTCGAGCGCCAGATTCTGCCCCTGCTTGATCTGGTCTTCAGCGCGGGCGAGATCCAGAAACACGCGCCAGTGGTGGCCCATGAACCGGGCCAGGGAGAGCAAGACCTCGACGTTGTAGTGGTTGCGATCCACCATCCCGAATTGCGTCTGCAAGGCCGAGATCAGTTGGTCATTCTCCGCCGCGCGCAGCCGTGCTTCCGCGATCCAATCTTTGTAGCGGTCACTCCAGAAGGGGTCCGGGAACCAGTCGGGCAGGTCGTTGATCAATGGAAGCGAGAGAGTCATGTCCACGCGGTGGGTGCTGATTCCTTTGCCGAAGTAACCACCGTAGCGCGTCAGGATCACTTTGGATGGTATCCGCTCCCACAGCCGCTCCCAAGCGCGGGCCTGCTGCTGCATCACGCGATACACATCCGCCATGCCGGCGGCGCGCGGCCCGTAGTAAACGCGCATAAACTCGGCGACGTGCTGATCGACCGCCGGGGTGCCGGGATTCCATCCGTACCGGGCCGCCGCGGACCAGCCCAGCCAGAACGTTTCGTTGTGCAATCCGGAATCGTCCCATGCCGCGCCAAATGTGCCGATGGGATTGCCCTGCCAGTGTTTTCCGGAGCGCGCAATGTCGAAGGCCTCGTCGAGATGTCCCCGCCTGCCATCCAGCGTAAGATGGTCCGGGAAAAGCAGCTCGGCGCCCTGCATGGACATGTAGCCGAGCTGGCGAATGCCGCGCTCGACTTCCTGCTGGGGGAATGATCCTTCGCCATCGATGACGCCCGTGGGCAGCAGCTTGACGTGCTCGGGCAGCAATGGAAATTCGGCCCAGAGCAGCATCCGGCGGCCCCGCCGGGCGAGGTGCTCCTGCGCTTTCTGCGCGAACTCGGCGAAGGCCAGGCTGCGGTTGACGGGGTTGTAAGGCCGTGCACACTTGTCGCACAAGCCAGCGTAGTAAACCTCATCCGTCGAGACGAAAAAATAGTCCACGCCGCGCGTGGCGGCGATGGCATCGTCGTACATGGAGAAGATCAGATCCAGTGTTTTCGGATCGCACATGCAGCTTTGATAGTTGCTGCCGTCGGCCCGAAGGCCGGCGAACTCCGGATGCTTGAGGACGTAGGACATGTGCGCGGGAGCCTGGATCTCGGGCACGATCTGAATGTGACGCTCCAGGCCGTAGTTCACTAGTTCCTGCAGTTCGCGCGTGGTAAATGCGCCGGGCGCTCCAATCACGGGATGCGAGGGATATTCAAACTTGTCTTCCAGCTCGAACCCGATCATGTTGGCTTTGAAGCGCGCGCTCCAATCGAGATACCGTTTCAGTGTCTCCATGCGATCCTGGTGATGCTTGGTGTCCCAATGGAGGAAGCGAAGCTGAAGTTTGGGCCAGTCCTCGATGGTGCACCTGGGGAGAACCAGAGTGCCCGCGGCATCCGGCTTGAGAAGTTGCAAGAGCGTCTGCACGCCGTAAAACAGGCCGGGAGCGGCATTTCCGGTAATCTCGACGGCGCGATCGCCGACGCGCAGCCTGTATGCCTGCCGGTCGATCGCGGGGTCAGCGGCGGTCTTGACCGCGCCCGGTTGAATCGAGAGCCGGATGACGCGGTCACCCTGAGCGGCCGTGTCGAGATTGATGTGGTCGAAGTCCGCTAAATCGCGGCGCAAGCTGCGAACCGAGATCTCCTGCGCATCAATGCCAACCGGAACGATCACCCAGCGGTTGTCGATTTGAACTTCACCATCTTCCAGGCTGACGGAGCGCGGCGTGGGGATGACGGCATAGCCTCTGGACCAAAGCGCGGTGGCGTTCTGGGCGAGCATTGAATCCGCAAACAGGAAAAAGACAAATATCGAAACCAAACTTCTCATCCATTGCTCCGTGTCAAGCGAATTTTAGATGGCCGTCGCGAAAACCAGGCCAGGCTCACTGGCGTTTGACCCAAATCGGACTCGACCAGGCCATGGC
>Ga0310810_10011691_pt1 | contig 10267 bp, 8 predicted proteins | sample NCmetagenome_FD_207641 | JGI IMG/M metagenome (GOLD analysis project Ga0310810, IMG submission 207641) | Soil microbial communities from experimental microcosm in Duke University, North Carolina, United States - NC | ecosystem: Engineered > Artificial ecosystem > Soil microcosm > Unclassified ...
GGGATGGTTGCGTCCCGGGGGGCCAACCTGGACAGAATTTCGGCGGCAACCGGAGTTCCAGTCGCAACGTTGCAAACGGAAAGATCGTCGACGGGTCTCGGCTGGGGCAGCTTGGAGAAGGCGCATCTGCTGGCCAATGCCAGCGGCCAGAGTTTTGACGATATTGTCGCGCTGCATCAAGGCGGCGAAGGCTGGGGTAAAATTGCGAATGACAACGGGCTCAAGCTAGGGACGCTCGTGAGCAATGCTCACCGCTCGAACAACGCGACCATGCATGCGAATAACACGCGAACAATGCATGGTAAAAGCGGAACGCATGTTGCCAAAAACCACGCCGCTAAAATGAACGCGACACGAGGTATCGGTCACCGCTCATCAGATTTCAGTCGCTCGCATGGCGTGCGTTCAATGGGGCACATGAGCGGATATCATGGCATGCGTTCGATGGGGCATATGAGCGCCTCGCACGGCATGCGACCAATGGGGCACATGAGCGGATCTCATGGCATGGGTTCAATGGGGCATGGTGGAGGCCACCGCCGGTAACCGAGCTTCGACCCGTTTTCTGTAGGGGAAGCTGCGAGCTTCCTCTGCAGGCTCATCTCTGCGGCGAATCAGTCCTAGACCTCGGTTGTAGCCCAGAACTTTGCGAAAGCGCGCGGCCAACTTCGGTCGGTAACACTGTCTCGAGCGGAGTTTGCCATGCGCTCCCGCAGCGTTTGATCGGTCACAAGAACTCGAATCGCGTCCGTGAAGTCTTCGACGTTATGCGACTTGGTGATCAGACCGTTTGCCTTGTGCGCGACTAATTCCTTAGGGCCGCCGGAATCTGAAACGACAACGGGCAATCCGGAAGCTTGTGCTTCGAGAATTACGTTGCCGAAAGTGTCGGTGGTGCTGGGAAACACAAAGATATCCGCCGATGCATATGCCGTGGCCAATTCCGTGCCGCTGAGATAACCGGTAAAAAACGCGTCGGGCAAAGATTTTTCGAGTGCTTCAGAATATGGACCATGACCGACGACAAAAAGTCGAACAGGCAGTCCTTCTTTGCGCAGACGTCGATAAGCGTCAGCCAAAACGTCGAGATCTTTTTCTCGTGAAATGCGGCCGACGTACAGCAGGCGAACCTCGCCGTTCGACGCTCCGAATTTTTCAAAAAATGCGCTATTGCGTCGACCCGGATGGAACAATTCGGCGTCGAGTCCGCGCGGCAAAATCTTCAGTTTTGACGGATCGAATCCCCGTTTGATCCAGCTTTGCTTGTACTCTTCGGAGTTAACAAAAACAGTGTCGACTTGCCCGTAGAACCAATGCATGTATCCCCAGGCGACGCTTTCGAGAAAACTGTCTTCAGTCAGGATGCGGATGTATTGGGGAAAATCGGTGTGATAAATGCCGCTGGTTTGCAGGTTGAGCATCTTTGCCGCGAGCAGCGCGGTTAAACCAACCGGGCCTGGCGTGCTGATGATGATCTCAGTAAATCGTTCCCGCTGGACGTAATCCAGCATCTGCAGAATCGGCGGGAAACTCAGTTTCTGGAGTTCGTATTCCGGCAACTCGAACTCGCCGATGGGCGGGAAGTTTTTGATTGGAATATCGGCAAGCTGAAGATCGCTTCGTGAAGCCACGACGACCAATTCCTTTTCCGCGGCGGCTCCGGCGGCGGTCATTTTGCGAATTGTCGTCGCTACTCCGTTCACGTCTTCCAGGGTGTCGGTGAACCACGCGCGTTTTCGATTTTGTAAGGCAACGGGGATTTCGCCGAGTAGCTCTTTAAATAAATTCCGCAGCCATTTGCGCGAGGGGGCCTGGCTGTGAAAGCCGTAAATGTACGGCGTCAGAATCACAAGGATCGGCGCAAACGCACTCAGAGCCTGCATGCTCTCCACCATGTTGCCGCTACTGAGTTGCTGGACAAATTTATTGAAGAAGCGAAACGCCAGCTGTTCAGCAACCATGTTCGCCATGAGGAACGTGCGGCGCTCCGGTTCGCTGACCTTATCCAATCGCGCTGCAAGTTTTGCCTTCACCTCCGGCCGCGCGAAATAGCTGGAAAGCTCTTTCCACAGCGAGACGTTTGCGGGTTTGGCAAAATCAAAAATCTTTCCCGACAGAACACCTTGCACGATGAATTCCGTTTTCTCCTTCAATGTGAACTCCGTCGGAGCACGGCCCTCCATGAAACGCGAAAACATTTTCTCCAGCAGCGCGCCGCTGGGCCCCAGCTTTTCGTGAAAACGGTCCTGGATAAAACATGCGACGGTGTTGTAGAACCCGTGCGACAGAATTAATGGTGTTCCACCCTGGCCGCGTGCTGTGCAATAACCGTTCCGAACTGATTTCAGGAATTCTTCCGCAGACTTCGCAGCAGGCGTTTCTGTGAAAGCAGAGGCGGCAAACTGCCCGCCGTGATCGTCGGAACCGCCCACCAGAATTTTTTTCCACGGCTCCGCGTGCGTAGGCGCCACACCGTGACGATTTGCAAACACGTCGATCTGTTGTGGTGTTAATTGCTTGAAAAGAGTCTGTGCCAGCTCGCTAAGAAGCGCGTCGCGCAAACCGTTGATGCCCTCAAAATGTTTGAAGAGAAGGATGAGCTGCTCGAGATGCATAGCCTCGAGCTTGCCGTTCACGCTGTATAAGGGGTGCGCGACCGCGTGAGTTATTTGCGCGCGCTGCAGGTACCGCTGCAGATCGAAGATATTTTCGCGCACACTTTCGATATCGCGATGCTGCTGTTCAGAAATGCCCCACACCAAAATGTGCAGCTTGCAGGCGTCGTGCGGAAAGTAAGTAGTAACCTGCTCGCTGATGAAGGTCCGAGGCAGGTTGGCAATTTCAAGACAGCCATCGATCGAGTCGTGATCGGTAATTGTCACGTAATCCATCCCACGTTTGCGCAGCTGTTCGTACAACTGCTGTGGATTGGAATAGCTGTCGGGAAAATCGAATCGGCGAAACAGCCATTCTTCCGACCGCGCACTATGGCGCGAGTGGATATGTAAATCGCACCTGCTCACGTCACATTCCTCGTTTCAATCTTTGGTCAGCGATCCAATCCTGATAGGTGGTAGCGGTTCGCACACTTTTTGTAGCTGCGATGAAGCCGAGAATCTGTTTCCAAATAGTCGGCTGAGAATAATCGGGGGGATGAATGCTTATCCGCAAGAGCGGTTTGGTCTTCAGCAAACGGAACAGCGCCGCGTTCCAACCGCGACTAAGTGCGCGTCGCCAATTGTTGTGAACACTGTAAACCAGCGTTCTCGCGGGAAACGTGGATTCCGAGCGGAGATCACATACCGTGCGCAGACGTGTTGTGTATTCCAATTCCGCATCGCGAACGGCTTCCTCTGCTTCATTTCCCAATAACCATGCGGGCGCGATAAAACCGCGTGGGTTGAGTCCGAGCGCACGGAATTGATCTCGTGCTGTGGTGATGCGTCGCAGAGCTTCCTCGTAGCCCAAATCATAAAACTCGCCTTCGTTCTGGGTGTAAAATCTGGTCATGAATTTGTCCCGCAAACTCTCTTTTGCCTGAGGCGGGCGTTCATGAAAATAACCATGGATCACAACTTCGTGCCCGTCCGATTCCAATGCTCGAAGCCATGTGACGAATTCGCGGTGCTTGGCGAACGGACCCTCGTGATGATAATCCGGCACCACAAGAACGGAACAAACGCGCACGCCGTGCGCGCTCAATTCTGACATGATCGTGCTAGCGATTTGCCGGGTGCGCGGAGCAACGTCGTGCAGAGATACGATGACAGAGTCCGCTGCGGCAGTGGTAGTGGCAACGAACGGAAGGAACTCCGTTGCCGCAATTGTACTCATATCGCAAATGTTCGGCCTCGAAGCAGTTTTGAACAAGGCAAAACGGTGGAACGTGTTGTCATCTGCGGGATCCCTTCGGCTTCGCTCAGGATGACATGGAACGGCCGCTTGCCCTATGACAAGTCGCGTTTTATCTAAACGCATGTCAGAACACAAAGTTACTCACACGTGGAAGTTTCCGGGCGGACACGAGATGCAAGCGTCAGCAGCGCCCGCTTATCTGGGAAATCCGAATCTTGTGGATCCGGAAGAAGCGTTTGTGGCTGCGCTTTCGAGTTGTCACATGCTGACGTTTCTCGCCATTGCATGCAAAAAGAGGTTTGTGCTCGACGAATACGTTGACGATGCCATCGGCGTTATGGAAAAAAATGCGGAAGGCAGACTGGCCATCACACGCGTCACACTTCGACAGCGGTTAAAATTCTCGGGCGAGAAACAACCCACGCCGCAGGAAATCGAGGAGATGAATCATGGCGCACACGATCAATGCTTTATCGCCAACTCGGTAAAGACCGAAGTGAAAGTCGAACCGCAAACATAATAGGTGTTCAAGGTGGAACGCGTCGTCCCAACGCGTTACAAATCTAGCCTGGCTATGATGACACTCGGCCAACGCAAAGGCCGGGCATTTTGGTGTAGTCCCCGACTCGTCGGAATGTCAGCCGCCGAAAAACGCGTTTGTCACAAACGCCTCTACAACGTTTTCGGATCCGTGTAACCTGCGATATGAACCCGCCGATCGACTCTCAGCGCATGGAGAAAATCGTCAGCCTCTGTAAGCGGCGCGGTTTTATTTTTCAGTCGAGCGAAATTTATGGCGGACTCAACGGCGCGTGGGATTACGGACCGCTCGGCGTCGAATTAAAGCGTAATCTGAAGAACTACTGGTGGCGTACCATGGTGCACGAGCGCGATGATGTCGTCGGAATGGACGGCGCGATCCTAACGCATCCTGCGGTTCTGAAGGCATCCGGCCACGTCGAAGGTTTCTCCGATCCGATGATTGATTGCCGCACCTGCAAGGCTCACTTGCGCTCCGATCAGCTCGTGGACAAAAAAGGCGTCAGGCAATGCCCGAATTGCGGCGGCAAAGACTTAACGGAAGCGCGACAGTTTAATCTGATGTTTGAGACGCATGTTGGCGCGAGTGCCGAGGAAAGCTCCGTCGCATATCTGCGGCCTGAAACCGCACAATCGATCTTCACTCAATTTAAAAATATTCTCGAAGTATCGCGCAAGAAGTTGCCATTCGGCATCGCGCAAATCGGGAAGGCCTTTCGAAATGAAATCAATCCGCGCAATTTCACATTTCGTTCACGCGAGTTCGAGCAGATGGAGTTGGAATATTTTTGCCGCCCCGAGCAGGGAATGGAACTGCTTGAATACTGGAAAGAAGAGCGCCTGAAGTTTTACGAAAACATCGGGCTCTCACGCGCAAATTTGCATGTCCTCAACGTGCCGGATGAAGATCGCGCGTTTTATTCAAAAGGCACTTACGACATCGAATACGATTTCCCGTTTGGCCGCCAGGAACTCGAAGGTGTGGCATATCGCACCGACTACGATTTGTCGCAGCATCAGAAAGCCAGCGGCAAATCGCTCGAATATTTCGGCGAGGAAACGAAGGAAAGATTTATTCCACACGTCGTCGAGCCGAGTGCCGGCGTCGATCGAACTGTGCTCGCGATGATTTGTGAAGCTTATGCGGAGGACCAGGCGCCTAACGACAAGGGTGAAATGGAATCGCGCATCGTTTTACGTTTTTCTCCGCGGATGGCGCCGGTCAAGTGTGCGGTTTTTCCGCTTCTGAAAAACAAAGAACAACTGGTGGCGAAAGCGAAGGAGATCGTCGCGCTTCTCCGGCCGCACATGGCTGTGTTTTACGATGAGAGCGGCGCGATCGGCCGGAGATACCGACGGCAGGACGAAATCGGCACGCCTTTCGGTGTCACCGTTGATTTCGAGACGTTCGGTGAAAAAGATCAGGCACTGCGCGACACGGTCACGCTACGAGATCGCGATTCGATGAAACAGGAGCGGGTCTCAATCGGCGAGTTGGTGAAATTTTTGAGCTCGCGTATTCGTTGATTTTACGCTCATGCACATGTACCTGTGCCGTCGCCTGAATTATGAAGGTCGAGATCTTCACGTTGTGCGATGCAGCTACATTGGATGCTGGAGGAAAGTTAAATATTCTTGGGTCATTTGATCGCTTAAATGCGCGCGAGGTGCCGATCGTTCATCCGCACTGCACATTAGCAATTAAATTGCGGTTTGAACGCGTTGAAGAAGGCCAGAAACGACTGCGGATCGCATTTGTTGATCAGGATGGTGCGGCAATCATGCAAAATCTCGACGTCACTACTGAGGTGCGATTTCAGGGCGATGATCCCTCCGCAACGATTTCTGTTGCTCTAAACATTCAGCAGCTCAGGTTACCTAGATTTGATGAGTATTCGATTGATTTGGCTGTGGACGGTAGGCAGGAGGCATCAATTCCTCTTTTCGTAAAGCCTGTGCAATAAAGAACTCCGGATTAGACTCGCGCCCCCGGTATCTTAGCGGCATTCTTGATTAGAATTGTTCAATGGATTTGGCGGACTTCCGCGAATACTGCCTGACCAAACCCGGTGCGAGTGAGGGGACCCCATTCGGGCCCGATGTTCTCGTGTTCAAAGTCGCCGGCAAGATGTTCGCCTTAGCGGCTCTCGATGAAGTGCCGACGACTGTAAACCTGAAATGCGATCCAGACTTAGCACTCGATCTGCGGGACCGCTACGAGCAGGTCAGCCCCGGGTATCACATGAACAAGAAACATTGGAACACGGTTGAGATTGCCAGCGGCATTCCTGATGTGGAACTCCGAAAAATGATCGATCACTCCTACGAATTGGTGACCAGGAGCTTGCCAAAACCTAAGGTAAAGGTTGGAGCTCGACCTCGTCGAAGTTCAACCGCAGCGCTTCGCGCGCGACATTGAGGAAATTATCGGCAGCGTCGGTGAGGGCGACCTGCAGTTTACCACGTTCTGTCGCCGGCGAGAGCAGCGATTGTCGATCCAATGTTTCGTGGACTGCGCTCGCGCAGTTTTCCGCAGAATCGACGAGCGTGATCTCGTTTCCGATCACGCGTGCAATCGCGGCACTGAGCAGCGGATAATGAGTGCAGCCAAGCACGAGCGTGTCAATTCCGTCGGAAAGCAGCGGCTCAAGGTAACGAACGATCACGCGATCGGTTACGTCGTCGTCGAGCAATCCTTCTTCGATCAAAGGCACGAGCAACGGACACGCGCGACTGCTTACGCGCACATTGTTGTCGGTCGCGTGCAACGCCTTTTCGTACGCTCCGCTGCGAATCGTCGCCCGTGTTCCGATTACACCGACATGGCGGTTATGCGTGGCTTGCAATGCCGCTCGCGCTCCCGGCTCGATCACTCCAATCACAGGGACGGAAAATTTCCTCGTCAGCAAAGGCAATGCGACTGATGAGACGGTGTTACACGCCACGACCAGCGCCTTGGCATTTTTTTTCATCAGCATATGCGCCAACTCCAACGCATAACGCTGCACGGTGTCGGGACTTTTCGGGCCGTACGGAACGCGTGCTGTGTCGCCGAGGTAAACGATTGTCTCGTTCGGCAGCCGATCTCGCAGCGCCTTGACTACGGTTAGCCCGCCAATGCCGGAATCAAAAACGCCGATCGGTCGTGGGTTGCTCATGCCAGCGCAAAGTGATGGCGCAATTACAGTAGCGCAAGCCTCTCACTTGCGTTTCTTAAGGGTTCGCAAGCCATAGGCATGCGCTACTTTTACCGCGATGGCTGAGCTTCCCAAGAGGTACGATCCGACAGCCGTTGAACCCAAGTGGTATCAACGTTGGCTAGAGAATCGCGATTTCGTAGCGAATCCGGAGTCCTCAAAACCCGCGTTTTCGATCGTGATGCCGCCGCCGAACATAACCGGCATGCTCACGCTCGGTCATGTCTTGAACGAGACGATCCAGGACATTCTCGCTCGCCGCGCGCGGATGCAGGGATTCGAAGTCCTTTGGCTGCCGGGAATGGATCACGCGGGAATCGGAACGCAGACTGCCGTCGAAAAATATCTTCGCAAAACCGAGAACAAATCCCGACACGATCTCGGTCGCGAAGAATTCTTGCGGCGAGTAATGGAATGGCAGGACAAGCATGGCGGCATTATTATCGAACAGCTTAAGCGGCTCGGCTGTTCATGCGATTGGTCGCGCCAACGTTATACGCTCGATGACGCATACGCTGCCGCTGTCCAAAAAGTGTTTGTCGATCTTTACGACAAGGGCCTGATCTATCGCGGTCGCCGAATGATCAATTGGGATCCTGCGGCGCAAACTGCTGTTTCCGACGAGGAGGTGATTAGCAAGCCGCAGAAAGGGTATTTGTATTTTGTTCGCTACGAAATTGTGGAAGAACCAGGCCGTTTCCTGGAAGTCGCCACGACACGGCCGGAAACAATCATGGCCGATACAGCGATGGCGTTTCACCCGGGTGACAAACGATACCTGGACTTGTTAGGCAAACACGCCTGGCGTCCGCTCGCACGGGAAAAAATTCCAATCATCGCCGATGAAGCGATCGATCCGGAGTTTGGGACAGGTGTGCTAAAGGTTACTCCAGCGCATGACACCCTCGATTTTGAAATCGGACAGCGTCATGACCTGCCGATCATCGATGTTTTAACTCCTGCCGGCCGTGTCAATTGCCCTGTGGTTCCAGAGCTGCACGGATTGGAACGCTTCGAAGCGCGGAAAAAAGCAGCGGAGCTACTAGAGGCGAGGGGACTGCTCGCAAGAACGGAACCCTATGAAAACAATGTTGGGTTCAGCGACCGAAGCGACGTTCCGATTGAGCCGCGACTCAGTGAGCAATGGTTCCTGCGTTACCCGAAAACAAAAGAAGCGCTCGCAGTCGTGCGTGATCATCTCATTCGTTTCTTTCCAGCGCATTGGGAAAAAGTTTACGCGCAATGGCTGGAGAACATCCGCGACTGGTGCATCAGTCGTCAGGTGTGGTGGGGACACCGCATACCGGCGTGGTACCGGAAATCTCAACTTCCAAATTCCAAATCCCAAAAGAGCGAGGAAATCTACGTCGGAGTCGAGCCGCCAGCTGATCCTGACAATTGGATCCAGGATGAAGACACGGTCGATACCTGGTTTTCATCGTGGCTGTGGGCTTATGAGACGATGGATCCACAGACACGGAAGAAATTTTATCCGACGAGCGTTCTCGTAACCGGGCCGGATATCATTTTTTTCTGGGTCGCCCGAATGATCATTGCGGGCATTGAGTTCAAACCCGGCGAGACCAAGAAGATCGAGGACAACATTCCGTTCCATCACGTTTTTTTTACCAGCATCATTCGCGACGGCCAGGGGCGCAAAATGTCGAAATCTCTGGGCAATTCGCCTGATCCGCTCGAGTTGATCGACAAATACGGAGCCGACGGCTTGCGATTCGGCCTGATGCGCATCGCGCCTACCGGACAGGACATTCGCTTCGATGAACGACAAATCGAGGAGGGTCGTAACTTTGCGACGAAGCTCTGGAATGTTGCTCGTTTTCGCCAGATGCACGGCCCTAGCAATGCTGCACCAAACATTGAGGCACAGGCGTTATCGATCTTTGCGCTCGAAGTGCTGGCTCGATTGAACGAGACGATTGATGCGATCGAAGCGGCGTATCGTGAGTATCACTTCAACCAAGTCGCCCAACATCTCTATAATTTTGTCTGGAGCGATTACTGCGACTGGTTTGTTGAAGCGGCTAAGACTGACATCTTCAGCACCGACGAAGCGAAAAAGAAATCCGTTCTGGCAGTCATGGATGTTGTGCTCTCGGCGACAATGCGATTGTTGCATCCATTTATGCCGCACCTGACTGAGGAGATTTGGTCATTACTCGCCCTTGGAAACGACTCCATTCAGTTTGCGGCACCGGCCGAAAAGATTGCGTTGGACGCTGGCACCCCGGTGGCAGTCACTGCCTTGGGCGAACTCTTTCTGGCTATCGCCAGCGGCGACCAGGCGCTTGAACGCGAGCGGTTGGACAAAGAGATCAACAGGAGTGGTGAGGAAGCGCGAAGTGTTGACACAAAATTAAAAAACAACGCATTCGTAGAGCGAGCTCCCGCGGCGGTCGTCGAGGAACATCGGCGACGGCTTAAGGATCTTAACGCGCAACTGACGAAGTTGAAGCAGGCGCGTGAAGGCCTGAATTAAAGATAATCTTCTGCTCGTCGATCTTGGCGCCGCGCTTTTTAAAAAATTCCTTCAGCTGCGGTGTGTAGAAGGTTTCATCGTATTCCTGATTTAATTCCAGCCAGACGCGACCGCGCGGCTTTAGATGCTTCTTTAAATCATCCAGAAAAAATTCCCACTCCGGCACGTCCCAAAGTCC
>Ga0310810_10011694_pt1 | contig 10266 bp, 6 predicted proteins | sample NCmetagenome_FD_207641 | JGI IMG/M metagenome (GOLD analysis project Ga0310810, IMG submission 207641) | Soil microbial communities from experimental microcosm in Duke University, North Carolina, United States - NC | ecosystem: Engineered > Artificial ecosystem > Soil microcosm > Unclassified ...
GCTGCCGGGCACGACCCGGTCGCCCTCGACGGCGCGCGCGGCCGCGACCGAGGTGCCCTCGAGCCGGAGCAGGGTGAGCATCTCCTCCAGCAACCGGCTCTTCCCGATCCCCGCCTCGCCCTCGAGTAGCAGCAGCGACGCCCGCCCGGTGCGGGCCGAGCGCACGGCGCCTTCGAGCAGCCGGGCCAGCTCCTCACTGCGCCCACCCAGCGGCGGGCGGGCCGGCGGCGCCTCGTGGGGCGGCGCCGGCGCCGCGCGAGGCCCGCGCTCCCGCCGAATCCGCTCGGCCAGAGCCACGGTCTCGCGGCCGGGAGACACGCCCATCTCGGCCAGCCTGGTCTTGAACCGCTCGAACAGCTCGAGTGCGCCGGCCCGGTCGCCCACCAGGGCGAGGGAGCGGAGGGCGGCACAGGCGGCCGGCTCTGAGGTAGGCTCCAGTGCCATTGCACGCGAGGCCGGCTCCCAAGCCTCCGCCGAGCGGCCGGTCCGCACCAGGCCGTCCGCCCAGCGGATCAGCGCCTCGGTGCCGCGGTGGCGCCAGAGCGCCCGCTCCGAGGTGAGCCAGTCCTCGAAGGGAGAGGCGTCGGGCACCGAGAAGCCCTCGAGGAACTCGCCCCCGACCAGCGCGCCCGCGGCCGCCCAGTCCTCCGCGGCGGCGTGGGCCTCGAGCTGGTCCACGTCGAGCGCCACCGCGCCGGGCGCGAGCCCGATCTGGCCGACCGAGACGTCGAGCGCCTCCTGCCCCGCGTGGCGGCGAATGACCCGAAGCGCTTCGCTGAGCGAGTGACGCGCGGCCGCCTCGGGGCGGTCGCCCCAGAGCAGGCCGATCAGGTGGTCCCGGCTGCGGGAGAGCCGGGGCGAGCGGGCGAGGTAGATCAGCAGGGCGAGGTGCTTGCGCCAGAGAAGCTCCGGCGGGGCGGGCTCACCGTCGACGGTCAGGGCCACCGATCCCAGCGTGCGACATCCGATCACCACGGCCGGCGGCACGACGCTCATAGACCCGATGGCCCGACGATGCGGCAGGCCGTGAGGGGCCAGGCGGCGTCCTGCCGCTCGAACTCGGCGCGGAAGAGCGGCTGGGCGCGGCGACGGGTGCCCGAGCCGTCCACCCTGCTCAGCTCGACCAAGAACTCCGCCGCGGCCTTGTCGGTGTGGATCTCGGGCGCCAGCTCGGTGCGCTGCCCGATGCTGGTGCCGCCGCCGGTGCGCAGCTGCCGGGTGAGCCGCTTGAGCGTCTCCTGGTCGGACTTCGTGAGCGGGCGGTAGAGCTGCTCGATCCGGTCGAAGTCTCGGCCTCGCAGCGCGCCGTAGCACTCCTCGACGCCCTTGCGAAGCGCGGCGGCGACCACCGCATCGGCGCGGTCGCCCCGCGAGGCGAGCGGTACGGGCCGGGCCACCACGGTGAGCGGCACCCGCGCGGTGACGCCTTCGACCGCGGCCGTGACGTGGGTCAGGCCCGGCGCGCGGGCCGTCACCACGCCCGAGGCGGCATCCACCGCGACCACGCTGGAGTCGGCGCTGGCCCAGGTGACCAGTCGTCCGTCTACCTCCACGCCCCACGAATCCACCGCGCGGATGTGCAGTGAGAGCATCTCCCCCACGGCCATGGGGCGGGCGCCCAGGATCTGCAGCGTCGCCACGGCCGCGGGGAGGACGGTCAACTCGGTGGCCGCGCTCCGCCGCCCGGCTCGCGCCCGCACCGTCACGGTTCCCGGTGCCAGGGCCCTGGCCACGCCGGAACGGGGATTGACCGCGACGACCGCACCGTCGTCGCTCCACCAGCGGATCGGCATTCCGGCCAGGGTGTCGCCCGACGCGCCGAGGGCCAGCGCGCGCAGCGTCAGGCTGTCGCCGACCCGGAGTGCCGGCGGGATGGCGATGGAGATGGCGGCGGCGACCGGACCCGACGGCGGCGGGGGCGTCGCGGCACCGGAGCTGGTCCGATCGACGTTCTCGGCCGGCGGGGACGACGCGTCGGGCGCGGGCAGCCCGACCGACGTGGACTCGGATTCGGGCTGGGCAGACACCGCCGGACCGGAGGCCACCGTCGCGGTCTCGGGCGGGAGAGCGGGCGAGCGATGCAGCCAGGTCCAGACCCCCGCGCCGATCGCGAATGCGCCCAGGACCGCGGCGATCCTGCGCCGCCGGGACCGCCGCGAGCGCCGCCGAAGCACCGGCTCGGATCGGGGCGGCGGCGCGGGCGCGGGCGGAGCCACGGCGGAGCGCTCCGTCACCGTCAGGTGCACCGACGCGCTCGCGCCCTCGCAGCCGGCGGTGATCACCACCGTGCCCGGGCGAACGGCCGCCACCCAGCCCTCGGCCGTCACGACCGCGATCGCACCGTCGCTCGAGGTCCAGGAGATGCCCCGGCGCACCAGCGGCTGATTGCGGCGGTCGAGCGCGGTGGCGGTGAGCAGGAACGTGCCGCCCACGGCCACCGTCCCAGGCGCCTCGCCCAGGACCACCACCGCCACCTTGGGCGGCAGCACCGGCAGCACGATGCTCGCCTCGGCGTCGTCCAGGAAGCAGGTGAGCCTCACCGTTCCCGGCGCGTGCCCGGCGATGGAGCCGTGGGGCGTCACCTCGGCGACGGAGGGATCATCCGAGCGCCAGGCGATCGAGCGCTGGACCGGCCAGCCGCGCTTGTCGCGAGCGGTGGCATCGAGACGGATCTCGTCGCCCACCCGGAGCGGCTCGTCCGCCGGCGCGATGTCGATCTCATCCGCGCGGGGAGGCGAGATCTCCACCCGGTGCCGCGCGGACACGCCCTTGCTACTCGCGCTCAGAGTCGCGCTCCCCGGCGCCATGGCCGTGGCGGTGGTGCCGCCGGCATCGATCCGCAGCACCTCGGGGTTGTCGGACGTCCACTCCACCGCGCGGGGAGGGAGGCGGGTGCCCTGCTGGCCCCGGATCACCGCGACCAACATGAAGCTGTCGCCGGCCTCGAGTCCCGCCGGCGCGGGGAGGATGGAGATGCCGCCGACCGACCGCCCGGACATGCTCCATCGTCCCGAGCTTCGGCTGAGGCCCGGCGCCGACATGGGAGGCGCCGTCGGTGGGTCGTCCGAATCACCCGGCGCGACCAGGCGGCTCAGCTCGTCGCGCAGCGGGTCGCCGTCGGCGAGCGGGGCGGCCTCGAGCGCGGTCATGGCGTCCGCCATCTTGCCGAACCGGGCGGAGCGCTCCTTGGCCAGCATCCGGAGGATGGCGGCCTCGAGATCGGGATCGCACTCTTCACGGAGCTCCGCGGGCGGGCGAGGAGCACGCTCGACCTGGGCCTGCATGACCGTGAAGGTCGAGCCCTCGAAGGGGGGCGACCCGGTGATCATCTCGTACGCCACCGCGCCCAGGGCGTACTGGTCCGAGGCCCAGGAGACCTCCCCGCCCCGGCACTGCTCCGGGCTCATGTACGCGGGCGTGCCCACCAGCGCGCCGCTCTGGGTCTGACTCGGACGCTCGGCGGCCTTGGCGATGCCGAAGTCGGTGACCACGGCGTCGCCGTCCTCGTCGATCAGGATGTTGGCGGGCTTGACGTCGCGGTGGACGACGCCGGCGCGGTGGGCGTAGGTGAGGCCCGCGGCGACCTGCCACAGGATCGAGCGCACGATCGGCAGCGGGAGCCGCCCGGCCCGCCGAATCACCTGGTCGAGCGAACGGCCCCGCACGTAGCGCATCACAAAGTAGTGCAGCCCCTCGCCGTGACGGACCGCGTAGACCGGTACGATGTGCGGGTGGTGCAGCCGGGCGATGGTGACCGCCTCCTGGCGGAAGCGCTCGGTCATCCCGTCGCCCAGCATCACCGCCGGCGACATCACCTTGATGGCGACCTGCCGATCGAGCGCGAGGTCGTGGGCCAGGAAGACCGCGGCCATCCCGCCACGTCCCAGCTCGGGGCCGATGTCGAACTCGCCGGCGGTCGCGCGGCGCAGGCGCTCCACCATCTCGTCCCAGGGCGAGGGCGCGACGGGCACGGGGTCGGGCAGCAGAATAGGCGCGGCGGGAGCGCCACAATCGGGACAGCTGCGGTCGGATTCGAGCAGCGGTCGGGAGCACACGGCACAAGGCGCCCACGCTGTCCCGCATTGGGCGCAGTACCGGTCCCCCGGACCGAGATCTCCACCACATCGCAGACAGGTGAGGGTCGCCGACATCGAAGCCCCGGGTGATGCAGGGTTAAAGCCCAATATTGAAGCGAAGTTGGAGAGGGCGCAACGTGCGCCGGATCACCTTCTTGAGATCTACTTGATACCTCTACGCCAGACTTTGCACCCGGTGGGAAGTAGACCTTTCACCTTGAACCGAGGCAGCACAGATGGACCCCGATCGCCGCGCCCTGTTCGACGCCGCCTACGGCGCCCTGATGATCCGCACCGCCCCGACCCAGCCAGCCCGGCGACCGACGCCGCCCGGCGGAGCAGAATCACCCAACACGCTGCCCCCCAGCAGTTTAGCCGACGGCGTCGAGCCCGCCGCGAGGACCCGCTCCTGAGAGCCCTGCTGGACCTCCCGACCGCCCCCGCCCCGGAGATCTTCACCCTCCCGGGGCTGGTAGCGGAGCGGCTCACTCCTCAGGACCGTCCCCAGCTCCGCCGAATCGATCGGGACCCTGACGTCATGGCCTTCATGGGGGGACCCCGCACGCCGGATGCCACCGACGCCTACCTGGAGCGGAACCTGGAGCACTGGGTGGAGTACGGGTTCGGGATCTGGATGCTGCGCGAGCCCGATTCGGGCGCGCTGATCGGCCGGGCGGGCCTGCGGCACATCCTGGTGGAGCAGAGCGACGAGGTCGAGCTGGCCTACGCACTGCTTCCCCAGTGGTGGGGCCGCGGGCTCGCCACCATTGCGGCGCGCGCCTGCATCACCATCGGGCGCGAGTGGGTGGGCCTGCCGTCCGTGGTGGCGCTGGTCGTGCGGGAGCACGTCGGCTCGCGCCGAGTCCTCGACAAGGCCGCGCTGGTCCATGACCGCGACGTGAGTCACCTGGGCCGCCCGCACCTGCTCTACCGCACCGACTGATAGGCTGCTCCGCCGTCTTGTTGCCACCACCGGCGCGTCGTATGTTGGCGACGACATGGATCCTGCACCGCCCGCCCCGCGTCCGACGCCCGAGCGCCGTCGCTTCCTGAGCCGTCTGTCGATCGGACTCTCCGCCGCCATCGCGGCGGTGATGGGCGTGCCGGTGGTGGGATTTCTCCTCTCGCCGCTGACCCGGCGTACTCCGCGGGTCTGGCGGCCGGTGGGGCGGGTGGATGCGTTCAAGGTCGGGGAGACGGTGAACGTCGCGTTCGAGGATGCGTCGCCGCTCCCGTGGGCCGGGGTCACCGCCCGGACCGCCGCCTGGCTTCGGCGCGACGACGAGAGCCACTTCACCGCCTACTCGGTCCACTGCACCCATCTGGGATGCCCGGTGCGCTGGGTGGCGGACGCGGGACTCTTTCTCTGCCCCTGCCACGGCGGTGTCTACTACGCCGACGGCACCGTCTCCGCCGGCCCGCCGCCGAGGGCGCTGCCGCAGTACCCGGTGCGCGTCCATGACGGGCAGGTGGAGATCCAGACCAGTCCCATCCCCATCGCCTGAGCCGGCCGGTGCGTCGACTCCTCGCCTGGCTGGACGATCGCAGCGGTCTCATCACCTGGCTTCGCCACGCGCTGGAGCATCCGGTCCCGCCGAGGACGGGGTGGTGGTACGTCTTCGGCAGCGCGACCTTCATCGCCTTCGTGCTCCAGGTCGTGACCGGGATCGCGCTCGCCACCGCGTACGTCCCCTCCAGCGGCCAGGCGTACGACAGCCTCCGCTTCATCACCGAGCAGGCGCTGCTGGGCCGGTTCCTCCGGGGGATGCACTACTTCGGCGCCTCGGCCATGGTGCTGCTGATCGGGATCCACGTCTCCCGCACCTACTGGATGGCGGCCTACAAGTTTCCCCGGGAGCTGAGCTGGTTCTCCGGGGCGGTGCTCCTGCTGCTCACCCTGGCGCTGGCCTTCACCGGCCAGCTGCTCCGCTGGGATCAGAATGCCGTGTGGTCGGTGATCGTGGGCGCGGCCCAGGCGGGCCGGATGCCGGTGGTGGGCGGCGAGCTGGCGCGCTTCCTCCTGGCCGGCGACACCATCGGCGGCGCCACGCTCAGCCGGTTCTTCGCCTTCCACGTCTTCTTCATTCCCGCGCTGGTGTTCGGTCTGGTAGGCCTGCACCTGATGCTGGTGCTGCGGCACGGCATCAGCGAGCGGCCGCGCGCCGGCAAGCCGGTGGATCCCGCCACCTACCGACAGGAGTACCAGGAGATGCTCCAGCGGGAGGGGGTGCCGTTCTGGCCCGACGCCGCCTGGCGCGACGTGGTGTTCGGGGCCGCGACGGTGGCGGCGGTGGTGCTCCTCGCGATCCTGGTGGGACCGCCGGCCCTCGGCTCGCCGCCGGACCCCAGCATCCTCGAGGCCTATCCCCGCCCCGACTGGTACCTGCTCTGGTACTTCGCGGTGCTGGCGATGGCGCCGGAGCACCTCGAGAGCATCATCATCATCCTGGGCCCCCTGCTCTTCGGCGCCTTCCTGCTGCTGGTGCCGTTCTTCAACCGCGGGGAGCGGAGCGTGCGGCGGCGCCCCTGGGCGGCCCTGCTGGTGGTGTTCATCTGGACCACCATCGCCGCCTTCTGGTACGCGGGAGAGCGGGCCGAGTGGTCGCCCGACTTCTCGGCCAAGCCGCTGCCGGCATCCGCGCTGGGGAACGCGACGCCGGAGGATACGGAGGGGGCGCGGCTCTTCCACAGCAAGGGGTGCGAGTTCTGCCACGCCATCGAAGGCTACGGGGGCAAGCGCGGCCCCGATCTCACCCTGGTGGGCGGGCGGATGACCCAGGACCAGATCGTCGCCCGGATCACCAACGGCAGCGCCAACATGCCGGCCTACACCCGGATACTGCGCCCCGATGAGGTCCAGACGCTGGCGAAGTTCCTCGCCGGACGACGATAGCCGGCTCGTCATCCCGAGCCCAGCGAGGGATCTAGCCGGGGAATGGCTCGGGGCAGGCGGAGCAGGTCCCTCGCTGCGCTCGGGATGACAGAGTGGTCGCCAACCTTCCGGCGTTCCCGGCTGTCCAAGAGCGAGCGATCCGCGGCGTCTCCTGCCGCACCGACCCCGTCGCCCTCTGAGCGAGGACCACCTCCGTGAGCCCCTTCGGCCTCAGCGAGATTCGCGGCGCCTTCCGCGGTCTCCAGCGCTCTCCCCTCATCGCGCTCTCCGCCGTCGCCTGCATCGCCCTGGGCCTCGGCTCGACCGCGGCCATCTCGAGCGCCGTGGACCGGGCGCTGGTCCAGCGGCTTCCGTTCCGCGCGCCGGATCGGATCGTCACCGTCTACCGGACCACCCCGCACTTCGACACGGGCCCCTGGTCTCCGCTCAACTACCTCGATCTCGCCCGGCTCTCCACCAGCGTGCCCGAGCTCGCCGCCATCGGCTTCGCCACCGGCCTGCTGGCCCTGCCCAACCAGGCCATGCAGGTGGACATCAGACGGGCGAGCGGGAATCTCTTCCCCATGCTCGGCGTCAGCGCGCTCCACGGCCGCCTGATCCTGCCGGAGGACGACGGAACCAGCCGGGAGCCGGTCGCGGTGCTGAGCGCGGAGTTCTGGCAGGAGCGGTTCGGCGGGGACCCGGCCATCGTAGGCCGAACGATCCGGCTCGACGGCGTCCCGACCACCGTGGTGGGCATCCTCCCCAGCCGCTTCGGTGTGCCCCACGGATCCCAGGTGGCCCGGGCGCAGGTCTGGGTGCCGATGCGCTTCAGCGAGGAAGAGCTGGCGATGCGGAACAGCAACTTCCTCCTCGTGATGGGACGACTCCGCGACGGCGTCGCTCCGGCCGCCGCGCAGGCGGAGCTGGCCCAGATCTTCGGCGGAATCGTCGCCGAGCACCCCGATCTCCGAGGCGAGGGGGTGCGAGCGCTGCCACTGCAGACCGAGGGCACCCGCGCGGTGCGGGCGCCGCTGCTCCTGATTTTCGCCGCGGCCACGATCGTGCTGCTGATCGCCGCGGTCAACGTCGCGAGCCTGCTCCTGGCCCGCGGGGTCCAGCGCGGCCGGGAAGTCGCCATCCGCACGGCGCTGGGCGGCACCCGGGTCCAGGTCATGCGGCCCGCGATGATGGAGACGGCCGTCCTCACCACCGTCGGCCTCGGCCTCGGCATCGTGCTCGCCTGGGTGGGGGTGCGCTCGATCGGCGACATGGCGGCGCAGCGGCTGCCCCAGCTCGCCGGGCTCGCGATCAATATCCGGATCATCTTCTTCGCGATGGGGCTGGCAGTGCTGGTCGCGCTGCTCGCGGGGCTGATGCCCGCCTGGCGCGGTGCCGCGGCCGACCCGCTCGACGCACTCCGCGGTGGCCGCGGAGGCGGGACCGGCGGCGCCCACCACCGCCTGCTCGGCGCGCTGGTCGTCGCGGAGGTGGCCCTCTCGCTGGTGCTGTTGATCGGCGCGGGGCTGGTGCTGCGCGGCTTCGCTTCGCTGCTGGAGCAGGCGCCGGGGTTCGATCCCAGGCGGATCCTCACCCTCCAGGCGACGGTCTCGCCCGACCGCTACCCCTCGGGCACCGCCGTGCGCCGGTATCTCGAGCCGGCGCTCGCGGCGGCGCGCCAGGTGCCCGGAGTCGAGGAGGCCGCGGCGATCTCGCTGCTTCCCTACGATCAATGGGGCTGGAACTTCAACATCCGGTACGAGGGCCGGTCGGAGGACCCCACCAGCCAGCCGCTGGTGGAGAACCGGATCGTGACCCCGGAGTTCTTCCGGGTCACGGGTCAGCGCCTGCTGGAAGGCCGGCTCCTGGAGGCGGGCGACGGCGAGCGCACCGGTGGCCCGTCGGTCGTAGTGGTCAACAGGACGCTCGCGCTGCGTGACTTCCCCGGCGCGTCTCCGGTGGGCAAGCGCTACTATCTCGACGACACCACCTTCACCACCATTGTGGGGGTGGTGAGCGACATCCGGAACGCGGGCCCGTACGAGGCCCCTCGCGCCGAGGTCTACCACAGCTTCCGCCAGGACGGCGAGGGCTGGTGGTCGTTCTCGCTCATGGTGCGGACCCGCGACAAGGCCGGTAGCCCGATCGATCCGGCGGCGCTGGCCGGCACCGTCACCGCCGCGGTGCGAGGGGTGGATCCCGAGGGGGCGGTGACCGCCGTGCGCCCGATGACGGACGTGATATCCGAGAGCCTGGGGCGGCCCCGCTTCTATCTCGCGCTGCTGGGCACCTTCGGCGCGGTCGCGCTGGCGCTCGCCGTCGCGGGGATCTACGGCGTCCTGAGTTATGCGGTGGCCCAGCGGACCCGCGAGTTCGGCATCCGCAGCGCGCTGGGCAGCACGGCGGCGGACATCCTGGGTCTGGTGACCCGGCAGGCGATGCGGCTACTCGCGATGGGCATCATCATCGGCCTGGTGGGGAGTCTGGCGGCCACCAAGCTGCTGGTGAGCCTGCTCTACGGCGTGAGTCCGCTCGATGTTGGAGCGTGGCTCGCCGCGACCGCGACGCTCGCGCTCGCCGGCTTCGTGGCGGCGCTGCTGCCGGCCTGGCGCGCGACCCGGGCCGATCCGGTCGTGGCTCTGCGGGCGGAGTAGATGGCAGAGGACGAACCCGGACTGGCCGAGCGGCTGCAGGCGCAGCTGGGCCCGGAGTTCGTCATCGGGCGGGAGCTCGGCGGCGGGGGAATGTCGCGGGTCTTTCTCGCCCGGGACACCACGCTCGCGCGCGATGTGGTCGTGAAGGTCCTGTCGCCCGACCTGGCGGCGGCGGTGTCGGTCGAGCGGTTCCGCCGCGAGATCATGATGGTGGCGAGCCTCAACCATCCCAACATCGTCCCCGTGCTGCGCGCGGGCGAGGTGGGCGCCCTCCCCTACTTCCTCATGCCGTACATCCCGGGCGAGTCGCTGCGCGCCCGGCTTGCCCGGGGACCGCTCAGCGTCCGCCAGACCACCAGCATCATGAAGGACGTGGCCCGGGCCCTGGCCTATGCCCACGAGCGGGGCATCGTCCATCGCGACATCAAACCGGACAACATCCTGCTCTCGGGCGACGCCGCGACGGTCACCGATTTCGGCGTGGCCAAGGCGATCGTGGCATCGCGCAAGCCGGGCGCGGCCGAGCGCGCCCCCAGTATGACCGGCGAGGGCATCACCATCGGCACGCCGCTCTACATGGCGCCGGAGCAGGCGGTGGCGGACCCGACGGTGAACCACAGCGCGGACCTCTACGCGCTCGGGGCGGTGGCGTACGAGATGCTGG
>Ga0310810_10011695_pt1 | contig 10265 bp, 9 predicted proteins | sample NCmetagenome_FD_207641 | JGI IMG/M metagenome (GOLD analysis project Ga0310810, IMG submission 207641) | Soil microbial communities from experimental microcosm in Duke University, North Carolina, United States - NC | ecosystem: Engineered > Artificial ecosystem > Soil microcosm > Unclassified ...
GCTCGAGCTCGGCGAAGAAGTCGACGTCGGGCGTGAGCGGCACCTGGCGGATGTCCGCGCCCGCGATCACCGGTCCGTAGATGTGGATCGGATAACTCGGGTTCGGCACCAGCACCGTATCGCCGCGGCCGAGCGTCGCGAGCGCGAGGTGCGCGATGCCTTCCTTCGACCCGATCGTGACGATCGCCTCGGTCTCCGGATCGAACGACACGCCCCAGCGCCGGTCGTACCAGTGGCAGATCGCGCGGCGCAGCCGCGGAATGCCCTTCGACACCGAGTAGCCATGCGTGTCGCCGCGCTGCACCGTCTCGACCAGCTTGTTGACGATGTGCGGCGGCGTCGGGCCGTCGGGGTTGCCCATGCCGAAGTCGATGATGTCCTCGCCGCGGCGGCGAGCCTCCATCTTGAGCTCGGTGGTGATGCTGAAGACGTACGGCGGGAGACGCTCGATGCGCGCGAACTGCGACTTGGGAATCGAAGCCATGGATCTCTCACGTAAGCGCCCGGAACCGTCCGAGCGACGAAGGATCGGGATGCGGAACCTCGGCGAGGTTCCCTGACGCTACAATCGTAACATCAATGAAATTCCATCTGCAGGCGCCCACGTCGAACCTCGTCACCGGCACCGGCGACGGGTGGCTGCGCGTCGGCACGCACGAGTATCGCGAGAACGTCGTGCTCACTCCCGAAACGGTCACGCCGGGCTTCGCCGCAGCGGGCTTCGATGCGCTCACCGAGCGCGACTTCGAGGCGCTGCTCTCCACGTCGCCGGAGATCGTGCTGCTCGGCACCGGCGCGATGCAGCGCTTTCCGCCGCCGCGCATCACCGCCCCGCTGCTGCGGGCACGCGTGGGCCTCGAGGTGATGGACACGCGTGCCGCATGCCGCACCTACAACATCTTGGTTGGCGAGGGACGCAACGTCGCGGCGGCGCTGATCGTGGGCTGAACGCGCGCCATCCTACTCGCCCATTTGCAGCAACGTCCCTCGCACACGCGCCGAGTGCACCGCCGCGGCGAAGAGCAGCGCGCCGAGCCCGATGAAGACGAGATCGAGCACCGCCGCATCGATCAGATAATCGGCGCGAAAGGTGCCATGCAGGAGCACGGCGCGCATGCCCTCGAACACGTATGCGGGCGGCAGCGCGTACGCGATCGTTTGCAGCGCGCCCGGCAGCACGTCGATCGGGTAATAGACGCCGGAGACCGGCGCGACCAGGAAGATCGCGGCCCATGCGAGCTCTTCGGCGCCCAACCCGAAGCGCAGCAGCATGGCCGACACGGCGAGGCCGATCGACCAGCCGAACGCGAGCAGGCACGTGAAGAACGCGACGAGCGGCAGGCCCATCGAGAAGATCGAGTAGCGGAACAGCAGCCACGCGAACACGCAGGCGCCTCCGACGCCGATCACCGTACGCATCACGCTCATCGCGAGCTGCCCGGCGATCAGCTCGTGGAGGCGCAATGGGCTCACGAACAGGTTGCCGAGGTTGCGCGAGTACATCTCCTCGACGAACGTGAGCGAGACGCCGAGCTGGCCGCGAAACAGCACGTCCCACAACAGCACGGCACCGATGAAGAAGCCGGGCGCGTCGCGCAGGAAGCTGTTCGACGGTGCGAGGTACAGCGTCACGAACGCCCACAGCACCATCGTGACCGTCGGGTAGTACGCCATCGACACGATCCGCGGCCACGACTTGAGCAGCAGGAACGCGTGGCGCATGACCAGCGCCCGAATCCGCCGCAGCGACGGGCCGAGGCCTGCCTGCCGGGACAGGGCTTGCACCGATGCGCTCACGACGCAAGCTCCGCAGCGTCCGAGTCGGCGGTGGCGCCGCGCGCGATGTCGAGGAACACTTCCTCCATCGTCTGCCGGCCGTAGCGCTCGATGAGCTCGGCAGGCGCGCCCTGGTCGACGACGATGCCGGCGCGCAGCATGATCACGTCCGCGCACATGCGCTCGACTTCACCCATGTTGTGCGAGGCGAGCAGCATCGTGCACCCGGTCGAGCGCTGGTAGTCCTCGAGGTACGTGCGCATGCGATCGGCGATGTCCGGGTCGAGCGACGCCGTCGGCTCGTCGAGCAGCAGTACTTCGGGATGGTTGAGCAGCGCCTTCGCGAGCGACACGCGCGTGCGCTGCCCTGCCGACAGCTCGCCGTAAGGGCGCTTCAGCAGCGCCGCGAGGTCGAAGCGCGCCGCGAGCTCGGCGATGCGCTCGCGCGGATCGTAGACGCCGTACAGATCCGCGAACACGCGCAGGTTCTCCCGCACCGTCAGCCGCTTCGGCAGGTCGACGTACGGCGACGTGAAATTCATCCGCGGCAGCACGCGATGGCGCTCGCGCAACACGTCGCAGCCGAGCACGTGGATCGTGCCGCCCGTCGGCAGCAGCACGCCGAGCAGCATCGACAGCGTCGTCGTCTTGCCGGCGCCGTTCCCGCCGAGAAGCGCCGTCGTCGTGCCCGCGCGCACGTCGAAGCTGACGCTGCGCAGGGCGTCGACCTTCGCGTACCGCTTGTGCAGCCGGCGTACGGAGATCGCGCTGTCGTTGGGCGCGGGCTGCGCCGCGCGGCCGCTGTGCAGCCGTAGGCCGTTCAGCACTCGATCGTGTTGCGGCAGTAGCTCGTTAGCTCGCTCACGACCGTCGTGTCGGCGACGGGCGCCTTCGCACGCTCGACGCCGCCATATTCGAGCGACAGCTTCATCGCGTATTGCTCGAAGAACCGGTCGAACTGCTCGGCGCCGATCGTGCCGAGCGCGTACAGCTCGTCGCGAGTGGGGTCGTGCTCGAGGGCGATGCAGGCGAGCGGCTGCGGCGCCGGTCCTGCGACGACGCGCGCACCGGCGGTCGGATCGTAGACGCTGTGGTCGGCGCAGCAATGGATGACCTTGCCCGACGATGTGGCCGAGCGCGACCGCTGGTAGCGGATGAACGAGACGTCGCGCGTCGGGTACGCGAGCTTGTGCGCGCAGATCGCCGAGAACGCGACGACGCTGCGCGCTGGACCTACGCCCGCCGGCGAGGCGTACGAGCCGCCGCGCTCGCGCCGCAGCGCCGGCACCGGCGACACGGGCGCGGCCAGGCGCAGGAGGAAGCAAGGCGTTGCGGCGAACGGGTACTGGAACACGTAGTTGGTCTCGCCGACGATCGCGTTGGGGCCGATCGGCTTGCCATGGATGTCGATCAGCAGCGTGCGCGCGTAGCGTCTCATCGGCGCGGCGTCACCGCCCGCGTCGGCGTGCGCGAGCGAGGCCATGCCCGACAGCAGCGTGCAGGAGCCCAGGAAGTCGCGGCGATTCATCGTGGCGCTCTCAGCCGGTGACCAGTTCCCGCATGTGCGCCACGGCGCTGCGGCCGAGTGCCGACAGTGCGTAGCCGCCTTCGAGCGACGAGACGATGCGCCCGGCGGCATGGCGCCGCGCCACCGCCATCAGCTCGCGCGTCACCCACGCGTAGTCGCTCTCCGTGAATTCGAGCCCGGCGAGCGGATCCTCACGATGGGCGTCGAAACCGGCCGAGATCAGGATCAGCTCCGGCTCCTGGTCGTCGAGCGCCGGCAGCCAGTGCTCGCGCACCGCATCGCGGAACGCCGCACCGCCGCTGCCGGCGGTAAGCGGGATGTTGACCATGTTCGGCGCAGGGTTGTCGACACCCGAGTACGGATACAGTGGATACTGGAACGTCGACACCATCAACACGCGCGGGTCGTCGGAAAAGATCTCCTCGGTGCCATTGCCGTGGTGTACGTCGAAGTCGGCGATTGCCACGCGCGAGAGCCCGTGGACCGCGCACGCGTGCGCGGCGCCGACCGCGATGTTGTTGAACACGCAGAACCCCATCGCGCGGCGGCTCTCCGCGTGATGGCCTGGCGGGCGCACGGCGCAGAACGCGCTCTGGTACTCGCCACCGCACACGAGGTCGACCGCGCTCACCACGGCGCCCGCCGCGTGCAAGGCGGCCGTGACCGAATGCGGGCACAGTGCGGTGTCCGGGTCGAGATAGCGCAGGCCCGCGGCCGGCGCGGCCGCCTGGATCGCCTCGACGTAGCGCCGGTCGTGCACGCGTGCAAGCTGCTCCGCCGTGGCGGCGGGCGCGTCGTGACGCGCGATGTACGGCGCGAGCCCCGACATGATCAGCTGGTCGTCGATCGCCGTGAGCCGCTCGGGGCACTCGGGATGCTGCGGGCCCATTTCGTGCTCCAGGCACGAGGGATGGGTGATGAAAGCGGTCGTCACGGCGGGCTCGAAGCGAGGAGGTTCAGACGAGAGCGCGGCGCAGGCGATTCGCACCGCATTGCCCTTCGGATCGCGCCGGCATGGGAACCGATGCGCCTGCCCGAAGTCTAGCGCCGTCGAGCGGATGTGACGAGTCGCCGGCTGGCGCTGCGCCCCGGCACGTATCATCCATCGCCTGGATATCGTTCGAGCCATGACCGTTCGCCCCGCCACCGAGAACATTCCGACGGCGCATCGCCTTGCCGTCGTGTTGCAGCAACTCGCGCAAATCGTCGTCGGCAAGCAGGAGCCGCTGCGGCTCTCCCTCGCCTGCCTTCTCGCGCGCGGTCACCTGCTGATCGAGGACATTCCCGGCGTGGGCAAGTCGACGCTCGCCCAGGCGCTCGCGACGGTGCTCGGCCTGCGCTACGCCCGCATCCAGTTCACGAGCGATCTGCTGCCCGCCGACGTCCTCGGCGTGTCGGTCTACGAGGAGCACGCGCAGACGTTCCGCTTCCACGCCGGCCCGATCTTCCATTCGGTCGTCCTTGCCGACGAGATCAATCGCGCGCCGCCGAAGACGCAAAGCGCATTGCTCGAGGCGATGGAGGAGCGCCAGGTGTCGATCGACGGCGTGACGCGCCCGCTGCCCGAGCCGTTCTTCGTCATCGCGACGCAGAACCCGGTCGAGCAGATCGGCGCCTATCCGCTGCCGGAGTCGCAACTCGATCGCTTCCTGCTCGCCATCGAGCTCGGCTACCCCGACGCGGCGTCGGAGCGGGAGCTTCTCGCGGGCGGCGATAGGCGCGCGAAGCTTCCCGACCTCGTGCCGCAGGCCGACTCGGCCACGCTCGCCGAGTGGCAGCGCGAAGCCGCCGGCCTGCACGTGGCACCGGCGTTGCTCGATTACGTGCAGGCGCTGCTTGCCGCATCGCGGGGCCACCTGCCGGGGCAGACCGCGGGCGCGAGCGGCGAGGCGAGCGCGCGGCGCGGCCTGAGCCCGCGGGCGGGCCTGATGCTCGTCGCAGCGGCACGTGCCTGGGCGCTGCTCGAAGGCCGCGCGATGGTCGTGCCGGAGGACGTGCAGGCGGTGTTTCCCGCGGTGGCGGGACATCGGCTCGCGGGCGGCGCGCGCGCAGGTGCGCTGCAGGCGCAGGCCCTGATACGCGCCGTCGCGCTGCCGTGACATCGCGCTGAAACAGGAAACGCTCGATGAGCGCGCTCGCGGGCGCCACTAACCCAAACCCCCTCCCCACCCGCGAGGCGGCGGTGAACCCGATGCACGGGCTGGTGAAACGCATGCGGCAGCGCGCGTTTCGGGTCGACCCGGCCGATCGCGCGCCGGTGGTTCTGCGCCATTCGCGCATCTACATTTTGCCGACGCGCCGCGGCTATGCGGTGATCGCGACGCTGATCCTGATGCTGCTCACGTCGCTCAATTACGCGCTGTCGCTCGGCCTCGGCGTGACGTTCGTGCTGAGCGGGCTGGTCGCAGCGGCGCTGCTGCATACGTTTCGCAACCTGTCCGGCATCGAGATCAAGCCGCTCGCCGCGAGCGATGCGTTCGCCGGCGGGCACGTCGTGTTCTCGCTTTCGCTCGCCGGCGGTGCAACCGACCGGCGTGCGATCACGATTTCCGGCAACGGTGTCGCGATCAGCGCCGCCTTGCGGGCGGGCGAGCTGCAGACGGTGACACTGGCGGTGCCGGCGCTCGCGCGCGGGCGCATGCCGCTCGGCCGCGTCACGCTTGCATCGCATCACCCGCTCGGCATCTGGCGCAGCTGGGCGTACGTGCACTTCCCGCTGACCGGCATCGTCTACCCGGCGCCGGAAGCGTCGGTGCCACCGTTGCCCGCCGGCCCGCATGGCGTGGATCTCCGCGCGTCTGCACGCGGCGATGAGCACGACCTCGCGGGCCTGCGCGACTACCAGCGCGGCGATCCGCTGCAGCGCGTCGCCTGGAAGGCGGTCGCGCGCGGCGCCGGCTGGTTTTCGAAAGCCTTCGAGGGCACGGGCGGCGGCGGCCCGGTCGCGCTCGAGTGGACGCGCCTGCCGCCGCAGCTCGACGCGGAGCAGCGGCTGTCGCGTCTGGCTGCGTGGATTCTCGCGGCCGAGCGCACGACGCGGCCGTTCGCGTTGTCGCTGCCGGGGACGTTCCTGCCCGCCTCGTCGGGTCGCGAGCATCGGCGCGCCGCTTTGACGGCGCTCGCGCTGTATCCGGAAGTGCCTCAATGAGCGCGCTGACCGCGTTCTTCGCGCCTGCAAGCAAGCGGCGCGCGGCGCGTGCACGCCGCGATACGACGCCGTCTGCATCGCTCACGCACGCGCAGACGATAAACCTGGGCATCCTGCTCTTCGCGGCGCAAGTGCCGCAGGCACTGCAGCTGCCCGTGTGGGTCGCGGCGACCGGGCTCGCGCTCGTGGCGTTGCGCTTCGCGTTCCTGTGGCGTGAACGGAATGCGCCGCGCGCGAGCGCGCCGCGCATTCCTTCGTGGGTGCTGGCGCTCGTCGCCGTGGCGATCGCACTCGTCATCCGCAAGTCGTACGGCTACTTCGTCGGTCGCGACCCGTGCGTCGCCTTCCTGTTCGTACTGGTCGGCATCAAGTTCCTCGAGGTCCGCACGCTGCGCGATGGCACGCTGCTCGTGTGCCTCGCGCTCTTCCTGCTCATCACGCCGTTCTTCTACAGCCAGTCGCTGATCGCGGCGCTCGCCGCGCTGCCGGCGGTGCTCGCCGCTGGTGCAGCGCTCGAGTCGCTCGCGCAGCCGCACGCGCGCACAGTCGATGCGAAGAGCGTGCGCGACGCGTGGATACGCACGTCGATCATGATCGCGCAGGGGCTGCCGATCGCCGCCGCGCTGTTCCTGCTGTTCCCGCGCCTCGCGAGCCCGTTGTGGGGCCTGCCGGCCGATCATGCGGCGGCCACCGGCCTGTCCGATCGGATGGCGCCGGGATCGATCAGCGAGCTGTCGCTGTCGGACGCCGTCGCGTTTCGCGTCGACTTCGACGGTGCGCCGCCGCCGTCGCGACTGCGGTACTGGCGCGGCCCGGTGATGTCACTCTTCAACGGGCGCGAATGGCGCGCGAACCCGCCGCAGGCCGGCGGCCGGCTCGCGAGCGGCGATGGTCCGCACGTTCGCTACACGGTCACGCTCGAAGCGAACGACCATCCGTGGCTGTTCGCGCTCGACTTCGCGTCGGCGCTGCCGCAGGTGGACATCGATCCCGGCGTCCGCGGCAGCGCGGGCGGGCTCGCCGGTTATTCGCGCGAGCAGCAGTTCCTCATGCGCGGACCGGTGACGCAGCCGCTGCGCTACACCGTCGAATCGCTGCTCACCGATGGCTATCCCGTGGCGTCACCGCGCGAAGCGCAGATCAACGCGCGTGCGCCCATCGGCAACCCGCGCACCGTCGACTTCGCGCGCTCGATGCGCGAGCGCTATCCGGACGACCGCCGCTTCGTGAGCGCGGTGCTGCAGTGGTTTCGCAGCGAGCCGTTCTTCTACACGCTCGCGCCGCCGCTGTTGATGGAGGAGGAGCCGGTGGACATGTTCCTGTTCGACACCCGGCGCGGCTTCTGCGAGCACTATGCGAGCGCGTTCGTCGTGATGCTGCGCGCGGCGGGCATTCCCGCGCGCGTGGTCACCGGGTACCAGGGCGGCGAGATCAACCCGCGCGGCGGCTACATGATCGTGCGCCAGTCGGATGCGCACGCGTGGGCGGAAGCGGTGATCGACGGCCGCTGGCAGCGCTTCGACCCGACCGCGGCCGTCGCGCCCTCGCGCGTCGAGCGCGGCTTGTTCGGCTCGGTGCCGGCCGGCGATCCGGTGCCGCTGTTCGCACGGCAGGACGGCGGTTGGCTCAAGGACCTGCAGCTCGCGATCGACGCGATCAACCATCAATGGCGCCGCAACGTCGTCGAGTTCAATCGCGACCGCCAGCGGGCGCTGTGGCGCGAGTGGAAGATCGATGCGTTCGCGCCGTGGGAGATGGTCGGGGGCGGCGCGACGGCGCTGGTGCTGTGGGCAGGTGCGGTGCTCGCGTGGTTCGCCGTGCGCCGCAAGCGCCAGGAGCGCGCGCTGGCGTTGTGGGATGCGGCCTGCCGGCGCCTCGCGCGCGCGGGGCTGCCGCGGCTTGCGCACGAAGGACCACTCGCGTTCGCGCAGCGCGCATCGCGGCGCTGGCCGCAGTTCGAGATCGCGTTGCGCGCGATCGGCGAATCGTTCGCGACGCTGCGCTACGGCGAGACCGCGCATCGCGAGCGCGAGCGGCGTGCGCTCGTCGCGACGCTCGAGCGCGCGATCGACGTGCTGCCGTCGGCGACGAAGCTTCGCGCGATGTGATCATGCACATCGTGCAGCGGCACCCGCCGGGGTGTCCGGAACGGGTCGTGCCGGCGCGCGGCAACACCGAGGCAATTCGATCGTTGCGGAGATGGCACGCCGCTACGCCGGTGGCAGGTATTTCGCCGGGTCCATCGGCTTGCCGAGCCGGCGGATCTCGAAGTGCAGCTTCACCTGCTCGGCGTCGCTATTGCCCATCTCGGCGATCTTCTGGCCACGCGTGACCTGCTGGCCCTCCTTCACCAGGATCTCGCGGTTGTGCGCATACGCGGACAGGTAGGTCGCGTTGTGCTTGATGATGATGAGCTTGCCATAACCGCGCAGGCCGCTGCCCGCATACACGACGCGGCCGGCGGCGCTCGCGCGCACGGGTTCGCCGGCGGTGCCCGCGATGTCGATGCCCTTCAGGTTCGCCGTCTCGGAGAACCCGGCGACGATCTTGCCCTTCGCCGGCCACGCCCAGTCGAGCTGGTCGGGATCGCCCGCAGTCCCGGGCGTCGGCGTGCCGCGCGGCGCGACGGCCGCTGCCGGCGGTGATGCCGCAGCCTGAACGCTGTTCGACGGTGCAGCCGGAGCCGATGGCGGGGCAGGCCGTGCTGCGGGCAACGCGATGCCATCGGACGGCGCCGGTGCGGCACTCGCCGCAAAATTCAGGTCACGCACCGCCTGCTCCGAATACGGCTCCTTGACCGCCTTGGGCGACGTCTTCAGCGTGCCGCTCGCCGCAGCCGGCGGCGACGGATTAACAGCGGCAGCAGGCGGTGGCGCGCTCGCGGCACGCGCGTTCTCGGCGTTTGCAGCGCGGCCATCTCCAATGGCGGGAACCGTGCGCAACGGCGCTGTCGTCACGCCGCTCGACGCATCGGCCGGCGTACCCGCGATGGACGCACCGGCCGCGGGTGGCTCGCCGGGCGGTGCGAGCCTCAGCACCTGGCCCGGAAAGATGCGATTCACGTTCTCGATGTTGTTCCATGCCGCGAGCTCGCGATAGTCGAGGCCGCTGTCGAGGGCGATCTGGTGCAGCGTATCGCCGCGCTTCACCGTGTAAGTCACCGGGGGCGGAGGCTCCGCCGGCACGGCGAGCGGTGAACGCGAGGGCGTGACGATCGGGGCGGGTTGCGATGGTGCGAGTGCGCGATCCTCGACCGGCGCGGGCCGGCGCGTTGCACAACCGACGACGATCAGCGCGATCGCAACGAACGCGAGAAGACGACGCAAGCGCGGAGTGGCGGACGACAACGCAGGCAAACGCATCGATCCAACGACTGGGCGACGTACGAAAAGTTCAGCCGAGGCCCGGCAGCAGGGGCACGAATCTTACCGCATCGAACACGTGCTCGCGGATGCCGGCCGCGTGCGCTTCGATCACCGTGAGCCGTTGCACGCCGCGCTCGCCTTCGTCGGCGCTCGCGAGCGGAAGCACCAGCCGGCCCGCGGGCTTCAGGTACTTCAGCAGCGCCGTGGGGACATGCGTGGCGCCCGCGCTCACGACGATCGCGTCGACGGCGAGCGCTTCGCCGAGGTCGATGCTGCCGTCGCCATGCGCGAGGCGCACGTTGCGGAATTTGAGCGACTGCAGGTGACGTCGCGCCTTGTTCACGAGTGCCGCGATCCGCTCGACGGTGTAGACCGTTTTCGCGAGCCGCGCGAGCACCGCCGTCTGGTATCCGCAGCCGGTGCCGATCTCGAGGACGTCGCCGAGATC